>OIXX01000168.1_pt1 | contig 53133 bp, 48 predicted proteins | sample 1588161 | NCBI WGS metagenome assembly OIXX01 (sample SAMN03283274) | human gut metagenome | biome: human-associated habitat; material: feces | host: Homo sapiens | place: Peru | collected 2012 | reverse complement strand
GCCATTGCTCATTGAACATTTTCTTGATACCACGGCTTACGGTATCAATCATGTTAAAGTCAACCATAGCCCTACACAGACATTCATTGCGGAAATGCGTTTGAGGTTCTTCGTTTCTCAAAGCATTCTCCAAGGTGCCAGGAATGAATGTGCCAGCGTTGGAATAATACAGGTAGCCAGGATTCTCCACAAAGTTAATGCGCTGCTGAAGCGTATAGTCCTGATGAGCAATGCAGTTATGAAGAGCTTCACGAATGGTATAGTCATCATACTGCTTCACCTTTGTCCGTTGCACTACAATGCGGTAATGGGAATCCTCCATGAAATCATCTTAAAGATGCAGTGTATAGACTGCATCACTTCAATTCTGATGTTTACGTTCGTCTTTAAGGAGTTCTGCATAATACCAAGCTTTGGTTTTTGCCAAGTTTCAACATCTTGATATCTCCTATATGTTGCAAATGTAATTAATTCATTACATATAATCAAAGAAAAGTAATGTATTTGTGGTGTGGTGGCGATAGTGGCGGTTTTTGAGGAGAGTTTTTTAGCTTTTACGTTTCTAATTCAATTGTTTTTCGTAACTTTGTGATGGATTTATCTGTATTTAACGGATGAAATCCAGACATTGTGGTAAAATATAAAGCATTCGCTATTATTTCGCGTTTAGCCAAGAGCCTCGGAAACTCATTTGGAATAAAAAGCACGAATAATATGTGACAGGTGACTCGTGTAGTTATCCCTGGAAATTTGATAAGCGATGCACACGCAATAGGCGTGGTGCATTCTTAGAAATTTCCGGGGTTCCAATCCGAGGCCACCCCGTGCTAAACGCGATAAGGATGGCATCACGCTTTTCTTATGTCTTGTCGTATACTGTCGCGTTTGCGGATTGATAGTTGGGTGCCAACTAATAACAACTATCAATTTTTATGGCAAACAGTACATTATCAAAAGCAAAGGCTGCCAAGAAAGACGAGTTCTATACTCAGTTCTATGACATTGAGGCCGAGATGGAGGCATATCTTGATTACAATCCGGATGTGTTTCGTGGAAAAACCGTGTTGCTGCCTTGTGACGACCCTGAATGGAGTAACTTTACAAAGTATTTTGCGCAGAACTTTGAGGAATTGGGTTTGAAGAAACTTATATCAACAAGTTATGCGCCTGATAGCAAAACGTATAAAGACGGTACGCAACTATCGTTGTTTGAAACGCAATCGCCGAAGTTCGACAAGGACAAAACAAAAACTCACGGAAAAATCTTTGTGCTTACAGAAGATACTACAGGCGATGGAGTTGTTGATCTTGATGATTTGCAGTGGGATTATCTTGAAGGTGATGGCGACTTTAGAAGTGATGAAGTAAAGAAACTGAGAGATGAAGCCGACATCATCATAACAAATCCTCCGTTTTCTTTGTTCAGAGTGTTTTTAGCTTGGATAGTTGAAGCTAAAAAGCAGTTTATCATTATCGGTAACATAAATTGTGTTACCTACAAGGAAGTATTTCCTTTAATTCAAAACAATAGTGTTTGGATGGGATGTACAATTCATAGTGGCGATAGGGAGTTTGAGGTGCCTGAAGGATATCCGCTTAAAGCTGCGGGGTGGCGTATTGATGAGAATGGGAAGAAGTATATACGTGTTAAAGGCGTTAGATGGTATACAAACATAGATCATGGACGCCGCCATCACCCACTCGAACTAATGACTATGGCTGATAATATAAAATACAGCAAGCATAAAGAGGTTAAAGGCAAACAATACAGTGTATATGATAACTTTAAAGCAATTGATGTGCCATATACAGATGCTATTCCAAAAGACTACGATGATATAATGGGTGTGCCTATTACATTCCTTGATAAATATTACCCCGAACAATTTGAAATTGTCGGAATAACAAAGACATGGTTTGGCATGGCAAACAAAGTCTATCCGAAGCAAATACAAGTCAGTAAGACAGGCAAGAAGTCTGTTGTAACAAAACTTAATGATGGCGCTGCTATTGAGGTGGATGGACCTATTGAAGGTGATGTGTATTATATCGTAGATGGAAAATACTATACACAAGCGTATGCTCGAATCCTGATTCGTAAAAAAAGTAAGTCCAAATACTCAACAAACTAATCACAATGAAAGTAGAATTAAAGAAATATACAATCAAAGAACTTTGCGAGGGTTTCACTTTTAGCCAAATTGACGGCAAGGGACTCTACGGATTGGCTGGAAAACTCACTATTCAGCCAGAATATCAGCGTAATTATCTCTATAGTGAGAAGAATGGAGTAAAGGAGGTTGCTGTTATCGACTCGTTGTTGAAAGAATATCCTCTTGGTCTGCTCTATTTCAACCGTCGTGCCGATGGACAACTTGAAGTGCTTGATGGACAGCAGCGTATAACAAGTATCGGACGATTTCTTATAGGCAAGTTTTCTGTAATGTTTAATGGAAAGCCATACAAGTTTAAGCCTTTGCCAGTAGACAAACGACAGCTGATAGAGAATACAGAGTTGATAGCCTATATATGCGAAGGAACAGAGTCTGAGATAAAAGAATGGTTCAAGATTATAAACATGGGTGGTGTTCAGATTAATGCCCAAGAAACACGTAATGCCATATATTCAGGTCCGTTTGTTACGGCGGCACGCAAGGAATTCAGTAACAAAGAAGATTCACGTTTGCAGAAATGGGGCTGTTATATACATGGGTCGGCGAACAGACAGGAAATATTGGAAACAGCGCTTAAATGGGTGAGTCGCAATAATATTGAAGAATATATGCAGGAACATCGTTTGGATGATAATATTAACGAACTGCGTATGTATTTCAATGATGTGATATCGTGGATAGAACAGACTTTCGATGATGTGTATCCAAAGATGTGCGGGTTGGATTGGGGCGAACTATACGAGCGTTTCCATAACAATCCCTACGATCATGTAGATGTCTCGCGCAAGGTTGCAGAACTTTATAATGACGACCGAGTAAAGGATACTAAGAATGTATTTGAATATGTGCTTGGTGGTTGCAAAGATACAAAACTGTTGAACGTAAGAGTATTTGACGATATTACTAAACGACGTGTTTATGACCGACAGACTAAGAAAGCGAAGGAAGAAGGTGTTGGCAATTGTCCGCTTTGCGCTATAGGGCATGAAGCAAACAAGAATAGAATATGGAAATTGTCAGAGATGGATGCTGACCATGTAAAAGCCTGGAGTAATGGCGGACCGACAGACGAAAGTAATTGTCAGATGTTGTGCAAGACACATAATAGGGCAAAAGGTAATAGATAGGAACGCCCATTGATTATTTATAGGATTTATTCCCAGTCACTGTTTATTCCTTTGTCTGCTTCCTCAGTCTCTGCTGCACCCAAAGGAAGGCGGGGATTAGGAAGAGGTCTGCCATGCACCAGGCTACGGGGTCGCCTAAGCAGACGCCGGTCCATGCCAGTGTTGGGACGAGCCAGAGGCTGACGCCGCAGCGGGCTATCATCTCCATTACGCCGCTGAGCATGGAGAGATTGCTGAAGCCGAGACCCTGGATGGAATAGCGTAGGATGGTGAGTAAGCCGAGGGCAGGATAGAAGTAGTTGGCGATGCGCATGAACTGTGCTGCGCGCCCCACCACTTCTGCCTCGCCGCTGTCAACGAAGAGGCGCATCATCCAGTCGGCGAAGGGATAGATGATGGCGAAGGTGAAGACAAAATAGATGAGCATCAGCTTTATGGCGTCCTTTACGCCCTTGGTGACGCGGTCCATGCGACGTGCTCCGAGGTTCTGTCCGCAGTAGGTGGCCATTGCCACTCCGATGTTCTCAAAGACGCAAGTGAAGAGATACTTTATTCGCATTGAGGCAGTGAATGCTGCCACGCACGTGGTGCCGAGGGCATTGTTGGCGCTTTGGAGCATGATGATGCCGATGCCGGTGATGGAGAACTGCAGTCCCATTGGCACGCCGTTGTTGAGCAGGATGCTCGTGCGCTTGTTGTCGAAGCGTCGCTCGTCGCCCTTCGGTATGAGCAGCTGCATGCGCTTGCGGATATACCACAGGCACAATATTACGGAGAGCGCCTGCGACAGCCATGTGGCTATGCCGGCTCCTGCCACGCCAAGACCGCAACCGAGGATTAGCACCACGTCAAGCAGCACATTCACCACTGCCGACGTAATGAGAAAATAGAAAGGCTGGCGCGAATTGCCGAGGGCGCGTATCTGACCGGAGAAGAGATTGAATCCGAATGTCAGCGGTATGGCAGCAAACTGAAGCATAAGGAAGATGTAAGCATCGTGGAAGATGTCGGCGGGCGTGTTGACCATCTGCAGAATCCGACAGCAGAACATCAGCGAGAGAAGCGTCACCACCGTTGCCATTACCGCCGAAATGCGCACGGCATTGGCTACATAGACGCGCATCTTGCTGTAGTCCTTAGCGCCGAACGACTGCGCCACGGGGATGGCGAATCCTGCGCAAGCTCCGTTGCAGAATCCCATAACGAGGAACATAATGGAGGATGAGGCACCCACGGCAGCCAGCGCTCCGACGCCAATCCAGCGTCCTACGATGGCAGCGTCAATAACGAGATACATTTGCTGGAGGATGTAGCCCAATATCAACGGCAGAGCAAACTTGGTGATCTGTCGTAACGGTGAGCCTACGGTCATGTCGCTTACTGAGGCTGTCTTGGCATGAGCCGCTGTCTGGTTCTGTTTTGTTTCTTCTGTTTCCATTTCGGTGCAAAGTTAGATATTTTGATGGAAATAGAAAAAAAATTGATAGTCCACCTTAATTTTCAGCCTCCATAATTCTTATAATAGATAAAGCATGTCGGAAAAGGACATGAATAATACGAAAGATAACAATATATTAACAACTAAAAAACAAGAAGAATTATGAAAAGAGTATTTAATCTTTTGGTGGTGGACGAGAGTGGCAGCATGGAGATTATCCGCAAGCAGGCATTGATGGGCATCAACGAAACACTTGAGACAATCCGCAAGATAGAGAAGGCTCATAACGACCTTGAGCAGCGCGTGACGCTCATCACCTTCGACAGTACGCACAAGAAGCTGTTCTATGACAACGTGGCTGCTGCGGACGCTCGCAGTCTTGGCGCACGCGATTATTGTCCGGGTGGAGCAACGCCGCTCTATGACGCCATTGGTATGGGCATCGCGAAGATTAACGCCCAGGCAACTGATGACGACAACGTCCTTGTGACCATCATCACGGACGGCGAGGAGAACTGCAGCGAGGAGTATAACCTTGGTATGATAAAGAATCTCATTGAGAAGCTGAAGAAGCAGGGATGGACATTCACCTTCATCGGCACTGACAACCTTGACGTGGAGGCAATGGCAACGGACATGGGCATAGACAATCACCTGATGTTCGAGGAGAACGAGGAAGGCACGAAGGAAATGTTCGCCCGTGAGAAAAAGTCGCGCATGCGCTATTGTGCTTGCGTGGCGTTGGGAGAAAGCATGCCGAAGGGCGAATACTTCGACAAAGAATAGTTGAAAGTTGAGAGTTGAGAGTTGAGAATTAATGAAAGTTGAGATTTCTGAATTGAGAGTTGAAAGTTATGATATGACAAGAAGTCTCAATCTTCAACTTTCAACTCTCAACTCTGAACTCTCAACTTGCCTCAATCCAGCTCCTTCCAGAAGCTTTCCGGCAACCAGATGTTGCTGACATTGCAAGCTTCCTTGAAGAGTGGTGCGATGTCCTCTGGCTCGAAGCCGGCAATGCCGCAGCCGATAGGCGTTACGAGGAACGTCAGCTCGGGATGTTCCTTGGCGTAGGCGATGAAGTCGTCCACGTAGGGACGGATGGTTTCGGTGCCGCCCTGCATGGTTGGGATGGCATAGCTTCTGCCCTGCATGCCGACACCCTTACCCATTACGGCTCCGAAACGTCGATGAGCTACGCGGGCAGCGCCGCCGCCGTGCATTCCGGCAAGGTTGCTGCCAAATACAAACACTTCGTTTTCCTGTAAATCGTCAATCCAGTTGGGAGTGACACGTCCTTTCTTGATGTCTTCCATATCAGTATGTATAAAGTTGCAATATTCGTACATAACATTTCCGAGATTCGGAGCCGAGCATTTGGGAGCTTCGCATTCCATGGACAGTCCGTATTCGTTTGTCACGTAATAGCGCTTGAAGTATGGCACCACCACGTCGTGCATCATGCGGTTATAGCGTTCGGTGACAGCAGGTTGGCTGATGCCAAGCTGCTGAGCAATCTCCTTCCCCTTAAATCCCTCCACGAAGAGCATCTGAAGGATGATGGAGTTCTTGCTGTCGCGTCCGTAATAGATGTGGCATATCTCGTCGATGGTGTTGCGGAAATCTCTTGCAAACACATCGTCCTGCACGTCGAAGTTGATGCGTGTATTGCCCATGCGCTCCTCCAAGCTTTCCTTCCGTTGCTCCTTCTTCAGCCCCTTTAGCTTGTCGAGCACCAGGAAGCGGAACCCGTTGACCATCCATGTCTTGAGCGACATCGAAGCCTTGCGGTCCTCCAGTTGGCGGAAGTCATGCCGGCAGAGCGCGAGGTAATATTCGTGTGCAAGCGAATAGAAGTCCATGCCAGGCTTGTACTGCAGATCATAACGTCGGTCGTATATGCAGTAAGCCACGCGGCAGTAGCCGTAGAAGTATTCTTTGACAATATGTTCGTTGGCGTTGCGGAAACCTTCGAGAATCTCGTCGTCGGTAAGTTGCGCAACATTCTTATCTGTTTTCTCCATAGTTGTTGTGGTTTCAGATTTTGTTTTGATGGTGTAAAGTTACGAACAATAAATAGTCGGGGCAAATATTCCGTCAGTTTTTCGGTATAGTGAAATATTATGCTTACCTTTGCTTTGCATTTATTATATAAATAGGTAAACATAAAAGAGACAATGCATACAAGAGAAGAAAAAATGAAGGCTTTCGGCAGGTTGCTGGACGTTCTGGACGAATTGCGCGAGAAATGTCCGTGGGACCGAAAGCAGACCAATGAGTCGTTGCGCCCCAACACCATAGAAGAGACATACGAGCTGTGTGACGCTCTCATGAAGGACGACCAGCCCAATATCTGCAAGGAGCTTGGCGACGTGCTGCTGCACGTATGCTTCTATGCCAAGATAGGACAGGAGAAGGAACAGTTCGACATTGCTGATGTCTGCAACAAGCTGGTGGACAAGCTCATCTTCCGTCATCCGCACGTCTATCATCCTTCGCAGGTGGGCGCTCCTGATCCGAAGCCGCTGCCTTACGGTGAGAAGCCTGAGGAGCAGGACACGTCGGAGGAGGTGAAGACGGCACAGCAGGTTATAGAGAATTGGGAACAGATAAAGCTGCGTGAGAAGGACGGCAACAAGCGCGTGCTCTCAGGTGTGCCCGACGCATTGCCGGCGCTCATCAAGGCTTACCGCATACAGGACAAGGCACGCAACGTGGGCTTCGACTGGGAAGACAAGGGCGACGTATGGGGAAAGGTTCGCGAGGAACTTGGCGAACTTGAGGCTGAGCTTAGACGTGAAGACCGCGAACGCTCAACTGAGGAGTTTGGCGACTTCCTCTTCTCGCTCATCAATGCCGGACGTCTGTATAAGATAAATCCCGACACAGCTCTTGAGAAGACCAATACGAAGTTTATACGCCGATTCAACTACATCGAAGAGCATAGCATACGCATGGGCAAGCCATTGAAGGACATGACGCTCGGCGAAATGGACGAACTTTGGAACGAGGCAAAAGCTCATGAGAAAAAGGAAGATTAACGAATAAAAAAAACAGATTAGTTATGAATAAGTTCAGATTGTTTATGATGGCAGCCGCCGTAGTGTTTCTTGCCGGTTGTAACGTCAAGAAGGAAAAGTCGCAGGCGGTCGTGGATGACGAAGAGGTGGTGGCTGACTCTACAGTATACGGAGTTTGTGGTGAGGGCACGTCCATGCACTCGCTGGAACTCATAACCGATGCTGGCGACACCATCACGTATACCATATTGGACGCTGAGGCTGACTTGGACGGCGGACTGTCGTCTGGTCCTGTTACCAGTGTTGTAGGTGGTATGATGAGCGGTGACAAGATGGCTGTGACAGGACATAAGGTGGAAGGCGAGATGCTCGCTGACCGTGTCATAAACGTAACCTCGCTGCTCGGTCACTGGACCAGCTTGGACAAGAATTTCGAGATAGAGGAGGGCGGAACCGTACGCTCGAATGTCAAGGCGGAGACCAATCCGTGGACATCATGGAAGATTCTTAATGGACAGCTGCTCCTTAACAGAGACACATTTGCTATTGACAACCTTGGAGCTGACTCGCTGGCTATAGAGAACGCACGCGGCATCTTCCTCTTCAAGCGTCAGAAATAATAAATCTTATGGAACCATTTAAAGTTCATATCCTTGGATGCGGCAGCGCCTTGCCCACATTGCGTCACAATCCGTCGTCGCAGGTGGTGGAGATACGTGAGAAGCAGTTTATGATAGACTGTGGCGAGGGTACGCAGACTCAGATGCGCCGCTCGCGAGTGGGATTCAACAAGGTGATGGCGATATTCATCAGTCACATACACGGCGACCACTGCTTCGGGCTTATCGGCATGCTCTCGTCCTTCGGACTGCTCGGACGTACCATGCCACTTTCCATCTATGGACCGAAGGAACTTGGCCCCATTCTTGACACGCTTCTCACCACATTCTGCAACGACTTCGACTATGAGATAAAGTTTCATGCTGTCGACACGACGCGTCAGGAGGTGGTATACGAGGACCGCAGTCTTACCGTCGAGACCATACCGCTGAAGCATCGCCTCCCATGTGCCGGATATCTGTTCCGCGAGAAGCCGACATTGCCGCATATACGCCGCGACATGATCGACTTCTATCGTATACCGATATCGCAGATAAACAACATAAAGAACGGTGCTTCGTGGACTGACGAGGAAGGAAATCTGATCCCCAACAGTCGCCTCACACGTCCAGCCGACCCACCACGCAGCTATGCCTATTGCAGCGACACGTGCTATCTGCCCGGTCTTGCCGACAGGCTGAAGGGCGTGACGTGCCTCTATCATGAGTCGACCTATGCCGATGAGGACGAAGACAAGGCGCAAAAGTATTTTCATTCCACGGCTCGACAGGCAGCTATGGTGGCACGGGATGCCGGCGTAGGACGCCTGTTGCTCGGTCACTACAGTTCGAAGTATAACACGGAAGACGTGCTCCTGCAGCAGGCTAAAGAAGTGTTTGCCGAATCTTCGCTAACAAGTGAGGGCATGGTGGTGACGCTATAGGGAATGATCAGCATGGAATAAACAAAAAGTAAGGAATAAAAAACGGAAAAGATTGTAATGGAAGATAACGTAAAAGAGAGAAAGCAGCGTCTTCGTGTTACGCTCCTTGGTACGGGTACGTCGGGCGGCGTGCCTTCGTTGGGATGCCAGTGCGAGGTGTGTCGCAGCCAAGATCCGCGTGACAAGCGTATGCGCTGTGTGGCTATGGTGGAGTCGGAGAGTGGCACGCGTGTGCTCATAGACTGCGGTCCGGACATCCGTCAGCAGCTTATGCCGCTACCTTTCAAGCCCTTTGATGCCATTCTCCTAACGCACATCCATTATGATCATGTGGGTGGCATCGATGATTTGCGCCCCTTCTCCGTCTTCGGTCCGATACGTCTGTATGGCGACGCCAAGACTTGCAGTCATGTGCGCAACATAATGCCTTACTGTTTCGGCGACCATCTCTATCCCGGTGTGCCAAAGCTGGAGCTTCACACCCTCACGCCTCACGCACCGTTAAGCGTGGGCGACTTGCGGATAATGCCCATTGAGGTGATGCATGGCAAGATGCCTATACTCGGTTTCCGCATCGGAAGTTTCGCCTATATCACGGATATGAAGACCATCGGCGACGGCGAATTGCCATATCTGGAAGGAGTGGAGACGCTCGTTGTGAATGCCTTGCGCTTCGAGAAAGAACATCATTCTCATCAGCTCGTCGACGATGCCGTCCGCTTCGCACGTCAGATTGGAGCCAAACACACCTATATTACGCATGTCTGTCATCATATCGGGGTTTACGAAGAGGCATCAAAGCGACTGCCCGATGGCGTGAGTTTGGCTTATGACGGAGAGGTGATAGAATGTTAGATGCTTACAATCGTAGGCATCTTTTGGGTGGGGAGTGTTATTTGCGCTTCTTTTTCTTTCCGAAGTTTCCGAAGAGGAAAGCACCTTCCTGGTATCTGCGGTATAGTTTCCAGCCCAACAAAGCGCCGTCGAAGACACCGGTGCCAAGGCTTACCATTCGTGCCAGTTTCTGAGCACGGTTGCGTGGCTCTTCCTCTTCCTTGTGGAACAGGTCGTTCCACTTAGACGCTATCGTCTCTTCGTCTTTGTCAATCTTTTCGCGAAGCTGCTGTTTGTATGCCACGATATCGGAAAGAGATCGAAACTCTCTCTTCGTCTTAGGGCTGGTGTCTGTATTCTGCATCTCTTATAAATTTGACTTGGAAGGATGAATGATTGTTCTTAAATGTGTTGTTACTCCTGCATAAGCAGGCTTGCCAAGAATCTGACAAGTGGTCTCTCTATCCATCTCTTTCTGAACACCACGAACAGCAAGAGCACTAAGAAATAGGCGCCAGCCACACATGCGAAAGCGGCTGCCATGCCCATTATGGGTTGCAGCGCGTAAACAGTGGCAAACGACAGATAGATGAGCGCAAGAAACAATAGGATAAGCAACAGCCCCACCATGATGAAGGCTGTCAGCAAGCGCACTATCTTATCAATTACATCGAGCTTCATATACTTAGTACGAAGCCCGATGTAATGCCTTATGGCCTCAATAAGCTGCGCTATGGTCTCTATGTTTTTGTCTGTCGAGAACATTTAGCCAGTGAATGAGGGATAATGATTTATGCGTTGTCGCCGTCAGTTGCGTCCTGGATGTCGTCCACGAGATCTTCCATCTCCTTACGGCTGACCTTGATGTTGTGCTTCTTGCAGAAGTCGTCAACAGCGTCACCAATCTTAGTGCGTGTCTCGCTACCCTTTTCGGGTGCCAAAAGAATACCTAATGCTGTACCGGCGATAGCTCCGCCGAGGAATGCTCCAATGTAACCTAATGCTTTCATGTTGTTAATGTTTTAAAGTTATAGTAATATCTTATCTTTCTGAAAGCAAATATAGCAATTATATTTCAATCAGCAAAGGTTCGTGCCTTTATTTTTTGTTAATTTGTATTTTATTTAATCTTTCGTCTTGTCAAAAACCTATAATTGTTGATTTAACAAACTTTATGTGGCGTTAGAGGTGATAATTATGATATATTTTGTAATTTCGCAACGTATTATAAATACATGTCAAGAACTAAATAAATATAAACCCAACAATAATCAAAACAGGAATATGAAGAAAAGTATGGTATTGTGCGCAGGCATCTGCGCAGTGTTGGCTTTTGCAAGTTGCTCAGGCTCTAAGGAAAGCGCATATAAGAAGGCATATCTCAAGGCTCAGGCAAAGCAGGAGCAGCCTGCTGAGCAGCCGGTACAGGAGGAGGCTCCCGTTGTGGCTCCGCTCGTGGAGAAACCTGCCAACGAGACAACTGTTATCGACAATACAGACAATGTGACTGTACGCACAGAGGACTTCCAGCTGATCAGCGGTCCCGGTCTCAGCAACTTCAGCGTTGTGGTAGGATCGTTCGGCGTTAAGGCTAACGCAGAGGGACTCCAGAGCCGTCTGAACGGACAGGGCTTGCAGGGTCAGATTGTATACAACTCAGAGCGCAATCTCTATCGCGTAGTGGCATCTACATTCGCTACAAAGAGCGAGGCTGCTCAGTCACGCGACCAGTTGCGCGGACAGTTCCCCGACGCATGGCTTCTCTATAAGAAGTAAGACGTAAACATACCAGTATATACACATTAATAATATAGTGGCACGCATACTTTCTATCGACTATGGAAAGAAGCGCACAGGCATAGCAGTCACCGATCCGCTCCAGATTGTTCCGGGCGGATTGGCGACCGTTTCTACGTGTGAGCTTATGAAGTTTCTCTGCGACTATGTGGAGCGCGAGGATGTGGAACGCATCGTCATCGGCGAACCGCGACAGCTCAATGGCGAGCCAAGCGAAAATCTGGCACGCGTAAAGCAGTTCGTGGCTCAATGGCGCAAGCAGAAACCGCAGATACCCATAGAGTTCTTCGACGAGCGCTTCACGTCGGTATTGGCGCACAAGGCCATCATCGACAGCGGCATAGGACGTAAGGCACGTCAGAACAAAGCTTTGGTGGACGAGATAAGTGCCACCATTATTCTTCAAGACTACCTTCGTACGAAGGGACTGTGAGGCACGGTCATGGTGTTGAATAACAGCCATGGAATAATTCCCACTGCATTTTTTAGAACGAAACATGATTTTACCGATTTATACTTACGGCAACCCCGTACTGCGTAAGGAAGCACAGGACATTGACGCCAGCTACCCGGAACTGCAGACGCTTATTGCCAACATGTACGAGACACTTAAGGAGAGCGACGGCATCGGACTTGCCGCACCGCAGATTGGTCTCGACATCCGCCTTGTGATTATCGACCTCGACGTACTCAGCGAGGATTTGCCCGAATACAAGGACTATCGTCACGCATTCATCAATCCTTACATCCTCGAGTATGATGAAGACTCGAAGAAGGAAACGATGGAGGAGGGCTGTCTCTCACTGCCCGGCATCCACGAGAGCGTGACCAGACCGACACGCATCCACGTGAAGTATCTCGACGAGAACTTCCAGGAGCACGACGAGTGGGTGGAGGGTTACCTCGCACGCGTCATGCAGCACGAGTTTGACCATCTTGGGGGAAAGATGTTCATTGACCGCATCTCACCGATGCGCCGCCAGCTTATCCGCGGAAAGCTGAAGAACCTGCTGCTCGGAAAGTTCCGCTGCGCATACCGCACCCGCCTTCCCAGAAAGTAAGAATTCCCCTGAATTACACGTAAAAGATTATTCATGAAGCATCTCATAGTCCTTATAATGATAGTCATGTTTGTGCCCCACAAGGCTGCGGCACAATTCAATACCGACCGGCTAATGGTGTCCGGAAGGAGCGCTCTCTATTATGAGGACTATGTGCTTTCCATACAGTATTTCAACCAAGTGCTCACGGCGAAGCCATACCTTTATGAGCCTTGGTTTTTTCGTGGCCTTGCCAAGTATTATCTCGACGACTATTCAGGCGCCGAGAGCGACCTCTCACACGCCATCAGTCTGAATCCTTATATCGCCAACATGTATGAGTTGCGCGGTCTGTGCCGTATACGCCAGAACAGTTATGCTGACGCCATCGGCGACTATGACCATTCTTTACGCCTTAATCCGCAGAACCAGGCGGCATGGTATAACCGTGCGCTCTGCCGTGTGGAGCAGAAAGACTATGCACAGGCACAGCTCGACCTTGACACTATAGTGGTGAAATGGAAGCAGTTTGCGAGTGCTTATTCGCTGAAGGCGCAGATTTATCTGGCTGAGAAGGATACCACAAGTGCCGACAAATGGCTCGACCGCAGTCTCGAAATCGACCCCTATGACGCGGAGGCATGGACACAGCGTGCCATGATAAGCCTATCGCGAAGCAACTGGAAGGACGCCGACACTTTCCTCAGCAAGGCCATACACCTCAAGCCGAAGAACGTGGCGGCGTACGTCAACCGTGCACTTGCACGTTACAATCTCAACAATCTTCGAGGTACTATGTCTGATTATGATACAGCCATCGACCTTGACCCACAGAATTTTCTCGCACATTACAACCGTGGCCTTCTGCGTATGCAGCTTGGCGACGACAATCGTGCCATCACCGATTTCGACTTCGTCATACGCATGGAGCCGGACAACGTGCTTGCCATATTCAATCGTGCCATTCTTCTCGACAAGACAGGAAATCTCAGAGCTGCCATACGCGACTATACACGTATGATAGAGCAGTTTCCGAACTTCTGGACTGGTCTGTCGCGCCGTGCCAACTGCTATCGTAGACTTGGCATGACAGCTAAGGCGGAACTTGACGAATTCCGCATCCTGAAGGCTCAGATGAACAAGCGCATCGGAGTGCAACCGCGTTGGAGCAATGCCAAGAAACGCCAGATGCGCCGCAGAAGCGAAATCGATCCCGATAAATATAACCAGATGGTGGTGGCGGACAGCAATACGCCGGAGCGCGAGTATAAGAGCGACTACCGTGGACGTGTGCAGGACCGTGCCGCCAGTCTTACAGCACTTCCTATGTTTGCGCTCTCGAGCATGGCGCAGCGTGGCGATGTGCGAAATTACAATGCTTTCTCACAGGAAGTGGAGGCATTCAACAGAAACGGCAAAGGTCATGGCGTGACTATTTTTGTCACCTGCGCTCCGCATCAGCTCTCGGCTGACGCCACCCGCAAGACGTTTGCCTCGATAGATTCGCTGACCACTGCCATCAATAATGGACGCGCTGGCAGCGAGGCTACGGCTCTGCTTACGCGTGCTGTGTTGGAAAGTGTAGCGCAGAACTATGACGACGCCATTGCTGACCTTACGGCATGTCTCTCCGTTGATTCCGCTTCCGTGCTTGCCCTTTGGCAGCGTGCTTACTGTAAGATGATGAAGGGCGTGTTCGATGCCTCGGCTTCGCTTCAGTCGTCTTCGCCGAAGAACAGCTTGACGGTTGGCGCAGGTGGCGCACATCTTACGTTTATGTCCGTGGTGGCAGACCTTACGGACGCCATCAAGCTCGACCACGACAACCAGTATCTCTATTATAACCGTGGCTGCGCCTACCTTTATAATAAGGACTATACGCTTGCCGTCGACGACTTCACACGAGCCATCGCCATAGATCAGCGCCTTGCAGAGGCTTTCTATAATCGCGGCTTGGCACGTATCTCTGTCGGCAACAGACAGGAAGGCATCGCCGACCTTAGCAAGGCAGGCGAGCTGGGACTCTATGGCGCCTACAGCGTTATAAAGAAAGTATCGGCTGACGGAGGCAAGACAAAATAAACAAGACTATTAACATACATCGAAATAATAATACTTTAAACAGGCATTTTTATGAAGAGATTTTTTTACACTCCAACAGCCATTGAATGGTTGAAAGCTGCCGCATTCACAGCGGTAGTGCTTACTCCTGCCCTCGTTCAGGCGCAGGACGACCCTTCTGCACCTTCCAATCTCAAGGCAGTAGCTGATTATAATAAGGTGACGCTGACATGGCAGCGTGACGTCGTTTCGGACACGCTCTATAAGCAGGGATTTGAGGAGGCTGGCTTCCCGCAGGATGGATGGTCACAGACCCGTACTAACACGTATGACAACCTCTTCTCATGGTTCTCTTTCCCGACGGAAGAGATTAAGGAGAATGTTGAGGGATGGGAGTCGTGGATTCATTCCGGCGAACGCAGTGCAGCTTTGTTCTTTGATGATGCAGCGCCTCATACAGACGGTTCGTCGGCTGTGCAGAACGAATGGCTCGTAATGCCTGTCAAGGCAGGTGCCCGTTATGTTCAGTTCTATACTTACATAGACCCAAAGGTACTGACATGGGGTGAAGACGAAGGTTTCCCTGACCATTACTATGTGAAGGTCAGCCATGACGGAGGCAAGACATGGGAGGTTATTTGGGACGCCCGCTACGACAGCAACGGTTCGGACGGATGGCAGCTCGTGTCGCTTTATCTCGGCGACAACGCTGACGGCGAAGCCATTGTGGCTTTTCAGGCGCTCAGCGATACGGAGAATACAGAGTCAGGACTCTATCTCTCGTGGGTAATCGACGATGTACGTCTGCTTGACGCGGGCACTACGCCTGCTGCCGATCCTGCGCACAGTCCGTCTGTTCGTCCGCTTGGCAACAGACCAACATACCGCAATTTCGTTCCTACAGGAAAGAAGGTGGCACGTCCTTACAAGCCAAGAAAGGCACCGGCACCAGCTGATTGCTACAATGTATATCTCGACAACAAGCGTATTGCCAAGAACCTTCACTCACTCACCTTCACCGATACGTCTGACAAGACAGCCGGCGTTCATCAGTATGCCGTACAGGCTGTGTCGTTGTCAGAGGATCTTACATCGCCGCTTGCAAAGATAGACGTAGAGATTAAGAAGGCTACACTAAATCCTCCTTCTAATGTCCGCGTGACATACAAGCAGGACGAAGAGACCGGCAAGTATGACGTAGCGCTCACATGGGATGCTCCCAAAGGCGAGCGCAAGCCAATCTATTATAATGCTTATGCCAATGGAGCGTTGTTCGGAGGATGGCTGGAGGATACCAGCGTAGGTCAGACTGGTCTGTCAAAGGGTATTTATACGTACACGGTGACCGCCGTATATGAGAATCCGGATGGAGAGTCTGAGCCGGTTGGCGACATCGTTGCACTCGGAACCCGCCCGACGCCGTACAATCTCACAGCCGATCGCTCAGAAGACGGAACGCTTAATCTTGCTTGGACAGCTCCGAAACCTTCTGAGAATGCTGTGGAGAAATACGTGGTATTCAGAGGCAACGACAAGATAGGCGAGACTACAGCAACCACTCTCTCTGAGGCAAACGCACCGGAGGGAAGTTACGACTACAGCGTGAAGGCTCTTTATGCAGACGGAGTCCTTTCCGTGCCGGCTACAATACAGGTGGAATATGGCAAAAAGCCTAATTACAGACTGCCGTTCGAGGAGAATTTTGACGGCGATATGAAGCCTGCCAACTGGACTGTTGAAAAGGTGGACGGAAGAATGAAGGACAACTATCTCTGGCGCTTCGATAACTGGTATGAGTTGCCGGTAAGTGGTGGCGGATTCAGCGGATGCTTTGCTTCCGTCAATGCTTCAGCCACAGGATTCCTTAATGTATTTACCACACTTGATACGCCGCCTCTCCTCCGCAACTCGGCAGACGGTCCTTACGTCACTCTCGAGTTCGATATGGACTATGCTATGAGCGGAAAGAAATCGGAGGCTGGTGTCTACTATTCGTACAATGCAGAGGATTGGGGTGAGATTGACGGCAACCTTCAGGGCTATATCCCTGCCGAACTTGCGGATGGTGAGACTTGCAGACCGCAGCACAAGGCTTATGACGTGACGAAGTGCTTCGTTGATGACGTTACGCCGGTGTATTTTGCATGGAAGTATAACGCTAAGCAGGCATACCATCTCGCCATCGACAACGTCCGCATCTATAACTCCACGACCGTCGGCATTAATGGCATAACAGATAACAATGCTTCCACAAATGCCTCAGGTGCAGTATACAACCTTAACGGACAGCGTGTCGTGAACGCAAAGAAGGGCATGGCAAAGGGCGTATACGTACAGAACGGTAAGAAGTTTGTAGTAAAATAAACAGACTTTATTTTATATTTGAATATGATTAGAAAGACCATATCGAGAGTTCTCCTTCTTGTGGCGCTGTTTATGGTCAGCATAGCCGTAAAGGCTGCGTCTGACAGTTATGTGCCGAAGAAGAGAGAGTTTCGCGGGGCTTGGATACAATGCGTAAACGGACAGTTCATCGGAATGTCCACACAGAAGATGCAGCAGACGCTTACCTATCAGCTCGACGAGCTGCAGAAGGACGGCGTCAACGCCATCTTCTTTCAGGTCAGGGCAGAGTGTGATGCGCTGTATAAGAGCGACATCGAACCATGGAGCCGCTTCCTTACAGGACAGCAGGGAAAGGCTCCTTCGCCTTACTGGGATCCGCTGCAATGGATGATTGAGCAATGTCACAAGCGTGGCATGGAGCTGCATGCATGGATAAATCCGTATCGTGCCAAGACAAAGACCACGTCAGCTTTAGACCCAAAGCATGTGGCGATGAAGCATCCGGGATGGGTGTTCCCTTACGACGGACTCTTCATCCTCAATCCCGGACTGCCCGAGAACCGCGACTACATCTGCCGCGTGGTAGGCGATATCGTGGAGCGTTACGATGTGGACGGCATACACATGGACGACTATTTTTATCCTTATCCCGTCAAAGGACTTAACATTCCCGACGATAAGGAGTATGCTCTCTACAACAATGGAATACGCGACCGTGGCGACTGGCGACGCGACAACGTCAATGTCTTCATAAAGCAGGTTTCAGAGCACATACATGCACTGAAGCCTTGGGTGAAGTTCGGCGTATCGCCGTTCGGCATTTATCGCAACAAGCGTCCTGGTGTGGAGATTGGCAGCAACACTAACGGCACACAGAACTATGACGACCTGTACGCTGACGTACTTCTTTGGGTGAACAACGGATGGGTGGACTATAATGTGCCGCAGATATATTGGCAGATTGGTCATAAGGCAGCCGACTATAAGACACTCATTGAATGGTGGAACCGTTATGCTTCTGCACGCCCGCTGTTTATCGGCGAAGATGTGGAGCGCACGGCTAAGTTTGCTGACGTAGACAATCCGAAGATCAATCAGATGCCGGCTAAGTATGCTCTGCATTCCAGTCTTCCAAATGTTGACGGCACCGTTCTTTGGTATGCCAAGGCTGCTGTTGACAACGTAGGCAATTATGGCACTATGCTGCGCCAGAAATACTGGCGTTATCCTGCTCTCCAGCCACGCATGCCGTTCATTGACGGTGGTGCACCGAAGAAGCCCAAGAAGCTCTCGCCGATATGGACCGAGGACGGACTCATCCTCTTTTGGACAAAGCCGAAGGGAAAGAAATGGAATGATGAGGTAAAGAAGTATGTGGTTTATCGTTTCTCGCCTGGCGAGAAGGTCAACATTGAGAATCCCGCAAGAATAGTGGCGATAACCTCAGACGAATTCATCAAGCTGCCTTTCGTAGACGGCAGTACACGCTACACTTACGTGGTGACCGCTCTCGACCGTCTCAGCAATGAGAGCAAGGGAGCGAAGAAGAAGATAAAGTTGTAAGCCAACGGCAGAATAATTATAACGCCCTGCAAAGGTAAAGGCATCATAACGAGATGCCTTTGCCTTTGCAGGGCGTTTTTTTATTCCTCCTTCATCAGCGAATCGAAGAAGGAGTCGAGGTCGGTGTCGAGACCTTCCATGAGGTCCTTGCCTATGATGATGGTGTCGTCGTCAGCGAGATACAGTTCGGCGATGCCTTCCTTCTCGTCGTTCTCAAGTACGAAGCTGTAAGGCTTGAGTATTCCGAGATTATCGAGAGTTTTCGACATTGAAGCGAATGTAGTGGTGAGGATGTCATGCACGCTTTCGTAGAAGTCCTCGTCGTTGTTTTCAATCCACTGTTCAACGACACAGCGTGTTATCTCCTTGTCGTCATCGTCGAACGCTACCATTTCGCCGCTTTCCTGCGAGACGCGCACGTGTATGTCAGTAACAAGTGACGTTTCTTCGTTAAGCGGAAATTTTTGGGCTATTTTCTTCAGAAAACGCTCAATCTGCTGTGTTGTCTGTTCAGAGGCTTTCATCATTTATGTTTTTTGATTGGTTTTTAGAATATTACTTTCAATTGCAAACTTACATAAAATCTTCCGATTAATAGCCTGTTTTCCTGAAAAAGTTGATATTTACCTATAGCGTATCATGTAAAAAAACACTCATTTGCTTGTCATAACCGATTTATAGTATTACTTTTGTATCATATTAAAGCGCATTGGCGTTAATAATATAGTCAATTTACAATATTATAAACATTAATATAATAAAATTTGAGAAAATGAAACAGACAATCTTGGTTACGGGTGGTACCGGTTTTATCGGTTCACACACCACTGTAGAGCTTATCGAAGCTGGTTACAAGGTAGTGATTGTTGACGACCTCTCCAATTCGAAGATTGAGGTTCTTGACGGTATTGAGAAGATTACAGGCGTGCGTCCTGCTTTCGAGAAGGTGGACCTCCGTGACAAGGAAGCCACTGAGAACGTGTTCAAGAAGTATCCTGAAATCGAGGGTATCATCCATTTCGCTGCGTCCAAGGCTGTCGGCGAGAGTGTGCAGAAGCCGCTGCTCTACTATCGCAACAATATCGTTTCACTCGTAAATCTTCTGGAGCTTATGCCGCAGTACGGCGTAAAGGGCATCATCTTCTCTTCAAGCTGCACCGTTTACGGTCAGCCGAAGCCTGAGAACCTCCCCGTTACAGAGGACTGCCCCCATCAGAAGGCCACATCTCCTTACGGCAACACTAAGGAGATAAACGAGCAGATCATTGCTGACTACATCCACAGCGGTGCTGCCATCAAGAGCGTCATCCTGCGCTATTTCAATCCGATTGGTGCTCATCCCTCTGCCGAAATCGGCGAACTTCCTAACGGAGTGCCCAACAACCTTATTCCCTACGTCACTCAGACCGCTATGGGCATCCGCAAGGAGCTGACCATCTTCGGCAATGACTATAACACACCTGACGGAACATGTATCCGCGACTACATCTATGTAGTTGACCTCGCTAAGGCTCACGTGGCTGCTATGCGTCGCGTGCTCGACGAGGATACTGATGCTGTAGAGTACTTCAACATCGGTACCGGCAACGGTAACTCTACGCTTGAGATTGTAGAGACCTTCGAGAAGGCCACTGGCGTTAAGCTCAACTGGAAGTACGGTCCGCGTCGTGAGGGCGATATCGAGAAGATTTGGGGCAATGTAGACAAGGCTAACAAGGTGCTCGGCTGGAAGGCTGAGGCTAAGCTTGAGGATGTGCTCCGCTCTGCATGGAAGTGGCAGGAGAAGCTTCGCAAGGACGGAGTGATGTAATTCTGATACTTAAAAGACGTCCGAGACGTCAATGAGATAAACTAAAAAGGGAAGTCTGAGCCTTGCGGTTCGGACTTCCCTTTTTTAGTTATTGTTCTCTGTTATTACAGGTTCTTCATGATGTCGAGCAGATGATCCCAAACCATCTGTACGGTCGGGATGTGCAGACGCTCGTCCGGTGTGTGAACGTCACGCAGAGTAGGACCGAACGAAACCATGTCGAGGTTCGGATAGCGCTCTGAGAACAGACCGCACTCCAGACCTGCGTGGATGCCCTTAACGATAGGCTCCTTGCCGAAGAGCTTCTTGTAAGACTCTACAGCCACCTTTGTGAGCTTGCTGTCCGGGTTCATCTTCCATGCGGGATAGCCGTCGCTCATCTTAACCTCAGCACCAGCCAGCTCAAACACAGCCTTGATGGTGTTGGTCTCGTTCTCGAGGTTACTCATTACGTTAGAGCGCTGTGATGCCACGATGTTGATTTCGTTCTCAGAAGTTATTACGCTTGCCACGTTGTTGGATGTCTCCACCATCCATGCGAGAGCCTCGTCCTGGCACATTGCGAATACGCCGTTGTCGATGGCCTGCATGCAGCGGATAAAGCGTGTTGAGCATTCTTTGGCGATAACAGTCTCAGCGTCTGTGCTCTCAAGACCGAACTTCATTGCTGTGTCAGTTACGTGGAACTCTTCCTCCACGTCGGCTGTGAAGACGTTCCAGTCTACGCGTACTGTCTCCTTCTCGTTAGCAGGAACTGCGAATACGATGATGCCGTCACGAGGAATGGCGTTGTGGAGCTTGCCAGAGTTGAACTGAGCCAGACGAAGGTCCATCTTGTCCTGCTCCTTGTAGAGGAAGCGAGAGAGAATCTTAATGGCGTTGGCACGCTTCTTATTGATGTCGTCGCCAGAGTGACCGCCCTTCAGACCCTTGATGGAAGCCTTGAGGAAGAAGTAGCCGGCAGGAGCCTCTTCGCGCTCGAAGGTGAACTTGGCGCTTGTGGTCTTGCCACCGGCGCAAGAGATGAAGATCTGACCCTCGTCCTCAGAATCGAGGTTTACGAGCATGTCGCCCTTCATAAATCCTGCCTTCATGCCCATAGCACCAGTAAGGCTGGTCTCCTCGTCGCGTGTGAACACACACTCCAGCGGACCGTGCTCGATGTCGTCGCTGTCGAGGATGGCAAGCTCGATGGCACATCCGATGCCGTCGTCAGCACCGAGAGTGGTGCCCTTAGCTTTGAGCCACTCACCGTCTACGTAAGTCTGGATAGAGTCCTTGAAGAAGTCGATGTCCACGTCTACGAGCTTGTCGCACACCATGTCCATGTGGCTCTGGAGAATAAGCGTAGGCGCATTCTCGTGACCCTTAGTGGCGGGCTTGCGGATGATGACGTTACCGGTTTCGTCGGTTACGGTCTCAAGTCCGTGTTTTTTACCAAAGTCCTGTAAGTACTCAATCATGCGCTCCTCGTGCTTTGACGGGCGCGGAATTTTGTTGATTTCAGCAAACTGCTCGAACACGCGAGCAGGTTTCAATTCGCAATTACTCATTTTTTCTTTAAATTTCTTTATGTTATAAGTACAATAATCTGAATTTTCGATAATTTATTTTGTCATGCGGCTGATTTGCATTACCTTTGCATTAGCTTCATGAGAGCGGAGAGAGAGCCGTTCCTTTTTTACAGAGGAATGTCTTTCCGTCTTTATCTTGCATTGATAATGCAAAGATAATGGAAAAGTGGAGACAAAACAAAATTAGTTGACTTATTTTAATTATTAAGTCATATTAGAAAGTTAAAAACGTTTAAGCGATGATAAAACTTCTTCTCTTGACATTATTAATAGTGGCAGTTTCTGTCGCTCTGTTGTCCGTGAAGGTGATAATCCGAAAGAACGGAAAGTTCTCTTCACAGCATGTCCATGACAATCCGGGACTGCGCAAGCAGGGCATCCACTGTGTGATGGATCAGGATCGTGAGGCACGCGAGAAGAACCGTGCATATTAGAAAAACAAGAAAACAATTATAAAAAAATGAACAAGAAAATCAGTTTCGGTACAATGGCGATTGCTGCTCTTGCAGCTTTCTCAATGTCGTCATGCGACAAGTCGAAGGCTCAGGTGGACGAGAAGCCCGCAGCAGAACAGCCCGCAGCCACACAGACAAAGATAGCATACGTAGAGGTGGACAGCATCATGTCTCAGTATAAGTTCTGCAAGGACTATTCTCTGATTCTTCAGAAGAAGGGACAGAACATCCAGAACACTCTCGCACAGAAGCAGCAGCAGCTCGAGGCAGCAGCAGCTAACTTCCAGCAGAAGGTACAGCAGAACGCTTACACACGTGAGCAGGCACAGGCCATCCAGTCTCAGCTTCAGAGACAGAACGCTGACCTCCAGTCGCTCAACCAGCGTCTGAGCGGTGAGTTCCAGCAGGAGACAGAGAGCTATAACAAAGCTCTTCGCGACTCTATCCAGCACTTCCTCGCCGTATACAACAAGGACAAGAAGTACACTCTCATCCTCTCTAAGGCAGGTGACAACATCCTCTATGCTGACAAGGCACACGATATCACCAACGAGGTTGTCGCTGGTCTGAACAAGGCTTACAAGCCCGCTGCCACAACAGAGAAGGCTAAGGACGCTAAGAAGAAGTAAGAGAAAGGTGGTTCCTTAATATATTAAGGGACAAATGAATAATTATGTTGAAGGCGTGTCGGAACGTATATACTTTATGTTTATATGTTCTGCCACGCCTTCTTTTTTTTAGTAAGCCAGTCTTTTCTTTTGCCCATACCATTTATTTTTGTAATTTTACAGCCTAAACAAATGGTTATGACAAAGAAGGAATTATACGCTCGTGTGCTTTCGTACTTTCGCGAACTGCATCCCGAAGTGACCACTGAACTTGAGTTCGGCTCCGTGTTTCAGCTGCTTGTCGCTGTTGTGCTTAGCGCCCAATGCACGGACAAGCGCGTCAATATGGTCACGCCCGAACTGTTCGCTCATTATCCTGACGCACGCTCAATGGCTGAGGCTGACGAGGCAGAGATTTACGAATACGTAAAGAGCGTCAGTTATCCAAATGCCAAGGCACGCCACCTTGTCGAATTGTCGCAAATGATAATGGCAGATTATGGCGGAGAGGTGCCGGAAGATTTCGATAGTCTACTGCGTCTGCCTGGCGTAGGACGCAAGACAGCCAATGTGATGCAGGCTGTGGCTTTCGGACAGGCAGCTATGCCCGTCGACACTCATGTCTTCCGTGTAAGTCATCGTCTCGGACTCGTCCCCGCTTCTGCTGACACGCCTCTCAAGGTGGAGACCCAGCTAAAGAAGCATATTCCGGCTGACTGTCTGTCACGTGCCCATCATTGGTTGCTCCTGCATGGTCGTTATGTCTGCACAAGCCGAAAGCCTCATTGCAAGGACTGTCCCTTCGACAGTTTCTGCCCTAAGCGACTTGAAGGATCGAAACTATAAGAATACCATAATAAAGATAACAGCTAATGATAACTAACGGACGTATACAGCTTTGGCCCTTCCTGCGTGTGGCTTTGTTCCTTGTAGTGGGAGTGCTTTTTGGCGACGCCTTGGACTGTCGCGTTCCTTCTTGTGTGTGGATGTGGGCGTACGTGGCATTGCTTTCCGCGTTTGTCGCATCCTATTTCTTTTTGCGCAAACATCCCGTCTTTCAGACTGTTGTGCTTTTTATTATGGTGGTGGCAGGAGGCTTGTGGCGTACCACTTGTTTTCTTGAGGATTATAATGTCTCTTTCTCCGATGCTCCAGAATCTTATGAGGCTGTAGTGGAAACCCAACCGGTGGAGAAAGAACGTTCTGTTAAGTGCCAGCTTGCGGTGACGAAAGGAAGGCTTGCCGGTCACAGCATCATTGCCTTCTTTCCTAAAAAAGACTATCAGTATGAAGACGATGGCACGGGCGTGGATGCACGTCAGCTTGTCATCGGCGATGGTCTTGTGGTATGTTCTCGCCTGGAAAAGGCGGAGTGGGAGAGGAGAACGGCTGATAAAGGACGTGACAGCCACTTCGATTACGGGCGTTGGCTGAAGGTGCATGACGTGATAGCCCGCACGTATGTTCCCTATGGCAGTTGCGCCCGCAAGGTGCTTAGTCTTAACAGTCTGTCAATGCCGAAACGCCTGTCCATCGTGCTCGACCGAGTTCGGCGTAAAGCCATGACCCACCTTGCCGTCTATGGGGTGAGCGACGATGCTTACGGCATAGTGGGAGCCATGACGTTGGGCGATAAGACAGCCCTTTCGGATGCTGCCCGCGAAACCTATTCAGTAGTGGGCGTATCGCACGTGCTCGCTCTTTCCGGTCTTCATCTCGGCATCATATTCATGCTTCTTGCCGCCATTCTCATCCCGTTCGGGTCGTCCATGGGTCGTCTCATAATCGGCAATTTGGTTCTTATTCTGTCCATTTGGGCTTATGCCTTGATGGTGGGCATGTCGTCCAGCATCGTGCGTTCGGCTGTCATGTACACGTGTTTTGCTTTCTTCGGATTGATGTCTGCCAAACCGCAGTCGCTCAATTCGTTGGGCATAGCGGTCGTGGTGCTCGTCCTTGGCAATCCGATGAGCCTTTGGGACGTAGGCTTTCAGATGTCGTTCCTTGCCGTCTTCGGCATCTTGGCGTTCAACGAGCGCTTCCATTACATCATCAAGCCGCGTTATCTTCAGAGTCATCGCGTGGTGGACTGGATATGGACGATGTTCAAGGTGTCGATGGCTGCTCAGGTGATGGTAGCCCCCATCATCATTTATTATTTCGGGCGCTTCTCCTGTTATTTCCTTTTAGCCAACTACATAGCCATCCCTGCCGTCACGCTCATAGTCTATCTGTCGCTCGTTTTCTACATTATGGCGTTCGTCAGCCTGCCGTTCTTTCCGCGTCTGATAGCCTACTTGCTCGACCGTATTGTCACTGTTCTCAATTCTTCGCTCGACTGGATAGCTACGATTCCGGGCGCCAGCATTGACAACATCAGCTTCAGCGGCGCACAACTCGTCCTTGTTTACCTGGCGATAACCCTCTTCTTCTGCCTCTCTTATTACCTTGAGGACATGTATCGCTCGGCTTATGGCTATAATATAATGTAGGGGATATTATTATATAATGTATAGACGTTGGCTATACATTGAAATACTCCTCCAGTTCCTTCTCAGCGCCTCCGTCCTTATTGTCGAGGTCTTTGATGATGACGCCATGCTCCAGAAGCGTGATGCGTGTAGAGATGTCCGTCGTGTGCTGCAGGTTATGACTCGAAATAAGAATGGTAGCACCCTCCGTCTTGTTATATTCCACGAGCAGCTTCTTCAGATGGTTCTGACTGCTGGGGTCGAGGAAGTTGAACGGTTCGTCGAGGATGACGAGTTGCGGGCGTGTGAGCAATGCAGCCACGATGCCTACCTTCTGCTTGTTACCGGCAGAGAAGTCGCGTATATACTTTTTCTGTCCCAATACCTCTCCGTTCATAAACATCTCGTATTGTGCTATTTCCTTGTGAACGTCCTCCTTCGACATGCCCGAAACCTTACCCACAAACTCCAGATATTCCTCCGCTGTAAGGAAGTCGATAAGGAAGCTGCTGTCAATGTACGATCCCGTGAAAGGCTTCCAGTCCTCGCTCATGGCAGGATTGATGTGTGTCGGTTCTGTGCCGTCCGTCATGTTCGGCGTAAGCAACACGCTTCCTGCGTCGGCATTCAGAAGGTCGAGAATGAGGCGGAAGAGCGTGGTCTTTCCCGCTCCGTTGTTTCCCACGAGTCCGAGAATCTCTCCGTCATGGATGTCCGCCTTCTCTATGTCCACGGCTGTCTTGGTTCCGAACACCTTCTTCAGGTTTCTTATTTCTATTTTCATTTATTATCTCCTTATTATGTTTGCTTATTTCAAGCCAAGCTCTTCAGCTATGAACCTGCTCGTAAATCCCTTTCCAGACTTAGCCACTTCTTCCGGTGTGCCTTGCGCCACAAGTTGTCCGCCGCCTATTCCGCCTTCCGGACCTATGTCGATGATGTGGTCAGCCAGTTTTATGACGTCGAGGTTGTGCTCGATGATTACCACCGTATTGCCGCGATCCACCAGTTTTTGCACCACGTCCATGAGAATGCGGATGTCCTCGAAGTGCAGACCGGTTGTCGGTTCGTCCAGGATGAAGAGCGTCTTGCCCGTGTCGCGCTTGCTCAGTTCGGTGGCAAGCTTTACGCGCTGGCTCTCGCCGCCGGACAGCGTAGTGGAAGGCTGTCCGAGCTTGATGTATCCCAATCCCACGTCCTGAATGGTCTTTATCTTCTGTAGGATGGCAGGCACGTTCTCGAAGAATTCCACAGCCTGATTGATGGTCATGTCCAGCACGTCGGCAATGCTCTTGCCTTTATAGCGCACCTCCAGAGTCTCGCGGTTATATCGCTTGTCGTGGCAAACCTCACAGGGCACCATCACGTCCGGCAGAAAATTCATCTCTATCGTGCGATAACCGTTGCCCTTGCACGTCTCGCAGCGTCCTCCCTTCACGTTGAAGGAGAAGCGTCCCGGCTTATATCCGCGCACCTTGGCTTCCGGCAGTCCCACGAAGAGCGATCGGATGTCGCTGAACACGCCCGTGTAGGTGGCAGGATTTGATCGTGGCGTGCGTCCCAATGGCGACTGGTCGACGTTCACTACCTTATCTATATTGTCTATGCCTTCCACGCTGTCATACGCCATCGGCTTCTTCAGCGAACGATAGAAATGTTGTGAGAGGATGGGCTGGAGCGTTTCGTTGATGAGAGTAGACTTTCCCGAACCGCTGACTCCCGTCACAACTATCAGTTCGCCAAGCGGGAAGCTGACGTCCACGTTCTTCAGGTTGTTGCCCTTGGCTCCGCGTATGGTTATGAATTTGCCGTTGCCCTTGCGTCTTTCCTTTGGCACGGCAATGGTGCGTATGCCGTTGAGATATTCGGCTGTTATGGTGTGTGTCTTGAGCATGTCCTTCGGCGTGCCCTGAAACACCACTTCGCCACCCTTGCGTCCTGCCATCGGACCGATGTCGATGATATAGTCGGCGCTGAGCATCATGTCCTTGTCATGTTCCACCACCACCACAGTATTGCCGATATCGCGAAGATCCTTCAATGAGCGTATCAGGCGTTCGTTGTCGCGCTGGTGCAGACCGATGCTCGGCTCGTCCAAAATGTAGAGCACGTTCACGAGTTGCGAACCTATCTGCGTGGCAAGTCTTATTCGTTGGCTCTCGCCTCCGGACAACGTGGCAGACTGTCTGTTGAGCGACAGATAGTCCAGTCCGACATCCAGCAGAAACTTTATGCGTGTGCGAATCTCCTTGAGAATCTCCGTAGCTATGGCTTTCTGACGTTCGTCCAGATGCTTCTCCGCCTCGTCCAGCCAAGTCATGAGCGCCTTGATGTCCATGTTGGCAAGTTCAGAGATGTTCTTGTCCCAGACACGATAAGAAAGCGACTCCTTGTTGAGCCTCATGCCCTTACATTCCGGACACTTGCATACGGCGAGAAACTGGTCTGCCCATTTCTGTCCGCTTGCCGTGTCGTCGTTCTCCATCACGGAGCGCATATACTTTACCACGCCGTCGAACGTTGTGAAGTAGTCGGAAGAGGTGTGAACCAGTTCCTTGTCTATTTTGACAGGTTCAAGCGAACCATAGAGTATTTCGTCGAGCGTGTCCTCCGGAATGTCCTTCACGGGAGTCTTCAGCGTGCATTCCGCCTTCTCCAGTATGGCACCTATCTGCCAGAAAATCATCTGGTTCTTGTATTTTCCCAACGGCACAATGGCTCCCTGATGTATGGATAAGGTGTCGTCGGGAATGACCTTCTTCATGTCAATCTCGTTGACGTATCCTAAACCCTTACACTTCGGGCAGGCACCTTCAGGCGAGTTGAATGAGAACATGTTAGGAGCCGGGTCGCGATAACTGAGACCCGTCGTCGGACACATAAGTCGCTTTGAGAAGTTCTTCGCCACACCCGAGTCCTTGTCCAGAATCATAATGAGTCCGTCGCCCTGTCTCATGGCAGTCTCTACGGTCTTTCTGAGTCGGTCTTCGAATCCCTTACGCATCTGCATCTTGTCAATCACCACCTCAATGTTGTGGTTCTTGTATCGGTCAGTCTTCATGCCCTGCGTTATCTCCATAATCTCCCCGTCCACACGGGCATAGAGATAACCCTTCCTCCGCAAGCTCTCGAAGAGTTCGCGGTAGTGTCCCTTACGTTGTCTTACGAGAGGAGAGAGGATGTAAATGCGTCTGTCGGCATAGTCGGTCTCAATCATGTTGATGATTTTCTCCTCCGTATACCTCACCATCTTCTCGCCGGTGGCATAGCTGTAAGCCGTACCCGCACGTGCGAAAAGCAGTCTGAGATAGTCATAAATCTCCGTTGTGGTGCCCACCGTGGACCGTGGATTGCGGTTGGTGGTCTTCTGTTCTATGCTGATGACTGGGCTGAGTCCGGTTATCTTGTCAACGTCCGGACGCTCCATGTCGCCGAGAAAGTTGCGTGCATACGCCGAGAACGTCTCGATGTATCGGCGCTGTCCTTCAGCGTAGATGGTGTCGAACGCCAATGACGACTTGCCCGAACCGCTAAGGCCCGTGATGACCGTAAGGCTGCCGCGCGGAATCTCCACGTCGATGTTCTTAAGGTTATGCACACGTGCGCCCCATACGTTTATTTTGCCCTCTTCCATGTCGTTGTTGCTCATATCTCTCATGTGTAAGCTTTGATGTAGTGTGTCAGGGGCTTATTCGCCGCCCGTCGTTCCTGAAGTTTCCGTATAACCTCTAAGCAGGTTTACGTCTTTCTTGATGTTATATTTTCTTCCGTCAGCGCCCTTTGCCTTTACGAGCACAAAGTAGACGCCCTGCTTTACGTCCTTTCCGTTATACTTACCGTCCCATCCTCCGTCAGGGTCGGTCCATTCATAGAGCTTCTGTCCCCAACGGTTGAAGATGTAGGCATGAAACTCCACCAGACTCTGATGTCCGCTCTTAGCCTTATATATGTCGTTGATGCCGTCGCCGTTCGGCGAGAAAGCGTTAGGCATGTCCAGCTTGCTCTCTGAAATAGATACGGTAATGGGCGTGTTCTCCGACCAGTATTCCTCCGTGTAAGCCACCGTGTCGCCGGCGTTGGTGAACGTGGCGTACAGCACTATGCGGTGAGCGCCAGCCTCCGTGAACGTGTATTCCGTGTCCTCCTCGTATCTGACAAGGTAGGGCGAGTCGTTTCCCTCCTTCGTGAATCTCCATTCGTAGTGCGCGCTCCATGCCCCCACGTTCTCCGCGTTGGCAGCGAAGCGTACGGTGAGCGGAGCCGAACCTTGATAGCTCGTGCCCGTCTCTTCTCCTTCGGAGGTTATGAAAGTGGCTTGTGGGTCGATGGTGGGGATGTCGTCAGCCTTTACTTGCAGGAACGAGCAGGTAAGGGCGACAAGAAGTATTATGATGTGTTTCATATTCATGCCTGTTTGGTTATTATGCAAAGTTAATGAAAAATTTCTCAGAACAATATATTTTATGTACTTTTGCACAAAAATCAAGGTATACAAACTAAAATTCAGAACAATATGAGACGTCATCTCCGAATGCTATTATGCATGTGTGCCCTCGCGGTCGCCATGGTGTCAGGCGGTCAGAATGTGAAGTGGCAGGACCTTTACAAGGTGAAGAAGAAAGACACGATATACGGCATTGCCAAGAAATTCAATATCACCATAGAAGAACTTCAGAACGCCAATCCCGGCATGAAGAAGTCTGACTATGTGCTTAAGAAGGGCGACCAGCTCCTCATCCCGTTCCCCACGATGAGCAAGGTGAACACCCCGGCGCAGACTCCTGAGACATCCCGTCCTGCTACGCCGTCTGCGCCCGCTGCCGGCAAGAAGAAGGAAATGGGCGTGGTGCGTGTGGGCGTGATGCTCCCTCTTCACAACGTTGACGGCGACGGACAGCGCATGGTGGAGTATTATCGTGGCGTGCTGATGGCATGTGATAGCCTTAAGGCACAGGGCATCAAGACCAACGTGCAGGCTTGGAACGTGCCCATCGATGCCAATGTGGCTACTACGCTTGCCGATCCTGCTGCTGCCAAGTGCGACATCATCTTCGGTCCGCTCTATACGCCGCAGGTGAAGCCCATAGCCGACTTCTGCCGCAAGAACGACATAAAGCTGGTCATCCCGTTCTCCATCAATGGTGGCGAGGTGGCTAAGAACGACCACATCTTCCAGGTCTATCAGTCGCCGGAGCAGCTTACGGCTGTAGCCGTGAACGCATTCATGGAGCGTTTCTCTGACTCGCACGTGGTGGTCGTTGACTGTAACGACGCCACCAGCAACAAGGGCAACTTCACTACCAGCCTCCGCAAGCGTCTTCAGGAGAAGGGCATAACATGCAGCATCACCAACCTGAAGTCGTCAGACCCGATGTTCGCCAAGGCGTTCAACACGACGAAGCGTAACGTGGTGGTGCTCAATACGGCACGTTCGCCGGAGCTTAACTCGGTGTTTGCCAAGCTTGACATCCTGAAGAAGTCGAGCCCCGCAATGCGCGTGTCGCTCTTTGGCTATACGGAATGGCTGATGTACACGAAGCCTTACACCGAGTATTATCACAAGTACGACACATACATCCCCACATCCTTCTACTATAATCCCGTGGCACAGCGCACCAAGAACTTCGAGAGCACTTATCGCCAGTGGTTTAAGTCGGACATGCGTGAGGCACTTCCCCGCTTTGCCATCACAGGTTATGACCAGGCACAGTTCTTCCTGCGTGGCATCAGCACGTACGGATCAGCTTTCAAGGGCACGAAGCAGCAGACCACGTACGCCCCCATGCAGACCCCGCTGAAGTTTATGCGCGTGTCTGACGGCGGCATGCAGAACGTATCGTTTATGCTCGTGCATTATCGCAACAACCGCAGCATAGAGTCGATAAGCTATTGATTCATAACAAACCATTAAGAATGAAAAGTCTTAAACACAGAATATGCGGTCTTGCCGCTGCCGTAGTCTTGCTCATGACGTCTCACGTCAGCGCGGACGCACAGATTGGTGACCACCGCAACGACCTCTCCGTCGGTGTGAACGCCGGCTATATAATAAGTAATGTGGGCTTTACGCCGAAGGTGACGCAGCAGGGACATGGCGGCATCACCATGGGACTGTCCATGCGCTATACGTGCGAGAAGTATTTCAGCACCATCTGCTCCATTGCGGCGGAGGTGAATTACGCCCGAATAGGATGGAAGGAGAACATCCTCACCTCCGACGACCAGCCCGTCATCAACGCCAAGACAGGACTGGCGGAGGCTTACCAGCGCGACCTCAACTACATACAGGTGCCCATCTTCGCGCACCTCGCCTGGGGAAAGGAGCACAAGGGCATGCAGTTCTTCTTCAAGGCAGGTCCGCAGTTCGGCTATCTGCTTGGAGAGAAGACCGTCTCAAACTTCAACTTTGCCGACCGCAACCTCGCTGACCGCTCCAATCTGACATGCGCCCAGGACACGATGTCCGTAGAGAACAAGTTCGATTACGGCATTGCAGCCGGCTTAGGAATGGAGCTGGCGCTTCCGCGAGTAGGCCATTTCCTCCTCGAAGGCCGCTATTATTACGGTCTTGGCAACATCTACGGCGACTCAAAGCGCGACTATTTCGCCCGCTCCAACCACTCAAACATCGTAATAAAGCTTACGTATCTCTTCGATATCGTGAAGACAAAGTAAGCTCTTCAGTGGTTCTGCAGTATACAATATTTGCATTTCTAATGCTCAATACTATGAGCCCAGCGCACAACAAAATCTTTGGTGCGAAATTCTTGAGTTTTGAGCGTTTGAAGACAACGTGCTCACACACAGTGCGTTATACGGTTTTTGGACGAAGCGCTATGAAATCAGACTCGCAAAAGAGCCGTTTTTTGCTGCAATAGCGCCACTTTTACACTCCAATAGTGCCACTTTTATCATGCAATAGCGCCACTTTTACTGTCTAATAGTGGCACTATTGGAGTGTAAAAGTGGCGCTATCGTTAAGCGTGGGTGCTGTTTTCACAGCAAAACACCGTAAAAACAGCAAACCAGAACTCTATAATCAATTTTTATTTTGTAACATGTTTTTACTCTTTGTACGATATTTGCATGGCGGACATGAGGACATGTTTTTTAGACAAGAAGACATGAAGACATGTTAGAGAATGACAAGATTTTTTTTCTAATGGCCGATTTGGGTTGAACGAGCAAAGCGCACAATATCCACTCTAACTAGCAATTAACATAGCAGTCAATACAAACTTAGGAGGCTATGGCGTCCTCACCGTAGCCATGCACCCACGAACAGCAGCTAATTATCCGTTTTCCCCTTTGACATTTCTGATTATATCTGTATTTTTGCATGCAAAGCAACCAAACAATAAAACAATTATGTCAGTAACCAAATTAGTCCGGGCACAGGACATCCTTAAAGAGAAAGGCTTCAAAGCCTCACCCTTCGACACGTCTGCATTCCAGAACGCCGTCGTCGAGTTCTTCCGCGACAATGACGTGTCAGCAAAGCTCACAATCAGAACAATGCGTTTTCTTGATTACAAAAACGCCCCCAAAGAACCCCTTTTCATTTCCACAGTCCCCGTAGTCACACACTACGTTGTCAACGAAGAAGAGTGGGAGGAAGAAGAAGACATTCATGACGAAATGATAAAATACTATACCGTAAACATAGAACGTATAGAAAACGGCAAGAAAACCGTCAGTCGCAGTTACATAAGCGAAGAAGATTTGGATTGCGAACACCCAAGAGAGTGGGACGAATACGAATATCCGTTCCCTCAATTCATGCGAGACATTATCAACCTCGATTCCGCAGGCTCCCCATTCATCGTCATAGACGAGCCATACGCCACCAATGCCATCGGTCTTCTCAAGATGCTCGGCTTCATCGTTTCGCGCAAATATAAGACATGGTTTGGTCAATACAAACAGCTGCCACACCACGCCTACACCGTCACCCTCGTCTAACCCGTCCCGCCTAAAACAGCCAGGCTCGCCCTGGCACCATTAACCAAGCCCTCGACAACACGGCAAGCGGGATTATATGGAGAACGAATTATATACGATAATCGAAGACTTGGGTAAGAACATCCATGTTGTACCGAACTGTCGGATTGTACCGGCAAGGTATTTTGACGGAGGTGCCGAGAAGTGTTTTTTCAAGTATGACAACGATCTCATGGTGTTTATTCCTAACGGCACGGTTTTATATGAGAGAGATTTCAAAGACAACCCTGTGTATGTGCTTTGCTCATCGGTAAATCCCGAAGATGCGGACTTATACAAGAGTGACGATGTTGTGACTATAAAAGGAGAAGAATATTACAAGACGTCTCCGATGTCTGACAACTGCGAGACGCCGACAGCTTCCTATATCCGTGGGTCGTTCTGACCTTAAAGCCGAAGCAAGGCAAGGAATTGCTATGGTGCATGCTGGACGACCATGCCGAAACCGACATCCTCGAAGCCCATCACGCCAAGTCCTACAAAGGCATCGTCCTCGACAGCCTACCGACAAGAGGCGGAACCATCACACAAGAAGAGAAAAACCGACTTTAAAGACATTATAATATGTATAGACCACAAAACAAAACCAACGAAGACGTACCATTCGAGCGCCAGATACTCCACATCCTACGCAACTACCAACGTCTTCAGGAGGAAAACCGCTCACTCACCGACGAGAACCGCATACTAATCTCCGAGAACGAGTTCCTAAAGTCTGTCCTCGCAGCAAAAAGAGAGAAAGAGTATGAACATAACGAACTGCTCGCCAAAATCGACAAACAGAAAACTTGCATTTCAAATCTCGAAACTTGCATCGAGAAATACAAACGCAAGCTTGACAAACTCAGACAGCCATTCGAAGAGCAGACCAAAAGCCTACAATCCAGAATATCAAACCTAGAGAGGGCCAATCATGCACTTGAGGAACGCATCAGGGCATATAAACAAAAGCACAAGATCCTCAGCACAGCCGACAACATCGTATAAAAGTCAAACCATAACAATAATTAATTATGCCACAAGTAAACCTCTCCGACGAAGAGTACAAGCGCCGCGTACAGGCCATCCGTGACCTTTTCGCCAAACGCATCTACGACCTTTACGTCAAGTGTGCCAACGGCGAAATCACCGAATACCACAAGCTCGTAGACGAACTCCATTCGTTAGACTTCGAGTACGCCGACGCTCTCGAACCCTACGGTCTTGCAGAAGATCTCCGTCCCGACGACTACAAGCTCATCCAGAAAGCCGACGACAACGACGAACCTCTAAAGGACTTCGCCTACAACTGGCTCTCCCTGCGTAACGAAGCCGAGTTCCGTAACGTAGACATCACCTCCTTCATTCCCATAGCGCAACGCGAAGAAGACGATGACGACATTTAGTTTCTCCTAAACATGAGGGGCAAAACTAAAGAAATTGGAAGAAATGTCTAACTGTGGTAGCTGCGGCAGGAATGCCCGCAACTCCTACAGTTAGCTTTTTCTCCATACCTAAACAATAACTTTACAGCAAGATTGTTATATTGATACATTAATCACTCATAACAATGAACAAGAAAATTTATTTTGCTGGCTCTATCCGTGGTGGTAGGGTAGATGCTGCGCTATATCAGAGAATCATACAGTATATCAACAGGACGGATGTTGTGCTTACCGAACATATCGGTAAATCTAATCTTAGTATAAAGGTTAGGACAAGAGAAATCGATAAGCAAATTTATGAGCAAGATACCGAATGGCTCAGAACTTGTGACATCCTTATAGCAGAATGCTCATGTCCATCTCTCGGTGTCGGCTATGAACTGGGATACGCCGAAGCGCATAACATCCCAGTATACATCTTCTATAACAAGAACATAGCAAACATCTCAGCCATGCTGAATGGCAACTCCTATTTCACGGTTATTCCCTACGAAACCGAAGAATGCATCTATCAATGGTTGGACAGAATTTTGGGTGGAGAGTAATATTAAAACAAAAAAGTGCGCCGAGACCGTTGTTTGGTCTTGGCGCACTTTTTTCAGTTTATTGATTTTATCAATAGAATGGTTTAGCTAACCTTGTTGAGCTTCTTGATGATAGAGAAGATGAAGAGGGCTGATACGAGGCAGATGCCTGCGAGAACACCCCAAATGGTCACGAGGTTGAAGTTCTGACCCCACATGATGCCGGGAACCATTACCAGCTGGTTGCCGATGGCTGTTGCACCGAACCAGAGACCCATCATCAAACCTGCATACTTCGGAGGAGCCACCTTAGATACGAACGAGATGCCGATCGGAGAGAGGAGAAGCTCGGCGAATGTAAGGATGAGGTATGTAGAGATAAGGAGGTTTGCACTTACGCGCGGACCCTCTGTAGCTGCGTCGCCCTGTGTCAACGGAAGCTCAAGACCCATAGATCCTACAGCCATCCACACAAAACCAAGAGCTGCAACGAGCATACCAAGACCGATCTTCTCAGGAGATGTCGGCTCCTTGCCCTTCTTGTTAAGCCATGAGAACAATGCTACGCTGACCGGAGTAAGAGCCACTACATAGCAGGGGTTGAACTGCTGGAAGATAGGAGCCTGGATGTCAACGGCACCGTCGAGGTTGTTATACTTATAGAAAAGGAATGCGATGGCTGCAACGATAACGCCCAAAGCAATGCCCTTGCCTTTGCCGGTCTTGCTCTGTGCAAGGCTGAAGCTACCGTATACAACGAAGATGCAAGCAACGAGGTTGGTAACGTCGAATGCCATTGACTGCAGACCCTCAGATGTCTTCTGTGTGTAGTCGCGTGCAAACAATGTCAGAGTGTTACCGTTCTGATGGAATGCCATCCAGAAGAAGATAACTACTGCGAATACAAGGCACAGGCAGATGATGCGCTCCTTTGTCTCTGCGGGAGAGAGTTCGTTGGCTTCTGTCTTGCTGTCGTCAGCAGCTTTATTCTGTGACTCCTTTGCAAGGACATGCTTGTAAGTGAAACCGAAAGCGTAATATATGGCGATACTCAGGATAAGCGAAGCACAAGCTACTGCGAATGCGAAGTGGTAAGCATCCTCTGTTGATACGCCTAAGCTGGTATGTGCCCAGTCCATGATCTTAATGGCAGCTGTCGGAGCGAACATAGCACCAATGTTGATAGCCATGTAGAAGAGTGAGAAACCAGAGTCGCGGTTAGCGGCATACTGAGGCTCGTCGTAGAGGCGGCCTACCATAACCTGAAGATTACCCTTGAACAGACCTGTTCCTAAGGCAATAAGGATAAGAGACAGTCCCATAGCGGCAATGGCTACGGTGTCTTTGCCAAGAGGAAGCGAGAGGACAAGGTAGCCGATGAACATGATGAAGATACCGGTGGTAACCATCTTGCCGAAGCCAAACTTGTCAGCTGCGATACCGCCGATGATGGGGAGGAAATACACCATCATCAAGAAGGTAGAGTAAATTGTACTTGCAATTCCTGTCTCGAAGCCGAAGTTGGCTTGCAGGTAGAGAAGGAAAACAGCCAACATCGTGTAGTAACCGAAGCGTTCGCCGGTGTTGGCAAGGGCTAACGCCCATAGACCTTTAGGTTGATTTTCGAACATAATAAATTATAGTTTTGAAGTGATTATTGTTTATTCATACATGATTTTGTTGGTGGTATTATTAGGGTGTTATGTGTTTGTTATAGTATTTTCTAATTTAAGCAATACAAAATTAATAACAATAATTCTAAACACCAAAAAAGAGGATGAATAAAAGTATATAGATATATAAAAAACAATTATGGCACAGCTCTCAACGAGTTGTGCCATAACCGTATGTTTAACTTAAAAAACTTTTCATAAATAATGAAGATTCTCACGAGCCCTCATTGTTACCTGTTAAACAATCGTTCTAATTTACCTTAAACCTAATAACTAAAAACCTAAATCTATTACTACTAACCTAAACAATCTATTAACCTTTTGACGATGCAAAGGTATGAAGTTTTTGTTGTTTGCGTAAACAATAATGGCAAGTTTTCGCATTTTTCATGCGTTTTATTGATATGGAACAAGTCGGAATGTGTGTATAATGCGCTTTTTTTTGATTAATTTTGTATTGCAAACTGAAAGCATCGTTGGATGCTCCATAAAAAGATGAAAACAGATAACATAATAATCAAATAAATGTATGCTCAGATCTACTTTTCGCAAACATCATAAGTGGTTCGGCATAGTCATGGGATTTTTCCTTATTGTGTTCTGCGTATCAGGCATTTTGCTCAATCATCGTCATGCCATAAGTGGCATAGACGTGAGCAGGGGCATGCTGCCGTCGCGATATGAGATTAAGCAATGGAACAGCGGACTGCTGCGTGGCACTTGTCGAATGGACGACGGAAGGGTGGCGGTGTATGGTTCGGCGGGTGTTTTCCTTACCGATACCGTGGCATCGTCGTTTGTAAGTATGAATGAAGGACTGCCACAAGGGGCTGATATGCGCCAGATGCGTGGCATGGCAGGAGTGAGTTATGGGGCAGGGCAGAAATCCTCGCATGAGTTTTTTGCCGTGTCGCAATATGGTCTTTACCGTACAGACGGGCGTCATCGTTGGCATCACGTGGCGTTACCGACTGGAGAAGAGGAGCATCTGACTGACGTTACTTCACGTGGCGACACTCTTGTGGTGCTTAGCCGGTCGTACGCTTACGTGGCTACGGCTCCTTACAAGACGTTCCGGAGGGTGGAGATACCTGCGCCATCTGGCTATGATGGCAAGGTGTCGCTGTTTCGTACGGTGTGGTTGCTTCATAGTGGCGAACTGTTCGGAAAGGTAGGCGTTCTGGTTGTGGATGTCATCTCTGTTCTACTTATTATAATATGTGTGACGGGTCTGGCGTTCTGGCTGACAGCCAAGATTTCGGTAAGGCAGAGTCTGAAGCGTCTGAAAGGACGGGCGCTGAAGACGCTTCTGTCTTGGCATGACATAATAGGAAGAAAGACCATCGTCCTTACATTATTAATATGTGTGACAGGATGGATGCTTCGTCCGCCAATGATGATACCGCTTGCGCTCAGCCGTGTGCCAGCCGTACCCGGCACCATACAGCATAGCTGCAATGCCTGGAACGACCGTCTGCGCATGGTGCGCTATGATGAAGCGGCGGGAGACTGGATGGTTTCTACATCAGAAGGATTCTTCTCGCTGGGCAAGGACATACAGCATCCGGTTCCGCAGCAGATCTCCGAGGCACCGCCCGTGAGCGTTATGGGGCTGAATGTGTGGCAGAGAGAGAAGGAGGGCGGCAAGTGGTTGTGCGGTTCGTTCAGCGGTATGTTTGTATGGGATCGTCAGACATCTACGTCAACCGATTATTTCACGCATCAGCCTGCACCCAAGTCTGCCGGTGCGCCGTTCGGTAAGACGGCAGTGTCGGGATTTACTGACGACATCATTGTCGGTGGTAGGCATGACGGCATTGTCGTGGAATATGATAAGGGTACATCCTTGCTTCAGCAGCCATCGTGGATGGACAGGCTGCCGATGTCGTTATGGAATGTGGCATTGGAGGCCCATAGCGGACGACTGTTTATCGGCAACATTGCCACGTATGTATTCGTGTTGGTGATGGGAATGGCTGCTGTATGGAGCCTGATGACAGGACTCAAGATTGGAAGAAAACCTAAGAAGAACAGCAAACGTAAATAAGTTATACATTAATAAATACCTTAAACAATGAATATAATGCAGAAACTATGTCTGTCCGGTGCTATCGGCATATCCGTTGCTGTGACCGCAATGGCAGACGACAATACTCGTGGTATTGGACGCTATCCGGGAAATCCGGCTGAGAATTTCGCTCCAATGCTGCGTGAGACGGATGTCATTACGAATCTGGCGTTGCGCCGTCCTGTGCGTGCGTCATCATCGTTCGACTTCTGTCTGACTCCTCAACTCGTTACTGACGGCATTGTCAGCCGTTCTGCCGTGCCGACGCTTTTCGTCAGTACGCCTGACGGACTGTTGCCGCGTCGTGAGCGTGAGTGGGCGATTGACGGAGGAATGTATTCGCGCAATACAGTTTATGGTGCCGACACATATCTTAATTATGAGTGGACGGGTGCTTTGTTCCGAGCTGATAGTGTGCGCGTAAGACTTAACGTGGCTTACGACCCTAAGCTGGCGGACGGCAAGTATGCCATTCGTGTATTGGCTTCGGACGGAACAGGCAAGGAGAGAAAGTGGCATGCAGTGGCAACTATGGAAGGTCAGTCGCTGCCTGGCAAGCAATCGCGTTATGTGGAGCATTCGGATCCTAACAAGCAGACGGAGCGCGAGATGCTCCCTACGCGTGATGTAGTGGTGACTTTGCCGGTGGACGGTGGCTTTAGTTTTAGTGGACTCCGCCTTCAGTTGACGATGAAAGGTGCAGCCCACTGGACGGTGTTCGAGTTTATGCCCTGCCTTGAGGGACGCTCGCTTACCTCGCAACTCCTCACAGCTGCTCGTTTCGGTAGCGCATGGATGAGCGACGGAGGAGGCAATCAGTGGGTGGAGGTAGACCTCGGACGTACGCAACCCGTAGAAAGGGTGGAGCTGAACTGGATAGAGAAAGCGTTGGAAGGACGTGTGGAGATGAGCGACGACGGTAAGAACTGGACGGTTGTGGCTGCTCTGCCTGGTGGAAAGAACGCCGTGGACAAGATAAAGACAAAGGGAGCCAATGGACGTTATGTGCGTATAGGTATGACACGTCCTACGTCTTCTGGCAGATATGTCCTTAGCGAGATGAACGTGATAGGACGTGGCGGATATGAGGTGGTGCCTCATGTGGCTGCCGGAATGGACGGCAACAGGCTGCCGCTTCATGGTGGCGACTGGCTTCTTAAGCGTGCCGAAGCAACGGACAAGGGAGAGAATATCTCTTCTTCCAAGACGGACGGCAACGGATGGATTACGGCAACGGTACCGGGAACGGCACTTATGAGCTGTGTGAACATCGGCGCTTTGCCCGACCCGAATGTGGCTGACAACCTGGAGAATGCTTCAGAGTCGTTCTTCAACAGCAACTTCTGGTATCGTCGTACGTTCTCCGTGCCTGAAAAGATGAAAGGTAAGCATGTCTTTTTGTGCTTTGACGGAATAAACTGGAAGGCAAATGTCTTCCTTAATGGCAAGCGCATTAACCGCATAGAGGGCGCTTTCATGCGTTCGCGCACCGACATAACGGAGATGCTTCGTGAGGGAACCAATGTATTGGCGGTGGAGGTAATCAAGCCGGACAATATCGGAGGAACAAAGGAGAAGACGTATGCCACTACAGATATTAACGGAGGAATGCTTGGTGCAGACAACCCTACGTTCCATGCAAGTATAGGATGGGACTGGATTTCCTCTGTACGTGGTCGTGAAACTGGTATATGGAACGACGTATTTCTTTCTGCTGAGGGATCGGTAACGATTTCGGATCCGCTCGTTTCCACGTCATTGGCTTTGCCCGATACGGCTGCAACCATCACTCCGCGTGTCATTCTTATGAATAATGAGTCGCGTGCTGTATCTGGAAAACTGCGTGGTTGGATTGGCGATATAGCGTTTGAGAAACGTGTGGATATGGCACAGGGCGAGGAAAAGGAAGTGGTGTTCGCTCCTGAGGAATACGCCCAGTTGCGTGAACAGCGCATGCACCTTTGGTGGCCGAACGGTTATGGCGAGCCGTATATGTATGATGCAGGCTATGAGTTTGTGCCTGATGGCGGCGAAAAGGTCAGAACAGATTATCGTGCAGGTATCAGACAGATGACTTATGAGGGCGCGGACAAGAAACTGCAGATGTGGATAAACGGTAAGCGATTCGTGCCGCTTGGAGGCAACTGGGGCTTCAGCGAGCACAATCTTCTCTATCGTAAGCGCGAGTATGACATAACAGTAGGATACCACAGGCAGATGAACTTTAATATGATTCGCAACTGGGTGGGGCAGATCGGTGACGAGGAATTTTATGATGCTTGCGACCGTAACGGCATAATGGTATGGCAGGACTTCTGGCTTGCCAATCCTTGCGACGGACCCGACCCTGACGATAACGCTCTGTTTATGCATAATGCGTCAGACTTTACTCGTCGTATGCGTCGTCATCCCAGCATCGCTCTCTACTGTGGACGAAACGAGGGATATCCTCCTGCTGCACTGAATGCGTCGCTGAAGAGTCTTGTGGATGATGCCAATCCAGGCATTCTCTACATCCCAAGTTCTGCTGATGAGGGAGTCAGCGGTCACGGTCCTTATTGGGCTGAACCGGCTAAGACTTACTTCTCTAAGCAGACCGGAAAGCTTCATACTGAGCGTGGCATGCCCAATGTGATGACATACGAGGGACTGGCGCGTACGTTCTCGCCTGAAGCTTTGTGGCCGCAGTCGGAAGAGTGGGGACGACACGACTTCACACAGCGTGGCGCACAGCGTGGTGCTACGTTTAATGCCATGATGGAGCGTGCGTTCGGCAAGCCGGCTGACGCTCGTGAGTTTGGCAGCTTGGCGCAATGGATAAATTACGACGGCTATCGTGCCATGTTCGAGTCGGGCGCAAAGTATCGTCAGGGATTGCTTATCTGGATGAGTCATTCGTGCTGGCCTTCGCAGGTATGGCAGTGTTACGACTACTGGATGGAGCCAACAGCAGCCTTCTTCGCTTGTCGTAAGGCTTGCGAACCGCTTCATATTCAGTGGAATGCTCTTACACGTGACGTGGAGGTGGTAAACATTACGGCTGAGGCTCACAAGAACATGAAGGCTCGTCGTGACATTCTCGATGTCCGTGGACGTGTGGTTTCGTCTGTTGAGGCTTCGCTCTGCTGTGACGCAGACACAACGCTGGCGCTTGCTTCGCTCCACGTAGACAGCCTTGCAGGTGGACAGCCGACTGACGTACACTTCATAAGACTTGCGCTCGATGATGCTGAAGGTCGTCGTGTCTCTGACAATTTCTATGTTATAGGAAACGAGGAGGGCAATCTTATGCAGCTTCGCTCTCTGCCAAAGGTAAGTCTTAAGACTGATGTGGTGCGTGATGGAAACCGTTATGACGTAACCATCGCCAACGAAACCGACACTCCTGCCATGATGATACGTCTGAATCTTAAGGCGGAAGACGGCGAGCAAGTGCTGCCCGTGTCGTACGAGGACAATTATTTCCATCTCATGCCGGGCGAAAAGCGCACAGTAAGAGTGGAATGGAGTCCGGCAGACACCCGTTCCTTGCCCACGTATGTGGAAATAACAGGATTTAATGTAAAATAATTGAGAGTTGAAAGTTGAGGGTTGAGAGTTATGATTACCTATATAACATATCATAACTCTCAACCCTCAACTTTCAACTCTCAACTAAAAAACGGCGGGCTGCACGTTTTACGGTGTCACGAAAACAAGAACCATATCAAGATCGAGAACCGCACGCACACCTTTTCAAAATCAAAATCATGCTCAGCCCGTCAAGGCTTCATAGCTATCTTTTATATATGCGGTGCCGCGTGCGAAATTTTTTGATTAAATTCTCAGTTTTCTTGAACCCTTATTTATATATATTTCATTTGAGAAGACACCGTGTATGGTGCATACGCCGAAGTTTCCCGACAAGCGTTCAGTCTTCGGTTACCCGCCGCCGTATGTTTGTTAAGGACCGGATATAATCCTTATTCTTCCTTTCCAAGACCAGCCACAGTCTCGTAAATCTCGCGCAAGTCGTTGGGAATGACAATCTTGAGGCGTGAGATGCGCTTCTGTTCCGTATCTTTATATACGGTGAAGTCTTTCTCAAGCTTCGCCATCTCCACAAGATAGTCGGCGTTCTTTATGTTATACTCGCCACGCTTACGCTCCTCATCTTCACGCAGAGCCTCGTCAATGGAGTGGTTATATCCGTTAAGCTCTGCCTGAGCCTTGCGATATTCGCCTTGCAGAGCGAAGAAACATCCTTCCAAGTCTTTCAGTTCCACGCTTGGTTCGTGGCGATAAAGCAGGGTGTCGCGTCCGCTACCGTCTATCTCAGCCTCCTGACACATTATCTTCATATATTCCTTGCGTGCCTCAGAGAGGTGACCGTCAGGATGTATGAACTTGCCGAAAGCAGCTGCCTTGGCTTCCAAAGAGAGAATGCGTGCACGGTCTTTCACGGAAAGCGTGGCTATCTGCTCCTCGCGTGTCATCAGCGTTTCCATAAAAGGCTGTTCCGGCATATCTATTTTCTTCTCCTTGCAGTAGTCTTCCATTTCCATATCATGGAGGTCGGATAGCATCTTTGAGCGAAGTTTTATAGCCTCACGCAGCCATGCTATGAGCGAGTTGGCGAGTGAGATGCTGCGCAGTCTGTCTGCTATACCCTGCATCTGCTCTTTGTCCCATCCGTGCTGCACGCGTTGCTCCTTGTCGGAACCGATGATGGTGAGGTAGCTATTGAAGAACTCCACGTTCTCCAACTCTTGTGTTTGTGCCTGCACATACTCCTTGGCGAGGTTAGCAATGTGATTGGCGGACGTAGATGTCAGTCCGTTAGTGTCGAAAAAAGTCAAATCCTGTTCCATATCGAAAAGTGTATTTGATGTGAATGTTTATCTTTGTTTAGGCTTTCTTTTTCATTCTCTCCTTGTCCAGCTCATGCGCCATAGCACGCTGCACTTCGAAGAATCCGCTAAGCATAGCCGTCATGTAGTTGTCGAGATTTGGAATCTCTGGTGTCAGCAATATCTGTCGCTTCGTATGCACCACCATACGGTTGTTGTCCGTGTCCATAGTGTAGAACAGAGTATGACCGCCGTATTGGAAGTTGATTTCGTTAATGATTTTTCTCACTCGTGACACCTCGTCAATGTCGTCAAGTTCTACGCTGCCCCATGAGAAGTCGTAGATGGTGGCAAGCAGGCAATCGTCCGAAACGATGATGCAGAATGTCTCGCCCTGAAACTTGAATGCCAACCGGTCGCTGCCTTCCTCCTCTTCCTCTTCCGTCTTGCAGTTAAGGTCGTGTAAGATGGCCTTACACAGCTCACGAGGCTTCATTCCTGCATAAGCTGCTGACGAGTTGTCAGCGTCTGATGTGTCGGTCTTGTTCGTACTATTGGTTATGTTGGCTGTCTTTAGCTTGTTCTTGTGTTGTAGTGAAAAATAGATAATTGCGATAGTTATTAGTACCGCTATTGCTGTTATTGTTATGTTGTATCCCATAGCTTCTGATTCATTAGAATGGTTCTGCTAATATATTGCAAATATAATGCTGATAATGCAAAGATACAAGTAAATATGAATAAGGACAAATGTTTTTATGATATTTTAATGTATTGTCTTGATTGTTCAGAAACAAAGTAATAACTTTGCATAAAATAAATATCATGAACATACTACTTATTGACAATTACGACTCATTCACATACAACCTTTCTCAATATCTCGAAGAGGAGGGCGGGGAAGATGTGGAAGTTACTGTTTGGCGAAACGACCAGTTCGATATTGACGACGTGGAGCGTTTCGACAAGATAGTGCTGTCTCCTGGTCCCGGTGTTCCCGATGAGGCTGGGCTTCTCAAAGCTGTCATCCGACGATATGCACCGACGAAGCCAATCCTTGGTGTTTGCTTGGGCGAACAGGCGATAGGTGAAGTGTTTGGAGCAGAAATATATAATCTGAATACAGTTTTCCATGGCATACAGTCGAGCGTCCGAATAGTGGCCTCTGACTATATCTTTGACAATCTGTCAGACAGCATTAAGGTGGGGCGTTACCATTCGTGGGTGGTCGGTAAAGAGGATTTTCCTGCCGAATTGGAGGTGACCGCTGTTAGCGATGAGGGACAGGTTATGGCACTGAAGCATCGCCGTTATGATGTGCACGGCATACAGTTCCATCCCGAATCGATCCTTACCCCGGAGGGAAGGACCATCATCAGGAATTTCATAAACGGATGTTGCTGAGATTGAACTTATAAGCAGATGTTGTTTATGGCAATCTCTCGCTCACCCAATTCTATCATTGCATTTATCAGACTCACTTTCTCGGCTTTCATAAGTTGCTCCAAAGTGATGTCTGCCTCTCGCAGCTTACCTTCCCCAAGCAACTGTGCACGTTTGGTGCCCATAAGCAATGGTTGTTTGGGCGTTAGCCATACATCGCCTTCGTACACGGCGATGTTGGTGAACGAGGTGTCGGTCACCAGACCGTTCTTCACGATGATTATCTCGTCGCTGTCACCTTTCATACTGACCAGTCGGTTGAGGAATGTTCGGTCGGTGCTCTTGAATGAATAATCAACCGTGTCGTCCCTTACCACCTTTAATGACTTGATTGTGCGCATTGTGTAAGGAGCGTACTGCACATCTTCTATGCCTCCTTTGCCGTATACCACTCTCGCTTTATAGAAGTGCATATCAGCTGTGAGCGACAGAATGTCGTTGAGGTTCGGGACTGCTTGTCCTTTAAAGAAATGACTGACGGTCCGTTCCATCCTTGCCTGATGACAGGAAAGGTTCATGGCCTTTCCGTCTTTTATCTTTATGGTTTCAACAAATTGCTGCGACATAATATATATAATAATGTGTATTGTTGCTATGTAATCGGACATCTATTCCGTAATGGGAAGATACACCTTCTGCAACACTTCCTCATACTCCTTTCTGCATTGGCTTTGTGAGGTTATGCCGCCTCCAGCCTTGAATGCCATACCGTCCTTTTCCTGTTCCACGAAGCGTATCATCACGGCGGAATTGAGCGTTCCGTTCTCGTATATTCCCATCACGCCGGTATAGAAGCCTCGCTTGTAGGTTTCTGCCTCGTCAATAATCTGACAGGTCTTCTTCTTTGGAGCTCCTGTAATGCTACCAGCAGGCAGTTGCGCTGCGATGATGTCGCCGATGTGGTGTGTATAGTCGTCTGGCAGTTTGCCGCTAATCTCCGAACTTGTCTGCAGTATGTCGCCCTTATTGGTGTGGAGAACGTCAACATAACGGTATTTGTCCACTCTAACGTTGGATGCCACTCTGCTCAGGTCGTTGCGTATCAGGTCAACGATGGTGGCGTGTTCGGCTGCTTCCTTCTCGTCGTTCATAAGCTCTTTTTCTGCATTAGGCAATGAAGCGTCAATGGTGCCCTTCATCGGATAGGAGAAAATTCGTCCGTCTCTTATCTGAAGAAACTTCTCTGGAGAGAAACAAACGAAGTTGCCGATATTGTCGGCAAAGTCGTTCATCAGAAGCTTATACTTTCCTTTGGAACGGAGGAAGATTTCGTGAAGGGAGAGATTGCAGCGCACGGGCACTCTGCAAGTGAGATTGGCAAGATAACTATTGCCTGCCAACATGTTACGTTTCACTATATCGAAGCTCTTTTCGTATTCCTCATACTGTGGTGCGTCCACCTCCCATGTTATCTTGGACTTAAGCGGAGATGCGGTCATTTCATTGATGTTAGTCTTGCCGTCGAAATCGTAGAGGCAATCTTCTGGATTTATGTCAGAGAGTTTTCGGACGTACGCCTTCGTGCCGTCATAGCTGATGACGAAGAGAAACGGGTCGCAGGTGCTGCCCAACTCGTTGATTTTCTTTACAATATCCTTATCCATACAGTTTGATTTGAAACCAATATCCCCATGGACGCAGACTGCATGCAGCAGCCGTCCATGGGGATTCTTCGGTTTATTGTATTATATAAGTGTGTGAGATGCTTTACTTAGCGATAATCTCAAACACTTCCACGTTTCCTTCTATCTCTGCCTTCACGGCACCCTTTGTGAGAGTTGTGGTGAAGAACGAGTTGTCAATCTCTGTTGAAGAAAGCAGCTTGCCCTTCTTGTTATACTGGTTGAACTTCACGCCGCTGTTAGGCTTAACGTCGAGCAACATTGTGTAAGAAGTTTTGCCTGCCTCAACGCCGAACGTCAGCTTGCCCTCGCTCTTGAACGATGTGCACGGGTTCTTGTCGAAACCGAACATGGCAGCCTCTGTGTTTGTGGCGCTGACAGTGAAGGGAAGGCTTTCGGGAGTTGTGGGGTTGACCATAAACTCACGAACGGCTATCCAGCTCTTCTTGTCAGACTGCAACTTACGGATGCGCACATAGCGGGCGTCCACAGGCTCACCCTTCCAGTGGATGATGTATGTCTTCGCCAGTTCTCCAGTCAATGCCTTCCATGTCTTGCCGTCGGCAGAAGCCTCAAGGATGGTGTTGTCAAAGTAGTCTACGTCGTCCACGGAGTTGCGTCCCTGTAGAATCTTCACCTCTCTAACCTTACGCACGGCTCCAAGGTCGGCACCAACCCAGTCGCCTGTCTCCTGGCTTCTTCCATTATGGTAGAAAGTGGTGGAGTCGTTGTCGAACATCAGCTTGTTTTGTGTTGTAGCGAGAGTGGGGTATGAGCCTACACCCTTGTAGAATGCCGGCACCTCACCTGTGAGATTCTTGAAGAATGCTGCTGACATGTCGTCCATGGCGTTCTCATAGAACGGCTGCAGAGCCATAGTGCCCGACTTGTGCTTCTCGTAAGCGGCACGGTCGTCTTGAGTCATGCGGTTGCGGATGTATCCGTTCCAGAACTTGGCGTTGTCGCCGCCACGGTATGTCTGCATCAGCTCGAGAGTCTGCTTGCCACGCTTGCCGAGCTTCTCAAACTCAACCAGCCAAGGCTTCAATTCGTTGAGAAGCAACTGGTTCTTGCAGTCTCGCTCCATTGTTGACTTCGACTTCTCCACTCTGTCGAACTCAGCGTAAAGGTCGTCATAAGCCTTCTGTGAGAAGTCAGCGAGGCGGAATGTCTTTGTCTCCCACGACTCGTCGCGACGATATCCAGTTTCGGTGTCGCATGAGTGGATGGCGAAGGTGCGGTAAGCGTCATGTGCCTCAGGTGTGAGGTCAACAAGACCGCGCTCCCAGTTATCGATGGCGTTGTATGCTGCCACGTTCCAGTTATAGTCTGCCACGCCGTAGAGAGCCAGCTTCGATGCCTCTCCGTGCTCCATCGGGTTAGAGAGCACACCGCAAGTCATCTTGTCCGTGATGTCGTTCTCCAGTCCGTAGGCGGGACCCTGCATAATGATGTGACGAGCATAGTCAGTAACGGGGAAGTTCCACCAGTAATATGCGGGGCGCTTGATGCGTGAGTCAACGAAGTCGAGAGTTTCCTTGGTAAGGTCAGAGCATACCACTGCACCTGTCCAGAACACATTGATGGACGGGTCGAGACGTTTGCCGTAGATGGCGAGCTGTCCGTCCTCCTTCGGGTTGGCCCAGAGCTGTGAGTAGTCTGTGGGGCAAACTACGAGCGGCGATACGTCACCCTTAGCCTGCACAAACTCCTTGTTAAGACGATTCAGGAGGTCCACCTGCTTGTTCGAGTCGGTTCCTTCTCCCTCGATGTCGTCAAAGTGGATGGCGAAAGAACGTACGCCGAGGTCGTACATATCATTGAACTTGTTTACGAGGTTCTGATAGTCCTCCTCGTTCCACTTAATGTCCTTGCCCGGATGGATGGCCCATACGAAGTCAACACGGTTGCGGCGACATGCCTCCACCAGTTCGTGGATGTTACGTGCCTGGTCGGCAGGGTAGGGCTTGCGCCAGTTGGGCGAGCTGTGGTAAGGATCGTCCTTCGGTCCGTACACGTATTCGTTCAGCTTGTTGCGTCCATAATAGTCGATGAGCGACAGGCGCACCTGATGCGACCAGGGTGTACCGTAGAATCCCTCCACTACGCCACGCAGGGGCAGGTCGGGATAGTCGTTGCAGGTGAGGTAAGGCAGGTGCATCTTGCCCTCCGCAGCCGGAGAAGCCAGAATCTGCTTCATGGTCTGGATGGCATAGAAGGCACCACGCTCGTCATAGCCCACGATGTTTATGCCCTTGCCATTGACGGTGAGGAGATAAGCTCCTGACACCAATTTCTTCAAGCCTGCTTTCTTTGCCTGCTTCTCGCCGAAGTCGATAGTAAGGCGAAAGCCCTTGTACTGCTTCAGGAAAGCCAGGTCGTCAGCGAAGCGCTTCTGCTTGTCCTGAATGTTCAGTCCGTTTTCAAAAGAGATCCAGTTCTGGCGGTCGATGTCTAAGTTGTGTGGTGTTGGGTTTACGACGATGCCCTGGTGGTCGAGCTTCTTTCCCGGCACCACGTTCACGTCCTGTTTCTCACCGCGTTGCGATGTCAGGTCGAAAGCCTCTTCCTGTGCCATAGTGGAGGTTCCGCAGGCAACAGCAAACAAGGCTGAAAGCAAATACTTGTTGTTAATCATTCTTATTGTTTTGTTTTAGTAAAAATCGTTTAAGGATTTTGTTGCCGGTCCGGCGCTATGCTGTCCTTCTTAGAACTTCACGTCGAACTCTACGTCTATCATGTTGTAGTCGGGCTTGGCGAGGCTGCGGTCGTTGATGCGTGCATATTCTGCACCTATCATTATATACTTGCCAATCCAGTAGTTGGCGCCAATTTCGTACTGTGTTCTTGACGTACCCCATTCAGCGCGTGGACGATAGAGATCGTAGCGAGCCTTGGCATACAGCTTCTTGCTGATGACCGGGGCAATCATAAGAGCATAGAAGCCGTCTGCCTGATCGCCAGCTGCGTAGTTGACGTTACAGTCTGTCTCCTTGCCGCTTGTGAGGCTCTTCGTAAAGCCATAACCCTGGCTGTGTATATATTCAGAGCGTACTGTCCAGTCGTTGGCTGCATACTCCGCACTGAAGGCATAGCGGTTCTTCGAGAGCGATCGCACGCCGCTCTGTGTCTTCACGCTGCCGTCCTCGTTCTTCACCACGTTGTGGTTGGCGTCGGTCACGTCCCATTTTCCCTTGCGGGCTGCCGAACCTGTCCATCCGAACGCACCGATGCGCAGTCCCTTGACTGGTGACACCCAGATGCCACCGATGACATCCTTGCGCTGGTCAACGTCCTTGTGGTTGGTGCCCTGTCCGTTGAACACGCCCACCTGATAATGCAGAAGGTTGCGTCCGGCTGCGTTTTTGATAAGGTCGCCCTGAATCTGCACGCCTATATCGCGTCCGTTGCTGGCATGCTCGCCTGTGCGGTCGCTGAATCCTGCCAGCTTGCTGACGTTCTGCGAGTAGCCCATAAAGCCCTGTGTGATGGGGTGCATGGGGTTTTCGAAGGTGAACGGGCGCTTAAACTGTCCCGCCTTTATCTTGAAAGCCTCATACTTCTGCCATTCTGCGAAGGCATCCACCATGCGCGGCGACGATCCGAGGTCTGAGGTGTTGCCGTTCACCTGGAGCTGCACCTTCCAGTAGAAGTCTTTCATCAGTCTGCCCTCAAGTGCCATACGCACCATACGTATATTGAAGGAATTGCTTTCCTTTGAGTCTTGGCCGGTGTATTGATACTGTGACATCACGTAACCGCTGAACTTTATGTCGCTGAGGACAGACAGCTTGGGTGTGTTTTCCTGTGCCGACGCACTTGTAAGAGCGAGGGCAGCAAGTGCGAGAGATGCAATTTTTTTCATTATTAGAGTATTTTAATTATTGGTTTGTCATTATGCTCTTTCCTCAAGCAACACCACATTCTCTACGTGTGGCGTATGAGGGAACATGTCCACCGGCTGCACGGCTGCCACCTTGTAGTCCGTATCGAGAGCCTGCAGGTCTCTTGCCTGAGTGGCAGGGTTGCAGCTTACGTATACGATGCGCTTCGGATGGGCACGCAGTATGGTGTCAATAACGTCGGAGTGCATTCCGGCGCGTGGAGGGTCGGTGATGATAACGTCTGGTCTGCCGTGCTCTTTGATAAACTCGTCGTTGAGAATGTCCTTCATGTCGCCGGCATAGAACTTGGTGTTCTGGATGTTGTTCACCTGCGAGTTCACCTTGGCGTCCTCGATGGCTTCCGGCACATACTCGATGCCTACCACCTGACGAGCCTGACGTGCCACGAAGTTGGCGATGGTTCCGGTTCCTGTGTAGAGGTCGTACACCAGCTCGTTGCCTGTCAGTCCTGCAAATTCGCGAGCCACAGAGTAGAGGTGGTAAGCCTGCTCAGTGTTGGTCTGATAGAAGCTCTTCGGACCGACCTTGAAGCGGAGGTTCTCCATTGTCTCGTAAATGTGGTCGTTGCCCTTGAACAGGGACAGGTCGAGGTCGCCGAACGTGTCGTTACACTTCTGGTTGTCCACATACATAAGGGATGTTATCTCAGGGAACTTGTCTGCTATATGCTGCAACAGGCCGTGTGCACGCTCCTCGTCGCCCTCCTCGTCATAATGGAATTGGATGAGAACCATCCATTCTCCTGTGTTGGAGTTACGAATCATTATGTCGCGCAGCAGACCGTGCTGCTGTCTGAGGTCGAAGAAGGTCATGCCTGTGGAGAAGGCATAGTCGCGTATGGCGTTGCGAATCTTATTGTGCAGGTCGTCCATCAGCCAGCACTTCTCGATGGGCAGAATCTTGTCGAAGGCTCCGGTGATGTGAAATCCGATGCCGTTCATATTGTCGAACGTAGTGCCCTCGGCTATCTGCTCGCGTGTCAGCCAGCGCTTGTTGCAGCAGCCGAACTCCAGCTTGTTGCGGTATTCCTTAGTATGCACAGATCCCATGATGGGGCGAAACTCCGGCAGTTCTATCTTGCCGATGCGTGTCAGCTGGTCGTGCACCTGCTTCTGCTTGGCTTTGAGCTGCTCCTCGTAGGGCAGGTTCTGCCACTTGCATCCTCCGCAGACACCGAAATGCTGGCACATCGGTTCTTCGCGTACTTCACTCTTCTTGATGAATCGTATAACCTCCGCCTCGCAGTAGCTGTGCTTCTTCTTGCGCACTTGCAGATCCACTACGTCGCCCGGCACAGTGAAAGGAACGAAGACCACCATGTCGTTTACATGCGCCAAAGATTTGCCTTCAGCAGCCACCGCTTCAATGGTCACGTTCTCAAGTATAGGTAGGGGTTTCTTTTTTCTTGACATTATAATATGGATATTTTGCTTTGTTTAAAATGCAAAATTAGGCAATTTTATTGAATTGTGACACCCTTTTAATCTAAAACTTTGGTTTTTAGACATGGAGATATGGTTTTTAGACAAGAAGACATGAAGACATGTTTGTCCTATCAATTCAAAATTCCTAATTCGGACGGCGTCCGCCGTCCCCCATGCAAATATCGTACAAATAGTAAAAACTTGTTACAAAATAAAAATTGATTATAGAGTTTTAGATTGCTGTTTTTACGGTGTTTTGCCGTGCAAACAGCACCCATGCTTAACAATAACGCCACTTTTACAGTCCAATAGTGCCACTATTAGAGTGTAAAAGTGGCGCTATTGCATGATAAAAGTGG
>OIXX01000165.1_pt1 | contig 53238 bp, 64 predicted proteins | sample 1588161 | NCBI WGS metagenome assembly OIXX01 (sample SAMN03283274) | human gut metagenome | biome: human-associated habitat; material: feces | host: Homo sapiens | place: Peru | collected 2012 | reverse complement strand
GCGCTGGTGTACGATGCCACGGCAATCTTTGCCTGCATGCCCGAGGTCCAGCAGATTCAGATGAGTCTCCGCGAGAGCGACGAGACGGCGAACTTCGACCGGTATGACGTTTCGCGCGCCATGCTGGAAGAGCGATACGGTCAGAAATTGAACGGCGACGTCTTGAATTACGACACCTGGAAAGCGCTGAAGACGGAGCATCTGTATCAGGGCGGCTTCGTTGAAGGGATACTCGACGCGACGGATCGCGATTAGCGGCGTCGCGGGTGGGTTGAATTCAAAACTCGCCGTAATCGTGCAGGTTTATGGGGGCCGGTCGAGTAGACCGGTTCCTTTAGCGTGCGGAACCGCAGGTCAGAAAACTGCCGAAGCACGGTGATACATTAAGGGTCACGGAAAACCTGTACCAATGCGGCGAGTTTTGATTCTCAGGCCGAAATACCGTGCTTGCAGATGGCTTTTGGAGCCATCAGGTACACTGGGGTACGCGAACTTTCATGAGGAGGAACATGGACGCCAACACCACCACGCCCGATGCCGTGCTCCAGCAGTCTGAGAGCGATCAGGCCGATGATCCGATCTTCCAGGAAGAACAAGCGCACCTTAGCGAGCTCTATAAAAAGCTCCTGGGATATCGCGACGAATTGACTCACCAGCTCGAACATGAGCACAAGGCTGCCGCCGCGGACCTGGTGACTATGTCCGAGGAGATTCGCCCGGACTTTACCGGTGCCGATGAGACCATGGAGACGCTTGCGGCCATCGAAACGCTGAACGCGGTCATTGACGCTTACAACCAGTATCACGACTTCTCCGTTGACCGTCTGCGCCGCGTGCTCCTGCTGCTACGTCAGCCCTACTTTGCCAAGGTACGCCTGCAGATGCGCCCGGGGCGTCCCTCTGAAGACATCTACATCGGCGCGGTGGGCATCACCGACGAGGACCACGAGCCGCTCGTCGTGGACTGGCGCAATCCCATCGCGGAAACCTACTACAACCAGGAGAACGGTCCAACGTCCTACATGGTGCGCGACCGCGTGCGCAACGTGGTGCTCGAGCTGCGCCGTCAGTTCGACATCGACCGCGATCAGCTTCGCGCGTACTTCGACACCACCGTCGCCATCGAGGACTCGCTGCTGCTGAACGCGCTGCGCAAGCACCACAGCGAGAAGCTCCAAGCCATCACCGCCACCATCCAGCGCGAGCAGAACGAGGTCGTGCGCCACGAGGACGTGCCGGTCTTGCTGGTGAACGGCATCGCGGGCTCGGGCAAGACGAGCGTCATGCTGCAACGCGTGGCTTATCTGCTCTACCAGGAGCACGAGCGACTCAGCGCCGACCAGGTGGTCCTTTTCAGCCCGAACGACGTCTTCGAGCGCTACATCGACGGCGTGCTGCCCAGTATGGGCGAGGCGAACCCGCAGCTCTTCACCTGGCGCGACTTCGTGGCCGAGCAGGGGGCGGGCAACCGTGACGATGGCACCACCACACCAGAGGAATCGCTCGATGCGCTGGATGCGGCGTTGCCGGGCGTGTCGATGGAGCAGGACGACATCCGCGCCATCACGGTGAACGGCGAGACGCTGCTCTCCGCGCCCCAGATCGCGGCTGTGGTGCGCAAGTGCGAGCAGTTCGGCCTGGGACCGCGGTTCGTGGCCCTGGTGACCGACGAGCTGCATGATCGCTTGGATCAGAAGTTCGGGCGCATGTCGCGTGACGAATCCTGGCAGGAGCGCATGCTCGGCCTCGACGTTGAAGAGCAGATACAGTTGCTCGGCTTTGTGGCGAACCCCGCCGACGAGGCCGAGACGGCGAGTCAGTGCCGCAAGTACGTGGAGCAGCTGTTCAAGGCCGAGGCAGACCGGCAGATCGACCGGCTCGCCTGGCTGCGCCTGGATCGCCTGGGTATGCGAGCACTCGGCAAGCAAACCCTCTCCGCCACGGAATTCCTCTACCTGCGTCTGTTGATCTGCGGGCGCGGGGCGAGTGAAGCCCGTTATGTGATGATTGATGAGGTGCAGGACTACACGGCTGCTCAGCTGCGCGTGCTCGCCAAGTTCTTCAGCCGAGCCCACTTCCTTCTGCTCGGCGACCAGAACCAGGCGATTCGCGGGGGCACGGCGAGCTTCGAGCGGATTCGCGAGATCTTCACCGCGAGCCATGGCCAGGTTGACGTGTGCCGCCTGCTCACGAGCTACCGTTCGACTCCCGAGGTGACGGCGGTCTTCAGCGCGTTGGTTCACATGGGGGACGACGTCAAGCTCGCGAGCGTGCGCCGCGCCGGAGGGGAGCCTCGTCGCGAGGCGCTGTCGGATCAGGACGCGCTGGTGCGGGAGCTGTGCGGACTCGTGCAGGCTGCGCGGGACGGCGAGGGGCTGACGGCCATCGTGGCGCACGATGGCGAGGTGGTGCGTCGCATCTCGCGCTTGCTGGGCGGCGAGGTGCCCACGGTGAAGCGCGGCGAGACGCTGCCGGCCGCGGGCGTGGTGATCATGACGCTCGCGATGGCCAAGGGCCTGGAGTTTGATCACGTAATCATCCCGGATGCTAGCGCGACGGTCTATCCGGACACCCCGCTTGCCCGCCGTCGGCTCTACACGGCGGTGAGCCGTGCGATGCACCGGGTCACGCTGCTCGCGGTGGGGGAGCTGTCACCGCTGCTGGCAACGTCCTAGTCCGGCGATCTGCTCAGGCGAAATCCACGTCGAAGGGAACAGGGTCATGGACTTTCTCGAACTGGCAACCAGCCGTTTCTCCGAGCGCCGCTTTGTGGACACGCCCGTTGAAGATGAAAAACTCCGGCGCGTGCTCGAGGTCGGCCGCTTGGCGCCCACGGCTGAGAACAAGCAGCCGCAGCGCATCTACGTGGTGCGTGGCGCTGAGGGGCTGGAGAAGATGGACGCCGGCACGCGCTGCCGGTTCGGGGCGCCCGTGGTGCTCATCCTCGCCTACGACATGACGGAGGCGGCGCGCCATCCGGATGTCTGCGACTTTGGCGTGGTGGACACCTCCATCGTGGCCACGCACATGATGCTCGCCGCCGAGGAGCTGGGCCTCCATACCTGTTGGGTGGGGCTCATCGACCCCTCTGAGCTACGCCGGCAGTTCGACATCCCCAAGGAGCAGCGTGTTATCTCCGTGATGCCCTTGGGGTATCCGAGCGAGCGGAGCCGTCCGGCGCACCTGCACGCCAAGCGCAAGCCCTTGGAGGAGACTGTGACGTTTCTGGATTAGGGGAGCGCCTGGATGAGGGGAGCTCCATATGGGAGGTACGCCGCATGGATAGCACGTCCGATGCCGACCGCCTGGCCCGCTCCGATCACTTCGCGGCGGGCATCCGCGCGGAGCTGGCCGATACGCGGGCGCGCCTAGCGGAGCTCCGCGCGCAGGGCAAGGTGAAGATGGCAACCTATCAGCAACTCTTCGCCAACCGGATGACCCTGGAGGGCATCGAGCGCCGGCTTCGCGACGCCGGGCTGTAGCGGAGTGAACGAACGTGTCTGGTTCGTTTTTCCTTAGGTAGGTAGGAATGCGAACCAAGTTAGATTCCACTCTAAGCAAGTGGGTATAGCGGTCTATCCTTATCTTGGCGGTTGCTTACTAACTGTTAACCGAAATCAAATACTCATTTGAATTTGGGGAATGTAAACTAACATCGAGTGTTACCCGATAAGAAGTACGGGGCGTGATTACGAGGAGTTCCTCCTCGTTTCACGCCCTTTTTTTGTTGGAGGAAGGACTCTTGAGGATAATCAAACGCATTAACCACAATGCCGTTCTCTGTGTGGATAGCAAAGGGCGTGATGTCGTCGCACTCGGCTCCGGTATTGGGTTTCCCGATGGTAGTAACGAGGTTGAGCTCCAGCGTATTGAGCGTACATTCTACGGCGTAGATGATCGTTATCTGGACTTTATGAAGGACATACCCTCTGATGTTCTTGGTTTTTCTGCACAGATGGCAGATGTTATACGCGGGGTGCTTTCGTATGAGCTTAGCCCGAATTTTCCGCTCGTTCTTGCTGATCACATCGCGTTTATGATTAAACGCACACGCGGGGGCATGATGACAAACATGCCGCTTTCATATGATATCGCCCAGCTCTATCCACTCGAGTGGAAGCTCGCTACCTTCGTTATCGATCGAGCTGAGAGTACTTTTAATCTCCCTCTAAAACGAAGCGAAGTGACGGGGGTTGCGCTCACCATTCTGAACTCTGTCAATTCTGATACCACGACTGCAGAAGAAGGGGTTGCGGTTGAGCGAATCCTTGATGGTGCCACGCGGACTGTTGAGGAGAAACTCTCCATCATCATCGATCGAGATGGTATGAACTATGCCCGGTTTGCGACGCATATGCATTATCTATTGCGAGGGTTAAGGACTGCTGGGCTGTCTGATAAGCAGGATGAGCATATGTTGCGCCAGCTAAAAAACGAAGTTCCCGACATCGTGAGTTGCGCTCTGGACGTGGGCGCGTTTGCAGAGCGCGAGGCAGGTATACATCTGGGAATGAGCGAGTTCGTGTATCTCGCTATTCACATCAATCGACTATATAACGCTGCGAAAGGAGGGGAAGTTACTGCGTCTCAGGAGAAGAGTATCTAAAACACGCGACACATCTACTTACAGTGAGCTCTGGACATGATGGGAGATGCAATGGATAACAAGGTGATAGCTACCGATGTTCTTGCAGCGGTGGGCGGCAAAGAAAACGTAACGTACGTGACACATTGCGTAACACGCCTACGTTTCAACCTCAAGGATACGGGTCTTGCGGACCGAGATGTAATCGAGAAGATTCCCGGCGTTATTGGCGTACAGGAGGCAGGAGGGCAATACCAAGTCATCATTGGTACGAATGTTGGTCAGGTTTACGACGAGGTCTGTCGCATTGGTGGTTTCGTCCACGAAACGGCTGTGATGCCGGACAAGGATTCGGTAGGTAAGAAAAGTGTACTGAGCTCAATACTCGGCACCATCATAGGCTGCATCATGCCGCTTATTCCCATACTCATCGGTACGGGCTTGGGCAAATGCATCCTGATGATTATTCAACTGGCGGGCATCGCCTCTTCCGATACGTCCATGGCGTTCTATGTATTCAGCTTCGTATTCGATGCGGGGTTTACATTCCTTCCAGTTTTTACCGCGATTGCCGCGGCTAAGCATTTTGGTTCGAATCAGCTTATGGCGGCACTCATGGGATGCGCCTTGCTGCATCCGAATTGGACCAGTCTTGTTTCGGCAGCTGATCCTAAGTTCATTGGCGATATGTTCGGCATCCCTCTCTATGGCATGTCGTATGCCTCGTCGCTTATTCCGGCAATCCTTATCGTATGGGTTATGAGCAAGCTCGAGGGTTTTCTTAACGCCAAGCTTCCCGAGCTCGTTCGCGGAATGCTCACGCCGCTCATTACGCTGCTCATTATGACCCCTCTCTCTTTCCTCTTGCTTGCTCCCGCAATGGGCTATCTTGCGGTGGCTCTGGGTGATGCTCTTCTTACGATTTACAATGTTGGCGGCGGCATCGTTATCGCACTCATCTGCTTTGTATATCCGTGGATGGTTGTTACGGGGACTCATTCCACACTGGCAATCGCTGGCATGCAGCTAATGGCACAGACTGGTTACGATCCCTTCTCCCGTACGCTCCCGCTCGTGGCGAATATGTCGCAGGGTGCCGCTGCACTTGCCTGCGCACTTCGGACCAAGAACAAGAAGTTCCGTAGCACATGTCTTTCTACTGCGTTTACCGTGTTTTTTGCCGGTGTTTCTGAACCTGTCATCTACGGTGTGACGTTGCGCCTCAAGCGCCCGATGTGGGCAGTCATGATTGGGAGTGCCGCTGGAGGCCTCGTTGCAGGTATCTTTGCTCTGAAAGCCTATACCTGGATGACGCCAAGCGTTATCAACGTTGCAATGTGGATTGGCGGGGACGGCTTGAATAACTTGTTCGTTGCTATTGCAGCAATGGTCGTTTCGGCAATTGTGAGCTTTATTGCAACGCTCTTGATCGGCTTTGAAGATCCGACGAGTGATGAGGTTAAAGAGGGAACAGATTATCAGCTGTAGGGATTGACCGACGACGATTCGATCATGCTGTTGATCGTTGCCGTTTATCCAAGAGGGTGGAAATGCAATGACTGTCTATGCCGACATGCACGTGCATACGAATCATAGCGACGGAACGCAGACGATTGATCAAGTTATGAGGCGTGCTGCTCATTTGGGGATACGTATCATGGCAATTACCGACCATGATACGGTTGATACATGGGAAGAAGTGCAGTCATCCGCTGCGACCTATGGTATTCAAACAGTGCGCGGCGTTGAGATGAGTTGCTACGATGAGAGCGTTCATAAGAAAATACATGTAGTAGGACTGTGGCTTGGAGAGGACGTCTCTTCTGTTCAGAGACTCTGCGAGCACACGCTTGCCTGTCGAGACCGTTATCATAAAACGCTTATCCTTGAACTTGCCAAGAAGGGTTACCCACTTGATTATGATCGCGTCCGGGAGATAGCCCCCTTCGGCGTGGTTTTTAAGATTCACATTTTTCAAGCACTTATGGAGCGGTATCCGGAGAGTATGAGTATTGCGCGATATCGTGAATTATTCGCTGGCAAAACAACGTATGAGGTAGATAGGCAGATGGGGTATGCACCTATAGCCGAGGGTATTGCCGCAATCCGAGAGGCAGGCGGTCTGGCAGTGATTGCACATCCTTGTGAATATGATAACTATGATGAGATACCTGCTTATGTGGAACTCGGTTTGCAGGGGATTGAAATATCTCATCCCAGTATGAAAGAGGAGGATTATCCGCGGACGAGGTCACTTGCCCACCACTTCAACCTAGCTCAAAGTGGTGGAAGTGATTACCACGATCCAGATTTAACGCCTTGGTTTGGGAGATATGGGCTTACAGCGCATGAGTTTGCCGAACTGGAGGCGCGGGCACAGTTAAGAGCATAGGGTTCTTTCTTTTTATGAGGAGTTTTCCGGTAGCAGAGTTCGCACTTGCTTGATAAAGGCAGGAAGGTTTTCGAAGATGACCCGAATAACGATGTGCCAGTTGGTACCTTCGTAATCGTGAACAAGACGATGCCGCAGCCCGGCAACCTTTGACCAGGGAATTTCCGGATGCAGTGCTTTAAGCTCCTTTGAAAGGTGCGAGGTGTATTCACCAATGTGTAAAGAGGCGTTGTTACTGCCCACTGGACGAACCGGTCGTCCGCAATGAGCTCGGGCGAAAGTGGAGTGCATGAAGACGGAGAATCTAGTTGGTTATTGTCGTACGTTCAGGTGACGAGCATTGACCTAAAACTGGTTTATCTTGTGGCTGAAAGAACGAACCAGGTTCGTTCTTTCAGCTAGGCGGGGAGGACTGCGAGGTTGTCCCAGCCGGGTGTGCGCTCACCGCGCTCCATCTGGTGGACGAGCTCGACGACGGCGTCGTTCACGGGGGTGGGCACGTCGTGCTCGGCGCCCAGGCGGCAGACGGAGCCGTTGATGGCGTCCACCTCGGTGCGCTTGCCATGCTCGAGGTCCTGCAGCATGCTCGCGCGCAGCCGGGCATGCTTCTTGATGGCGATGGGGATGATTGCAAACGAGATCATCCGCTTGAGCGCACCGTGGTAGTTGAGTAGTTTGGCGACGTCAGTGCCCTGGATCGGTTCCACCCGGATGCCCGCGGCGTCGGCCACGTCCAAGCACTCCTTGATGATGCGCTGGACGTAGACGCGCGAGCGCTTGTCGTTGGCCGCTTCGCCGAAGGTGGATCCCAGCACGGCGGACATGCCGCTGAACGAGGCGTTGATCAGGAGCTTCGAATAGCGGGCGCCGATGAAGTTGGGCTCGAGCTCAACGGGGCACATCGTTTCCAGGAGCTGCTGGACCTCGTGAGCGCGGCGCTCGGGAACCGGGGAAAAGACGCCGAGACCGAAGGAGAGCGCGTCGGGCTCGCTCGTGAGCTCGGAGATGCCAGGCGCCGTCATGGTGGCGCCCCAGGCTACGGTGCAGCCCATGGTGCGCTCGGGGCCCACGATGGACGAGATGAGCATCTCGGGCAGGCCGTTTTGCAGCGTGCAGATCACGCCGTCAGGTGCGAGCAGGGGCTCCAGGTTGCGGACGGTTGCCTTGTTGTCGAGCTGCTTGGTCATGAGGAAGATGACGTCGTAGGGCCCCTGCATCTGGTCGGGTGTGAGTGAGGTGACGGGCACGTTCATGTTCGCGGTACCGGTGACGGTCGCGCCGTGCTGGTTCAGGGCGTCGACGTGCGCCTTGTTGCGCGTAACGAGCTCGATGGGCACGCCGCCCTTCGTGAGGTAAGCCCCCATAATCGTGCCGAGCGAGCCCGCTCCGAAGATTGCAGCTTTCATGATGCCGATACGCCGTCCTTCTCGTTGTCGATGCATACGAGGACGCAGTATAGGCCTTCGGTCGGGCAATCCGCAGGGAATATGGACATCGGTTAACGAACTGTTGCGTAACTGCCAAGGAATGCCGGGGTACCAACAGGGGTGAAAGAGCGAGCCTGGTTCGATCTTTCAGCCTGCCGGGGTGTGGCCCGTTCATTTTTCAGGTTGTGGACAAAAACGTACGGCACGAGCAGCCTCGCTCCTGGCAAAAAATGGAGACGTTTCTCAAATGAGAGAACCGTCTCCAAGAAACAGGTGCGCCGCGGAGCTAGAGGAGGAGGAACACCGCCAGGCAGAGGGCTGCACAGAGTGCGATGAGGCCGAGGGTGACGAGCCAGCTGGCGGGGCGGGCCCAGTTGAGCCCCCAGCCGATGCCGAAGCGCTTGGGCACCACGACGGCCGGGTCATCCGCGTTGGCATAGAAGACGCCCAGGTGCCAGAAGTGGTCGTCGTCGAAGTTCAGGCTCTCGGAGCCCGTCGCGCCCGCCTCCCGTTCGGAGAGCAGCTTGACCGCGCGGCTTCCGTTCTGGCCGTACGCGTAGGCAAGCCAAGCGCATCCGACCACCGCACCTGCCGCAACGACCATGGCCGCAGTAAACGACGCGTTCGGAGAAAGGATGCCGGCAAAGGTGAGCGGCATGAGCGCCAGAACCAGGTTCAGCGCCAGACCAAGCACCACGAGCATCATGCTCTGCGCCCGCACGAACAGCGCGTAGCCGTAGGCGCTCGTTGCGGGGGCATCGCTTGCGATGCCGCGCTTCGAGCGGAGAACCGCCAGATGACAGGCCGCCATCGTGATCGCCAGGAATGCCATGATGAGAAACGGCAGGGCGATGACCGCGGGTCCCTTCTCGATCCAGCCGTTGGGCGTGCCCGCGAGGTCGAAGTGGATGGCGATCCGGTCCGGCATGCTGGGCATGAGAACGAAGCCGAGAACCAGTACGAGCAGGAACAGGGGAAGGTGCAGGAGCTCCCAGGCGAGCGGTACCGCCTGCGGCAAGTCCGCCTCGCCGAGGGCCGCCACATGCAGCCGGTGCTCGGCGCGCCAACCCTCCGTCGCCTTGATGGCCTGCACGCGATCCCGTGCGACCTGCATCAAGATGAAGGGCACGATGACGAGCACGAGCGATGCAGCGACCAGGACCGCGATTCCGGCCGTGCCCGTGGCATCGGCGGCGAAGACGACGCCGACGAGGATGCTGCAGAGCGCCGTGAGCGCGAGGGTCGTCACGGCATAGCGACGCTTGAGCGCGACCAACCGCTCATCGCTCGCCGCTGCGCCCGGTACCGTGACGGAGAAGCACTGTCCGTGTGCCTCGAGCCAGGGCATCGCGGCCATGAGGATGCCCGTCGCCGCCACGATCAGGACCATGAAGGACAGTATCAACAGGTTATTCATCGTGCTCGTCTCCCTTCGGCGCGACAGCGCCGTATGCGGTATCCAACTCCGTGCGAACCGCTTCCTCGAATGCCTGCCGCGCACCGCCCGCCGCCTTGAATTCCGCCACAAGCAGCGCTAAGCCGTCGGAAAGCCGTTTGAGCGCGGCGTCCTCTCCAGGCGGGGTCGCCACGCTGGCTCCGGCTCGGCCGCGCATGACCAGGTAGCCCTCGTCGCGCAGGAGCGCGTAGGCCTTGTTGACGGTGTGCAGGTTGATGCCGAGGTCTCTGCCGAGCGTCCGCACGCTCGGCAGGCCATCGCCCGGTGCGAGCTCGCCCGTGGCGATGGCCGCTACAATCTGGTTGCGAAGTTGCTGGTAAAGGGGCATGTCGCTTGATTGGTCAAGCTGGATGAACATATATGCCTCCGTTTCTTGCTCTCCAATCTGTTCCAATGAATATAGAACAAAACGGCTCATGTACAAGAGAAATGTTCTCGTTTCATATAACAAAAGACCATCGCGCAGCCTTGGAATCGTCGCTTGCGCCCTGCGCGCACTCTGCTAAACTAAATCGCGTTGTTGACCGAAAGGACATTCCGAGCATGAAGACGTGCCTCGCACATATTCAGCTGCTAGGCCTAGCGCTATCTAAGAATACGCGCTAGGGTCTTTCGTCAGCCTCTTTCGATTCCAAAGCACCCGAACGCGTATGCAATCCTTGCTTGGCAGGGCGTTTGCGCGGCGGGTGCTTTCTCGTCTTTCGGCTCGGGAACCAGAACCGTTCCGGCCGACCGCATTGAACCTCCTGCTGGGCGCCTGAACGGCACCGTTGATCTAGGAGGAACCATGAGCCGCAAAATCGCTATCTTCGACACCACGCTCCGCGACGGGGAGCAGTCCCCCGGAGCGAGTATGAACACCGAGGAGAAGCTCGTCATCGCGCGCCAGCTGATTCGCATGAACGTCGACGTGATTGAGGCGGGTTTCCCCATTTCCAGTCCCGGCGACTTTAAGTCCGTGGCCGAGATCGGGCGTATCGCTGGCGACAGCTGTACCGTGTGCGGCCTGACCCGCGCCGTGGACAAGGATATCGAGGTGGCGGCCGAGGCGCTGAAGACCGCCAAGCGCCCCCGCATCCACACCGGTCTGGGCGTGTCACCCTCCCACCTGTACGAGAAGCTCCACATGACCGAGGAACAGGCCATCGAGCGCGCCGTCCGCGCCGTCAAGCTCGCGCGCAACTTCGTGGACGACGTTGAGTTCTACGCCGAGGACGCCGGTCGCGCCGATCAGGACTTCCTGGTGCGCATCGTCGAGGCCGCGGTCAAGGCGGGCGCCACGGTGGTGAACATCCCGGATACCACCGGCTACAACATGCCGTGGGACTTCGGCGCGCGCATTCGCGACCTTCGCGAGCGCGTGGACGGCATCGAGGACGTCACCATCTCCGTTCACACGCACAACGACCTCGGCATGGCGACGGCACTTGCCTTGGAGTCCGTGCGCAACGGCGCCACGCAGATCGAATGCACCATCAACGGCCTGGGCGAGCGCGCCGGCAACACCGCGCTCGAAGAGGTCGTCATGGCCATCAAGATGCACGAGAAGGAGCTGGACGCCCACACGGATATCGTGACCAAGGAGCTGACGCACGCGAGCAAGCTCGTGAGCAGCATCACGGGCATCAACGTGCAGCCCAACAAGGCCATCGTGGGCGCGAACGCCTTCGCCCACAGCTCCGGCATCCACCAGGACGGCGTGCTGAAGGCGCGCGATACCTACGAGATCATCGATCCCGCCGACGTGGGCGCCGCCGGCTCCGAGATCATCCTCTCCGCCCGCTCCGGCCACGCCGCGCTGCGCCATCGTATGGCGGAGCTCGGCTACACCTTTGAGGACGCGGAGTTCGAGCAGGTGTACCAGCGCTTCCTGGAGATCGCGGACCAGAAGAAGGAGGTCTACGACGAGGATCTGGAGAGCATGGTGCAGGAGCGCCAGCGTGAGGTCACGGCCGTCTACACGCTCGACGCGCTGCAGGTGAGCTGCGGCGACCCGCTGGTTCCCACCGCCACTGCCACCATCACCGACGAGGTGGGCGTGCAGCATGTGGTCTGCGCCACGGGCACCGGTCCGGTGGATGCCGCCTACCAGGCGATCGACCAGGTGGTTGCGGTCCACGGCGACCTCTCCGAGTTCTCCATCAAGGCCATCACGCGCGGCATCGACGCGATCGGCGAGGTCACGGTGCGCGTGGCGGCCGAGGACGGCAACGTGTTCACCGGCCGCGGGTCCGACACGGACATCATCGTGTCGAGCGCGAAGGCATACGTGAACGCCATCAACAGGATGATTCAGACCGCCCGCGCCAAGGCCGGAAAGTAGGTCACTCAGGGCTGGACGGGCATGCCCTTCGCTCAGTCCTCGCGAGACTGGGAAATGCCTTCGGCATTTCCGCAGTTCGCTGCGGAGTGTCGCTTCGGGTATGCCCGTCCAGCCCCAACGCAGCTGCCCCACGTTCCGCCTAAGAAAGAGAGAGAAAAGTATGTGTGCTGCTGCGCAGCGCCCTATATATAAGGCGAAGCGAAGCTTCGCACATGCTTTATTGTTTGTTTCAAGCGCGATGGGCTCGATCTGATTTGTGCCCATCACAGCAGGGCCAGGACATATCGTCCTGGCGCAGTTCACGCGAAGCGTGCTGTTTGAGCACAGGACGATATGTCCTGGCCCCCACGCTCGCCTGAGGCTCAAGAGAGGGAGAGCCCATGCCCAGACCTATGACTATGGCCGAGAAGATCCTCGCCGCCCACGCCGGCCTGCCCGAGGTCGTGCCCGGTCAGCTCGTCGAGTGCGACCTCGACCGGGTCCTCGCCAACGACATCACCGCGCCCATCGCCATCAAGACGGTGCGCGAAATCGGCGCCGGCGTGTTCGACCGCGAGAAGATCTGCCTCGTGCCCGACCACTACGCGCCCAACAAGGACATCAAGAGCGCCGAGCAAACCAAGATTACGCGCGACTTTGCCCATGAGCACAAGATCACCCACTACTACGAGCAGGGCTGTATGGGCATCGAGCATGCGCTCCTGCCCGAGCGCGGCGTGGTGGTCCCCGGTGACCTCATGATCGGCGCGGACAGCCACACCTGCACCTACGGCGGTATCGGTGCCTTCTCCACCGGCGTGGGCTCCACGGATGCCGGCGTGGGCATGGCCACCGGGCGTGCCTGGTTCAAGGTGCCCGAGACCATCCGCTTCGTGGTGGACGGCGAGCTCGCCGACGGCGCCACGGCCAAGGACATCATCCTGCATATCATCGGCATGATCGGCGTGGACGGCGCCCTCTACTGCGCCATGGAGTTCGCTGGTTCCACCATCGAGGCGCTCTCCGTGGAGGGCCGTCTCACCATCGCCAACATGGCCATCGAGGCTGGAGGCAAGGCCGGCCTCTTCGAGGTGGACGAGAAGTGCCGCGAGTACGTGCGCGCCCGCAGCTCGCGCGAGTTCACGGAGTACCATCCGGATTCGGATGCGCAGTACAAACAGGTCATCCACATCGACGCGGCCGACATCGTGCCCTGCGTCTCGTGGCCGCACCTGCCGAGCAATACGCATCCCGTCACCGAGAGCCGTTCCATCACCGTTGACCAGGCCGTGATAGGCTCCTGCACGAACGGCCGCATCGAGGACATGCGCGCCGCCGCCGAGGTGCTGCGCGGGCGCAAGGTGGCCGACGGCGTGCGCTGCATCGTGATTCCCGCCACCCAGAAGGTGTGGCTGGATTGCGTGCACGAGGGCCTGATGGACGTCTTCATCAACGCTAACTGCGTGGTCTCCACGCCCACCTGCGGCCCCTGTCTGGGCGGCTACATGGGCATCCTCGCCGCGGGCGAGCGCTGCATCTCCACCACGAACCGCAACTTCGTGGGCCGCATGGGAGACCCGACCTCCGAGGTTTACCTGGCGAGTCCCGCCGTCGCCGCGGCATCGGCCGTGGCCGGGCACATCGCGCTTCCCTCCGATATCGCGTAAAGGAGCATATCCATGCAGTTCAAAGGCACCGTCTTCCGGTACGGCCGAGACATCGACACCGATGTCATCATTCCCGCCCGCTACCTCAACACATCCGATCCCGCCGAACTCGCCAAGCATTGCCTGGAGGACCTGGACAACACCTTCACGGCTCGCGTGAAGCCGGGCGACATCATCGTGGCCGATGAGAACTTCGGCTGCGGCAGCTCGCGCGAGCACGCGCCGGTGGCCATCAAGGCCGCTGGCGTGAGCTGCGTCATCGCCAAGAGCTTCGCGCGCATCTTCTACCGCAACTCCATCAACATGGGCCTGCCCATCCTGGAGTGCGCCGAGGCCGTGGACGCCATCTCCGAGGGCGACGTGGTGCACGTGGACGCCGACACCGGCACCATCACGGACGAGACCACGGGCGCGGTCTTCCATGCCGCCCCGTTCCCGCCATTCATTCAAGAGATCATCAACGCCGGAGGCCTGGTGGCCCGCACCAAGGCCAAGCTCGCCGCCGAGGCGAGGACGGGGGAGGAGTAGCCCATGCCCGCGTATAAGATTTGCTGCCTGCCGGGTGACGGCATCGGTCCCGAGATCATCGCCGAGGGCAAGAAGGTGCTCGCTGCCGTGGGCGCGCGCTTTGGCGTGGACTTCGCCTGCGAGGACGCGCTCATCGGCGGTGCCGCGATCGACGCCACGGGAGAGCCGCTGCCCGCGGCCACGCTCGAGGCCGCCCAGGCTTCGGACGCCGTGCTGCTCGCGGCGGTCGGCGGCCCCAAATGGGACACGACCGACTCCTCAAAGCCGCGCCCTGAGCAGGGGCTTCTGGGCATCCGCAAGGCGCTCGGCCTCTATACCAACCTGCGCCCCGTGCAGATCTTCGCGCCGCTCGCCGGCGCCTCCACACTCAAACCCGAGGTCATCGACGGCGTGGACCTCATGATCGTGCGCGAGCTGACGGGCGGCCTGTACTTTGGCACGCGTCACCGCTACTACGACGAGGAGGGCGCCGGTCCGGACGGTACGCCCGGCCAGCGCGCCGTGGATACCCTCGAGTACCGTGAGTACGAGGTGGAGCGCATCGCCCGCCAGGCCTTCGAGGCCGCTCGCCGGCGCCGTGGCCACGTGACCAGCGTGGACAAGGCCAACGTGCTGGACACCTCGCGCATGTGGCGCGAGGTCGTGCATCGCCTGCACGATGCGGAGTACCCGGACGTCACGCTCGACGACATGCTCGTGGACAACACCGCCATGCAGCTCATCAACCGTCCCGCGTTCTTCGACGTCGTGGTGACCGAGAACATGTTCGGCGACATCCTCTCCGACGAGGCCGCGCAGATCACGGGATCGCTCGGCATGCTCGCCTCCGCGAGCCTCGGCGACGGCGTGGCGCTCTACGAGCCGAGCCACGGCTCCGCGCCGGATATCGCCGGCAAGGGCATCGCCAATCCGCTCGCGCAGATCCTCTCCGTCGAGATGATGCTGCGCTACAGCTTCGATATGGGCGAGGCCGCCGACGCGGTCCACGCCGCCGTGGAGGCTGTGCTCGACGAGGGCTGGCGCACCGGCGACATCGCGGATGCGTCCACGCCGACGGACCACATGCTCGGCACCGTCACCATGGGCGACAAGGTCGTGGAGTGCCTGTAGGCTCCCAGGCGACCATGAACAACGCCACGGGCCGGGATTCGCGCGCTAGTACGCCGGGTCCTGGCCCGCGGCCTCTTTGGCGAACGTGCTGATGGGCACGTAGCCGGAATCGGTGAGGACCTCCACGACGAGCGTGACGAAGTCCTTCTTCTTGCTCGGTCCGTATTGCGAGGGGTTGTCGTACTCTGTGGGGGAGATGCGCGTGGGATAGCTTCGACCATTCACCACGATGTAGAGCTTGCCGACCCGGTCGCTGTCATCATCGAACGGGTTGTACGGCGCGTATTCCCAGCGCGCCTGCAGGTGAAAGCGGTCTTGGATGTCCTGGATGGCGATCTGGGCGGCCTGTTCCTGCTCGGTGCGGTAGAGCGGGTTGAGCGCGTACGCCGCCAGGCTCAGGACACACACCAACGAGCAGACGAGCACCGTGATGCCCTTCCTGCGGGTCTTGGCGTCGAGCGGCATGCCGGGGAATTGCTGGCGCGCGGCGAGGAAGCGGTGGATGAACGGGATGATGTTCCAAACAACGAGGAAGAGCGCCGCGCAGAAGATCGTGGCGATGATCATGCCGGACGACGACTTGTCATAGGGCACGTAGATGGTATCGAGGTTCCCCGAGAGCTCGTAGGACATGAGGCCTCCCAGCCTGTGGCGCATATACGGCCCCAGTGTACTCTTCAGGACCTGTCCCGCGATGCGGAGTGTGGCGGCATAGGTGCTCCACACCCCACGTTGCCGGCATGTTACGGTTGGGAAACGCCGCCTCGCCGATGGCATCGTCGTCCGCCACCGTGGGTAAGGTGGAGCCACCGTGTTTTCAATGCGGAACTATGCACAAGGAGGCATGCTATGCAGCTCGAAATTCATTCCCATGCCATCGAATACGTTGACCCCGATGGTAAGGCGCTTGCGCGCGTCACCTTTCCCGATCGCGCCGACGGTACGGTGGATATCGATCACACCTTCGTGGACGAGTCCCTGCGCGGGCAGGGTGTGGCGAGCACGCTGATGCGCGCGGTGGCGGAGGAGCTGCGCGAGACGGGACGTCGGGCGCACCTCACCTGCAGCTATGCCAAGAGCTGGTTTGAGAAGCATCCCCAGGAGCTCGATCTGGTGGTGGAGTAGCGCCGCGCCCTGGGGCTGCGGGACTCCGTGCGGGTTGATGCTATCATGCCGGGTCGAGGACCCGGCAAAGGAGGCGCGGCGATCAAAGCCCCTTTTTTCGACATCGACGGTACGCTGATCAGCTTCGAGACGCATCGCATTCCCGATTCGACCAAGAACGCGCTCATCCAGCTGTGCCAGCGCGTGCCGACATCTCGGCCTGATCGACTAGCCGCCGTCCGCGTATGAGGTTCTGGTCTTGCGATGGCCGCTCTCTCGCATGAGGGCCTGCGGCATAGCACGGCCCCATATGGGTACCAGCTTTGTAGTAAAATACGCGAGCATTTACCAGAGGAAGGAGCCACGCGTGGCTGTGAACGAGAAGCTGCTCAAGGAAGTCCTCGAAGAGATTCGCCCGAACCTTCAGGCCGACGGTGGCGATATGACATATATCGGCGTCGATGACGAGGGCGTGGTCAAGCTGGAGCTTTCGGGTGCCTGCGCCGGCTGCCCCATGAGCTCGCTCACCCTCTCCATGGGCATCGAGCGCATCCTGAAGGAGCACGTGCCGGGCGTGACGCACGTCGAGGCCGTGAACGACGATGCGAACGCCGAGGATCTCTACGAGGAGTATCGCCCCTTCTAGGCGAGAGCGCGCATGACGGCGACGAGCCTGACGGAACAAGATAGAACGGTCGATGATCCGCGCCGCGAAGACGGCGTGGTCATGTGTTGGACGGTGCGCGGGTGCGCGGGCCTGTGGGGCCCCACGGGCGCGAGCATGGAAGACGACTGCCCGCATAACGTGCCCGGCCGTTACTCGCCCTGCCCCTCAACCTGCGCTTACACGCGCTGCCAGCGTCCCTGGCATCGCGAGGCCACCTCGGTTTGGGACCTGCTGGACCCCGACGTGGACCGCATGGGGGCTATCAAGGAGGAATGCCGTCACTGCCTGCATTTCATCCACCACGGTCCGCGTGCGTGACGCTTTGGGAGGCTCGCCATGCTGAATGATCTGTACCATATGCTCGATCCGGTAGCCATATCCGCCGGGCCCATCACCATCTACTGGTACGGCATCGCCTACATCGTGGGTGCCGCGCTCACGGGCGTCGTCATGTACCGCACCGCGCGCCGCTGGGGGCTGGGCCTCACGGTTGACGACATCTGGATGGTCGTGACGGGCACGGTCTTCGGGCTCATCATCGGCGCCCGTTTGTTCTACTGCATCTTTTACGGCGATGGCTACTACTTCGCCCATCCGCTCGAGATCCTCGCCGTCAACCAGGGTGGTATGAGCTTCCACGGCGGTCTGGTGGGCGGCGTGATTGGCGGCGTTCTGGTGTGCCGCGCGATGGGGCTCTCGGCCTGGACGATCGCTGACCTTGCCGTGTGCGGGGCACCGCTCGCCCTCATGCTGGGGCGGTGCGCCAACTTCGTCAACGGTGAGCTGTGGGGCAAGCCGACGGACCTCCCCTGGGGCGTTGTCTTTGGCGGTGCCGCCGGCACCATGCCGCGGCACCCGAGCCAGCTCTACGAGGCGGCGCTCGAGGGCATCGTGCTCTTCTGCGTGCTGCAGGTCCTCAGTCGCCGCAAGCCTCTGCTGCCGCAGGGAACGTTCATGGGCACCTTCATCTTGGGGTACGGTATCTGCCGCATCCTGGTCGAGTTCGTGCGCGTGCCCGATGCCCAGCTGGGCTACCTGTTCGGCGGCGTGGTGACCATGGGCCAGCTGCTCTCGTTGCCGCTGGTGCTGGCCGGGATCGCGCTGCTGGTGGTGGCGCACCGTCGCGGCGCTCCGCAACGGGGGCGTTTGGGCGAAGGGGACATGCCGACAAGTGCCCGCGAGGCCTCCCGTCCGCGCGATTCCCGCGATGCGTAGCCGGTCTCTGCCCGCGCGAGCGGCGATCTACCTTACTGCCACGGTTGCCGTGCTGCTGCTGTGGAGCGCGGCGTCGGTGCTCCTGGCGTCTCCGGCGCTCCCGCTTCCCACGCAGGCCGCGGGTCAGCTGGTGGAGAACCTGCCGGAGCTGGTTCCCGCCTTCGGTGTCAGTCTCTACCGCGTGGTCGCGGCGCTCGCCATCGCCTCGGCGCTCGCCATTCCCGCTGGTCTCGCGCTCGGCCGCTCTCCGCGCGCCGATGCCCTGATCGGTCCCGTTATCCACATCCTCTATCCCGTGCCCAAGGTCGTGCTGCTGCCCGTGCTGCTCGTGTTTCTCGGCCTGGGTGATGCGGCTAAGATCGCGCTTATGGCCATCACCGTGTTCTTCCAGGTGCTCGTGACGGTGCGCGATGCGGCTGCCACCGTGCCGAGCACCTCGCTCGAGGCCGCCCGGAGCGTCGGCGCCGGCCGGTGGGTCACCTGTCTGCACGTGGTGGTCCCCGAGGTGCTGCCCGCGCTCTTCACGGCGTTGCGGACCGGCATGGGCACGTGCGTCGCCATCCTCTTTCTCGCGGAGGCCATCGCCGGCTCCACGGGGCTCGGCTACTTCATCGTGGATGCATGGGGCATGCTCGACTACCCGCGCATGTTCGCCGGCATCATTGCCATGGCCGTGCTGGGCGTGGGGCTCTACGAGGCGCTGACGGCGCTCGAGTGGGTGCTCACGCCCTGGCGTCATCGCGGGCGGGTGGCTTAACCCGATTCAGGCGAGGGGCCCCGTCTTACTTGCCATCCTTGAAGGTGCCCGTTTCCTCGTCAAAGGTCAGCGCTTGCTTGAGATAGCCCTTCTCGAGCATCCAGTCGAGCTGCGGCTGGATCATCTCGCTGGTCGGTTTGGCGTCGACCGGATACGTGGGGATGGGATAGCTCTTCTTGAGCGGGTCGGCTAGGTTCGCCTTCTCCACCAGGAGCGCGCGATAGCTCTCCGGGTCCTCGTTGATCGCCTGTGCCGCCGCGTTCCAGCCCTGCTGCACCGCATTGATCGCCGCGGCACCGCCGTTCCCTTGAGCGAACTCCTCGCGGACTGCCATCACGGACTGCGAGAGGTTCTTGCCCTGGGTGTCGTCGACGATGGTGCGGCAACCCTGCGCCTCGCCGAGCGCGAGGAGGCTCGCGGGAAGCGCGGCGGCATCCGTCTTGCCCGAGACCATCATCTGAAAGCGGACGGGCATCTTCTTGACCTCTTCTTTCTTGAAATCGTCGGCCCCGATGCCCGCATCCTCAAGCAGCATGTCCATCACGTACTCGGGTACGGTGTTGGAGCCCACGCCGATACTCGCGCCTGCCAGTTGCTCCACGCTCGCGATCTTCGAGTCCGGGCCCACCTGGATGCCAAAGCGCCCCTGGTCGGGCGTGGCGCCGAGCGTGATCCAGGCCAGGTGTACCGGCGTACCGCCGGCGGTGAGCACGGCGGAGACCTGCGGGTCGGTCATGGCCATGTCGATGTTGCCGGAGGTCATGGCGGCGGCGAGTTCTTGGGCGCTTTGGAAGGTGATGATGTTCACCTGCGCGTCCGTTCCAAAGAGCCCGTCGCGCTCCGCCGCCCAGCCGGGCAGGAAGTCCTCGGTCACCATGGTGCCCACGTTGACCGTGCCGGCACCGCCATCACCCGCGTGGGAACCTGCGCTCGAGTTCGATTCTGCGTTGCCGCTGCATCCGGAGACGAGCGCCGCTCCGGTGATCATGGCCCCTAAAAGAAGATCGCGGCGCGTGAGCGCGACGGTTGTGTGGTTTGCCAGCATCTCTTCTGTACATCCCCTTCGATTTCGAGGTTTGGCGCCTGCGGCTCGCCCCATCGTGAAGCGGGTCCGAGCGGTCTCTCCTCGTGCCTCTCGTGTGTTCAGCGTTGCCAGTATAGTCCGCGATATGGTTTTGCGCGCGTGTCATTTTGCGCGGGCGCGCGACACGTGTATGCTCGTGGACCGTGAGAGGGGAGTTCGAGAAAGGAGGGCACACCATGCATGAGATTCGTAAGCGCCTCGCCCAGGTCGTGTGGGGCGACGTCCACACGGGCCACCGGGGCGGCTTGGAGATCCTGAAGGCCATCGGCCCGGGCCTGCTCGTAACGGTGGGATTCATCGATCCGGGCAATTGGGCGTCCAACATGGCCGCCGGCTCCACCTTCGGTTACGCCCTGCTCTGGGTGGTGACGCTCTCCACCATCATGCTCATCCTGCTCCAGCACAACGTCGCCCACCTGGGTATCGTTACCGGCGAGTGCCTGGCCGAGTCGGCCACCCGGCACCTGCCGCGCCCCGTGGCCTTCGTTGCGCTCTCCACCGCCATGCTCGCGAGCATCGCGACGGCGATGGCCGAGGTGCTGGGCGGTGCCATCGCGCTCCAGATGCTCTTCGGCCTACCGGTGCGCGTAGGGTCCATCCTCGTCGCCCTCGTTGCCCTGGTGCTCCTGCTCACCAACTCCTATCAGCGCATCGAGCGCATCATCATCGGGTTCGTCTCGTTGATCGGTCTAGCCTTTCTGGTCGAGATTCTGCTGGTGGACGTGGACTGGCCCACGGCCGCTTGGAGCTGGGTCGTGCCGTCTATGCCCGCGGGTTCGCCCGTGGTGGTGATGAGCGTGCTCGGAGCCGTGGTGATGCCGCACAACCTGTTCCTGCACTCCGAGATCATCCAGAGCGTGCGCTACGACGAGCAGGGCGAGGAGGTCATTCGCCGACGCCTTGACGACGAGTTCGTGGACACGCTGTTCTCGATGGTCGTGGGCTGGGCGATCAACTCGGCGATGGTGATCCTTGCCGCCTCCACGTTCTGGAAGGCGGGAATCCAGGTGACCGATCTGGCGCAGGCGGCGGATACGCTTACCCCGATGCTCGGCCGCGCGGCGAGCGTCATCTTCGCGCTCGCACTGCTCATGGCGGGCATCTCGTCATCCATCACCGCCGGTATGGCCGCGGGCACCATCTCTTCGGGTGCCATGGGCGAGCCCTACGACATCCACGACCGGCACAGCTCGGTGGGCGTGGTGACGACGTTCGTCCTGGCCGTGGCGGCGATCTTCTTCGTGAGCGACCCGTTTCAAGGGCTCGTGCTCTCGCAGGCAGCGCTCTCGGTCCAGCTGCCCATCACGATCTTCTTGCAGATCTACCTGACGAGCTCGGGACGCGTCATGGGGAAGTACGCCAACGGGGCGCGAATGCGCGCGGTGCTCGTGGGAATCGGCCTCATCGTGACCGCGCTGAACGTTTACTCTCTGCTCGGCCTGTAGCGGCTCGGTTGGAGGGCTGCGCTCGCGACCCCGCCCGCGCCGCGCGCTTTCTGGGCGAATTGCGTGGCCCCTTTATCTGCCCTGCCGTTGGGTGTAATATCCAAAACCGTATGTTTACATGGGTTCTCCAGCGCTGGCGCGCGCGGGAAGCCTCACGCACGATAGAAGGAGTTCGCATGTCCGGACACTCAAAATGGGCCACTACCAAGCACCGTAAGGGCGCGCAGGACGCCAAGCGCTCCGCCCTCTTCTCCAAGCTTAGCCGTAACATCACCGTTGCGGCGCGTCTGGGCAACGATCCCAACCCCGAGAACAACGCCAGCCTGGCCGCCGCCGTGGACAAGGCCAAGGCCCAGTCCATGCCCAAGGACAAGATCAAGTCCGCCATCGACAAGGCCTTTGGCGCCGGTGCCGATGCCGCCGTGTACGAGGCCATCGACTACGAGGGCTATGGTCCCGCAGGCGTGGCCGTGTACGTTGAGTGCCTGACCGACAACCGCAACCGCACTGCCGCCGATGTGCGTTCCGCCTTCAGCCATGCGGGTGGCAACCTGGGCACCACCGGTTCCGTGTCCTTCCAGTTCGAGCGCAAGGGCCAGATCATCGTGGTGAAGGAGGTCCTCGACCCCAACGCCCGTAAGGAGGTCATGATTCCCAACGGCGCCGCGGGCGACGAGGAGGAGTTCATGATGGCCATCGCCGAGGCTGGTGGCGAGGACTACGAGGACGCTGGTGACGAGTGGCTCGTCTGGACCGCCGCGAACGACCTCAAGGCCGTGGCCGACGGCCTGAAGGCCCAGGGCATCGAGGTCAAGGGTTCCGAGCTCACGCGCGTTCCCACCACGCCGACGGCCGTCTCCCCGACGGATGCCAAGAAGGTGCAGCGCCTCATCGACCGTCTGGAGGAGCTGGACGACGTGCAGGACGTCTACAGCACGATGGATATGACCGACGAGGTCATCGCCGCCCTCGAGGAGGAGTAACTGCAGCACGGACACATGTCCGCTGCTGTGTGGAGTGAAGCCGGGTTCGCGCTGGGCGAGCCCGGCTTCACCTGTATTTGGGTAGAATGCCCTGAGTGCTTGTTTCTCAGGGCGGATGCCCCCAGGTAAAGGAGTCGCATGAGGCCGCTGAAGAGAGCCGCCGCTATTCTGTATCTGCTGTGCTGCGTGTTCGTGCTGGGCTCGTTTGCCTGCTCGATCGTTGGTCCCGCGCAGGAGCGCATGGCGTACCTGCTGGGCCTCCCGGCGTTTCGCATCGCGCTGCTGGCGGCTACCGGGGTCATAGCGATTCAGGCGCTCTACGTGCTGGGCCTCGTCATCGTGTGGCGACCCGAGCCCAGGAGCGTGCACCCCGATGCCAATCCCGATATCGAGGTCACCTGCCCTGCGATCGAGAAGGTGGCGCGTATGGCCGCCGCCGACGATGACGTCCTGGTTGAGAGCGTGCGGGCGCGCGTGGCCGGCCGGGAGGCGGCCCGAGTTCGGATAAAGGTGGAGGCCATCGCCCTTGCGAACGAGGGGCTTCCCGGTATGGCGCATCGCATGCAGCAACGCGTGCAGGATGCCTGCGAGGCCATGCTCGGGTGTCCGGGGGTTCACGTGCGCGTGCGGTTCCTGCCGTCCAAGACCACAACCGAGATAAAGGAGGCCTCCGATGAGTGAGGAGAAGGCCCGGAGCGCCAAGGCGCCCAAGGCTGTGATCGAGCAGGGGGACGACGCGAAGGTGGATGCTGACCCCTCCTTCGCTGCCGATAGCGGAGAGCAGGGCGGTTCCCGCCGCGCCGCATCCGATGCGGCGGAGGATCCCGCTCGGGTTGGCGGGCGCTTCCAAGATGCCACGATGGGCTTCATCGAGGGCGTGGGACGCCGGGCGTGGGCGTATGCCGACGCGCATCCGCACACCGTGCTCTACGGAGCGGTGGGCCTGCTGCTCGCGGTGCTCATCCTGGTGCTGGGGCTCTGGCACACCATCGTCATCGCCATCTTCGTGGGCGTCGGAGCGACGCTCGGTCAGATGCGCGACGGCGAGGGCGACATTCACGATTTCTTTAGCCGAATCTTCGGTAGCAAGCGGTAGGCGAGAACGGTCGCGCGCAGCGCGGTTGAAAGGGGCGTTCACATGACCAAGAAGCAGACGAAAGACCAGGAGCAGGAGCTGGACGAGGCGCGGGAAAAACCGGCACCCGAGGATCAAGCGCCCGAGGATCAGGCGCCCGAGGATCAGACCGCTCGGGAAGAGGCGCCGGAGATTGAGGACGCCGAGGACGTGGAAGACGATTCCGAGGATTCCCTCACGTACTCCAACGGCGTGATCGAAAAGATCGTCGCCATGGCCACGCGCGAGGTGCCGCACGTGCTCGGTATGAAGGGCAACTTCTTCCATGCCGTGCAGGAGCAGTTCGGCGTGGAGAACCTCACCAAGGGCGTGACGGTGGAGGTGACGGACGACAACCGCGTGGTCGTGAACATCTCCGTCATCATCGAGTACGGTGCGTACGCGCCGGACATCTTCGAGGACGTGAAGGAGCGCGTTACCGAGCGCCTGACCGCTATGACCGGCCTCGAGGTGGCGGGCATCAACCTGCGCATCGAGGACGTGGTGACGCCCGAGGAGTATCGGGAGGGCCAGAAGCGTCTGGCCGCCGAGGTGGAGTAGCCGCCTGTACAACGCATGCGGGGAAAAACGGCCCCGAACCATCGCCGTCCAACGGGGCGAGGTGGTTCGGGGCCGCCGTTTCGAGGCGCGCGGCGGGGCGCTCAGGTTGCTACCGCACGTACTCCACGACCTCGCCGAAGGGGCGGCGCGTCTTGGGATGCGCGCGATGGCTCTCGTCGTGCACGCCGAACTGCACCAACACAGAAACGCCCCATTCGCTCGGGTCGTAGAGCTTGGCGGCGGCGAAGAGCTCTTCCAGGGCATCGCGGTTGTAGCCCTCGATCGGCGTAGCGTCCACGTTCAGGAGCGCCGCTGCTGAGAGCATGTTGGCGAGCGCGATATAGGTCTGCTTGCCCGCCCAGTCGAACAGGGTGCGGTCGTTCTCGAGTACCTGCAGGTCGTTTTGCTGGAATCCGGAGAAGACCTGAAGACGCGCTTGCTCGTCCTGCTTGCTCAGGTGCTGCACGTCGTGCGCGATGTGGTGGACCCACTCGCTCTCGGCGCTCACGCCGCGGCGGGCCAGGATGAGCACGGTGCGGTCGGCGTTCTTCTTGGCGCCCCAGGCACGCTCGAGAATATCCGCCAAGAGGCGACGATCTTCGATAACCAGGAACTTCCAGGGCTCAAAGCCAAAGGAGCTGGGGGCCAGGCGCCCCGCTTCGAGGATGGTGTTGAAGGCGCTGTCCGAGATGTGCCCCTCGGGGTCGTAGCGCTTGCAGGTAAAACGGCTCTCCAGCGCGTGGATGTAGGTCTGTCCCTCGGAATCGGCCATGATGATTCCCTTCGATCGTGGTGATTGCCAGATACAGAACGGTATACCCCACGGTAGCCCATTCCAAGGGGGAAGGGTGAAATATCGGGTAACCGGCGTCCGGGAGCAGCGTGATTCCACGGTGAGGGCGAACGCGTGGTGCATTCTGAGCCGGTGTTGGCCTATCATGGCCCTGTCGAAAGGAAGTTAGCCATGTTTGACGGTTTGGACACGCCCGGCCGCAACGACCCGTGCTGGTGCGGGAGCGGTCGCAAATACAAGAAGTGCCATCACGAGTTCGATGAGCGTCTGGAGGAGCTCTGGGAGGGCGGCGACGAGGTGCTGCCGCGCGACCTCTACAAGAACGCCGAGGATATCGCCGCCATCGAGCGGAGCGCGCAGGTGAACATCGGCGCACTCGACTACGTGGCCGAGAAGATTCACGCCGGCTGCACCACCGAGGACATCGATCGCTGGGTGCACGAGTACACCGTCGAGCACGGTGCCGTGCCCGCACCGCTCAACTACGAGGGTTTTCCCAAGAGCGTGTGCACGAGCGTGAACAACGTCGTCTGCCATGGCATCCCGAGCAAGGACGAGGTGCTGCACGACGGCGATATCGTCAACGTGGACTGCTCCACCATCCTCGGTGGGTACTTCTCCGATTCCTCGCGCATGTTCATGGTGGGTGAGGTGTCGCCCGAGCGCAAGCGCCTGGTGGAAGTCACGCGCGAGGCAGTGCAGCGCGGGCTCGCCGCGGTAAAGCCCTGGGGGCATCTGGGGGACGTGGCCCACGCCGTGCAGAGCTACGTGGAGGAGAACGGCTTCAACGTGGTGCGCGAGTTCGGCGGCCACGGTATCGGCTTGGAGTTCCACGAGGACCCGTTCGTGGGCTTCGTGGGCGAGCCCGATGAGGGCGTCGTGCTGGCGCCGGGCTTCTGCTTCACCATCGAGCCCATGGTGAACGCCGGCGAGCCTGGTATCGATATGAACGATCAAAACGGCTGGACGGTGCGCACCAAGGACGGCAGCGATTCCGCCCAGTGGGAGGTCCAGCTCGTGGTGACGGAGGACGGCTACCAGCTTCTGAGCTGGTAGGTTCGTTGCTTCTACGTGGGGCGGGGGCGTCTGCCGGGCACATGCTGCTGGGCGCCGCGCCCGCCGCGTGCGTTATGAGCGGGGAGGCGCCATGGTTCACATCTACCACGGGGACGGCAAGGGTAAGACGACGGCGGCCATGGGGCAGGCGCTCCGCGCGCTCGGCCATGGTTGGCACGTGGGCGTGGTTCAGTTTCTCAAAGATGGTTCCTCGGGTGAGGTTCGCATGCTCGCCAGCTTGCCTCGCACGTCGGTCGTGGCGTGTTCCACGGATGGGAAGTTCACCTTTCAGATGACGTCCGACGAGCTTGCGGCGATGCGCGCCCGCCAGGAAGAGGCGCTCGCCCGGGCGCGTGCGCAGGCCGAAGCGGGGGAGTTCGACCTCCTCGTGCTCGACGAGGTCCTAGACGCGGTGAACACGGACACTCTTGCCGCTAGCTCCGTGGAAGATGCCGTGCGCGCCTGCAAACCGAGCTGCGAACTCGTGCTCACCGGCCGCGATCCGGCGCCACCCCTGCTCGAACTTGCGGACTACGTGACCGAGATGCGCTGTGAGAAGCATCCCTACCAGCAGGGTGTTGCTGCACGAGAAGGCGTGGAATGGTAGGGTCATGCCGGCTCCGGCCTCTGTATCATGGCAATTGAACGATGTTCATTGACGAACGTTCAATTCGTGCTACGGTAAGGCAAGCGCAGAGGGGAACCTGCGCTCTGTGAAGCCGCTGCGGGCTCGCCTGCCCGCAGCGCGCCCTTCCTTGGCTCGTTTTCGCACGAAGAGGAGGCATCGTCCGCCATGCCACGCACCGTCAAGCAGGCAGATGAGCGCAAGCGCGAGTTGCTCGACACCGCTATGAGGCTGTTTGTGGAGCGGGGCTACAGCTCAGTTTCCATGCGCGACATTGCTCGCGAGGCGGACGTGACGCCGGGGCTCGCCTACCATTACTTCGAGTCCAAGGATTCGCTCTTCGCCGAGGTGCTCCAGTCGTATGCCGCGCAGTGCGCCGCGCCCGGTATCCGGATGCTCGAAGATACGGACATGTCGTTTGACCAGCAGGTAGACGCCCTGCTTGATATCATTTCCCAGGAAGAGCACCTGCCCTATCACGAGTTCTTCCATCGTCAGGGCAACCGCGCCTTCCACGAGCAGCTCTCCGTGCGCCTGTGCGATCTGCTGGTGCCGCATTTGACCGTGGCGATTCAGGGGGAGGCGGAGCGCCTGGGGAAGGAGATCCGCTCGCCGCAGACGCTCGCTGACTTCATTGCGCACGGCCTCATCAACCTGCTCTCCGATCCGGACGTACCCGACGCCGATGTAGTCGCGCGCATGCGGGAGTACGTGGCGGCCTTGGTGGCGTCCCAGCTCATCTAAGGTGGCCCGGCGCACGGGAAACGGGTGCGTAGACGTGAATTCTTCAATCGCAGGCGAGCATCGCCGCAGCGTGGTACACTACATCCGTTCCTGAATAGCCTTTCATGAGGAGGTTTTGTATGCTCGTCAACGCTGCCGAGATGCTCAAGAAGGCCGAGGCTGGCCACTATGGTCTGGGCGCCTTCAACACCAACAACATGGAGTGGACGCTCGCCATCCTGCAGGCCGCCGAGGAGGCCAAGAGCCCGCTGATCATCCAGTGCACCTCCGGCGCCGCCAAGTGGATGGGTGGCTTCAAGATGTGCTCTGCTATGGTGAACGCGGGCATGGAGGCCCTGGGCACCACGGTTCCCGTCGCCCTGCACCTGGATCACGGTTCCTACGAGGCCTGCTTCGAGGCTATCGAAGCCGGTTTCACCTCCATTATGTACGATGGCTCCCATGAGGAGACCTTCCAGATCAACCTCGACCGCACCAAGGAGCTCGTCGAGATCGCCCACTCCAAGGGCATCTCCATCGAGGCCGAGGTGGGCGGCATCGGCGGTACCGAGGACGGCGTGACCTCCAACGGCGAGCTGGCCGATCCCAACGAGTGCAAGCAGATCGCAGACCTGGGCGTTGACTTCCTGGCCTGCGGCATCGGCAACATTCACGGCCTGTATCCCGCCAACTGGGCCGGCCTGTCCTTCGAGCGTCTGGGCGAGATCAAGGCCCTGACGGGCGACCTGCCCCTCGTGCTGCACGGTGGCACCGGCATCCCCGAGGATCAGATCAAGAAGGCCATCTCCCTCGGCATCTCCAAGATCAACGTGAACACCGACCTGCAGGTCGTCTTCGCCGCTGCCACGCGCGAGTACATCGAGGCCGGCAAGGACCAGCAGGGCAAGGGCTACGATCCCCGCAAGCTGCTCAAGGGCGGCCGCGAGGCCATCGTGGCGCGCACCAAGGAGCTCATGGAGGAGTTCGGCAGCGTCAACAAGGCGTAGGTTGAACATGGCCTAGAACGGTAACGCTCGCTGGCCGGCACGTCCCCTTCGCTCAGCCCTCGCGAACTGCGAAAACGGCTTCGCCGGTTTTCGCGGTTCGCTGCGGAGTGTCGCTACGGGTACGTGCCGGCTCGCTTCGTTTACGGACTTGTGGGTCAACGGGGGAGAAAGAATCCTAACTTGGGAAGGCGTCGGTGGTCGGCGCCCGTTTTGACAAGACTCTATTTTGCAAGGTTTTTAGGCCGCGGCTCCTCAGGGATCCGCAGCCCTTGTTCGTGCCCGTTCGGATCGCTGGGGTAACACGGAGCGTTTGGAATTCAGAATAGCCGGCCATAGCCTCCCGCTATATCACAAGGTCAAAACGGTATAGTGGAACCGTCCGGGTTGCCTGTTTCGGGCTTGTGACGTCGGGCGTTGCCTTGCGCCGCCCTAGGGCACCTGTTATCCTCGTCCCCATGGTTTACGCTGCCGCACATAGCACGATGATGATGGTCATGGAGATGCCCTCGCCCGGGCACTTTGCCATGCCGTGCCGCGCTGGCCGGCATGCAGGGACCGGGCGCCTTCATTAGGTCGTCTCCGGCGGGGGATGACCCGCCTGCTCTAGACAACATCACATCGAGCGGAGCTCACCCGTGATTAGCATTCAACACGTATCCAAGACGTTCAGCCCCGTGGGGCATCGTGGCGCAGACGCCACGGCCGTCCGCGCACTGAACGACATCAACCTCGAGATTGCCGACGGCGACATCTTCGGCATCATCGGTATGAGCGGAGCTGGTAAGTCCACGCTCGTGCGAACCATCAACCTGCTGGAGCGCCCCACCGAGGGACGCATCGTGGTAGATGGCCAGGACGTCACCCAGCTCGCCGGAGCCGATCTGCGAGCGTATCGTCGTCGCGTGGCTATGATCTTCCAGAACTTCGGCCTGCTCGCGCAGAAGACGGTGCTCGCCAACGTGTGCTTCCCGTTCCTCGCGGCTGCCGGCAAGGTGACCGAGGCGGATCGCGAGCGTGCGCTCGGCTTGCTCGAGCGCGTGGGGTTGAAGGAGAAGGCAAATGCCTATCCGAGCCAGCTCTCGGGCGGCCAGCAACAGCGTGTGGCGATCGCCCGCGCGCTCGCTTGCGACCCCGAGGTGATCCTCTGCGACGAGGCCACCTCCGCACTCGACCCCAAGAGCACCAACACGATCCTCAAGCTGTTGCGTGACATCAACCGCGAGACGCACGTCACCCTGGTGGTCATCACGCACTCCATGGACGTAGTCGAGAAGATCTGCAAGAACGTCGCCGTGCTCGAGAACGGTCGCGTGGTGGAGCAGGGGCCGGTCGAGCGCGTCTTCGAGGCGCCGAGCGCCCAGGCCACGCGCGTGCTGCTCGGAAGGGTTGATTGGGATGCCTGATATCGCCGCTCTCATCGACCAGTTTGGAGCGTTGCTCGCCCAGGGAACCGTGGACACGCTCATCATGGTGTTTCTCTCCACGGGCATCGCGTACGTGTTCGGTATCCTTCTCGGCGTGATCCTGCACCTCACGGCGCCCGACGGCCTGCGTCCGGCTCCCGTGGTGAACGCCGTGCTGGGCTGGATCGTCAACATCGGTCGCTCGCTGCCGTTCATCATCCTGCTCGTGGCCATCATGCCTGTGACCATGCTGATCGTTCACGCCACCACGGGCGTGCAGGGTGTGGTGTTCCCGCTCGTGGTCGCCACCGCTCCCTTCGTGGCGCGCATGGTGGAGCAGTCGCTCGCCGAGGTGCCGCGCGAGGTCGTGGAGGCAACGGAGGCCTGCGGCGCCTCGGTGCCGCGTATCGTGTTCTCCGCACTGCTGCCCGAGGCCCTGCCGAGCATCGTGCGCGGCGTGGCGGTGACCCTCATTGCCGTGCTGGGCTACACCGCGATCGCCGGCGCCGTGGGCGCGGGCGGCCTGGGCGATATCGCCATCCGCTACGGCTACTACCGCTACGAGGACCAGGTGATGGTCGTCACCGTGGTGCTGCTCGTCATCCTCGTGCAGGTGATCCAGAGCGTGTGCAACCTCATCGCCCGCAAGGTCGATCATCGGTAAATTGCACAACCTCGTTGAGCAATAACTCGTTGACATGGACTAACCCATGCCTTACCCTCTGATTTCAATAAACCAACTTATCCAGTAGGAAAGGAAAATTACTATGTCGAACCTCAACGTCAACCTCTCTCGTCGTGGCTTCCTCGCAACCGTGGCCGGCCTTGGTGCCGTGGCCCTCGCTGGTTGCAGCAACGGCGGTACCGGCACCGCCGCCGGAAGCTCTGCCGGCTCCGCTGCCGCGTCCACCACGCTGACCGTGGGTGCCTCTCCCACCCCGCACGCCCAGATCCTCACGGACTTTGCCGCCCCCAAGCTCAAGGATGAGGGCATCGAGCTCAAGGTGAAGGAGTACACCGACTACATCCAGCCCAACAAGGACACCACCTCCGGTGCCATCGATGCCAACTACTTCCAGCACATCAACTACCTCAACAACTACAACAAGGAGAACGGCACCGACCTGGTCTCCGCAGGCAAGATCCACTACGAGCCCTTCGGCATCTATGCCGGTAAGTCCAAGGATCTGTCCAACATCGCCGACGGCGCCGTGATCGCGGTGCCGAACGATCCCACCAACGAGGGCCGCGCGCTGCTGCTGCTCGAGCAGGAGGGCATCATCAAGCTCAAGGATTCCAAGAACCTGGAGTCCACGCCTAACGACATCGCCGAGAACCCGCACAACATCACGTTCCAGGAGGTCGAGGCCGCTGCCGTGCCGCGCACACTCCAGTCCGTTGACTTTGCCGTCATCAACGGCAACTACGCCATCGAGGCCGGTTACCACGTGAAGGATGCCCTGGCCCACGAGAAGGCCGGTACCACCGCGGTGAACGAGTACGCCAACATCATCTGCACCACCAAGGAGAAGGAGGACGACACCTCCATCAAGGCCCTGGTGAAGGTCCTGCAGAGCGATGACTTCAAGAAGTACCTCGAGGAGAACTTCGGCGAGGACGTCCTGCCGGCGTTCTAGGCTTGGCTGATATAGCTGATCTACAAGCGGCGGGGCTGCCGACGAGGCAATCGCCGAATCTTGGGCACGGTTCTTCGGGGCCGTGCCTTTTTCTATGCGCTGGGGTGAAGCATCCGTCCACCGAGGTTCTCGCAGGTGTGCCTGCGCGCTGGCATACAATGCAGTATGGGGGACGTTTCCAAACTGCACGACCCGATGGAAGGGGTTTCCATGAGCCGTCACGATTCCGAGCCTGCATCGACGCCCGCCGTCGATAGGCGCTCGCTACTGGCGTGCGTCCCCGCCATCGCCGGCGCGGCGGCTCTTGGGGGCTGCGGGGCGACATCGGATGACGGGCAGGGAAGCGACCCCGCGCAGCAGGGAGGGGGTGCGCGCACCGCTCGCAGGCCCAAGCTGTCGGCCTCAACGGAAGACCTGTCCGCTTCCGTGACGCCGTCGACGACGGCGTTCACATCTACGCCCGCGGACGTTCTCGCCGATGAGGGCGACAAGGCGAAGTACTTCGATTTCAGCGTCCGTCTCTTCCGGCAGGTGGCCGCGGGTGCCTGGGCATCCGATGCGCAGGCGAACGTGTTCATCTCGCCGCTGTCCATCGCCCGGTGTCTCGCGATGGCGCAAAACGGCGCGGACGGGCAGACGCTCTCCCAGATGGAGCAGGCGATCGGCCTGGGTGTCGATGCCGCGAACGAATATCTGCACGCGTACGGCGAGCGCGTGGCCGGTCGGCTCCACGGGACCGCGACGGCGCGGGAAGCCGTGAAGGCCGCCCTGCCGCTCGACCTCGCCGAATCGATCTGGATCAAGGGCGATGCCGGGCTGGAGGTCAAAGAATCGTTCCTCCAAGATAGCGTCGATGCATTCGACGCGGAGATCTACCGGGCACCGTTCGACGACGCGACGGTGAAGGATGTCAACGCGTGGGTCGACGCCAAGACGGATGGCATGATCGATCACCTGCTGGACGGCATTCCCTCCGACGCGCTGCTCTACCTGATCAGCGCCCTGGCGTTCGATGACGCCTGGGAGGATCCCTATGATGCCGACCTGACCGAGGACGCGACCTTCACCTGCGAGGACGGCTCCCGGCTCGACGCGCGGCTCATGGCGTCCCGCGAGACGAGCTATCTGGAGAACGACGCATGCCGCGGCTTCATCCGCCCGTACGGGGGCTACGACTTCGCATTCGTCGGGCTGCTGCCGCGCGAGGGCGTGAGCGTGACCCAGCTGGTCGAGAGCCTGACGAGCGAGGGGCTGGAGCGCCTGCTTGACCCCCGTGGTGGCTATGAAGTCGAGGCGAAGCTGCCGAAGTATGCGCTATCGTTCGAGACGCAGCTTGTCGACGCGCTGCGCGCCCTGGGAATGCGGGACGCCTTCGACGCGGCCGCCGCGGACTTCTCGCGCATGGGGAAGGCGAGCCAGAACCTCTACGTGGGCGAGGCGATCCACAAGACGTTCATCGAGGTGAACGAGGAGGGGACGCGCGCGGCGGCGGTGACGGAGATGGGCGTGGAGGCCACCTCGGCTTTGGAACCGACCGAGCCCGTCGTCGAGGAAGTCATCCTGGACCGGCCGTTCGCCTACCTGATCATCGACTATCAGGTCGGCCTGCCCGTATTCATGGGCGCGATGGCGCGGTTGCCGTAGCGAGGATTAAACGCCACGTCTGCCGTCGGGGTCTGCGGTCAGCTGCCGGCTCACGGCTGAGCCTGCCACGCCATCTCTTCGCGCCGCCTTCATCGAACCGAGAGCCCTTCCGGGTAGAAGAATGGGGCGGTTGAGACGAACGCGGCGACACCGAAGGGGCGGCTGGATGATCCAAATCGTGGCGCGGGATGCGGCGTGCCAGATCCCATCACCGTGCGCGGAATGCGCCTGCTCCAACAGGCCGACGTGGTCGTGTGAGCGACATTCCGCGTTCGCCCCTGCGAAAATATGGAGTTCCCACCAAGCGTAACTTCTTCTGGCAAACGCCTGCGCGACCGCGTATCATACCGTACGTATTGCCCGGCTTCTGTCGGTTCATCGTCATGCCGGTCCGCCATGGCCGCGCATGTATGCGACAGAGGGCACGAGGACAGCGAAAGCGCAGGTAGCAATAGCCTCACGCGCCGCAGCCACGCCCCGTGCTGAAAACCCCAAAGGAGTGAACATGGCTGAAGAGAAGTACGTTCCGCGTCTGAAGACCAAGTACAACGACGAGGTCAAGAAGGAGCTTCAGGACAAGTTCGGTTACAAGAACGTCATGGAGATTCCCAAGTTCGAGAAGATCGTCGTCAACATGGGTGTTGGCGAGGCTGCCACCGATTCCAAGGCCATCGACGGTGCCGTGCGCGACCTGCGCGCCATCACCGGCCAGCAGCCCATGGTCACCCGCGCCCGCAAGTCCATCGCTAACTTCCGCCTGCGTGCCGGTATGCCCATCGGCGCCAAGGTCACCCTGCGCGGTGACCGCATGTGGGAGTTCTTCGATCGCCTGACCGCCATCGCCATCCCGCGTATCCGCGACTTCCGCGGCATCTCCGCCAAGAGCTTCGACGGCCGCGGCAACTTCTCCATGGGCGTCACCGAGCAGCTCATCTTCCCGGAGATCGAGTTCGATTCCATCGACCACACCCGTGGTATGGACATCACCATCGTCACCACCGCCAAGTCTGACGAAGAGGCCAAGTTCCTCCTCGACTGCTTCGGCTTCCCGTTCAAGAAATAGGTTCCCATCGCCCCGGGCAAAGAGCGCCCGGGGCGTATATACACATAGGTGAGGAGGAAATAAGTGGCTAAGACATCGATGATCGTCAAGTGCTCTCGTGAGCCGAAGTTCTCGACCCGCAAGTACACGCGCTGCCAGCGCTGCGGCCGTCCGCATTCGGTTTACCGCAAGTTCGGCCTGTGCCGTGTCTGCTTCCGCGAGATGGCGCTGAAGGGCGAGCTTCCCGGCATCAAGAAGGCCAGCTGGTAAGTCACTACCAGCGCGCGCGACGGCTTGGGCAATCCTGAACCGTCCACGCGCAACGGAAGTACGTGCCTGGAAGAGGCTTTCCCGCTACGGGCGGGAGAGGACCTCAGGCACTTTCATCAAGGACGAAGGAGAATCTGCATGAACGTCACAGACCCGATCGCAGACATGCTCACGCGCATTCGCAACGGCAACTCTGCGAACAAGGCCGAGGTCTCTATGCCGAGCAGCAAGAAGCTCGTCGAGATCGCTCGCGTCATCTACGAGGAGGGCTACATCGAGAGCTATTCCGTCGAGGATACCGCTCCCGCCAAGACCCTCCACATCACGCTCAAGTACGGCCCCAAGAAGGCCAAGGTTATCAACGGCATCAAGCGCATCTCCAAGCCGGGCCTGCGCAAGTATGCCGGCGCCAAGGACCTGCCCCGTGTGCGCGGCGGCCTCGGCACCGCCATCGTGTCCACCAGCCAGGGTGTCATGGCCGACCGCGATGCTCGCAAGAAGGGCATCGGCGGCGAGGTCGTCGCCTTCGTGTGGTAACGCAATCGGTGAGTAGAAGGAAAGGATACAACCGTGTCTCGTATCGGTAAGAAGCCTGTCCAGATTCCCGCCGGAGTCGAAGTGACAGTCGATGGCAACAAGGTCATCGTGAAGGGGCCCAAGGGCACCCTCGAGCAGGGCATTTTCGAGAAGCTGAGCGTGGCCATCGAGAACAACGAGGTCATCGTCTCCCGTGCCGACGACGAGCGTGAGACCCGCGCCCGCCACGGCCTCGACCGCGCCCTCATCCACAACATGGTCGTTGGCGTCTCCGAGGGCTACACCAAGAGCCTCGAGCTCGCCGGCGTTGGCTACCGTGTCCAGCTGAAGGGCAAGGACCTCGAGTTCTCCCTCGGCTACAGCCACCCCGTGCACTACGCCGCCCCCGAGGGCATCACCTTCGAGGTCCCCGACAACACGCACGTGAACGTCAAGGGCATTAACAAGCAGCAGGTCGGCCAGGTTGCCGCCGAGATCCGCATGAAGCGCCCGCCCGAGCCGTACAAGGGCAAGGGCATCCACTACGTTGGCGAGCACATCCGCCGCAAGCTCGGTAAGGCTGCCAAGTAGTCAGGCTTCACGCTCACGTAAGACCGGCACCCCGTTAGGTGCCGGCAGGACTCATCGAAGGAGTTAGCACATGAACAAGCACAAGGCGAAGCAGGCGGGTCTCAAGCGCCGTCAGCGTCGCATTCGCGGCAAGATCTCCGGCACTGCCGAGCGTCCGCGTCTCCGCGTCGTTCGCACCAACGCCAACATCTACGCCATGATCGTGGACGACACCAAGCACAACACGCTGGTTTCCGCCTCCACGCTCGGCACCGAGCTCAAGGGCATCAACGGTGGCAACAAGGAGGCCGCCGAGAAGGTTGGCGAGCTCGTCGCCAAGCGCGCCCTCGAGGCTGGCATCAAGCAGGTCACGTTCGACCGCGGTGGTCGTATCTACCACGGCCGCGTCAAGGCGCTCGCCGAGGGTGCCCGCGCCGCCGGTCTCGAGTTCTAGGAGGATAGTGAACAATGGCTCGTAATCAACGTCAGCAGCGCGAGGCCTCCGAGTTCGAGGAGCGCGTCGTCTTCATCAACCGCGTGGCCAAGACCGTCAAGGGCGGCCGCCGCATGTCGCTCCAGGCGTTCGTCGTCGTGGGCGATGGCAAGGGCAACGTCGGTCTGGGCGCCGGCAAGTCCGCCGAGGTCCCCACGGCCATCTCCAAGGCCGCTATCGACGCCAAGAAGCACATGTTCCACGTGCCGGTGACCGAAGAGGGCACCATCCCGCACGACGTGCTGGGCGAGTTTGGCGCTGCCCGCATCCTGATCAAGCCCGCTGTCGAGGGTACCGGCGTGATCGCCGGCGGCGCTGTGCGTCCCCTCTTCGAGCTCGCTGGCATCAAGAACGTCCTCTCCAAGTCCCTGGGTTCCGACAACGGCCTGAACATCATCAAGGCCGCTGCCGAGGGCCTCAAGGAGCTCTCCAGCCCCGAGGACGTCGCTGCGCGCCGCGGTATGACCGTTGCCGAGATGTTCGTCGGTAAGGAGTAGCGAATCATGGCAAAGACCATCAAGATCAAGCAGGTTCGCAGCATCAACGGCTGCAAGGAGGACCAGCGCCTCACGGTGCGCGCCCTGGGCCTGCATCGCATCAACCAGACCCGCGAGATCGCTGACAACGAGGGCGTTCGCGGCATGATCTTCAAGGTCAAGCACCTTGTCGAGATTGTAGAGGAGTAACTCATGCAGCTTCACGATCTCAAGCCCAACGCGGGCTCTAACAAGCGCCGCAAGCGCGTTGGCCGCGGTAACGGTTCCGGCAAGGGTACCTACTCGGGTCGTGGCCTGAACGGCCAGGGTTCCCGCGCCGGTGGCACCAAGGGTGCCGGCTTCGAGGGTGGCCAGACCCCGCTCGCGATGCGTCTCCCCAAGCTTCCCGGCTTTGTGAGCCCGCGCCGCATCGAGTACACGCCGATCAACGTGTCCACGCTCGAGGCTCGTTTTGAGAACGACGCCGTCATCGACGGTGCCGCTCTCAAGGCCGCTCGTCTTACCAAGTACGAGGACGAGCCCGTTAAGATCCTCGGCGACGGCGAGCTGACCAAGAAGTTCACCGTCAAGGCCGACAAGGTCTCGGCTTCCGCCAAGGCCAAGATCGAGGCTGCCGGTGGAAAGGTCGAGCTCCCGTGCTAAATGGTCTGAAGAACACATTCCGCATCAAGGAACTGCGCGGAAAGATTCTCTTCACCATCGCCATGATTGCGCTGTATCGACTCGGCGCTCACGTCCCCGTGCCCGGTATTCCCGTTGATGACATCACCAAGCTGTCGATGACGAGCGGGAACACCGTGGCCGGGGGTGCCATGGCGCTTCTGAACCTCTTCTCCGGCGGCGCTCTTTCGTATGCGTCTGTCTTCTCGCTGGGCATCATGCCCTATATCACCAGCTCGATTATCCTCCAGATGCTCCAGAGCGTCGTGCCGAGTCTGCACGAGCTGTCGCGGGAGGGCGAAGTTGGCCAGCAGAAGATCACCCAGTACTCGCGTTACCTGACGCTTGGCCTGGCGGTTCTGAACTCCATCGGCTACCTCTTCCTCTTCAAGAGCTTCGGTATCGGCTTCAACGGTGCCGCCGCTCCTGAGTGGATCTTCGACATCATGATCGTGGGCACGCTCACCGCGGGCGCCATGCTCATCATGTGGATGGGTGAGCTCATCACCCAGCGCGGTATCGGCAACGGCATGAGCCTCATCATCTTCGCCAACATCATGGCGGGGCTGCCGCAGGCCATCCTGCGGTCGTCCGAGGGCGGCACCGTGGACCTCGTGGTCACGGTCGTCATCTTTGTGGTGATCCTCTGCGTCATCCCGCTCATCGTGTACCTCGAGCGCGGCCAGCGCCGCATCCCGGTGCAGTACGCTAAGCGCGTGGTGGGTCGTCGCATCATGGGCGGTCAGTCTACCTACCTGCCCATTAAGGTGAACACCGCGGGCGTTATCCCCATCATCTTCGCGAGCGCTCTGCTGTACTTCCCGGCGCAGCTGGCTGTGTTCTTCCCCAACGTCGGTTGGGTGCAGGCGGTTGCCAGCGCGCTTTCCACGGGTTGGCTCAACTGGGTCCTCAACGTGGTGTTGATCGTGTTCTTCGCGTACTTCTACACCTCCATGGTGTTCAACCCGGATGACACGGCCGACAACCTCAAGAAGCAGGGCGGCTTCATCCCGGGCGTTCGTCCGGGCAAGGCCACGGCCGCGTATATCAAGAACGCGCTTTCCAAGATCACGCTGCCTTCGGCTATCTTCCTGGCGCTCATCGCCATCGTGCCGTCGGTTGTGTTCTCGTTCACGTCCAACCAGCTGGTGCAGGCCTTCGGCGGTACCTCCGTGCTCATCATGGTGGGCGTGGTGCTGGACACGCTGGACAAGGTGGAGAGCCAGCTCAAGATGTACGACTACGACGGTTTCTTCAAGTAAGTTCTGGCTGAGAGGAGCTACCTCATGAACATCGTATTGCTAGGAGCACCCGGGGCCGGTAAGGGCACGCAGGCTCAGCGCCTGGTCCGCGATTTCGGGGTGGCTCACATCTCCACGGGCGATCTGCTCCGTGCTGCCGTCAAGGGCGGTACCGAGCTTGGCATCCAGGCTAAAAAGTTTATGGATGCCGGTGAGCTGGTTCCTGACCAGCTGGTGATCGACCTTGTGAAGGAGCGTCTGGCACAGGAGGACGCCCAGAACGGCTTCATGCTCGACGGGTTCCCGCGCAATACCGTGCAGGCCGTCACGCTCGACACCGAGCTTTCCGCGCTCGGCCGCGAGCTTGACTGCGCCCTGCTCGTTGACGTGCCGTACCCGGTGATCATCAAGCGCCTGTCCTCCCGTCGCACCTGCCGCGAGTGCGGTTACACCGGTACCGCGAGCGATACCGTGTGCCCCAGCTGCGGTGGCGAGATGTACCAGCGCGATGACGACAAGCCTGAGACCATCAAGAACCGCCTGGATGTGTACGAGAAGTCCACGAGTCCGCTGGTGGAGTACTACCGCGGTCAGGGGATTCTCAAGACGGTCGATGGCAATCGCGACGTCGATGTGGTGTATGAGGATGTAAAGAAGGCCCTCAATCTATGATTCACCTTAAGTCTGCACAAGACATCGAGCAGATGAAGGTTGCCGGAGCGCTGTCTAAGACGGCGCTCCGTCGCGTTGGGTCCATGGTGCGCCCCGGCGTCTCGACCTTCGAGCTCGATCAGCTCGCCGAGTCCGTTATCCGCATGCATGGCGGCACTCCTGCTTTCAAGGGCTATGGCGGATTTCCCGGGACGATTTGTGCCTCGCTGAATGATGCCGTGGTCCACGGCATCCCCAATCCCGACGTCATCCTGCGCGACGGCGATATCGTCTCCATTGACACCGGCGCCATCGTGAACGGCTGGGTAGGGGACAATGCCTGGACCTTCTACTGCGGCAACCCTTCTACCGAGGTCAAAGCGCTCTGTGAAGTGACGCGCGATTGTCTGGAGGCGGGTATCGCCCAGGCCGTTCCCGGCAATCGGATCGGGGACATAGGCCACGCGGTTCAAAGTCTGGCTGAGCGCCATGGCTACGGCGTGCTGCGTGAATATGTGGGGCACGGTGTGGGCCACGTGATGCATGAGGAGCCGAACGTTCCCAACTACGGCAAGAGCGGTCGCGGCGTCAAGCTCGAGGTCGGGATGGTTATCGCGATCGAGCCCATGATCACTATGGGAAGTCCGCGTGTGAAGACCGGTTCGGACGGATGGCTTGTTTCGACCAAAGACCATCTGCCTGCGGCCCATTACGAGAACACCATCGCCATCACCAAGGATGGCCCCGTGATTCTGACTACCGACGTGAACGGACCTTGGTGCTCCATGCAGGGTGGTCAGCTGTAACAGTCGGGCGTACTCCTCATATCAAGGCTACAAGAGGAAGGGGTCGGAGCTAAGTGCTCCGACCCCTTTGTTGTGTTTTGTCTTCTGTTATGAAGACTTCAATCTCGCGAATCACTTAGCTGAGTTGCGGTAGATGTTAAACAAAAGAATAGTTAGCATCTCGGCCTGATTGAGGTCGAAGCTGATGTTCTCGCCTGCAGCGGCAGCTTCAAGTATCTCAGGCTCGACTCCGCAGATGAGCCCAAGCCCCTCAGAAGTTAACATCCTTGAAGATAAGGACGATTTGAGAACCTCGAGTAAAATGTCAGGAAGGCCAGCAGAGTCAACATCGTCAAAGGTGCCCCGCATGTGAAGTAGAGTCTCGCGGAGCGTGGTGGCCTCGGTTTCCGTTAGCCTCATCGTTCCGACAGTGTTGCCTTCAACGTCCACCGCCTGCAAGTACCATGTTCCTTCAAATAGATCCATAAGGATAACTCCTGTTGCTTGATGCTTAGAACCGGATAGAAAAGCTGACGCTTACGCCGCTAGGAACTGTATAAAAGAAAGCACCCAATCCATTTGCGGTACCAGTCAACGTCACCTTATAACTATTTTCGTCAGCAACGTTAAACTGAACATTGCCACCAGTTCTTCCGCTGCCCCGTGATCCAATAGATTTATATGTGCTATGTCCAGTACGTCTGTTTGTACAAATGAGAGTTCCCGTGAATGTGTAGAAGTGTGGAAATGCAGGCTGAACTGCCCAATAAATCTGGCCATTACCGATATGGTCAAGTACGGAAATCCCTCCAGAGCCGGTAACAGTAATACACGGTTGCAATTGTTCGTCTTGAAGCGGGAGGATGGCTTCATCAACTTGATTACCCGCGTTAGATGTCAGATATGGTGTTTGATCTGCACTGGTTTTTGTAAATGCGAATGCAGGACCGACAGGTAAGAACAAAATAAGAGTAAGTAAAATAGATATACTAATCTTCTTCATGGAACCCTCCTGTTCAAAAGAACACTTAAATAACATTATAGATTAATCACCACGGAGGGTAAGTAGTAATTAGGGTCTATTTGTGCTCAGTGGCATATCTTTCCAATGTGCCTTTAAGTATCGAACGGAAGTCTGAACATCTAATGAATTTGTGAAGTGGTCTGAGAAACTGGGCCGACTTCTCTTGTAGCAGTAATATTCAGCGTTGCTGTCGTTTTCTGTCTAGAGAAAGAGGACGCGCCTGTGAAGAAGGAAGACGCAATCGAGCTTGAGGGCACCGTTACCGAGCCGCTCCCCAACGCGATGTTCCGCGTTGAGCTGGAGAATGGCCATTCGGTTCTCTGCTCCATCTCCGGTAAGATCCGGATGAACTACATCCGAATCCTCCCGGGTGACAAGGTTGTGGTGGAGCTCTCTCCGTACGACCTTACGCGTGGGCGCATCACGTATCGCTATAAGTAAACACAGCTTGCATGCTCTTCTTCGACCGTCGGGTTCGCTCAAGCCCTGCGGTCGAGTTTGCATGTTCACTGGATTTGGTCATTCACGCCTGCGGCTGGGCGAGTAGATAACATTCCGCGTTTTTGTAGTTTGAGCACGATCGAGAGGAAGAACGATGAAGGTACGTCCTTCGGTCAAGAAGATGTGCGATAAGTGCAAGATCATTCGGCGCCACGGCAAGGTTCTCGTCATCTGCGAGAACCCCCGTCACAAGCAGCGCCAGGGCTAGGAGAGGAGACCTAAGTTGGCCCGTATCAGTGGTGTCGACCTTCCGCGTGAGAAGCGCGTCGAGATTGGTCTGACTTACATCTACGGCATCGGCCGCACGACCGCCACCAAGATCTGCAAGGAGGCGAACATCAACCCCGACACTCGCGTGAAGGATCTCACCGAGGACGAGGTGAACGCCATCCGTGCTTATATCGACCAGGCCCATATCATGATTGAGGGCGACCTGCGTCGTGAGCGCACCCAGAATGTCAAGCGCCTTATGGACATCGGCTGCAACCGTGGCCTGCGTCACCGCAAGGGTCTGCCCGTTCGCGGTCAGCGCACCCACACCAACGCTCGCACCCGCAAGGGTCCGAAGCGTCAGATCGGTGCAAAGAAGAAGAAGTAAGGAGCGCTTAGATGGCTACTGCTAAGAAGAACGTCCGAGGCGCCGCGAACCGCATCAAGCGCTCGGATCGCAAGAACATCTCCGTGGGGCAGGCTCACATCCGCTCCACCTTCAACAACACCATCGTGTCGATCACGGATGCCCAGGGCAACGTCATCGCTTGGAAGTCCGCCGGTACCGTGGGCTTCAAGGGCTCTCGTAAGTCCACGCCGTTCGCTGCCCAGATGGCTGCGGAGGCCTGCGCCAAGATCGCCATGGAGCACGGTATGCACAAGGTCGCCGTGTTCGTGAAGGGCCCCGGCTCCGGCCGCGAGACCGCGATTCGCTCCCTCCAGGCCGCCGGCCTCGAGGTCTCGAGCATCCAGGACAAGACCCCCATCCCGCACAACGGCTGCCGCCCCAAGAAGCGTCGCCGCGTGTAACTGAAAGGATCGATACATATGGCAATCGACAGGACTCCTGTTCTTAAGCGCTGCCGTCAGCTCGGGCTCGATCCCGCGGAGCTGGGTTACAGCAGCAAGAAAGAATCCATCCGCCAGCCCAAGCGTCGCCGTAAGGAATCTGAGTACGGCATGCAGCTGCGCGAGAAGCAGAAGGTCAAGTTCATCTACGGCGTGCTCGAGAAGCAGTTCCGTGGCTACTACGAGCGCGCTCGTAAGCGCCCCGGCATCACGGGTGAGAATCTGCTCGTGATCCTCGAGAGCCGCCTGGACAACGTTGTCTTCCGCCTCGGCTTTGCCCGCACCCGCAAGGAGGCTCGTCAGTCCGTGCGTCACGGTCACTTCACCGTGAACGGCCGTCGCGTCGACATCCCCTCCTACCAGGTGAAGCCCGGCGACGTCGTGGCCGTGGGCGAGAAGTTCCGCGACCTGCTCCCCATCAAGGAGGCCCTCATCTCTTCTGAGCGCTTCGAGGTCCCCGGCTGGCTTGAGGTTGATATCGAGAAGCTCTCCGGCAACGTCATCTCTCTGCCCACGCGTGAGCAGATCAGTGGTGACATCAAGGAGCAGCTCATCGTCGAGCTCTACTCTAAGTAACCCTCGGGTTGCTGAGGCTGGAGGTAATACATGTCAGAATTCATTAGGCCCCAGGTTCAGGTCGAAGAGATCAGCGACACCTGTGCCCGTGTGTCTGTTGAGCCACTGGAGCGCGGCTACGGCGACACGCTCGGCAACTCGATTCGTCGCGTGCTGCTTTCCTCCCTCGAGGGTGCTGCCGTCGAGGCCATCCAGATCGACGGTGCCCAGCACGAGTTCATGGCGATCGACAACATGGTCGAGGATGTCACCGATATCGTCCTGAACGTCAAGGGTCTGGTGTTCCGCTCGCTCGGTTCCACCAACGAGGCCACGGCCACCATCTCGGTTGACGGCCCCTGCGAGGTTACCGGTGCGGATTTCTTCGTGCCGGCCGAGTTTGAGCTCGTGAACCCCGAGCAGCACATCGCCACCCTCACCGAGGGCGGTCACCTCACCATGAGCATGAGGATCGGCTACGGTCGCGGCTATGTCTCCGCCGACATGAACAAGCAGCCGAACGACCCCATCGGCATCATCCACGTGGATTCGCTGTACTCGCCCGTGCACCGCTGCGCCAAGCTCGTCGAGGCGTGTCGCGTGGGCCAGCACACTGACTACGATCGTCTGGTCCTTGAGGTTGAGACCAACGGCGCCATTACCCCGCGCGATGCGGTGGTTCAGGCTGCCAATATCATCAACCAGCACATGGCCGCGTTCATGAACCTCGCCGATGACGCGCAGGAAGAGGAGGAGACCTCCATCTTCGCCGCGGAGCAGACGAGCGACAACGCCGAGCTCGACAAGCAGATCGAGGACCTGGACCTTTCGGTTCGCTCCTACAACTGCCTGAAGCGCGCGAGCATTCACTCCGTGCGCCAGCTTGTCGAGTTCTCCGAGAACGACCTGCTGAACATCCGCAACTTCGGCGTGAAGTCGATCGAGGAAGTCAAGGATAAGCTTGAATCCATGGGCCTGAGCTTGAAGCCGTAGCCCGTCCGTGTATTAGAGGAGAAGACCTATGCGTCATAACAAGAAGAAGGGCCTGAAGCTCGGCACGGACGCCGCGCACACCAAGGCCATGAAGAAGAGCCTTGCCAAGGCGCTCTTCGAGAACGATCGCATCAAGACCACCATTACCCGTGCCAAGGCGCTTCGCAGCTACGCCGAGCCCATCATCACCTGGGCCAAGAAGGGTGACCTGCACAGCCGTCGTCTCGCCATCGCCAAGCTCGGCGATAAGCAGCTCGTCGCTGAGCTCTTCGACAAGGCCGCGCAGGGCATGTGGGCCGACCGCAACGGTGGTTACACCCGTATCTACAAGCTCGGTCCCCGCAAGGGCGACAACGCCGAGATGGTCATCATCGAGCTCGTCACCGAGCCGGTGAAGAAGAAGGACAAGGTTGCACCCGTCAAGGCCGCTGCCAAGAAGACCGCTCCCAAGAAGGTCGAGGCTGAGGTTGAGGCTGAGGCTGCCGAGGCCGCTGAGGACGTCGCCGAGGTTGCCGAGGCCGTGGAGGCCGCTGAGTAGACTCTTGCTGCTTCAGAGCTAATTTAGAAGGAGGTGCCGACTGGTGCCTCCTTCTTTTTTGAGTAAATGGCGGGTTCAATTCGTCCGTTCATCGCGCGCAATGAGTTAAGAGATGTCAGATAAGCTTTGAAATGACGAAAACCTGCATTTCAAGGCTTAACTGACATCTTGGTAAAGTAGCCAGATGTCAGTTAAGCCCCGAAATCGCAACAATCTCGTTTTCGAGGCTTAACTGACATGAAGGCGGTCTATTCGGTTGTTCGCTGCCATGTACTACACGGCGATACTCACGTTCACATCTTGCACCGGAACGTCGTAGAACGGGTCCTCGCGGCGGCCGAGGAAGTCGCGCGCCTGCTCGGGGAAGAGCGCGTAAGAAAGCACGTCCTCCTCGGAGCGAGCGTAGCAGGCGATTTCTTCACGCAGCCGGGGGAGAGCGGGTTCGAGCAGGTCAGCTGGCCGGCAGCTCACCGGTTCATCGTCCCCAATGATATCTTGCTGCACCTCGGGGTCGATGGGCGCGGGCGGTCGCCCATAGAGCCCATGTACGTAGTCGTTGATCTCTTGTGGCACGATCTTGTAACGTTCGCCCGAGATGACGTTCATCATCGCCTGCGTGCCCACCATCTGAGAGAGCGGCGTCACGAGCGGCGGATAGCCTAAGTCGGCGCGGACGCGCGGCACCTCCGTGAGCACCTCGCTGTAACGATCCTCTATACCCATTTCCTTTAGCTGGTTGATCATGTTGGACAGCATGCCGCCGGGCACCTTGTAGAGCAGCGCCTTCGGTTCCACGGCAAGGACCTTGGGATTCAGGATGCCGTCGGCGAGGAAGCGGTCGCGTACCGGTGCCAGATGCTGGGAAACGTGCTCTACCTGGTCGAGGTCGAGGCACGTGTCGTATCCCAGCTCGCTGAGCGCGATAGCGAGCGATTCCGTACAGGGCTGGCTCGTACCCTCGGCAAGCGGTGCGGCGCAGGTGTCGATGATGTCTGCGCCCGCTTCAACGGCCTTGAGGAGCGTCATCTGGCCAATGCCGGCCGTACTGTGCGTGTGCAGTTCGAGCGGCAGGTCCACCCGCGCCTTGATCTGGCTCACCAGGTCAAAAGCCACGGCAGGGGTCAGAACGCCGGCCATATCCTTGATGCAGAGAGCGTCTGCACCGAGCTGCTCGATCTGCGCGGCAAGGTCTACGAAGTACTCAACGGTATGGACGTCGCTCGTGGTGTAGCAGATGGCCGCCTGCACCTGCCCGCCCGCCTCCCGCGCGGCGCGGATGGAGGTGGTGAGGTTGCGGACATCGTTTAAGGCGTCGAAGATGCGGATGACGTCGATGCCGTTTTCGACGGACTTCTTCACGAACTCTTCGACCACGTCATCGGGGTAGTTGCGGTATCCCAGCAGGTTCTGGCCGCGGAGCAGCATCTGAAGCTTGGTGTGCTTGACGTGCTTGCGGATGGTGCGCAGGCGTTCCCAGGGGTCCTCGTTCAAAAAGCGCAGGCAGCTATCGAACGTGGCACCGCCCCAAACCTCAAGCGCTTCGTACCCGGCAGCGTCGAGGGCGGGGAGAACGGGCAGCATGTCGGATAAGGGCATGCGCGTGGCGATCTGACTCTGCTGGCCGTCGCGCAGGATGGTTTCGGTGAATTTGACGGTCTTGGCCATGGCTACTCCTTTGCGGGCGGGAACAGCTTGGTGAGCAGCATGGATACCAGGTAGATCACGAGCATGACCAGGAACACGCCGCCCCAGCCAAGACCAAGGATCTGAAGCGCCTGTTCAAGGGTCTCGAACATATGCGACTCCTCTCATGTCCCCGAACAATACTGGTTTGTTCGGGGAAGGGGTTGGAAAAAGGTCGGACGAACCGCAGCGGTTAGAGCAGGATGCCGAGTACGAGGCCGCCGGCTACCACGGATGCGATTTGACCGGCCACGTTGGCGGCGCTCGCCTGCATGAGGATGAAGTTCTGCGGGTCGGCCTCGGTAGCGAGCTTCTGCACCACGCGCGAGCTCATGGGGAAGGCGGAAATGCCGGCAGCACCCACCATCGGGTTGATCTTCTCCTTGCGGAAGAGGTTCAGCAGCTTGGCGAACATCACGCCGCCCACGGAGTCCATCACAAAGCCGAGCAGGCCGAGAACCATGATGATGAGGGTGTCTACCTGCAGGAAGTCGCGGTACTCCATCTTTACGGACACGCAGAGGCCGAGCAGAATGGAGATGAGGTTCACAAGCTCGTTTTGCGCGGACATGCTCAGGTTGTTGAGGACGCCGCACTCGCGCAGCAGGTTGCCGAACATGAGGAAACCCACGAGCGGCAGGGAGTCGGGCGCTACCAGGCCGGCGACGATGCAGATGATCACCGGGAAGAGGATCTTGGCCGTCTGGGACACGCCGCGCGGGTTGTACTTCATGCGGATCTGGCGTTCCTTCTTGGTGGTCACGGCCTTGATGGCAATGGGCTGGATGATGGGCACGAGTGCCATGTAGCTGTACGCGGCGACCATGATTGCGCCCATGTACTTACTGCCCAGGCTGTTGGCGACGAAGATCGAGGTGGGACCGTCGGCGGCGGCGATGATGCCGGCGCTGGCGGCATCGGCAATGTCGAATCCCAGAAGCGAAGCCACGATCGTCACAAAGAAGATACCGAACTGGGCGGCTGCGCCAAAGAGCAACAGGAACGGGTTCGCGAGCAGCGGGCCGAAGTCGATCATCGCGCCGATGCCGATGAACAGCAACAGCGGGAAGAGCTCGGTCTCGATGCCGGCCTGGAAGAGCACGGTGAAGGGGCCGGCCTGGCCGCCGGTCTCGAGCACGCCGGTGTTCGGGATATTGACGAGGATAGTGCCGAGACCCATGGGCACGAGTAGCGTGGGCTCGTATTCCTTCCGAATGCCCAGGTACATAAGGACGCAGCCGATGGCGATCATGGCGATGCGCCCCGGCTCGGCCACGAGGCCGAGAATGCCTTGGATGAGAACGTCCATAGGAGACTCCTAGAGAAAGACGGAAAAGCGCTTGACGCCTTAGCCGTGCGAGAGCGGCGTCGTTAGGCGATGGAGAACAGCGGGTCGCCGGGGTTCACCATGGCACCCTTCTCCACGTTGACGGAGGCGATGGTGCCGGCCTGCTCGGCCACGATCTGCGACTCCATCTTCATGGCCTCGAGAATCATGACGGGCTGGTTGACCTCTACGGCGTCACCGGTATTGACGAGGATGTCGATGATCTTGCCGGGCATGGGGGCCGCTTGCTCGTGGGCACCGGCGGGCGTGGCCGCGGCAGCGGATGCCGGAGCAGCGGGCTCGGGCGCGGGCGCCGGGGCCGCGGGTGCGGGGGCTGGAGCGGGCGCTGCCGCCGGTGCCGGAGCCGCGGGTGCGGCAAGGGCGTCGGCGGCGGTGGGCCGGGGAGCGCCGATTTCTTCCATTTCCACCAGGTACTGGGTTCCATCGATCGAGATCTTGAACTTACGCAGCATGGGTCTCCTCCTGGGACGACTTCTTATAGATACGGGTTACGGCAAACGTGGATTCCGGGAGCGCGCCGGCGGCGAGCGCGCTGGCGATGAGCGTCACGCGCTGATACTCGGGGTTGGCGAGGGACACGCGCGTCACCGTGAAGTCGCTCGCGGGACGGTCGCCCGCCGCGATGGCGGTGGCGGCGATGCAGGCGGGCAGATGGTCGTGCGGATCCACGGGCAGGTAGGGCGCGAGCGGCTCCCAATCGGGGCCGGGCCACGCGTTGGACGCGGGCGGCGCGGCGGGCGCGCCGGCGGATGGGGGATCGGGCGCCGGATGCGGGGAATCATCCTCCCCGCGGGGTCTGAGTGCGTGCAGCCAGGACAAGAATCCCATGGGCAACCTCCGGGTTCGGAATCACTAGGCGGATGGTAACGCTAACAATCTCCCAGCTCGTTCCACAAAGCGGCGAACCGCTCGCATACGTCCGGGGGCGGTCCGGACAGAGGCGTTTTGCAACCGGCATGCCAATCGGGGTGTCGCCAGCCGGGCGTCGCCGATACGCGCGCGTCCGGTAAATCGGCAAGCGTGTACAATAGATCCTTGTGAGATCAACCAAGCAAGGAGCATCTTCATGTCCCTCTCTATCGGCATCGTCGGACTGCCCAACGTGGGCAAGTCCACGCTGTTCACCGCGCTCACCAAGAAGAGCGGTCTAGCGGCCAACTATCCCTTTGCCACCATCGATCCCAACGTCGGTATCGTGGACGTGCCGGACGATCGCCTGCAGGCGCTGGCGGATATCGTGCATCCCGGCCGCATCGTGCCCGCCACGGTGGAGTTCGTCGACATCGCCGGTTTGGTGAAGGGTGCCAACGACGGCGCCGGCCTGGGCAACCAGTTCCTCGCCAACATCCGCGAGACGGATGCCATCTGCGAGGTCGTGCGCTATTTCACCGATGAGAACGTCATGCGCGAGGACGAGCACGTGGGCGAGTTCGTGGATCCCGCAGCCGACGCGGATACGATCATGACCGAGCTCATCCTGGCGGATATCCAGACGCTCGAGAAGCAGCTGCCCAAGCTCGAGAAGGAGTCCAAGCGCGACCGCGAGCTGGCGCCCAAGTTCAACGTGGCTACGCGCCTGCTCGCCTGGCTGAACGAGGGCAACCGCGCCGCCGCCATGGACATGACGGACGAGGAGCGCGCCGCCGCCAAGGCGCTCTTCCTACTCACCATGAAGCCCATTCTCTACGTTGCCAACGTGGACGAGGACCAGCTGGGCGAGACTCCGGCGGCCATCGATGGCGTGACGCCCATCCCCATCTGCGCCAAGGTCGAGGCCGAGCTGTCCGAGCTCGAGCCCGACGAGGCGGCCGAGTACCTGGCCGACCTGGGCCTCGAGCGCTCCGGTCTGGAGACACTCGCACAGGCTGCCTACCACCTGCTGGGCCTGCAGAGCTTCTTCACCGCCGGCGAGATGGAGGTCAAGGCCTGGACGGTGCGCCAGGGTGCCACCGCTCCGCAGGCGGCCGGCGTGATCCACACGGACTTCGAGCGCGGCTTCATCAAGGCCGAGGTCATCGGCTACGACGACTACATCGAGCTCGGCGGCGAGAAGGGCGCGCGTGAGGCCGGGCGCCTGCGCATCGAGGGCAAGAGCTACGTGATGGCCGACGGCGACGTCGTGCACTTCCGATTCAACGTTTAGGGGGCTTTTTCGATGCCTATTTTCCGGTACGGTAAAAAGGGCGGCGTCATGGCGATCTTCCTGCTGGTGCTCGCCGTCATCCCCATTCTGCTCGCTATCATCTACGTGCCGCAGATGGCCGATCAGGTGCCCACCAAGGTAAACGCGGCGGGCGAGGTGCTCCGCTGGGGTAGCCGCTACGAGATGCTCGTGGCACCGGCGCTTTGCTTCCTGCTCTCGGTGGCCACGCTCGGAAGCGCCTTCAAGCAGGCGAACCTGCAGAAGGATTCCAGGGTCATGGCGCGCCTCACCTACGAGCGGTTCGTGCGCAACGGCATGGTGACGGCCGTGGTCCTCAACCTGGCGAACGCCTACCTGCTCATCATGGTGATGACCGGGCGCGGGTACGGCTTCTAAGACCCGGACGGACCTTCTGGGCTTCAAGGGGGGCGGGGGCTTTTGCTGAGCAAGGGACCCGCCCTCTTTGCTACATCGTGCGGTCGAAGTTGACGGGCCGGTAGAAGAGTTCGGCGAGCCGCATCTGATTGCGCGTTTGGCCGAGCGCCCACATGGTCTTCGCCACGAGCGCCTCGGTGGTCATATCGCCGCCCTTCAAGATGCCGGGATGCTCCGCATAGGCGCGGCCGACTTCGTAGACGCCCAGGTCGAGCCCCTCCTCGGGCACCTGCGTGGTCATGACGAGGGTCCGGCCGGAGTCTACCCAGCCAAAGATGGCGTTCTGGAACGTCCGCCCGCCCGCGTCGGCGTAGTTGGGCACGCTGCCGATGCCGAAGGTCTCCAGGATGACGCCGTCGTAATCGGGGCGGAGTAGGTCGAAGACGTGCGGCGTGAGCCCGGGGGTCAGGCGCACCACGCAAACGCGGTCGTCGAGGGCGTGGGAGAACCGGGGGTCACCGGAGGTGCTTTCGCTGTCGCTGGATACCATGGCGCCCGGCATGCCGCTGCGGATGATGCGGTCGGTGCGGATGTAGGCGAGCGAGGGATAGTTCACGCTCTTGAAGGCATTGAAGCTCATGGTGCGCTGCTTGCGCCCGCGCGTGCCGGCGATCACGGCGCCGCCGAAGACGATGGAGACATCGCGCGAGCGGTCGTCTGCGGCGTAGAGGATGGACTGGTAGAGGTTCAGCCGCGCGTCGGTGAAGGGGCTGCCCATGGGCTGCTGCGATCCGGTCAGCACGATGGGCTTCCCGCTCCCCTGGATGAGGTACGAGAGCGCGGCCGCGGTATACGACATGGTGTCGGTGCCGTGGAGCACCGCGAAGCCATCGTAGGAGCCATATGCCTGCTCGATGACGTGGGCGATGGCGAGCCAGTCCGCGGGGCGCATGTTGGTGCTGTCGATGTTCATGGCCTGCGCTACGTCCACGTGGGCGATGCCAGCGATCTGCGGCACGGCGCGAACCAGGTCCTCGCCGCTCAGGGCGGGGGAGAGCCCGTCCCCCTCTTCAGCGGAAGCGATGGTGCCGCCGGTGGCGATGAGCAGGATGTTCTTCATGGGCAGCTCCTCGAGTGCGGTGACCTGGGCCGGTGCATTGCAAGAACCGATTGTCTCACGAGTATCCCGGCGGGCGCATGGGTCAGCTGATTCTGCAGCGAATCGCCGTTCACCCTCCCTATGCCAGGGGAGGGGTGAGCTGGAAGTCTCGTGCATGCCCGGCAGCCCGGGTCTCCGCGAGCGTGCGCCACGTTATCATGAGCAGGTTGAGAAATACGTCCGCGCAGAGAGGAATCGCATGTCGCAGAACGCAGCTAGCAACGTTGACCAGAAGGTCCTCGTGTTCGATTTCGGTGCGCAGTACGGGCAGCTCATCGCTCGTCGCGTGCGCGATTTGCACGTGTACTCAGAGATCGTTCCCTGCGATATCACGGCCGATGAGGTTCGCGCGTTGCATCCCTCGGCGCTCATCCTCTCCGGCGGCCCCGCCTCCGTGTACGCCGAGGACGCGCCCAAGATCGACCCAGAGATCCTGAACCTCGGCATCCCCGTGCTCGGCTTCTGCTACGGTCACCAGACCATGGCCGTGGCGCTCGGCGGCGAGGTCTCCCACTCCGAGGTGGGCGAGTACGGCCCCGCCAAGCTCACCCGCGACGGCGGCTCGGCGCTCTTCAACGCCACGCCCATGGAGCAGACGGTGTGGATGAGCCACCGCGACAGCGTGACGCGCGCGCCCGAGGGCTTCACCGTGACCGCCTCCACCGACGTGTGCCCCGTGGCCGCCATGGAGTGCTCGGAGAAGAAGCTGTACTCCACGCAGTTCCACCCCGAGGTCAAGCACACCGAGCACGGTCAGCAGATGCTCAGCAACTTCCTGTTCGACATTTGTGGGCTCGAGCCCACGTGGACTATGGACAACCTGGCCGAGAGCATGACCGCCGCCATCCGCGAGCAGGTGGGCGAGGACCGCGTGATCCTGGCGCTCTCCGGCGGCGTGGACTCCTCTGTGGTGGCCGCGCTGTGCTCCCGCGCCATTGGCAAGCAGCTGACCTGCGTGTTCGTAAATCACGGCCTGCTGCGTAAGAACGAGCCGGAGCAGGTGGAGGAGGTCTTCACCAAGCAGTTCGACGTCGATTTCATCCACGTGCACGCCGAGGACCGCTATGCCGCGCTGCTGGACGGCGTGACGGAGCCGGAGGAGAAGCGCCGGATCATCGGCACGCAGTTCTGGAAGGAGTTCTTCGCCGTTGCCCAGCAGCTCGAGACCGACGGGCGTCCGGTGAAGTACCTCGCGCAGGGCACCATCTACCCGGATATCATCGAGAGTGGCGCGCGCAAGACGGGCGGCAAGGCGAGCACCATCAAGAGCCATCACAACCTGATCCCGTTCCCCGAGGGCGTGCACTTCGACCTCATCGAGCCGCTCGACCACTTCTTCAAGGACGAGGTGCGCGCGCTCGGCCTGGCGCTGGGCCTGCCCGAGCACATCGTCTTCCGTCAGCCGTTCCCGGGTCCGGGCCTGGCCATCCGCATCATCGGTGCCGTGAGCCCCGAGAAGCTTGCGATTCTGAAGGACGCCGACGCCATCGTGCGCGAGGAGCTCGATGCCTACAACGCGCGCCTCTTCGAGGTGACGGGCGAGCGCAACAGCGAGCATTCCTGCTGGCAGTACTTCGCCGTGCTCCCGGACATCAAGTCCGTGGGCGTCATGGGCGACGAGCGCACCTACGCGCGGCCGATCATCCTGCGCGCGGTGGAGAGCTCCGACGCCATGACGGCCGACTGGGCCAAGCTGCCCTACGAGGTGCTTGCGCGCATCTCCGGCCGCATCGTGGCCGAGGTGCCGGGCGTGAACCGCGTGGCGTACGACATCACGAGTAAGCCGCCCGCGACGATCGAGTGGGAGTAGGCTGATAGGGTTCTGACCTGCACTTTTGAGTGCCGCACTG
>OIXX01000164.1_pt1 | contig 53532 bp, 49 predicted proteins | sample 1588161 | NCBI WGS metagenome assembly OIXX01 (sample SAMN03283274) | human gut metagenome | biome: human-associated habitat; material: feces | host: Homo sapiens | place: Peru | collected 2012 | reverse complement strand
CCGGCGGCGAAGATGGCGATGTAGCCCTTCTCGAGGTGCTTGATGGCACGACGGCGGATGTAGGGCTCGCAGACCTCGTCCATCTTGATGGCGCTCATGACGCGCGTGGTCATGCCGTGACGCTCAAAGCTGTCCTGCAGGGCGAGCGCGTTCATGACCGTCGCGAGCATGCCCATGTAGTCGGCCTGGGCGCGGTCCATGCCGCCCGCCGCGCCCGCGACGCCGCGGAAGATGTTCCCGCCGCCCACGACGACGCCGATCTCGACACCGTCGTCGTGGATTACCTTGATCTCGTTGGCAAGGTGGTCGACGACCTTCGGGTCGACGCCGTAGCCGTTCGTGCCCATGAGGGCCTCGCCAGAGAGCTTGAGAAGTACGCGCTTGTACTTGTAGTCCGACAAGGAGCTTCCTTCCGCTTGGTTGCATTCCGGGTGATTCTACCAGAGGGCATATGGACGGGCTGGGGAGCGCCCGGAACGGCATGAAAAAGGGGCCGCGCCGGGCGCGACCCCTTGAGGACCAGCTGTGTTGTGGCCTACTCGCCGAAGGTGATGCGCCTGAAGGCGACGACCTCGATCTTGTCGCCAAGCTCCTTGCCGACCTTCTCGGCGTACTGGCGAATGGTGATGTCGCCGTCCTTGATGAAGGCCTGCTCGGAGAGGACGGACTCGGCGAAGAACTTGTTGAGGCGACCCTGGGCGATCTTCTCCTGGATGGCCTCGGGCTTGCCGGACTCGGCGGCCTGCGCCTTGTAGATGGAGAGCTCGTGCTCGACGACGTCGGCGGGCACGTCCTCACGACGGGCGGAGATGGTGCCGGGGATGGCAGCGGCCTGCATGGCGCAGTCGTGGGCGAAGGTCTTGAAGGACTCTGCCTCGGCGGTCTCGGGCTTGGAGAAGGAGAACTCGACGACGGTGCCAACCTTGCCGTTGGCGTGGACGTAGGTGCCGAAGGCCCCGTTGTCGGCGGCGAGACGCTCGAAGCGGGCGATCTTCATGTTCTCGCCCATGACGTGAATCATCTCGGTGAGCGCGGCCTCGACGGTCTCGCCCTCGGAGAACTCGGCGACCTTGAGGGCATCGACGTCGGCGGGGTTTGCCTTGGCGACCACGGCGGCCACGCTCTTGGCGAAGCCGGTGAACTTAGGGTTGGTGCCCACGAAGTCGGTCTCGCAGGTGACCTCGACGAGTGCGGCGGTCTTGCCGTCCTCGGAGACGTAGGCCGCGACGGTGCCCTCGTTGGTCTCACGGCCAGCCTTCTTGACGGCCTTGGCCATGCCCATCTTGCGCAGGACGTCGACGGCCTTCTCGATGTCGCCGTCGGCCTCGACGAGGGCCTTCTTGCACTCCATCATCGGGGAGTCGGTCATCTCGCGGAGCTGCTTGACGAGCGCGGCGGTAATCTGAGCCATGTGTGCCTCTCTCTCGTGATGCCCCGGGTCGGGGCTCTGTGCCATTGCAATTGTAGCGGGGCGCCGCCCGCTGCGGACGACGCCCCGACCGTTCGTGCCTAAAGCTTACGGAGCCGTGCTACTCGGCGGCCGGAGCCTCGGGGGCAGCCTCGACGGCGGGGGTGGTGGCGCCAGCGGCCATCTCCTCGGCCGTGATCTGCTCCTTGCCGGTGCCGGCGAGGATGGCGTCGGCGACGAGCTCGGTCATGAGGGCGACGGAGCGGATGGCGTCGTCGTTGGCGGGGATGCCGTAGTCGATGACGTCGGGGTCGGAGTTGGTGTCGAGGAGGGCGACCACCGGGATGTGGAGGCGATTGGCCTCACGGACGGCAATCTCCTCGCGCTTGGAGTCAATCACGAAGAGGGCCTGCGGAAGGCGCTTCATGTCGCGGACGCCGCCGAGGTTCTTCTGGAGCTTCTCGAGCTCCTTGGTGAGAACGGCCTGCTCCTTCTTGCCGCGGGCGGCCATGGAGCCGTCCTCGACCATCTTCTCGAGCTCCTCCATGCGCTCGATGCGGGAGCGCATGGTCACGAAGTTGGTGAGCACGCCGCCGAGCCAGCGCTGGTTGATGTAGGGCATGCCGCAGCGGGCCGCCTGGGTGGCGACGGGCTCCTGGGCCTGCTTCTTGGTGCCGACGAAGAGGATCTGGCCGCCCTTGGCAGCGGTCTCGCGCAGGAAGGTGTAGGCCTTGTCGGCGTCGAGGATGGTCTGCTTGAGGTCGAGGATGTAGATGCCGTTGCGCTCGCCGAAGATGTAGGGCTTCATCTTGGGGTTCCAGCGGCGGGTCTGGTGGCCATAGTGGCAACCGGCCTCGAGCAGGACGTTGAGATTGATCTTTACTGCCATGGTGCAACCTTTCTCGGTTTGCCTCCGCGCTGGTCATTCCCTAGGCCACCCGCTTGCGCGGGCACCGTGGCCGTTGGGTCGCAGCGCGTGTGTGATGGATGCCATGCGGACGCACAGCGACTGATTAGGATAGCAGCGACGTTGCTGGTGCGCAAGGACGCTTTTCTAGGCCCGCGGATGCGCCTGGAGCGTCGCCGCCTTGAGTCGCTGCGTCGAGAGGTGCGTGTAGATCTGCGTCGTGGAGAGGCTCTCGTGCCCGAGGAGCTCCTGCACGCTTCTCAGGTCCGCTCCTCCGTCGACGAGCTCGGTAGCGAAGGTGTGACGCATCGCGTGCGGCGTGAGCGAGGGGTCGAGCCCCGCGAGGGTCACGAGGCGCTCGAAGCGCCTGCGGAGGACGTCCGCGCTCATCCGCTCCCCTCGGCTCGACACGAACAGGGCCTGCGTTTGGGCAGGCGTCTTTGAGCGCCCGAGAAGCAGCGGCCGGGCTTCGGAGAGGTAACGCGCGACCTGGCTGCATGCTCGGTCGTAGAGCGGTACGACGCGCTCCTTGGAGCCCTTGCCGAAGAGCCGGGCCTGGCGCAGATCCAGGTCAACGTCGCGAACGTCGAGGCCGCTCGCCTCCGAGATGCGGGCGCCCGTGGCGTAGAGCAGCTCCACCATGGTCTTGTCCCTGATGCCGACGGCATCGTCGCCGCAGACCGCAAGGAGCCTGTGCACGCCCTCGTCAGCCACGGTCTTGGGCAGCCTGCGCCCCAGCTTCGGGCTTGCGACCGCCTCGGCCGCGTCCTCGACGGTGATACCTCGGCCGAGCATCCACGCGTAGAGCGACCTGACGGACGAGAGGTGTCGGCTGACGGTGGTAGAAGCATAGCCCGCGGCGGTGAGCTCGGCGAGCCACGCGCGGATGTCTCGGTGCTTGACGTGCATGGGGTCGATGCCTTCGCGCTCCGCCCACGCCTCGTAGGCCTCGAGGTCGATCCGATAGCCCCGCACGGTGTTGGGCGAGAGGTTGCGGACGGCCGCCTCGTAGGCGAGGAAGTCGCGCGCGTGGCCCGCGAACTCCCGCTGGCCGGTCTCGCGACGCGCAAGCTCGTCGGCCATGGGCTAGGCCTCGGGGAAGAGGTCTGTACGCGTGGATAGGTAGGAGCGCAGGTCGTCGAGGGCTCTTCTGGAGTAGGCGGCGTAGCGCTCGCGCTTCTTGAGCCGGGGGCCGCCGAGGGGCGGTACGATCCCGAAGTTCACGTGCATGGGCTGGTAGGGGCTTGTCGCCGGGTCGGTGGCATAGGCAACGAGCGACCCCAGGGCGCCCGTCCGAGGAAGCGAAACGGCGGGCGCCGACGTGAGGTTGGCGTACGTGTTGAGGGCCGCGAGCAGGCCCGATGCGATGGCCTCCGTGTAGCCCTCCGTCCCGCAGATCTGACCGGCAAGGCGCACGCTCGTGCCCGGAACGGCGAAGGTGCCGTCGAGCACGCGCGGGGCGTCCACGAAGGAGTTCCTGTGCATGACGCCGTAGCGGAAGAAGTCGGCGTTCTCGAGGCCCGGAATCATGCGAAACACGCGGCGCTGCTCAGGCCAGGTGAGATTCGTCTGGAAGCCCACGAGGTTATAGGCCGAGTGGTCGGCGTTCTCAGGGCGGAGCTGCACCACCGCCCAAGGACGCCGGCCCGTGCGCGGGTCGACGAGACCAACGGGCTTCATGGCTCCGAAGCGCGCGGATTCGATGCCAGTGCGGGCCACCTCCTCGACGGGCTGGCAGGCGCAGAACAGGTCGCTCTGCTCGAAATCCTTGGCGATGACGCGATCGGCGTCAACGAGCTCCGTGATGAACGCCTCGTACTCGTCCTTGTCCATGGGGCAGTTGAGGTAGTCGCCCACGCCGTCGTCCTCGTAGCGAGACTGGGAGAAGACGATAGAGCGGTCGAGGGTATCCGCGTCGACGATGGGCGCGGCGGCGTCAAAGAACGAGAGCGCCCCCGAACCGACGAGCTCGGCAAGCGCGCTGGCAAGCGAGTCCGAGCACAGGGGGCCAGCGGCGATCACGCAGGGGCCCTCGGGGATAGCCGTGACCTCCTCGCGCACAAGCTCGATGAGCGGCTCTGCGGCAACCCGCTCGCCTACGAGGCTACTAAACGCAGCGCGGTCAACGGCGAGCGAGCCGCCAGCGGGGACAGCCGTCTCTCGGGCGCAGGCAAGCAGCCTCGAGCCCATGAGGTCGAGCTCGGCTTTGAGCAGCCCGGCCGCCGACTCGACCCGCACGGCCTTGAGCGAGTTGGAGCAGACGAGCTCGGCAAGACCGTCCGTGTGGTGTGCCTCCGTCGAGTGGGACGGACGCTGCTCGAAGAGCCTCACGCGGACACCCCGCGCCGCAAGCTGCAGCGCGCACTCCGAGCCCGCAAGACCCGCCCCGACCACGCTGACCGTCTGACCTGATCCCATACGCTTCCCATCTCCCGTCCGCCGGCCTCGTGTGTCACAACCTCCTATTGTGCCCCAGCAGCTCGTCCTCCGTGAGGGTGAACCGTCCGTCCACAAGTCGCTCCACGACGCCGAGCGCCTCGAGCTCGGCAAGCGTGACGAGCGCCTCGGATATTCCGACGCCAAGGTGAGCGGCCACGTCGTCGGGGCCCATCGGGCTGGCGGCCAGCGCCCTCGTGAGCTCGTCGGGGCGCTCCGCCGACCCGCCCGACGACAAGCGCAGCAGCCCATAGTCTCGCGAGAGGAGCTGCTCGAGGGCCGCCTCGTCGGCAAGCACGGAGGCCCCGGTCTCGATGAGCCAGTTCGTCCCCGACGAGAGCGGCGAGAAGATGGAACCGGGAACGGCGTAGACGTTCCTCCCCAGCTCGGCTGCCTTGGTGGCAGTGCCGAACGTGCCGGACGGACGTCCGGCCTCGCAGACGATGAGGGAACCGGAAAGCGCCGCGATGACGGCGTTCCTCTTCACGAAGGTGTGCCGCATGGGCCCCATCCCCCACGGTTCGATGGAGACGACGCAGCCCCGTCCGCGCGCTGCCTCGCAGAACACGTCGTCGCTCGAGGAGGGATAGAGCCGGTCGGCCCCGCAGCCTGGTATGACCACCGTCGAGCCACCCGCGTCTAGCGCCGCCCGCGACGCCTCGTAATCGCAGCCGCGAGCGCCTCCCGACACGACGGTTATTCCGCACTCCGCGCACGCCCTGCCGGCAAGTCGGGCGCACGCAAGCCCGTAGGGGGTGGCCTTCCGCGCCCCGACGATGGAGATGCAGGGGCCCAGGAGACGGGAGGCGTCCCCGTAGCCCCTGAGCGTCGGGGCCGTTCCCTCGAGGTCGAGCAGCGCCTCCGGGTAGCCCTCCTGCCCGCGCCTCAGCTCCCAGGGAGCAAGCTTGGTGACGAGCTGGTGGTAGTGCGCCGTCCAGCGAGGAGCGCCCCACGCCCCGCTAGCCATGGCGTCCGCCGTCCGCCTCGAAGCGGTTCCGAAGCGAGCACGCCTCCGCCACGTCGGCGGGACGCACTTCGGCACGCTCGTCGAGGTCGGCGATCGTGCGTGCAACACGAGCCGTCCTGGCGATGGCACGCCCGCCAAGGGCAAGCCGCATCGACATGCGCTCGAGCGCGGAAGCGGCCTCAGGCGTGAATCCTATGCCGGACACCCCCTCCCGCCCGAGTGTACGAGCGTCGTCCTGACCCGACTTCGACCGCCTCCAGGCAGCGTGCGCCCGCGCCATGGCCACCCGCTCGCGCATCTCTGCGGAGGACGTCCCCTTCGCCCCGGCTATGACGCGACCGGCCTTGGGCCTCGACACCCCCACGAACACGTCGATGCGGTCGAGCAGGGCTCCCCCTATCCTCGACTGATAGCGGACGACGTCCTGGGGCGAGCACCGGCAGGGACGCGAGGGGTCGCCGGCGTGCCCGCAGGGGCAGGGATTCGCCGCGCCGACGAGCTGGAACCTCGAGGGAAAGACGAAGGAGGCGTCGGCCCTCACGAGGTGTACCTCACCGTCCTCCATGGGCTGACGGAGTGCCTGGAGAACCGACGGGGCAAACTCGGGCATCTCGTCAAGGAAGAGAACGCCGTTATGGGCAAGGGAGGCCTCCCCGGGCTTGACCGGGCGCCCTCCCCCGACGAGGCCAGCAGCCGAGACCGAGTGATGGGGCGAGCGAAAGGGCCGCTCCCCGCGCGCCAGGCCGTCAAGGGGAAGCGAGCAGACGGAGTGGAGCAGCATCGTCTCGACACGTTCGTCGTCATCGAGGGCGGGAAGGATCGAGGGAAGCCTGCGGGCGAGCATGGTTTTGCCCGATCCGGGCGGACCCACCATGAACAGGCCATGCCCGCCCGCCGCCGCAACGACGAGCGCGCGCTTGGGGAGTTCCTGGTCGACCACGTCCGCGTAGTCGAGATCGCCCTCGTGCGGCTCGTGCGCCTGGGCCTCGTGCTCGCCGGGCTCTTTGAGCCCCCGTTCCCCCAGCCTGAGCCCTGACAGCGTCGAGAGCATCGCGTGCCGGGAGCCCGAGACGTCGGCGTCGCGCGCCTCGCGCACGAACGAGGACGCCCCCACGAGCACGAGTCCCGACTGGCGTGCGAGCAGCGCGTAGGCCATGGCCCCGCGTACCGGGCAGGTCTCCCCGTCGAGCCCGAGCTCCCCCACGAACAGCAGCCCGTCGAGCCCCGCTGCGGGAATCTGGCCGCCAGCGGCGAGGAGGGCGACGGCAATGGGCAGGTCGAAGCCCGTGCCGGACTTCCTGAGGTCGCTGGGGGCGAGGTTAACGGTTGCGTGCAGACGAGGTATCTCGAAGCCGCAGCTTCTGAGGGCGCAGCGTATCCTCGAGCGGGCTTCGAGCACCGCGGAGTCGGGCATGCCGACGATGGTCATGCCGGGAATGCCGCCCGAGAGCTCCACCTCGACGGTGACGGGCACGGCCTCCATGCCGATGAGCGTCGCGGCGTGAACGGAGAAGGTGGCCATCAGGCATCACCGAGCCATACGCCCGAGATGTAGTGCAGGTGAGCCACGTGGTCTGGCGTGAGCGTCACGCCCGCGACGTCAAATCGCACGTTCTCCACGTAGTCGTGGGTGGAGAGGTAGACGCGGGCGATCCGCTCGTAGCGGGATCGCTTCGCGTCGTCGACGGCAAGCTCGGGGAGAACGTGACCCCCGAGGTCAACCCTCGTCTTGACCTCCACAAGCACGCAGGTGCCGTCGTCGTTGGCAATGACATCCGCCTCGCCTGCGGGACAGACCCAGTTGCGCTCGACCACCTCCAGCCCCCTGCGCTCGAGAAAGTTGGCGCAGAGCTGCTCGCCGAGCCTTCCCACCTCGGCAGACGTAAGCGTGGTCACGTCAACGTGGCCGTCCATGGCTCCTCCTCGTGTCCGCAGTTCGTGGGGACATCGTGAGGAACCGGTCTGACAAAGGTCTGACCGCGCGCAGACACGAATCTGACGCCGCAGCTAGAAGAGCCGCTCCGTCTCCAAAAAGTTCTGGCAAAACGACGCGCGGTGCACGGGCGAGAGGCCGCGCTCCCGAATGGCGGCGATGTGCTCGGGCGAGGCGTAGCCCTTTGACTCCGCCAGGTGATATCCGGGATAGGCCTGGTCGAGCTCGACCATGAGGGCGTCTCGGGTGACCTTGGCCACGATGCTGGCGGCGGCGATGCAGGCGACCTTGGCGTCGCCCTTCACGATCGTTCGCTCAAGCGGATGGACGTGAAGCGGGTTGCCGTCGATGAGGACGGCGTCCGGCGCGACTCCCGAGTCGTCAATGGCCCCGAGCATCGCCTCACGCAGGGCCCGCGCCATCCCCACCTCGTCGATGCGCTCGGGTGGGATGTGACAGATGCCGAGGCCGAGCGCCACGCCCCGAATCTTCGCGGCAAGCTCGCTTCTCCTCTGCGGCGAGAGTTGCTTCGAGTCGTTGATGCCCCAGACGACCGGCTCGTCGGGAAGGACGACGGCGCAAACCGTAAGCGGGCCCGCGACCGAGCCCCTCCCCACCTCGTCAAGCCCAATCACGACGCCCGCTCCCCCGAGCTCGCGCATGAGGGTATACATCCCCTGCACGCGCTCCCGCTCCGCTCGCTCGCGCTCGAGCCTCCTGCCGGCTACGGCAACGGCACGCCTGACCTGGGTTCTCGGGTCATCTGCGTAACGTGCCTTGAGCTCTTCGAACTCACGCTCGCCGGCGTCGGCGAGCGTCGCCTGGATCTCCCGAGCCGTTGCGGGATGAGGGGTCGTGGGAGCCATCGTTCCTCCGTGGTCTCGACATGAAAAAGGAGCCGCCCCCCACGGGACGGCTCCCCTGCATGACTATGGGTAAACCTAGTCGCGCTTCTCGCGGATGCGAGCAGCCTTGCCCACGCGGTCGCGGAGGTAGAAGAGCTTGGCGCGACGGACGTCACCGTGACGCACGACCTCGAGCTTGCCGATCTTGGGCGAGTGAAGCGGGAAGGTGCGCTCGACGCCGACGCCGAAGGAGATCTTGCGAACGGTGAAGGTCTCGCGGGAGGAGCCGCCGCTCATGCGGATGACGTCACCCTCGAAGACCTGGATGCGCTCGCGGTCGCCCTCCTTGATGCGGTAGTGCACCTTGACGTGATCGCCAGGAATGACCGTGGGGATGTCCTCACGGATCTGCTGACGCTCGATTGCGCGAATGTAGTCCATGCCTTTTCCTTGTCTCTCTGTCCAGAGGTCCCGACGCAGCGCGAACGGTACGTGGAGCTTGCACACGAGGGAGCAGTATATCGACTCACCCGTGGTGCCGCAAGCAAAAGCCGCGCATCGCGGCTATTCTCTATACTGCTATCTGCCCGGTCGTCTGCCGCTCCCAAGGCAACTTCGGCGGGCCGTCATGGGTGAAGGCTCACGACGTCGTTATCAAACCCGAGAAAGAGAATCATATGGCACTCACCGGCAAGCAGGTCCGTCATCTCCGCAGCCTCGCCCACCACCTCGACCCCGTGGTCCTCGTCGGCAAGTCTGGCGTCAACTCAAACGTGGTGTCGCAGGCAAACGCGGCGCTCGAGGCGCGCGAGCTCATCAAGTGCGGCGTGCAGGACGGGTGCCTGTCCTCCGCCGACGAGGTCGCCCACGAGCTCGCGGAACAGGCGAGTGCCGACGTCGTGCAGGTGATCGGGCACAAGTTCTCGCTCTATCGCAGGAGCGAGAAGCCCGGCATCGAACACATCCAGCTCCCCTAGCGCGCAAGACCCATACCAGACGCAAAGGCGGCCCGAAGCCCCGAGGGGAATCGGGCCGCCTTCGTCAGCGGTCACTCTGACGTGGCGCAGCCTTACGCGGACTCGATCATCGAGAGGACGTCGGCCGCAAGCTCTTCGACGGTCTTGCCGTCGACGTTGAGCTTCACGCAGCCCAGGCGCTCCATTGCCTGGGTCGCCGCAAACTGCTCCTCCTCGATGCGCGCAAGGTCGACCGTGGCGGCCTCGGAGGCGGGGGCGCCGTTCTCGAGCTGGCGCTTGCGGCTGCGGGCGAGGACGTCGGACGTGCTCACGAGACCGAAGACGCGGGACGGGTCGACCTTCGAGAGCTCGGCTGGAATCGCGTCGACCGCATCGAGCGAGATGCTCGCGACGTTGTAGCCGAGAAACGACAGGTGCATCGCGAGCGGCGTCTTGGCGGAGCCCGTAAGGCCCACGAGCACCACGTCGGCCTTCGGAAGGTCCTGGGGGTTCTTGCCGTCGTCGTGGTTGATGAAGAACTCCATGGCGTTCACGCGCTTGAGGTAGCGCGAGTCGATCGAGTGGTGGGCCGACGCGAGGTTCTTGGGACGCTGGCCCGTAAGCCCGGCGAGGAGCTGGACAACCGGCCCAAGGATGTCGACGGACATGATGCCACGAGCGTTCAGGTTGGCCTTGACGGCCTTCCTGAGGTCGGGGTTGACGATCGAGTGGAAGACGGCCGTCGAGACGATGTCTCCCTCGTGTTTGTCAAAGTAGTCGCCCACACACTCCACGTCGACGATCTGGGCAAGTCGGACGATGCGCACCGAACCCTCCTGGAACTGGGCGGCGGCGGCAAGGACGACATTAAGAGCGGAGTCGCCAAGCGAGTCAGAAATGACATAGACGACGGCGGCATCCTCCTGGGCCACCTCGCCAAGCTGGTCGTACGTTACCTTCACGGGTTCCCTCCCTTACCACATGTCTTCCGAGCAGAGTCATAGTACTTCTTACGGCCCGCCAGTGGGGTGGGGCCGTATGCAAACGGGGCGGGTTGACACTCCGACCCGCCCCGTCATCCAACGCGGCAAACGCTATTTCTTCGCCAGCGCCCCAAAGTCGGCGACACCGCGGAAGACACCCGTGAAGCGGTTGAGCAGGCGCAGGCGGTTGTCACGCAAGCGCTCGTCCTCGTCCATCACCATGACGTCGACGAAGAACCGGTCGATGGGCTCGCGAAGCGCGGCAAGCGAAGCGAGCGCCCCCTCGTAGTCACCGCTCCCAAGCAGCGACTCGACCTCGGACGACGCCGTGTCGACCGCCGCAAGCAGGCTGCGCTCGGCATCGCCGAGCAGGCTCTCGTCCACGTCGGACCCAAGCTCGGGCTTGGCAAGGTGCGCGGCCCGGGCGAAGGCGGTCGCAAGGTCCTCGAAGAGCTCAGCCGAGCCCGCGCGGGCGGCCTCGAGGGCCTGGGCCCGGAGGAAGAACTCGGCGGGGTCGACGACGCCAGCGGCCGCGACGGCCTCGATGGTGTCGGGAGCCACCCTCTCGTCTCGGGCGATTGCAGCGAGACGACCGGAGAAGAAGTCGAGGACGGCGGTGCGCGTCTCGGCGAGGTCGAACTCGAGGCCCTGCGCTTCGTAGGCCTTCAGCGAGGCGTCGACGATCGGCTCAAGCCGTGCGGAGCGCGAGCCCCTCAGCATGGCGACGACGCCGATGGCGCTCCTGCGCACGGCGAAGGGGTCGGAGGAGCCGGTGGGCGGCTGCTTGATGGCAAACATTCCGCAGATGGTGTCGATCTTGTCGGCCACGGCGACGGACACGCCCACGAGCCCCGCGGGAATCCCGTCACCGGCGAAGCGGGGACGATACTGGTCGCGAATGGCCTCGGCCACCTCGTCGGGCTCGCCCGCTGCCTTGGCGTAGTAGCCGCCCATGACGCCCTGCTGGCTCGTGAACTCAACGACCGCCTGGGTCACGAGGTCGGCCTTGGCGAGCTTGGCCGCACGTGCGGCCATCGCCGCACGGCCCTCGTCGAGGCCGAGCTCGGCCGCGACGACCGGCGCCACGACCTCCATGCGCTCAGACTTCTGGAGCACCGTGCCGAGCTTCTCCTGGAAGGTGACCTTGGCGAGCTTGGGCAGATAGGCCTCGAGCGGCTCCTTGAGGTCCTCCTCGAAGAAGAACTTCGCGTCATCGAGACGGGCGCGCACCACGCGCTCGTTGCCGTCGACGACCGTCTCGGAGACAGCGGGGTCGGCGTTGGAGACCACGACGAAGGCACGCGTGAGCTTCCCGTCCTTGTCGTAGGTCGGGAAGTAGCGCTGGTTGGAGAGCATCGAGTCACAGATGATCTCGTTGGGGACGGCGAGGAACTCCTCGTCGAAGTGACCCACGAGGACCGTCGGCCACTCGCACAGGTTCACCACCTCGTCGAAGACCTTCTTGGGAGTGTCCACGCGCACGCCAAGCTCGGCCTCGACCTTGGCGATGCCCTCGCGTATGACCTCGACGCGACGCTCGGCGGGAAGCACGTGGGCGGCCTCGAGCACCTGCACGTAGGAGGCGGGGTCGGCGACGACGTGCTCGCCGGCGCCCAGGACGCGGTGGCCGCGCGTGACGTTGGAGCTCGCGACGCCGGCGTAGGTGACGGGCACGACCTCCTCCCCAAGCAGGCAGCAGATCCAGCGGATGGGGCGCACGAACGTCTCGTGCGTGGAACCCCAGCGCTGGCTGCGGTAGTTGGGCCACTCCAGCGAGGAGATGACGTGCTCGGCAAGCGCGGTGAGAATCGGCGCGGCGGGCTTGGAGGCGACGTTGCGCTCGGCAAACACGTACTCGCGGCCGTCGGTGTCCTCACGCCGGACGAGCTCGGCGGCGCTCACGCCGTTCTTGCGGGCAAATCCCTCGGCAGCCTTGGTGGGGTTGCCGACGGCGTCGAAGGCGATCTTGGCGGCAGGCCCGCGCTTGACCTCGTGAACCTCGTCGGTTGCCGTGGCAAGCGTGTCGACGAGCACCGCGAGGCGACGCGGGCTCGAGACGACGCGGATGTCGCCGTGGGCAAGCCCGGCGTCCTTGAGTCCGCCCGAGACGAGCTTGCCAAGCTGCTTGACGGCGTTGTTCAGCGGCGCGGAGGGCATCTCCTCCGTGCCGATCTCGAGCAGAAAGTCCTTCGTCCCTGTCATTTAGGCCATCTCCCCCTTCTGGGCGCCGGCATCGGTCTCGGTGTCCTGCTTCGCGGCAACGCACTCGAGGTAGCACTCGCAGGCGGCCTTGGCGACCGTGCGGACGCGCAGAATGTAGTGGGCGCGCTCGGTGGCGGAGAGGGCGCCGCGGGAGTCGAGCAGGTTGAAGGCGTGGCTGCACTTGAGCACGCAGTCGTAGCCGGGAAGCGGCAGCTTGGCGTCGAGGCAGGCGTGGCACTCGCGCTCGTAGTCGTCGAACTTCTGACGCATCATCTCGACGTTGGCGACCTCGAAGTTATAGGCGCTGAACTCGCGCTCGTTCTCGAGGAAGACGTCGCCGTACGTCATGGGCGTGCCGTCGGGTAGGTAGCTCCACACGAGGTCGTAGACGCTCGTGACGCCCTGGGCGTACATGGCGATGCGCTCGAGGCCATAGGTGATCTCGACGGGCACCGGGTCGCACTCGATGCCGCCTACCTGCTGGAAGTACGTGAACTGCGTGACCTCCATGCCGTCGAGCCAGACCTCCCAGCCAAGGCCCCAGGCGCCGAGCGTGGGGCTCTCCCAGTCGTCCTCGACGAAGCGGACGTCGTGCTTGGCCGGGTCCAGGCCGATGGCCTTGAGCGAGCCGAGGTAGAGGTCCTGGGAGTCCTCGGGGCTCGGCTTGATGAGCACCTGGAACTGGTAGTAGTGCTGAAGACGGTTGGGGTTCTCGCCGTAGCGGCCGTCGGCGGGGCGACGGCAGGGCTGCGGGTAGCAGGTGCGCCAGGGGTCCTTGCCCAGCGAGCGCAGGAGCGTGGCCGTGTGGAACGTGCCCGCGCCCACCTCGGAGTCATACGGCTGCATCACGGTGCAGCCGTGACCGGCCCAATAGTGCTCAAGGGCCAGGATCATGTCCTGGAACGTAAGGGCGTTCTCTCTCATGCCTCTCCTACCTTCCTGTGTTGCGACTAGATAGAGCCCGCGTGGTCAAGGGGCCAGAAGACGAAAACGGCCCTTGACGTGACGCTCGAGACCGGGACGGCCCCGAAGTAGCGTGAGTCCTGGGAGTTGGTGCGGTTATCCCCCATCACCCAGATGTGCCCCGCGGGCACGGTGTACGGATACGAGATGCCCGAGGGCAGCTCCGGCGAGTGCGCGGGAAGCGGCTCCGAGGGCTTTCCGTCAGTGTAGGGCTCGTCGAGCACGGTGCCGTCGACGACGACCTTCCCGTTCTCAAGGTCGACGACCTGTCCCTCGGTAGCGATGACCCGCTTGATGAGGATCTGCTCGGAGTTGTCGGGGTCTACGAAGGTGACGATGTCGCCCACCTTGGGGCTCGAGGCCCGGTACGTGAGCTTCTCGCCGACGAGGCGGTCGCCCACGTTCAGCGTGTCGCTCATCGAGGCGCTCGGGATGACGAACGGCTCGGCCACGAAGGTGCGGATGAGAAGTGCGGCGACAAGCGCGACGATGACGAGGATGGCGACCTCGAGAACGTCGAGAACGGGGTTCTTGCGCGCGTGCTTAGCCACGGTGAGCGTCCTCCCCAGCTTCGATGACGGCTCGCGCCCACGTGCGCTCCTCCTCCGTGAGCCCCGCGGACTCGAGGAGGTCCGGGCGAAGCCTGGCCGTGCGTTCGACGGCGTTTCTGCGCCTCCACGCGTCGACGGCGGCATGGTCGCCCGAGAGCAGGACCTCGGGGACGTCTCTGCCTTCATAGCTTGCCGGACGCGTGTATTGCGCGTACTCGAGCAGCCCGGTCGAGAACGACTCGTCAACGGGACTCATGGAATCCCCCAGCGCGCCGGGAATCAGACGAACCACCGCGTCGGTCACGACCATCGCGGCGAGCTCGCCTCCCGTGAGCACGTAGTCGCCCAGGGAGAGGCATTCGTCAGCGAGCTCGTAGGCGCGCTCGTCCATGCCCTCGTAGCGCCCGCACACAAACACGAGCCGCTCCTTGTGCGAGAGCCGCTCGGCGACGCGCTGGGTGAAGGGCGCGCCCACCGGCGTGAAGAAGACGACGTGCGCGGGCCGTTCGTCGCTGGCCTTGATGTCGGCGAGCGCCTCGAAGATGGGTGCCGGCTTCATGAGCATGCCAGCGCCACCGCCGAAGGGCGCGTCGTCAACCGTGCGGTGACGGTCGTGCGTCCAGTCGCGAAGGTCGTGGGCCCGGAACTCAAAGAGGCCCTTTGCCTGGGCGCGTCCCATGATAGACGCGTCGAGGTAGGGGGCGAACACGCCCGGAAAGACGGAGAGCGCCTCGACCAGCACGCTCATCGGGCGTCACCCCCCTCGTCACCGGGAACGAGGCCCACCGGGAGGCATACCTCGATCGGGCCATTCCCGGCGTCCACATGACCCACGATCTCCTCGACCACGGGCACGAGCGTCTCGCCCCGGAGCCCGCGCACGACCCAGACGTCGTTGGCAGGGCCGTACATCACGTCGTCGATGACGCCCACGGAGCCGAGCCTGGCGTCGACGACCTCGCGGCCGATGAGCGCGCGCGCGTCATGAGCGGCGAGGTCGTCCGGAAGGTCGGCGGATGCGGCGAGCAGCCACTTGCCCGAAAGCTCGCGGGCCTCGCCCACGTCCTCCACGCCCGAGAGCGACACGAGCTGCCCGCTCTGGGACGTCTCGACGTCCTCGACCACATGCCAGCGGCTGCCCCTCAGGCTCGGCGGCACCACGCACACGCGCGCCCCAGGCTTCAAAACGGCGGGAAGGCCGTCGACGGAAACCGCCACGACCTCCCCGTGCGTCCCGTGCGCTTTGGCGACACGGGCTATGCGTCTATATCCTGAAGCCACGATCCTAACCAAGCACCTCGACGTCCACGGACGTTCCCACGCGTTGCCCAAGGGCGCGCGCGATGGTACGGATGGCCTTGATCTGACGGCCATGACGGCCGATGACCTTGCCGGCGTCGTCCGGGGCGCACTCGACCTCGATGAGCGTGCCGTCCTCGCGGTCGGTCACGTCAAGCGAGACGCTGTCCTGGTCGTCCACGAGCCCGCAGACGATGAGCTCGACGAGGTCTGCCACGCGGTCGCTCGGCAGCTCCTGCGCGGACTCCTCGCCCTCGAGCTGAGGCTCCTGCGACTCGTCAGCCACGTCTTACTCGGCGCTCTCGGCAGCGGCCTCAGCGGCAGCCTTGGCCTTGGCCTGGGCCTTCTTGGAAAGCTTGGCCTTCTTCTCAGGGGCAGGCTCGCCGGAGCGAACGATGTCGATGAGGTGGGACACGGCGCTGGAGGGCTGAGCACCCTTGGCGACCCACTCGTCGATCTTCTCGAGGTCGAGGGTGATGGTCTTCGGGGACGTCAGCGGGTTGTAGCGACCGACCTCGTCGATGTGGCGACCGTCACGCGGCATGCGGCCGTCGGCGACGACGACGCGGTAGTACGGACGCTTCTTGGAACCGTGACGGGCCAGGCGGATCTTGACTGCCAATGGAAACTCCTCCATTCGAGCGACGCGAGCATGAGTTGGCGTGGCGCCGCAAAACCAAACAAGCAGCTGCTCATATTACGACAAACCTTCACGCTGTTGAAGTGACAATCTCATGGCCACGCCCTGCGTTTGCAGATTGCGTGAACGGCCACGAGCTTTCAGGAACCTTCAGACGCGCTTCAGTGCCGCCCGTAGAATTGACCCAACCACGTGAGAGGAGCCGACTTGAACATACTTGTGGTCGAGGACGAGCGCAACCTGGCAGACGCGACCTGCCACATACTCGAGCAGGGCGGGTTCAAGACCGAGGCCGCCTACGACGGCCCCACCGGCCTCGCCTACGCCGAGAGCAGGCTCTATGACGCCATGGTCCTTGACGTGATGCTCCCCGGCATGGACGGCTTCGAGATCGTGCGCACCCTGCGCAAGGAGGGCCGTGACCTGCCCGTCCTCATGCTCACGGCCAAGACCTCTACGTCCGACAAGGTCTCGGGCCTTGACTGCGGGGCCGACGACTACATGACCAAGCCCTACGAGAACGCGGAGCTCCTCGCCCGCATGCGCGCCCTCACGCGCCGCAAGGGCGAGGTCATGCTCGACGAGGTGACCTTTGGCGACCTCAGCCTCGACCTCAACACCCACGACCTCGCCTGCCAGGACAGGAAGGCGCACCTCTCCCAGAAGGAGTTCGAGGTCATGCGCATGCTCATGAGCAGCCCCGGCCGCATCGTTTCGAAGCAGGACCTCCTCACGCGCGTGTGGGGCACGGACTCTGAAACGAGCGAGAACTCCGCCGAGGCCTACGTGAGCTTCCTGCGCAAGAAGATCTCCCACGTCCGGTCGAAGGTGGAGATCACGACCCTGCGCATGCTGGGGTATCGCCTGGAGGAGATGGGCTAGCGTGCCCGGGCTCATCAAGGCGCGCGCCAAGCGGCCCAAGGGCGGCGTGATCAGGCGGCTGAGAAGGCGGCTCGTGGCCATCATCATGGGCGTCGTGGGCGTCGTTGTGATCGGCGTGCTCGTCATGAGCTCCATGAACGCCCAGTCGTCGCTCGACGAGCTCGTCAACCGCTCGCTGGCCCGCGCCCTCGAGTCACGGGGCGAGCCGGGCTCCGACAATCCCATGGGCATGGAGCACCTCCCCGTCGTCTGGGTCGACATCAACGAGAACGGCGTGGTGCTCGGCACAAACCAGGCCATGCTCTCCGTCGACGGGGGCGAGCTTAGCGAGGTGCTGTCCCAGGCCGTCGCATCCGACGCTACCTCGGGGCGCATCACGAAGTACCACCTCACCTGGCGCTCACGTATCTTCGAGGGAGGCTGGAGGATCGCCGTCGCCGACACCTCGAGCATCGACGCCGCCCGGATGTCGCAGCTCACGAACGACGCATGGGTCGCGGCGCTCGGCCTCGCGGCGCTCTTCGTTATCGCGAACGTCCTCGCGCGCCGGGTGCTCAAGCCGGTCGAGCGCGCATGGGAGCAGCAGCGCCAGTTCGTAGCCGACGCCTCGCACGAGCTCAAGACGCCCCTCGCGGTCATCCTCGCCAACGCCCAGATACTCCGCGGCGAGGCCGCCGGGCTTCCGGAGGAGAGCCGTCGCTGGGTCAAGAGCACGGCTGACGAGGCCGAGCGCATGAAGGGCCTCGTCGAGGGCCTGCTCGAGCTCGCCCGCACCGAGGAGGGCGCCGTGGCCCGGCGCGACGTCGACGTGGACCTCTCCGACACCGTCGAGGGGGAGGCCATGCAGTTCGACGCCGTCGCCTTCGAGCGCGGCTGCACGATCGACACCAAGGTCGAGGAGGGGCTTCACGTCTCGGGCGACCCTGACCAGCTCGAGCGGCTCGTCAAGACGCTGCTCGACAACGCCTGCAAGTATGCGGCCGCCCAGACCACCGTCACGGTCGTGCTCGCGCGCCGGGGCTCACAGGCCGAGCTTGCCGTGACGAACCAGGGGACGCCCATCGACCCCGAGGACCTTCCCCACCTCTTCGACCGCTTCTATCGCTCCGACAAGGCCCGCGCCCGCTCCACCGGCGGCTTTGGGCTCGGCCTGGCAATCGCGCGCGGCATCGTCGAGTCACACGGGGGCCGCATCTCCGTCACGAGCGACGACGAGAGGGGCACGTGCTTCCTGGTGAAGCTCCCCCTCTCCCAGAGGCAGTCGTGAGCGTTGGGGCAGGTGCCGGCCTCTGGTCCGGCCCCGCCATAGGCCTTCTCGACCTCGACGCCTTCTTCGCCAGCGTCGAGCAGCTCGACCACCCGGAATGGCGCGGGAAGCCCGTCATCGTGGGAGGCGACGCCGACCGCCGTGGCGTGGTCGCCACCGCCTCCTACGAGGCTCGTCGCTTCGGGGTGCGCTCGGCCATGAGCGCGGCTCAGGCGCAGCGACTGTGCCCCGAGGCCATCTGGACGCACGGCCACTTCGACCGCTACCGGACCGTGAGCTCCCGCGTCATGGCCATCATCGGCGACGAGACGCCCTACGTGCAGCAGGTCTCGATCGACGAGGCCTTTTTCGACGTCACGCCCGGGCGTTTCTCGAGCGAAAGCCCCGTCAAGATATGCCGACGCATCCAGCGGCGCGTGAGTGCGCTCGGGGTGACGTGCTCCATTGGGATCGGCGTCTCCAAGGCGGTCGCGAAGGTGGCGTCGGAGGCGGAGAAGCCCCGAGGGCTCACCGTCGTCATGCCCGGTACCGAGGCCGACTTCCTCGCACCCCTCCCCGTCCGGGCGCTCAGCGGCGTGGGCGGGACCACCGAGGCGAGGCTCGCCCGGATGGGCGTGCGCACCCTCGGGCAGCTGGCGCACACGCCCGCGGCCGACCTCGAGCGTGCCCTCGGCGTCACGGGCCCCGAGCTGAAAGAGCGCGCCGCCGGGCGCGGGTCGGCGCTGGTCACGAGGATGGCCAGCCCCGCCGAGGCGAAGTCGGTCTCGAACGAGCGCACCTTTGCCCATGACATCTGTGACGAGCGTGGCATCGTACGCGCGCTCGAGGCCGTGTGCGCGCTCGTGGGCAGGCGCATGCGGCGCAAGGGCCTCGTGGGAACGACGGTGGTCGTCAAGGTCAAGTACGACGCGACGACCTCGAGAAGCGCCCAGGCACGGCTTGGGGAGCCCACGGACGACGAGGGGACGTTTGGCCCGGTCGCAAGGAGGCTCCTGGACGGCCTCTGGCACGACGGCCAGCGCGTGCGGCTTCTTGGCGTGGGCCTGAGCGGCCTCGGCACCACCGAGCCCTACCAGCCGGGGCTCTTCGACGACCCGGCGGAAACGAGGAGACGGGAGACGATGCGGCGCCTCCATCTCGCCACCGACGAGGTGCGCGAGCGCTTCGGCGACGCCTCGATCGCCTTCGGGCGCGACCTCAGGCTCGCCTCGTCAACCACCAACACGCAGCCGCAGCACAAGGAAGACGTCTGAGTCTAAGAGGCCCCCGCACACGGCCGCTCCGGAGCTCTACCCTCCAGGCCGAGGTCGAGGCGCGGCGCGTCTCCCCAGAGCCGCTCGAGTCGATAAAATGCGCGATCCTCTGGGGAAAAGACGTGGACGACGCAGCCGCCGTAGTCTACGAGGACCCATTTCCCCTCCGAGCGGCCCTCGATGGAGAGCGGGTCTGCCCCAAGCTCTGCCGCGACGCGGTCGAGCACCTCGTCCACGACCGCGTCGACAAGCCGGGAGTTGGCGCCCGTGCACACGACGATGACGTCGCACACGTCCGAAAGGGCCGTGAGGTCGAGAGCCACCACGTCCGTCGCCTTCTTAGCGTCGGCCGCCCGGGCGGCGACGCGTGCGATGTCAAACGACCGCCCGGCCGTCGTGCGCGTCACCGCATTGGCATCGTCTCCCACGCCGTCGAGGGTCGTGACCGTCTCCCGCCCGCTCATGCGCGCTCCTCTAAGTCGCGACGACGCAGCACGATGGCGTTGTAGATGTCGAGCGTGCCGGGGTAGAGATAGCGCCGCGTGTTGACCACGTAAGCGACGCCGTCCGCGAAGCTCGCCCAGAAGAGGTCGTCGAGCGAGGTCGCGGCCACGTGGGCGCGCTGGGCATCGAGCGCGCCCACGCTCCCCCGCCTCGGCTCTATGCCGTCCGCGACGAAGAGCACCATGTCGAGTGGGCTCATGTCGGCCGCACCGAGCGTGTGGCGAGAGATAGCCTGCCACACCTCGTCGGGAAGCTCCGGGTAGCGCTTCGGGAGCTCGCGAGCCGCGACCATCCCGTGCAGGAGCGGCTCGACGAGCGCGTAGTCGACCCCGAGGTCAATCCCGAGGCGAGACGCCCGCCCCTCAAGCTCTGCGGCGGGAAGCGCCTTGGACCAGTCGTGCAGGATGCCGGCTACGCGCGCACGGTACGGGTCTGCCCCGTAGCGCACGGCAAGACGCTCTGCGGTGAGTCCGACGGAGAGAGAGTGGAGGTAGCGCTTGCGCTTCTTGGCAAGCTGCGTGCCGAGGTCATCCTGGTAGCGCACGATGGAACGGAGCTGCTCCGCGTCGTAGGCGGGGGCCGGACCCGGCATCCATGCCGGGACACCCTCCGGCCACACAAGCACCTCGACGTCATCGTTGGTCATTGCGAACCCCCCCTGCTCATACCGCCCATGAGGCCGAGGGCGTCAGGCGCGACGTAGCGATCCTGCGCCCGGTCATACAGGCCGCGCTTCTCGATGAAGCCCACCACGGAGTCAGGCGTGAGGTAGCGCAGCGACTGGCCGCCCGCACGCCGGGCCCTGAGGTCGCTCGAGGAGATGGCGAGCGCCGGGACCTCAAGGTAGTGAACCTGGAAGTCGATTCCCGAGGCGGTGATGCGCGAGCGCGCGGCGTTGAGGTCGTAGCCCGGACGCGTGGCCCCCACGAGCCGAGCGAGCCGCGCGATCCTGCCGGCGTCGCGCCACGTGAGTATGTCGATGATGGCGTCGGCACCCGTGATGAAGTAGAGCTCGACGTTTGCCGGGTAGTGCCCGCGCAGGAGCGCGAGCGTGTCAACCGTGTAGGTGATCCCCGGCCGGTCGACCTCGATGCGGCTCACGAGGAAGCGCGGGTTGTCGGCCGTGGCAAGCAGCGTCATGGCGTGGCGGTCCTCGGGGCTCGAGACCCTGCGGTCCTGCTTGAACGCGGGGCTGCCAGCGGGCACGAAGACCACGACGTCGAGGTCGAGGTCCCCGGCCGCCTGCTCGGCCGCCACAAGGTGCCCGTTGTGGATGGGGTCGAAAGTGCCGCCCATCACGCCGAGCCGGTACGTGCGCGACCCGTCCGCGCCGAGTGGCGGGAGGTCGCGCACAAGCCGCTCGACCCAGGCGGCGTCGAGCCTGTCTGCGTCGGTGCCGGCAGACGTCATGCGCGAACCTGGCCCTCGCCGCGAAGGAGGCACTTGGTGGTGGTCAGTGCCGCGGCTCCCATGGGGCCGCGCACGTGCAGCTTCTGGGTGGAGATGCCGATCTCGGCGCCGAGGCCGAACATGCCGCCGTCGGTGAAGCGCGTGCTCGCGTTCACGTAGACCGCAGCGGCGTCGACGCGGGCGAGGAAGGCGTCGGCCGCAAACGAGTTGGAGGTCACGATGCACTCGGAGTGGTGCGTGGTGTAACGGTTCACGTGGTCGATGGCCTCGTCTACGCCCGAGACCACATGGACGGCAAGGTCGAGCGAGCCGTACTCGCGAGCCCAGTCCTCCTCCGTGGCCGAGACGAAGGCGCCCTCCTCGAGCCCCTCGACCTCGGCGGCCGCCGAGACCCGCTCGTCACCGTGGACGACGACGCCCCAGCGCGCGCAGGCACTCACGAGCGCGGGGAGGAACTCGTCCGCGACGGCAGTGTCGACGAGCACCGTCTCGATGGCGTTGCAGACGCCCGGACGCTGGGTCTTGGCGTTCTCGATGATGTTGAGCGCCATCGCGAGGTCGGCCGAGGCCTCGACGTAGACGTGACAGTTGCCCTCACCCGTCTGGATGACGGGAACCGTGGCCTGCTCCACGCAGGTGCGGATGAGCGAGTGGCCACCGCGCGGGATGAGAACGTCGACGAGCCCGTTGGCATGCATGAGCTCGACCGTCTCGGCGCGGTCGGGGCTCTCGATGAGTGTCGCGCAGTCGGCGGGCAGCCCGGCGGCGGCGATGCCCTCGCGGCACGCCGCCGCGATGGCCACGCACGAGTCGTGCGCCGCAGAGCCCCCGCGCAGTACGCAGGCGTTTCCGGAGCGCAGCGTCAGGCAGATGGCGTCGGCGGTCACGTTGGGACGCGCCTCGTAGACCATGGCGACGACGCCGAGCGGCACCTTGACGCGGGTGAGCCCGATGCCGGACGCCAGCGTGCGACCGCCCACGACTTCGCCGATCGGGTCGGCCTGGCCCGCGACCTCGCGCATGGACGATACGATGCCGTCAAGGCGCGCGTCGTCGAGCATGAGCCGGTCGAGCAACGGGCCCGGCATGCCATTCTCCCGGCCGCGCTCCATGTCGCGGGCGTTAGCAGCGAGAATGTCGGCGCGGTGCGACTCCACGGCGTCGGCAGCCGCGTTGATCGCGTTCGTGCGACCCTGCGCCCCGGCCTGGGCGAGGACGGCCGACGCCCCCTTCGCGAGCCGTGCCTTGTCTAGTGCCTCAGACATACGTCCCCCTTCGGTAGGTATGCGCCTAGTGTATCCCCCTCCCCCGAGCGCTATTCGCGAGGCGAGGATGACGAACTAGAAGACGAGAAGCTCGTCGCGATGAATTGCCGGGCAGTCGGCGCGGTCAGGCATGAAGCGGGCGATGACGTCGAGCCTGAGACCGTGCACCTTGCGGAGGTCGTCGCTCGAGTAGCGCGTGATGCCACGAGCGAGGAGCCTTCCGTCGGGGTCGAGCACGTTGACGGTGTCGCCAGCGTCAAACTGCCCGTCGACCTCGGTCACGCCCACGGGCAAAAGAGACGCTCCCCCGCGCTCGACGGCACGAGCGGCGCCGGCGTCAACCGTGAGCGAGCCGCGCGCGAGGCCCGCGAGCCCAATCCAGAGCTTGCGCGCCTGCTCGTGACCGGAGCCCTCGTCTCCCTCGAAGCGCGTGCAGCGCCCCGTGCCCTCGACGGCCGCCACAAGCGCGCGCTCGCCGCGGCCACGGCAGATGACCATGGGAATACCGGCCGCGATCATGGCACGGCCCGCGCGAATCTTGGTGGCCATGCCGCCCGTACCGAAGCTGCTCCCCACGCCTCCGCCCATGGCGACGACGTCGGCGTCGACCTTGCGGACGCGCTCGACGAGCCGCGCATCTGGGTGCGTGTCGGGGTTGGCCGTGTAGAGCCCGTCGATGTCGGAGAGGATGACGTACAGGTCGGCGTCGATGAGCGAGGCCACGATCGCCCCGAGCATGTCGTTGTCGCCGAACGAGAACTCACGGACGCTCACCGTGTCGTTCTCGTTGACGATGGGCACGACCCCGAGGTCGAGCAGGCGCTCGAAGGTGTTGCGTGCGTTGAGGTAGCCCGTCCTGTCGACGACGTCGCCGCGAGTAAGCAGCACCTGCCCGCAGGACAGCCCGTCCTCGGCGAGCACCTCCGCGTAGCGCTCTATGAGCTTCGTCTGCCCGGCGGCGGCACAGGCCTGCAGCGTCGGAATGTCGCTCGGGCGCTCCGTGAAGCCGAGGGTCGAACGGCCCACGGCGGCGGCCCCGCTCGAAACGAGCACGACGCGGTCACCTGCGGCGCGGAGCTCGGCGATCTGGGAGCAAAGGGAGCGAACGAAGTCGAGGTCAAGAGACCCGTTCTCGTCAACGAGCGTGGACGAGCCGACCTTCGCGACGACAAGACGGCTCATCGCTGCTCGCCACCCTCGCGAGCGTCAGACGTCTCGGGGGCAGATTCGGCCGCGTAGCCGGCATCCGCCTCGCCCGTGGCCGCATTCGTATCCGCCGCGATCTCTCCGACGGTAAGCACCGGCTCGTCCTCCCCGAGGTCGGCAAACTCGTCGGCTACCTCGCCCGCGAAGTCGAGGGCGTACCCGAGGATGCGCACCTCGTCGCCCGTCTTGCATCCCGCCTTCTTGAGCTGGTCGTAGAGGCCCATGCGGTCGAAGCGATGCTGCAGGTAGGCGATGCCCTCGGGGTTGTCCCAGTCGGTCTGCATGACCATGCGCTCGACGGCCGTGCCCCTGACGCGCCAGACACCGCCGCCGAGGTTCTCGACGCGCATCTGGGCCTCGCGGCGCTGGCGGCGCTCCTCCCAGAGCTCGTCGCGCACGGGTGCGCTGTCCTGCTCGCGCTCGGCACGGAGCCGCGCGACGAGCTGAGCGCAGGTGGCCTCGAGGGCTTCGATGCCCACACCGGTGACGGCGGAGACGGCGAAGAAGGGGCACCCGTCCTCGGCGACGCGACGGCGCAGCGTCTCGAGCGCCTCGCTCGTGCCGGGCATGTCGCACTTGTTGGCCACGACGACCTGCGGACGCTCGGCAAGCTCGGGGGCGTAGGCCGCAAGCTCGTGATTGATGGCTTCGTAGTCCTCGACGGCGTCTCTGCCCTCGTAGCCGCCGGTCAGGTCGACGACGTGCATGATGAGGGCGGTGCGCTCGATGTGACGCAGAAACTCGTGCCCCAGGCCCTTACCCTCGCTCGCGCCCTCGATGAGCCCCGGAACGTCAGCGACGACGAACGAGCCCGCCTCCCCCGCACGGACGACGCCGAGGTTGGGGACGAGCGTGGTGAACGGGTAGTCGGCGATCTTGGGACGTGCCGCGCTCATACGCGCGATGAGAGAGCTCTTGCCCACGCTCGGCATGCCCACGAGCGCAGCGTCGGCCATGAGCTTCATCTCGAGCTCGATCCAGTGCTCGCGCGCGGGCTCGCCCTTCTCGGCAAAGGCCGGGGCACGACGCACCGAGGTGACGAAATGGATGTTGCCGCGACCGCCCACGCCGCCCGGCCCCACGACGACGCGCTCGCCGGGACGCGTGAGGTCTGCGATCTGCCAGAGGGGCTCCATCGTCTCGGGATCGAGCTCACGCACGACGGTGCCGCAGGGAACCCGGAGGACAAGATCCTCGCCGTCCCTGCCGTGCCGCCTGGCACCCTGGCCATGCGTGCCGCGCGTGGCGCGGAAATGATGCTTGAAGCGATAGTCGATAAGCGATGAGAGCTGGGGGTCGCAGACGAGCACGACGTCGCCTCCGCGCCCGCCGTCTCCGCCGTCGGGCCCTCCCTTGGGCACGAAGGCCTCGCGCCTGAACGACATGCAACCGGCGCCTCCGTCACCGCCCTTGACGTTGATGCGCGAGATGTCGGTGAACTGTCCCATGGGGCTCCTCACGGTGACGCCGACGGCTAAGGCTGTGCGCCGTCGGCTCCCTCACATACAAAGAAGACCCTCGGCCGAATTGAGGCCGAGGGTCCATACATGCACTACATGACGTGCAACCGGAAGCCCTAGGCCTCCTGCACCGGACGAACGTGAACTCGGTGCTTGGCACCCTTCACGAACTCGACCGTACCGTCGCAGAGAGCGAACAGCGTGTCGTCCTTGCCGCGGCCCACATTCTCGCCCGGGGTGATGTGCGTACCACGCTGACGAACGATAATCTGACCGGTCTTGATGGCCTGGCCGCCGAAGATCTTGGTGCCAAGTCGCTGAGCGGCGGAGTCGCGGCCGTTGCGCGAGCTTGCCTGACCCTTCTTGTGTGCCATGAGAGGTACCTGCCTATCTGTCTAGATCTGTCTTACTCGGCGTCCGTCGACGCGGTCTTGGCCGCGGAGGACGTGATGCGAGGCATGCCCGTGACCTCGAGCTTGGTGAGGTTCTGACGGTGGCCCTTCTTGCGCTGGTAGCGCTTGCGCTTCTGGAACTTAAAGACAAGCTGCTTGGCGCCCTTGAACTGCTCGACGACCTTGCAGGTGACCTTCTTCTTGGCGAGCGCGGCGGAGTCGACAAGAACCGTCTTGCCGTCATTGAGCATCAGAACGTCGAGCTTAACCTCGTCGCCAGGCTGCGCGTCGAGCTTCTCGACGTCAAAGACGTCGCCCTTGGCAACCTTGTACTGCTTGCCGCCAGTCGAGATGATTGCGTACATGTATGAGCCCTTCGGTGCTGTGGTTAGTGCAACAGCTGGTGATGTTACGCCACGGATTGTGGTTCGTCAACGAAAAACGGAGCATACTGCGTGCGTTTTCCATGGCAGCGGCACACGCGCCTCGTCGGCTAGGCGCCCTTCCCCGAAGCCATGCCGCGCCCAAGCAGCGACCCCCTCTCGCCGGTCGTACGGGAGAGTTCGTGGCTTACCACAAGCGCGCGGCCGAGAAGCTCCGTCACCCCGTACGCAACGACGGGACGCGCGAGCCACCCGAGACCGGGAAGCGCGCGGCCGGCAAGACGCGCGACGGAGCGGGCCAGAAGCGAGGACGCCCCCACCGCCGCCAGTTCCGCCCCGCGCGTGGGCGAGGCCCCCTCGCCATAGGCGGAGGCGATGTCAAGCGCCATGAGCACCTGGTTGGCCGCCATAAGCGGGAGGTCGGAGCCGTTCCCAAACGGCAGGGCGCCAATCGCGGCGTTCTGGGCGGCCCGCTGGGCGACAAGCCGCTGCGTGACGGCCCGACGGCAAAACGGGAAGCTCGCCGCCAGCGTGACGCGCGCGGGGCACACGTCCGCCATCCACTCGGCGAGCTTGTCGAGCAGGATGCCCGCACTCGAGCCCGCGACGAGCGACACCCCGGAGGCGCCTGCGAGCTCCTCGCCCTCGGGCGCGTCGACGCCTGACTCCACGGCAATGGCAACGGGAAGCCCGGCCTCGGAGAACGCACGGGCGTAGGCGGCGGCGTCGTCTCGGCCTCCGGCGCAGACGATGGCAAGGTCTGCGTCGGGGTTGACGACGAGCGCTCCCGTCTTGAGCGGGGCCTCCACGTGCACGAGGCCATAGGGCGTCTCGGGGACGAGCGCCTCCTTGAGCGCAAGTACGAGGGCGTGCGGGGCCCTCGGGCCGATGACGACCGTCACGCGGACGCCCGAGCGCCCCGAATCCCCCAGCGAGGCGAAGCCGGCGAAGACGTCGCGCACCGCACCGACGGGAATGTCTCTCACTCGCATGTGCCCTCCTCTACGCAGACTTCGTCCTGTGATAGTAGACCGACTGGACGATGCCCACGCTCGTGACCTGGATGACCATCGACGTGGCGCCGTAGCTGATGAACGGCAGCGGGATGCCCGTGATGGGCATGATGCCGATGCACATGCCCACGTTCTGCAGCAGCTGGTAGCTCCACATGGCCACGACGCCCGCCAGCACGAGCTTCGCGAAGGGGGCCTCGAGCCTCATGGCGAGGACGAGCGTGGCGAAGATGAGCCAGCCATAGAGCGCGAAGAGCATGAGCACGCCCATGAACCCAAACTCCTCGGCAAGAAGGGCGAAGACGAAGTCGGTGTGGCTCTCGGGAAGAAAGCCTCCCACGGACTGCGTGGCGTGACCCACGCCCTTGCCGAAGAGTCCGCCCGAACCGACGGCGATCTTGGCCTGCTGGAGGTTGTACCCGTTTCCCGAGGTGTCGCCCGTGGGGTCGATGAAGACGGTGAGGCGGCCCAGCTGGTACTGCTTGAGCGGGAAGCCGAAGTTCATCGAGCACACGACGATGAGCGCGCATCCCAGCACGAAGAGGGCGAGCGTCACGAGCACCCACTCGCGCCTAGCCCCGCTGCAGATGATGATGGCGGCGCCCGTCACAAGGAGGATGAGGCCGGTGCCGAGGTCGGGCTGAACCATGATGGCGACGAAGGGCACAAGCAGGGTGGCGCAGAGCTTGACGTAGTCCCTGAGCTCCTTGATGCGCCCGTTGAACTGGGCCCCGAGCGACGCCATGAGGAAGATGGTGACGAGCTTGCCGATCTCGGACGGCTGGAAGCGCAGGGGGCCGAGCTGCACCCAGCCGGTCATGCCCTTCGCCGCGTAGGCGATGCCGGGGACGCGCGGCAAGAGCATGATGATGACGTCGAGGACGAGCAGCCACGTCGAGAGGTTTTGGAGGTTGCGGTAGTCATAGCGCCACAGCACCGCCGCCCCCGCAAGGCCAATGACCGCGCCGACGGCCTGGCGCAGAAACGACGCGTTGGCGTTGGTGAGGCTCGCGCTCCAGACGATGACGAGGCCGTAGCAGACGAGCAGGGCCGCCGGCACGAGCGCCGGGAAATAGAGCTCGCCGAGGATGCCGCGCCGACGGGGCATGCGCGCATGGGCCGAACCCGGCCGCTTGCCCGCGTCCCCGCCGAACAGCGAGGAGACGACGCTGCCGAAGCCAACCCCTCCCGCGGAGTTTTCCGCCATGTGACCTCCCTCCCCTAGCGCGTGCTGTCGGTGACCTCGGTCGTCGAGGTGTCCGGCTCCCCAAACAGGGCGCCGAGCACGTCGCGAACGACGAACATCGAGGTCGTGGATCCGTAACCGCCCTTGTCGATGACGCAGCAGACGGCGTACTTGGGGCTGTCCGCCGGAGCGTAGGCGCAAAACCATGCCGTCGGCGTGCCGTTTCCGTGCTCGCCCGTGCCGGTCTTGCCGGCCACCTTCACGCTCATGTTGGTGAAGTGGCGCGCGATCGAGGTGCTCTCCTCGTAGACCATGCGGAGCAGGCCCGCGTGGGCGATGTCGTAGGCGGCCTGGGTCACGTCGGGGGTGAGGCTCGCGCGCGGCGTGTAGGCGAGCATGCCGCCGTTGTCGCCGCGGCCGAGAATGCCCTTGAGGACGTGGGGCTTGTTGATGGTGCCGCTGTTGGCGATACCGGCGTAGGCGCAGGCCATCTGGATTGGGGTGACGAGGATGTCACCCTGCCCGATGGCGATGTTGGTGTAGTCGCCGCCGTTCCACTGGCGGTCGGAGTCGGGCCAGTCGCTGAAGTAGTCCCACTTCCACTGCGCGTCGGGCACGCGGCCCGAGGCCTCGCTCGGCAAATCGATGCCCGTGGTGGACCCCAGGCCCCACGCGCGGAAGGTTTCCTGCATGCCGTCCTTCGTGCTGGAGTTGAAGAACCCCTTCGCGACCTCATAGAAGACGACGTCGCACGAGTAGAGGATGCCCGTCTCGAGCGTCATGGTGCCGTGGCCCTTGTGGTTGTAGCACCACTTGCCGCTCGCCTCCCCAAAGCCCGTCCACCAGCCCTTGCAGTCGAAGGTGGAGCCCGAGTTGGCGATGCCGTAGTCGACGGCGGCGAAGGTCGTGAGCGGCTTGATGGTGGAGGCCGCCACGAACTGGCCCGAGACCGCACGGTTCATGAGGGGGTTTCCGGCGGAGTCGCTCGAGAGCGCGTCCCAGTCGTCCTGGGAGATGCCGCCCACGAACAGCTCGGGCCTGAAGCTCGGGGCGCTTGCCATGGCAAGCACCTCGCCGTTGGTGACGTCGAGTGCCACGACGGCCCCGGAGATGGCCTCCTTGTCCACGCGCTGCGCGCGCTCGAGGCCCGAGGCCAGCGCGGCCTCGGCGGCCTGCTGGATGGAGAGGTCGATGGTGAGCACGACGTCGGATCCGCTCTCGGCCGGCACCGACGTGGAGTAGGAGGTGATGTTGCCGTGCGAGTCGACGTAGACGGTCTGCTCGCCACGGACGCCCTGCAGGACCTCCTCGTACTGGAACTCGACGCCCGCCTGGCCGGTCGTGTCGCCGTTCTGGTACACGAGACCGCTGCCCTCCTGCTGCGAGGCGGTGATCTGGTCCTGGGTCACGGTGCCGGTGTAGCCGAGCAGGTGGCAGGCGAGCTCGCCGTGGGGGTAGGAGCGCTGCGTACGCTGCTCGATGGAGACGTCGGGGAAGGCGTCGATGTGCTCCTGAATGAACGCCACCGTCGAGCGGGAAACGTCAGCGGCGACGGTTCGGGTGGACTGCGCGCCCTGGGTCGAGTCCTGGATCTTGCGCCGGGCCGCCATGTAGGGCATGCCGAGGATGTTCGCGAGCAGCTGCACCTCGATGGCGTCGGACACCACGTCGGACTTTGCGGTGACCGTCAGGCTCGGTCGATTCGTCACGAGCTCGGCCCCGTTGCGGTCGAGGATGCGCCCGCGCGGCGCCACAGAGGTCACCGTGCGCGTGCGGTTCGACTCGGCCTGCTGGGTGTATTCGTCACCGGAGAGGAACTGCATCGACCAGACGCGGCCCACGAGCACGGCGATGACCGAGCCGGCGAACACGCCGAGGCCGGCCAAGCGCCCCCTGAAGGTCTTCTCGGGAGAGTTGTCGTTACCGCCGGCTGCCCGCGGCGTCTGGCCGCCAATGTCGAAGGTAAACTTCCCACCCCCGCGACGAAGGGCCGCTACGGCCATAAGCGCGGCCGCGACGAGCACGACCGCTATGAGGACGATGGTCCCGAAGGGCATGCTAGAGCCCCTTCATGCTGAGATGCGAGCCCCCGCGCCTACCGCCGCCCATGCCCGAGCCCTGACCCTGGAAGCGCGAGAGCGCGAGCCCGACGATTGCGAACGAGGCGCAGTCGAGCACGACGCCCGGGATGGCGCGGAGAAAGACCGCGTCGACGAAGGAGGAGCTCAGGCCGGTCGCAAGCAGCACGACCGCATAGACGAGCTCGACGACGAAGGCTGCCGGAACGAAGAGCGCGACCGATCCCCCGAGGTCATCGGCCACGCGGCTCCGGTCGGCCGAGGCGAACAGGTAGCCGCAGACGGTGAGCAGGAGCGCCATGAGCCCGATGGGGCCGGAGCCCGCGAGGTCGAAGAACAATCCCGCCGCAAAGCCGACGAGCGGGGCCTTGGACGCGCTGCCGCCGAGGCAGGCGCACCCTACGAGGACGAGCGCCAGGTTCGCCCGCCCCCCGAGGAGGGCAACGTTGGGCACGAGCGCAAGCTGCGCCACGGCAAGCACGACGGCAAGGATGATGGACGAGCGCCTGCTTTTACTGGAGTCGTTGACGATCATGCGCTCATCTCCCTAGTTTCCCGAGGTTCCGTCCGAGGAGCCCGTAGCGGCCCCCGACGTGTCCGCCGACGCGCTTGCGTCCGTGCTCGCCCGCCCTGCCTGCGCGTCCGCGGTAGCGGAGCTTGCCGTCATGTCCTGGGCGTTGGCGGCGCTCTGGTCATCGGCCGAAGCCTGCTGGTCGCTCGAGAGCGACGTGATGACGAGCACCTCCTCGAGCGTGTCGGCACTTGCAAGCGGCTCCACCGTGATGTCGTAGTACATCGCGCCCGACGACTTCGTCACGTTGCTCACCGTCCCGATGGGCAACCCCTTCGGGTAGACGCCGCCGAGTCCGCTCGTGATGACAGTGTCACCGACGTTCACCTGCTGGTCGGCCCTCACGAGCGTAAGGCGCAGGGCGCCATCTGCCGAGCCCACGAGCTGGCCCTGCGCACGGCTCGACTGAACCATGGCCGAGACGCCGGAGTTCTCGTCTGTGACGAGACGGACGGTCGCCGTCGTGGGCCCGCACTCGCTCACCTGGCCGATGACGCCGGTCGAGCTCGTGGCCGGCATGCCCACGGCAAGACCCGACGAGGAGCCCTTGTCGATGGTGATCGTCGACGTCCAGGAGTCGGTCGACTGCGCGATCACGCGGGCCGCCGTCGAGTTCAGGCTGTAGGTGCTTCTGAGCTGCAGGAGGTCAGAGAGCGTGTTGGCCTGGTCCTCGTACTCGGTCAGACGCGTCACCTCGGCCTTGAGCTGCTCGTTTTCCGCCTGGAGGTCGGAGAGCGTCGCGGAGTCAGCCGTGAGGTTGCCAAAGATGTTCGACACGCCCCTGATGGGTGCCGACACAGCGGCACCCACGTAGCGTACCGGCGTCGTGACCGTCTGGAACATCCCGCGGACGGTGTGAAGCGGGCCCGTGTCTCCCTCACGAACGCCCACGACCGTTAGCGCAAGCGAGAGGACGATGAGCACGACGAGCTGTCTGGGTAAGCCGGACTGGCTCCCTCTCCCAAGGGAGGAGCGAGGAGCCGAAAACCGTTGCGCCATGCGCCGCGCCTACTTGCCCGAGCTCTGCACGAAGCCGCCCGAAAGCGCGTTGGCGTCAAGCACCTTGGCGCAGCCGAGCACGACGTTCTCAAGTGCGGTGGGGCTCACGTTGACGGGGACGCCCGTTTCCTCGCGAAGCCGCTGGTCGAGCCCGCGCAGCAGGCCACCACCACCCGTGAGCATGATGCCGTAGTACATGAGGTCGCTCGCAAGGTCTGGTGGCGTCACGTCGAGGGTGTCCTTGACGGCCTTGGTGACTTGGTCGAGCGGGGCGTTGAGCGCCCGACGAATCTCCTCACTCTCGATGCGCACGGTCTTGGGAAGGCCGTTTATGACGTCACGGCCGTTGACCTCGACGTCGAGCTCCTCCTTGAGCGGCGCCGCTGAGCCCACCTTGATCTTGATGTCCTCGGCCGTCCGCTCGCCGATGGAAAGGTTGTAGGCGTCACGGACGTGCTCGAGAATGACCTGGTCGAACTCGTCGCCGGCCGTACGGATGGACTGCGAGACGACGATGCCGCCCATCGCGATGACGGCCACCTCGGTGGTGCCGCCGCCGATGTCGACGACCATGGAGCCCGTCGGGTCCTCGATGGGGAGGTTGGATCCGATGGCCGCCGCCATGGGCTCCTCGATGAGGAACGCCTGGCGGGCGCCCGCCTGGATCGTGGCCTCGAAGACCGCGCGCTTCTCGACGCTCGTGACGCCGGAGGGCACACAGACGACGACGCGCGGGCGCGGGCTCCACGGGTAGCGGCGCTTGGACGCCTTCTCGATGAAGTAGCGAAGCATCACCTCGGTGACGTCAAAGTCCGAGATGACCCCGTCCTTGAGCGGGCGAATGGCGGTGATGGAGCCCGGGGTGCGGCCGACCATGCGCTTGGCGTCGGCGCCCACCGCGAGCACGCGCTCCTCGTTCTGGTCGATGGCGACCACCGAGGGCTCGTTGATGACGATGCCCTCGCCGCGAACCGACACGAGCGTGTTAGCCGTGCCCAGATCGATGGCGAGGTCACCGCCGTATTCACCAAATATCGAGTCAAAGAACGACATGGCACCATTCTTTCGGGTCTCCGCCTCGAGGCGGACGAGGTCTAGTTCGTAGCCGCCTGCGTAGCGGCGGAGGAGGTCGTCGCGAGCGTGCCGGAGGTAGTCGAGGCGCCCCGCGAGGAGAAGCTGAGCTCGACGCCCGTGACCTTCCAGCCGAGTCCGCTGCGGACCAGGGTGACGGTGTAGTCCTGCGTGCCGCCGTCTGAAAGCGTGGCCTCAACCAGGACGGTGGAGCTGGCCACGGAGCGGTCGACGCCCGTCACCTTGCTCGTGGCGCCCAGCGGCATGATGGCCTCGATCTGCGCGCTCACGTCGGAGGTGACGCCGTCGGCGAGGTACGGGGCAATGTCGTTGCCGGAAGCCGCCTGGGCGAACATGTCAGAGACGACGGATTCCTGCGTGGGCCAGCCGTAGCCCTTGAAGTAGGCGAAGGCACCGCCGCCGCCAAGGATCACAAGCAGGACGATGATGACGACGAGCACCTTGAGGCCGCGGTGCGAGTGCTTGCGACGCATCTTGCGCTCGTGCTTGTCGGCGTTCATGAGGTCCTCCTCCGTGACGGAGAAGAAGCCCGTGTCCTCGGGGCTGGGGATGAACTCCCCGGACTTGCCCATCGGGTCGAGCGGGTCGAGGGAGGCGGAGCTGGATGGATCGGGGCCGTCGACGCCGTAGCCGGCGTGCGCGAGCAGCTGGTCGGTCTCGGAGGGGCCGTCGCCGTGGATTGCCGCGAGGGCCTTCTGGGCGGCTGAGAACGACGTCTGCTCCTCGGGCGTGAGCTGGTAGCTCGGGTCGGACACGGCCTGGGTGAAGGCGTCCGCGGCCTCGGCCACGCGATTGGAAGCCATGTAGGCAAGTCCGAGCTGCGCGTAGATGGAGCCCTGACCGCCTTCCGTGGAGAAGTCGAGCGCCGTGCGATAGGCCTCGACCGCGTCGACGGGGCGTCCCAGCCGCATGAAGCAGCCACCCAGCTTCACGAGGGCGGCGCTCGGGTCGGGGTTGGCCTCGTCGATGGCGGCGTTGCGCCAGGCGGTGCCGGCCTCGCGAATCATGCCCGTCCTCGTGTAGAGGTTACCAAGCGCGAGATAGGCCTTGTAGGGCGTGGCGTAGTCGGGGTCCTGGGCGGCCGCCTCGAAGCACGCCACCGCCTCGTCGGCGCGCCCCACGGCCGAGAGGGCGCGCCCTCGGTTGCAGTTGAGGGCCCCCACGTGACCGTAGGAGACGTCGGCGAGGGCGTCGGCATAGGCGGCCGCGGCCTCGGCGTAGCGCCCGAGCTTCATGAGGGCGTTGCCAAGCAGGTGGTCGACCTCGCCGGAAAGCTCGCCGGGCGCCTTGGTGCTCGCGAGGGCACCAGCGGCCCCCGCCCAGTCTCCGCGCTGATAGGCGGCCTTGGCCATCTCAAAGGCTTGCGTGTTCACCTGAGCTCCCCTTCGTTAGTGGGACTCGTGCTCGATGCGCACGGAGACGATCTCGTCGCCGGCGCGAAGCTTGGAAATGACGTCCTTGCCCTCGACCGTCTGACCGAAGACGGTGTAGTTGGGGTCGAGGAAGTGCTGCGGCCCGAGACAGAGGTAGAACTGCGAGCCCGCGGAGTCGGGGTGCTGGGAGCGCGCCATGGCAAGGGCGCCGTCCTCGTGGGAGTTACGGGGGTTCGTGTCGTACTCGTGCTTGATGCGATAGCCGGGGCCGCCCGTGCCGGGCATGCCGTCAGGGCCGGGACGCCCGCTCGCGACCTCCGCGCTCGTCATGTCGCGGGTGTTGGGGCAGCCGCCCTGGATCACGAAGCCCTCGACGTAGCGGTGGAACTTGAGGCCGTCGTAGAAGCCCGAGCTCGCGAGCTCGCAGAAGTTGGCGACGTGGATGGGGGCGCCGACCGCGTCGAGCTTGACGCGAATCGTGCCCTTGGAGGTGGTGATGACGGCGACCTCGTCGCCCGTGCAAACATACTCGGGCGTGTACAGGGGCTCAGGCTGTCCGAACATAGTTCCTCCCATGGCGTGCGGGGGTCGGCGCTCGACCGACCCCTATGACGTATCCGCATAATCTTAGCAGCACGTCCCGTCGTTCACACATTCGGCATCTGCGCCCCGCACCGCGCGGAGCTAACGCTGCTCGGGCTTCCACGCCTCGTAGTTCTTTTCGAAGAGGTTCACGTACGCCTGATCACCGTCGGAGGCACGGTTTCCCGCCATGGGCTTCAAGATCTTCTTCGCGTCGGCCTCCGGGTCTGAGCTCTTGGCGGAGAGCTGCCACGCCTCGTCGATGGCCTCGATGCGGTTCCTGAGCCAGCTCGCGAGCGTGGCGACGTGGTCGCGCTGGTCGGTGTAGGTGCCCGTGGTCTGGACGTCGATGTTGGCGATGGTGCTTACGAGGTTGCTGATGTCGTAGGAGAGTTGCTGGGCCTGCTTCGCCCCGTCGGCGCGTTCCTTGGCCGAGCCGCTCGTGCCCTTCTCGTCGAGAAGGGCCTCGAGGTCGTCGGCCCGTGACCTGATGCCCTCGAGCTGCCCGTAGGCGTCGGTAAGCGCCGAGTAGGTTGCCTCGTCGGCGGAGACCACGGTCTCGGGCAGGGTCTCGGCCGTGCTGTCCTGCCCCTGGAGCCTCGACACGGTGCCGGGAAATCCCGCCTGGGAGGTGTCTGCGGGCGTGGCGGCCCTAGCGTCGTTGAGGTTCGGGTCCCAGGGATGCGTGATGACGAGGGCCGCTCCGCCCACGATGAGCACGCTCGCGAGGGCGGCCACGAGGAAGACCTTCGTGTGGGGAAGCCGCTCCCTGCCGTAGGCGCCCTCGGCGGACGGGTCGGGCTCGGAGGGGATGGCGCTCTCGATGCGCGGCAGCGAGGTGGTGCGCTCTCGCTCGAGCATACGCTCCTCCATGCGGCGGTCATCAGGGCCACGACTGCCCTGGACGCGCGAGGGGGCGCCCACCGGCATGCCGCACTTCGGGCACGTCGTGGCACCGGTGGGCACGAGCGCACCGCACGAGGGGCACCAGGTGCCCGTGAGACGCGGCATCACGCGCGTGGCGGCGAGGTTGGCGTGGCAGGCGGGGCAAACGTCGAGGCCGTCGGGGACCTCGGTACCGCAGACGGGGCAGATCAAGAAAGGCTCCCGAGAACGTAGGGAAGGATGCCGCCGGCCGCGAGGAAGGCCCCCTCGCCGGCGGTGTCGACGCGAACGACGCACTCGAAGCTCACGCTCGTGCCGTCGGCACGCGTCGCGCTCACCTGCGTGCGGGGACGGGCTGGCAGGCCGGCCGAAAGGTCGACCGGCTCGACGTCGTAGGTCTCGGTGCCGTCTAGCCCGAGCGACTCGGCCGACTGACCCTTGAGGAACTCGAGCGGCAGGATGCCCATCTGCACGAGGTTGGAGCGGTGGATGCGCTCGAAGCTCTGGGCGAGCACCGCTTGCACGCCCAGGAGCAGCGGCCCCTTCGCCGCCCAGTCGCGGCTTGAGCCCGACCCGTACATCTTGCCCGCCAGGATGACGAGCGGCACGCCCGCGCGCTCGTAGTCGGCGGCCGCGTCATAGACGCTCGCCACCTCGCCCGTGACCTGGTCGAGAGTCACGGGGCCGGGGCGTCCGGCGAGCTTGTTCTCGAGACGCACGTTGGCGAAGGTGCCGCGCGCCATGCACTCGTGGTTGCCGCGACGCGAGCCGTAGGTGTTGAAGTCCTTGGGCCCGACCCCATGCGCCTCGAGATAGCAAGCGGCGGGAGACGTGGGGGCGATGGCGCCCGCGGGAGAGATGTGGTCGGTCGTCACGAAGTCGTCGAAGAGGCACAGGGCGCGTGCCCCCGAGACGCCAACGCGCGTCGAGGGGCGGGCGATCTCGAAGTAGGGCGGGCGCCGCACGTAGGTGGACGCCTCGTCCCACGTGAAGGTGGCCGACGAACCCGCGTCGATGGCGCGCCAGGCGGCGTCGCCCTCCATGAGGCCCTTCGCGCCCTGCACGAAGAGGTCGCGGTCGAGCACCTGAGCGAGCACGCCGTCTATCTCGGCGGCAGTGGGAAGGATGTCAGCGAGAAACACCGGCTTTCCCTCGTCGTTCGTGCCGAGGGGCTGGGTTGCGAGGTCGACGTCCATGGTGCCCGCGATGGCATAGGCAACGACGAGCGCCGGCTGGCAGAGGTAATTCTGCGCCACGTCGGGGCTGATGCGCCCGTCAAAGTTACGGTTGCCGGAGAGCACGCTCGTGAGCTCCACCTCGGAGGCGACCGGCTTCAGGGCAGGCAGGATGTCACCCGAGTTCCCGATGCACGTCATGCAGCCAAATCCGCAGGTGAAGAAGCCAAGGGCGCGCAGGTCGTCAGTGAGCCCGGCGCGGGACAGCAGAAGCGAGGTGGCGTGGCTGCCGGGCGCGAGGATGCGCTTGATCCAGGGCTTCGTCGTAAGGCCCGCCGCATGCGCTTTGCGCGCCGTGAGCCCCGCGGCGACCATCATCGCGGGGTCGGTCGCCGTGGTGCAGCTCGTAATGGCCGCGATGGCAAGGGCACCGTTGCCGATGCGGTAGGACTTCCCGTCGGCGCACGTGACCTCCCAGGAGCGCGAGAGGTCGTCCACGCCGTGAGAGCGGGCGCTCTGCTCGAAGCGCTCCTTGAGCCCCGCCGGCGTCACGCGGTTGTGCGGACGCGAGGGGCCGGCAAGGGAGAGCTCGACCTCTGACAGGTCAAGCTCGACGACACGGGCGTAGTGCGCATGCTCGTGCCCGCCGAATACGCCCTGCTTCTGGGCGTACGCCTCGACGAAGGAAACCTCGCCCTCGTCACGGCCGGTCAGACGCAGGTAGTCGAGGACGTTGCCGTCGACCGGGAAGAGCGTCGAGGTGGCCCCGTACTCCGGGGTCATGTTGGAGACGCAGGCGCGCTGGGTCACCGAGAGCGTGGGGACGCCGGGGCCGTAGGCCTCGACAAGGCAGCCCACGACGCCCTCGGTGCGCAGGCGCTCGGCGATGGTGAGGGCGAGGTCCATCGCCGACACGCCGTCCGAAAGCCTGCCCATAAGGTGCAGGCCCACGACCTCGGGCACGCGCAGGCTGATCGGCTGCCCGAGGGCCGCCGCCTCGGCCTCGATGCCGCCGACGCCCCACCCGAGCACCCCGATGCCGTTGGCCGTGGGCGTGTGCGAGTCGGTGCCCACGACGGTGTCGAAGCACGCGAGCTCGCCCGCGCCGTCCCAGAGGGCGTCGGTCGTGACCACGCGGCAGAAGCGCTCGATGTTGAGCTGGTGGCAGATGCCCTGTCCGGGCGGGGCGATCTCGACGTTGTCGAACGAGTGGCTCGCCCACTTGAGGAAGGCGAAGCGCTCGCGGTTGCGCGAGGCCTCGATGGCGAGGTTGTCGGCCGCCGCGCGGTCGCTGCCCGTCTCGTCGGCGCAGACGGAGTGGTCGATGACGAGCGTGCAGGGGATGCGCGGGTTCACGCGCTCGGGGTCTCCCCCGCGCTCGACCATGGCGTCGCGCATGGCCGCGAAGTCTACGAACACCGGCACGCCCGTGAAGTCCTGGAACAGCACGCGCGCGGGCATGAACTCGACCTCGTCACCGGCGGCGCCGGCCTTGCCGGCCTCAAGCACGCGCTCGGCCAGGCGAGCCGCGGTCTTGTCGTCGGGGGCGCGCCGCACGACGTTCTCGAGCAGCACCACGAGGCAGACCGGGAGCTCGTCGACGCCGGGGATGCCGGAGACGTCGACCACCTTGCGCGCAAGTCCGCCCGCCTCGAGCGTCGGGACGCGCCTTGCCTCGGCAACGGCCTCAGATACGCGTGTCTGGTTCATGGGGATCCAGCCCTTCTCCACCGGCCCCTCGCTCGGCGACGAACCGGTCAAGCCATCCGGTACCATCGTTGGCGAGCGAGACGCCCAGGTTGTACAAGACGTTGAACACAACGAGCGCCACGGCACCCACGCCGCAGACGCAAGCCCACATGATAGGCGCGATGGGCTCGATCTCGAAGAAGTCGGCGAACAGCGTGCACCCAATCACAACAATCGCGACGACGACGGCGAGCAGGCAGGTGCGCAGGGCGTTGAGCGGCCTCGAGATTCTCAGGACGAGACAGGCCCCCACGAGGGCCGTGAGCAGCACGCATGCGGTCGAGGTCTGCCCGTGCTCAAGCCCAAGCACGCCTCCGAGCGCCGTCTGCGCCCCCACGGCAAGCACGATGGCGAGCGACGCCGGGGCCGAGCGCGCGAGAACGTTCACGAGGAAGTTGCCGCGCACCCGCTCGTGGTTGGGCTCGAGCGCGAGCACGAACGAGGGAACCCCGATGATGGCCGTGGAGACGAGCGACATCTGCACCGGCTGGAAAGGATAGGGAGGGAACAGCGAGCACACAAGGGCGAGCACCGCCGAGAAGGCCGTCTTGACGAGGAAGAGCGAGGCGGAGCGCTGGAGGTTGTTGATCGAGCGTCTGCCCTCGGCGACCACGTCGGGCATGTGGGAGAAGTCGTCGTCGACGAGCACGACCTCGGAGACGTTCCTCGCGGCGTCCGAGCCCGAGGCCATGGCCACCGAGCAATCGGCCTCGCGCAGGGCCAGCACGTCGTTCACGCCGTCACCGGTCATGGCGACCGTGTGGCCCTGCCCCCTGAGGGCCCGGACAAGCTCGCGCTTCTGCTGCGGCGTGACGCGCCCGAAGACCACGTACTCCCCCGCCGCGCGCTCGAGCGCCTCAGGCGTCGTGAGCGTGGAGGCGTCGACCCACCGATCGGCCCCGGGAACGGAGGCGGCCACGGCGACGCTCGAGACGGTCCGGGGGTCGTCGCCCGATATGACGCGTAGCCCCACGCCCTGCCCGACAAAGTAGGAGATCGTGGCGGGGGCGCTCGAGCGAATGTGGTCGCGCAGCGCCACGGCCCCGAGAAGGCGCGGCTCGCCCACGATGCTTCCGTCGTCCTCAAAGCCATCGCAGGAAGCCACCACCAGCACGCGGTCTTGGTCGCAAAAGCCAGCGACCAGCTCGGCGAGGCCCTCGGGGGGCTTCTCGAAGACGAACTGCGACGCGCCCATCACCCACGAGGTACCGCCCGCACAGACGCACCCCGAATACTTGCGCGCGCTCGAGAAGGGCACCGAACGCACGGCGTCGGGCATCTCGAGCCCCCGCTTGTCCGCATGGCGAAGGATCGCGCGGGCCGTCTCGTTGGCATCGCGCGCGCTCGCGCGGCAGACGGTCGCGGCCGCACGCTCCACCTCCTCGCACGGGACGCCCTCAACACCAACGGCTCGTCCGAAGTCCATGGAGCCGGAGGTGATCGTGCCGGTCTTGTCGAGGCATAGCACGTCCACGCGCGCGAGCATCTCGATGCAATAGAACTGCTGGATGAGCACCGATTTCCTCGCCAGCCGCGCCGTGGATATGGCGAGGACGGTGGAGGTGAGCAGCACGAGCCCCTGCGGGATCATCCCCACGAGCGCCGCGACCGTCGTGAGTATGGCCTGGGTCATGGTCGAACCGTCCTGCATCGTGCGGAAGAAGAGCGCCGCGCCAATGGGGCCGAGCAGCCACGTGGCAAGCCGTATGATCGCCGAAAGCGTGAGCATGATCTCCGACTTCGCAACCTTGACGTACTTCGCCTCGGCGTTGATGCGGGCGGCGTAGGAGCTCGCCCCCACCCGCGTGACGCGGGCCACGACGCAGCCCGAGTCAAGGAAGCTGCCGCTCATGAGCTCGTCGCCCACAACCTTGGTCACCGGCTCTGACTCGCCCGTGAGCAGGCTCTCGTTCACACCGGCCGCGCCCCAGGCGACCCCCGCGTCGGCGGGCACCTGGCAGCCGCGCGTGAGCACGACGAGGTCGTCGAGCACCACCTCGCCGTGCGAGACCTCGACGTCAGTGCCCTCGCGACGAACGGTCACGGGGCGCTCCGCGAGGATGGACAGGTGGTCTATGGTGCGCTTGGAGCGGATCTCCTGGAAGATGCCGATGGCAAGGTTGCAGAGCACCACGCACATGAAGGAGAGGTTTCGCCACGAGCCCGTGAGCGCCACCATGCAAGCGAGCACGAGGTTGACGCCGTTGAAGAGCGTGAGCGTATGCCCGCACACGATCTGGGCCACCGACTTGGTGCGCGGGCCGGCGTAGGCGTTCGTCTCGCCGCGCTCCCTCCGCTCCTGCACCTCGGCGGCGCACAGCCCGCCGAGCTCGGGGGCGACCACGTCGTCGGCCATCTCCCCGGCCTCAGGACCAGTTCCCATGCAACCCCTCTCCATCGAAGCCATGCATTCATTGTGACCCAAAACGGGTCGGGGTGTCGGAGGGCGGCGCGCGTTAGACGAGCGCGCGAACTTGTCCTATACTCAGCCATCGCTGCTCTCTTAGCTCAGCTGGATAGAGCGTCCGCCTCCGGAGCGGAAGGTCGCGGGTTCGAATCCCACAGAGAGCACCAGTGCATGCGACGGCCCCTCTCGAGGGGCCTTTTTGTTAGCTGCCGGAAAAGAAGGTGCGTCCGCCGCGTGTAGTACCATCGACGTCGCACGGCCGAGGGGGCACGGAGGCGCAGGGCGCCGGAGGGGAGCGGAACGGATGATCGCCGTCGTCAAGCAAAGCGCCACGGAGGAGCAGGTCGCGGACTTCGTGGGATGGATTCACAGCAAGGGCCTCAAGACCGACGTTTCGAAGGGCGACAACGAGACCATCATAGGGCTCGTCGGCGACACCACGCAGGTTGACCCCTTCCTCATCGAGAGCATGGACATCATCGAGCGCGTTCAGCGCGTCTCCGAGCCGTTCAAGAAGGCAAACCGCAAGTTCCATCCGGAAGACACCGTGGTCGACTGCGGTCACGGCGTGAAGATCGGCGGCGGGCACTTCCAGGTCATCGCCGGCCCCTGCTCGGTCGAGGGCGACAACCTCATCCGCATCGCCCGCCGCGTCAAGGCCGCCGGGGCCACGATGCTGCGCGGCGGCGCATTCAAGCCCCGCACGAGCCCCTACGCCTTCCAGGGCATGGGAGCCGCAGGGCTTGACCTTCTGCGCGAGGCGGCCGACGAGCTCAGCATGCCCATCGTCACCGAGGTCATGGACCCGCGCGACGTGCAGCTGTTCCTCGACAAGGGCATCGAGGTCATGCAGATAGGGGCCCGTAACGCCCAGAACTTCCCGCTGCTCAAGGAGGTTGGCAGCACCCAGGTTCCGGTGCTGCTCAAGCGCGGCGTCGCCGGCACGGTCGACGAGCTGCTCATGGCGGCCGAGTACATCATGAGCGAGGGCAACGCCAACGTGATCCTGTGCGAGCGCGGCATTCGCACCTTCGAGACGCGCACGAGAAACACCTTCGACCTCAACGCCGTTCCCGTCCTGCACCATCTCTCGCACCTGCCCGTCGTCGCCGACCCGAGCCACGCCACCGGCTACACGCGCTACGTGCCACCCATGGCGCTCGCCGCGGTGGCCGCCGGAGCTGACGGCCTGGAGGTGGAGGTGCACGACGACCCGAGCCACGCCTGGTCCGACGGGGCCCAGGCCCTCACGCCCGACCAGTTCGACGACCTCATGCGGCGCGTGGCGCTCGTACGCGCAGCCGTCACCGGGGGGGAGCGCTAGCGTGGGCGCCACGAAGGGCCGCGTCGGCGTCGTAGGCCTTGGCCTCATCGGCGGCTCGTTCGCGCGGGCGCTCGCCCGTGGGGGCCGCGAGGTCTACGCCTTCGACCCGAACGCGGACATCGTCCGCTTCGCCTCCATCGACGTGTGCGCAGGCGGGCTTACTGACGAGGTCGTTCCCACCTGCGAGCTCATCGTCCTCGCCTGCTACCCCACGGCCTGCACCGACTGGCTCGAGGCCCACGCGCACCTCGTGAGCCCCGACGCCATCGTCATTGACACGGGCGGAGTGAAGCGCACCATCTGCGAGCGGGCCTTTCCCGTGGCCAAGGCCGCAGGCATCACCTTCCTCGGCTGCCACCCCATGGCCGGCACGCAATTCTCCGGCTACGCCCACTCCCGGGCAAACCTGTTCGAGGGCGCGCCCATGGTGGTCTGCCCGCCGCCGGACGTCCGTGGCGTGCGGTGCCTTGCGCTCGTCGACCGGCTCGAGGGCCTGCTCGGCCCCTGCGGCTTTAGCCGGTTCACGGTGACGACGCCCGAGCGCCACGACGAGGTCATCGCCTACACCTCGCAGCTCGCGCACGTGGTGTCCAACGCCTACGTCAAGAGTCCCACGCTTGGGCTTCGCGAGGGCTTCTCGGCGGGTTCGTACAAGGACCTCACCCGCGTGGCGCAGCTCAACCCGAAGATGTGGTGCGAGCTGTTCCTCGACGACGCCGACAACCTCGCGCGCGAGATAGAAGTGCTCATCGACGCGCTCGCAAGCTACCGCGACGCCATCGTGGCCCGCGACGGGTCTCGGCTCGAGGCACTGCTCGCCGAGGGCGACCGCATCAAGCGCGCTGACGTGGCACGCTCCGAAAAGGACAACGACGCCGAGGAGGCGTGAGCATGCAGACGGTTCACGTAAGTACCGACTCGAGGGACTACGACGTCATCGTAGGGCGCGGAATCCTGGGGGCCGTTGGGCCCAAGACACGAGAGTGCGCGGGCGGCACGAAGGCATTCCTCGTGAGCGACACCAACGTCGATCCCCTCTATGGCTCCGAGGTCGCGGCCTCGCTCGAAGGCAGCGGCTACGCCGTGACGCACGTCGTCGTAAAGGCCGGCGAGCCCACGAAGAACATGGGTGAGCTCGCGCGGCTCCTCGAGCGCATGGCCGCCTCGGAGCTCACCCGCGACGACGTGGTGGTGGCACTCGGCGGCGGGGTCATTGGCGACCTCGCGGGCTTTGCCGCGGCGGTCTTCATGCGCGGGTGCAAGGTCGTGCAGGTTCCCACGTCGTTGCTCGCCATGGTCGACTCCTCGGTGGGCGGCAAGACCGCAGTCGACCTCGAGCATGGCAAGAACCTCGCCGGAGCCTTCTTCCAACCCCGCGTCGTCATCGCCGACATCGAATGCCTCTCCACCGTAGGACGCGACCTCTTCACCGACTCCTGCGGCGAGGTCATCAAGTACGGGGTCATGCGCGACGCCCCGCTCTTCGACGAGCTCGTGCGCACGCCGCTCAACGTCGGCGATCTTGACTACGACCGCCTCGAGCGCGTCGTGAGCCGCTGCGTGGAGCTCAAGCGCGACGTGGTGGACGAGGACGAGCGCGAGGGCGGCATACGTCAGACCCTCAACCTCGGGCACACCATCGGGCATGCCATCGAGAGCGCCAACGGCTATCGTCTCGCCCATGGCTCGAGCGTCGCCGCTGGCATGTGCTTCATGGCCCGCGCCTGCACCCGCCTTGGCATCTGCAGCAAGGCCACGGCCCAGCGCGTCGTCGAGGCCGTCACCGACTACGGGCTTCCCGTCGCCTCCGACGTGCCCACCGACGAGCTCTTCCGCCACGCGCTCTCGGACAAGAAGCGCCACGGGGACACGGTCAACGTCGTCACGATCCACGACATCGGCCAAGTGGCCGTCGAGAAGGTCTCGCTCAACCGCTTCCGCGAGATGATCGACCTCGGCCGGGACGCGCTGTAGCCCCGCCGCTCACGACACGAAGGACATCCATGGACGCCATCATTCATCCTCGGCCGCTGCACGGCACGGTGCGCGCCATCGCCAGCAAGTCGATGGCTCACCGCCTGCTCATCTGCGCCGCGCTTTGCCCGGGTCCCACCAGCATCGCATGCCCCACGACCTCGAAGGACATCGAGGCCACCATCGCCTGCCTCGAGTCGCTCGGGGCAGGCGTTGAGCGCGAAGGCGAACGCCTCGCCGTGGTGCCGCTTCCGGGCAGTCCTTCCTCGGACAACGTGAGACTTGCCCATGCGGGGGCCGTCCTCGACTGCGGCGAGTCCGGCTCGACGCTGCGCTTCCTGCTGCCGGTGCTCTGCGCGCTCGGACAGGGCGGTGAGCTCACGGGGCACGGGAGGCTCGCCGCTCGCCCGCTCTCGCCGCTCTACGAGGAGCTCGTCGCCGGCGGTGCCGACATCTCCGAGCCCGGCACCTTCCCCCTCACGGTCTCGGGCACCCTCCGGCCCGGGCGCTTCGAGCTGCCCGGCAACGTGAGCTCGCAGTACGTGAGCGGCCTGCTCATGGCCGCCCCGCTTCTGGGAGGCCCCACCGAGGTGCGCGTCTCCGAGCCCTTCGAGAGCCGCCCCTACGTCAGCCTCACCATAAGCGCCCTCGCCACCTTTGGCGTCGAGGTTCACGAGAGCCACGAGCGCATTGACGGCCGCGGCTACACCTCGTTTCTCGTCTCGCCCGCGACGCCCTACGTCTCTCCGGGCGCAGTGTCCGTCGAGGGTGACTGGTCCAACGCCGCGTTCTGGCTCTGCGCCGGCGCCCTCGCGATCGAGCCGCTCCCGAGGGCGGGTCGCGTCCGGGAGCTTGGCGTGAGCGGGCTCGACCTCGCGAGCCGCCAGGGTGACCGTGCCGTGCTCGCCGCCATCGCCAAGCTCGGGGGACGCGTCTCCCGTTCAGGCGATACGGCCCGCGTGAGCGCCGGCTCCCCCGTCGCCTGCGAGATGGACGTCTCGGACTTCCCCGACCTCGTCCCCCCGCTTGCGGCCGTCGCCGCGCTCGCCCCCGGCACCACCACGCTCACAGGCTGCGCGCGCCTGCGCCTCAAGGAGTCCGACCGCGTGGAGAGCGTGTGCGCTGCTCTCAACGCGCTTGGCGCGCGTCTCACCCCTGGCAGCGACACGATCACCATCGAGGGCGTGGGCAGTCTGTTGGGCGGCGTCGTCGACGCTGCCAACGACCACCGCATCGCCATGATGGCCGCCATTGCCGCCACGCGCTGCGGGGGCGACGTCACCATTCGGGGCTCCCAGTGCGTCGAGAAGTCCTACCCCTCATTCTTCGAGGACTACCGCACGCTCGGCGGCCTCGTCGACCTCGTGAACTAGGAGCCGCCATGTCCTCCACCATAGGCGAGGCCCTTCGAGTCTCGATCTTCGGGCAGTCCCACTCCCCTGCCATTGGCTGCGTCGTCGAAGGACTTCCCGCCGGGCTTTCGGTCGACCAGAAACGGCTCTCGGCCTTCCTCGCCCGTCGCGCCCCCGGCCGAACCGACACCTCGACGACGCGAAGGGAGCCCGACGCCCCCCGCTTCGTCTCCGGCATCGTTGACGGTCACACCTGCGGCGCCCCGCTCGCGGCCGTCATCGAGAACACCAACACGCGTTCGCAGGACTACGCGGAGCTCAGGCGCAAGCCCCGTCCGGGACACGCCGACTACCCGGCCTTCGTCCGCTATGGCAACCATCAAGACGTCGCCGGGGGCGGCCACTTCTCCGGACGTCTCACAGCCCCGCTCTGCGTGGCGGGCGGCATCGCCCTGCAGGCGCTCGAGGACGCGCTCGGCGTCCGCGTCGTCGCGCATATCAAGTCGCTTGCGCCCGAGGGCATCGTCGACGTGGCCCTCGCTGGCCGGGCCTTCGACCCTGCCGAGCGCGACGCGATTCTCGCCAACCCCCTGCCCTGCGTGAGCCGTGACGCGGCCCTCGCCATGCGCGAGCGCATCCTCGCTGCCAAGGACAACTTGGACTCGGTGGGCGGCGTTGTCGAGTGCGTCGCCTACGGTATGCCCGCTGGCGTGGGCGACCCCATGTTCGACGGCATCGAGAACCGCATCGCCCGCGCCGCCTTTGGCATCCCGGCCGTCAAGGGCGTCGAGTTCGGTGCCGGCTTTGGCGCGGCCTGCATGGCGGGATCTGTCCACAACGACCCCTGGCACATGGAGAGCGGCCGCGTCATGCCCGATAAGAACGACGCGGGCGGCATCGTCGGCGGCATCACCACGGGCGCCCCGATCGTCTGGCGCATGGCGGTCAAGCCCACGGCCTCTATCGGCATCGCCCAGCACACCGTCGACCTCATGACGGGCGAGGACGCGGAGCTTGTCGTCAGGGGGCGCCACGATCCCTGCATCGTCCCGCGCGCCGTTCCCGTGGCCGAGGCGGTCTGCGCCCTGGCGCTCATGGACGCCCTGCTCGCAGAGGGCAAGTTCCCCACGCCGCCAGCGGCCCCGCTTGCTTAGAAACGTCACCCTCACCACCACACGCTTCGACCGCACGAGGAGCACCATGGAAGACCTCGGAGAAATCCGTCAGCGCATCGACCGCATTGACGCCGACATATGCCGCCTGTTCACCGAGCGCATGCAATGCGCCCATGACGTCGCCGTCTACAAGCAGGCGCACGGCAAGCCCGTTCTCGACCGCTCCCGCGAGCGCGCCAAGCTCGCCTCGGTGGCGTCGAAGGTCCCGGCCGATCTCGCCGACTTCACGCAGGTGCTCTTCAGCCTCCTCATGGAGATGTCGCGAGCGCGCCAGAACGCCGAGCTTGGCGGCGGCACCGACCTCGAGCAGCGCATCTTCGACGCCGTCACCTCCACGCCCGGCCTCTTCCCCCAGGCGGCCCAGGTGGCGTGCCAGGGCGTCGAGGGAGCCTACTCGCAACTCGCGGCCGACCGTCTCTTCAAACGCGCGACCATCTCGTTCCTCGACTCCTTCGAGGGCGTGTTCCGTGCCGTTGACGAGGGGACGTGTCGCTACGGCGTGCTTCCCGTTGAGAACTCCACGGCGGGCACCGTCCACCAGGTCTACGACCTCATGGAGCGCCACCAGTTCTGCATCGTCAGGAGCCTGCGGCTCAAGGTCGACCACCAGCTGCTCGCCATCCCCGGGGCCACGCTCGACGGCATCCGTGACATATACAGCCACCAGCAGGCCATCAGCCAGTGCCGTGACTTCCTCGAGTCCCTCCCCAACGTGACGGTGCACGTGTGCGAGAACACGGCCGCGGCGGCCAAGCTCGTCGCCGAGAGCGGGCGCAAGGACGCCGCCGCACTCTCGAGCCGTGCCTGCGCCGAGCTCTACGACCTCGCTACGCTCGCGAAGAACGTGCAGGACATGGGCAACAACTACACCCGCTTCGCCTGCATCTCCAAGAACCTCGAGATCTACCCGGGCGCCGACCGCACCTCGCTTATGGTGGTGACGGGCAACACGCCCGGCAGCCTCTGCAAGGTGCTCCAGCGCTTCTACGCGCTCGGCATCAACCTCGTCAAGCTCGAGAGCCGTCCAATCCCCGAATCAGACTTCGAGTTCATGTTCTACTTCGACCTCGACTGCCCGGTGGCCGCGCCGGAGTTCTCGAAGCTCCTCGCCTCGCTTGACGACCTCTGCGAGGAGTACCGCTACCTCGGCAGTTACTCGGAGCTGGTGTAGATGGACGGCGCAAGCGAGAGGGAGACGCACGTGGAGACAACCGACATGCCGGAGTCGGCCGGAGCCGGCCGGGCACGGGACGGCCGCGGGCCTGTGACCTACGGGCTGCTCGGGCGCACGCTCGGTCACAGCTGGAGCCCCCGCATCCACGAGATCCTGGGTAGCACGCCCTACCAGCTCGTCGAGCTCGAGCCCGACGAAGTTGCCCCCTACGTCCGCGAGAGGCGATGGCGTGGTCTCAACGTCACGATCCCGTACAAGTCCCATGCAGCCCAGCTCGCCGACGAGCGGACGACGCGCGTGGAGCGCCTCGGAGTCGCCAACACCCTGCTGAGAAGGCCCGACGGCCTCATCCTCGCCGACAACACCGACGTCCTCGGCTTTGGCTGGTTGCTGCGACGCTTCTGCCTGCGCGAGCTTGGGGCCGAGGCTGAGAAGGCGCTTCGCGACCGCGAGGTGCTTGTCCTCGGCTCCGGCGGTGCCTCGCAGGCCGTCCAGGCCGCACTCGAGGACTGCGGGGCATGCGTCGTCGTGGTGTCGCGCAAGGGCCCCGAGCGCTACGAGGGTCTGGCCGAGCGCCACCCCCACGCCGCCCTCGTGGTGAACACCACGCCCGTGGGCATGTATCCCAACTGCCCGGCGTCCGCGTTGGACGATGACGCGCTCGCGGACATGCGCGAACTCAGGGGCGTGCTTGACGTCGTCTACAACCCCGAGCGAACCGGCATATGCCTCGCCGCCGAACGAGTGGGGCTGCCCTCCGAAAGCGGACTGGCCATGCTTGTCGCCCAGGCGCTCTACTCCAGTCAGCTCTGGCAGGGCCACGACCTCGACGAGGCCCTCGTCTCGACCATCGAGGACGAGATTCGCCGGGAGACGAGAAACGTCATCCTCATTGGCATGCCAGGATGCGGCAAAACCAGCTGCGGACGGGAGCTCTCACGTCTTACGGGTCGCCCGCACGTCGACCTCGACCATGCCTTCGCCGAGCGCTTTGGCAGGAGCGCCGCCGAGGTCATCGAAGGCGAGGGCGAGCCCACCTTCCGCGTCATGGAGACCGAGGTGCTCGCCGCGTACGCCCGCAAGTCGGGACACGTGCTCTCCTGCGGGGGCGGCGTCGTGACGAGGCCGGAGAACCTCGCACTCATGCGCCAGAACGGCGTCGTCGCCATGCTCGACCGCCCGATCGAGGAGCTGTCGAGCCGCGGCCGGCCCATCTCCCGCACGCGCGGTGTCGAGGCCCTCGCCGCAGAGCGCATGCCGCTCTACCGTGCCTGGGCGGATGTTGTCATCTCTTGCACGGGTTCAGCACGTGGAGATGCCCTGGAGATTTCGCGTAGGCTTGGTGTCTAGGGCACCTGAAGCAACCGCTTGTCCGCCCATTTCCACCTCCGGCACATGTTTTGTGCCCGGATTCCTCGGGCATGTCAAAATGGCATATTTGAATTCGCGCATTGGAAGAGGATTGCATGAACTACGGGGACGTTGCCGCCGACACGCTCATAGCCGTCGGTGGTGCCGAGAACATACGTAAGGTCATGACGTGCCTGACTCGGCTCAGACTCACACTGGTTGACCCCACGAAAGTTGACTCTGCTCGCCTCCAGGAGCTCCGCGGGGTGCTCGGCGTCGTCTCGCACGGCAAGGACGGCATCGAGGTCGTGTTTGGCCCGTCTGCCATCGAGGGCGTGGCCCGCGAGTTCGCCATCCAGTCGGGCGTCGGTCTCGACGAGCCGGGCGGCGTATGCGTAAATCCGCTGCAGTCCATGCCGGAGGACAGTTCCGTCGAGAAAGACACGGAGGAGCGCACGACGACGGTCAGGAGGGCAGGAGCCAACCCGATCATCATCACCCCCGGACGTCGGCGCAGCTATCGGGCTCAGCAGCAAGCCGCCATCGATGACGAACGCCTTGGCAAGGAGGACATTGACGCCCTCAAGGCGTTTCTTGACGGCGACGCCGAGAAGAAGACCCCTCACCTTGCGGCGAGCGCGGCCGAGCGCCATGCCGTGCTTGTGATCAATGGCCCCAACATCAACATGCTCGGCATACGCGAGCCGGGAATCTATGGCAAGGCCGACTATGCCGCGCTCGTGCGCACCTGCAAGGACGCCGCGCATGAGGCCGGGTTCGACGACATCCGGTGCTTCCAGTCCAACCACGAGGGATCCATCGTCGACGAGATCCAGGCGGCCTTCGGCACCTATGACGGCATCGTCATCAACCCAGCTGCCTACACGCACACCTCGGTGGCCATCCTCGACGCCGTGAAGGCCGTGTCACTGCCTGCCGTGGAGGTGCACATCTCCAAGGTCGAGGAGCGAGAGGACTTCCGTCAGGTCTCCTTCGTCCGCAAGGCCTGCTTCGAGACGATCACCGGCATGGGAATCGAAGGCTATCGCAAGGCCATCCTCGACCTCGCGGCGCACCTGGGCGTGTAGCGCAAGTATGGGGCGGAACCGCCCGCGAGAGCCGCGCTTGACCCAGAACGCGCCTACATCGTGTGCGTGGCGAATACCGGGTCGTCCGTCCATGCGACGACCGTGCCGCCGACAGGTGCCCCCGGCTCCCCCATCGTGGCCCGCGTGGCTGCTAGGTCAATCAGCCGCTGGTTGGCCGAGCCACGAAACCGCAGCGTAATGTCCTTCTTGGCCGCAATGAAGGGGCCGTCCACGAGCACGTCGACGCAGTCGAGCAGGCGGTCGGTGACGCCCTCGAGCCAGTGCGAGCCGCCGGGGACAAGATCGCGGTCGTACGCGTAGCCTGAGTAGCACCAGATGTCCTTGTCGGGCAGCTCCTCCACCACACGCTCGATGAGATGCAGGAGCACCCGCTGGTTCTCGGGCTCCATCGGGTCGCCGCCCAGCAGCGAGAGACCCGCCACGTAGCTGGGCCGTAGGCTGTCGATGATGGCGTCCTCCGTCTGACGCTCGAAGGGCTTCCCAAACCCGAAGTCCTGCGCCTCGGCGTTGAAGCACCCGGGGCAATGGATGCGACATCCCGAGACGAACAGGCTCGTCCTCACGCCAACCCCGTTCGCAATGTCGAAGTACTTAATAGCCCCGTAATTCATGCACAAAACTCCTATAGGCCCCACCAAGGCGCGGCCAATAAACAGCAGGTGGAACCACCGTTGGCCCCACGGAGGAGCCTCCACAACGATGGTCAACGAAGGCAGGTCCCCGTCGGCGCAAGCCGTAGCGAATGGCTAGGGACTTGCAAAGCAAGCGACCCTGAGCGCAGGTTTGCGCCGACGGGAAGACGTAGCCTACAGATGCATCACACGGTCGCGAATCTCCTCCGTGCGGCCCTGGTTCCAAAATTGGGTGCCGATATAACCGCAGGTACGACGGGCAACATTAAGCTTGTTCTGGTCGCGGTTGCCGCAGTGCGGGCACTCCCAGACGAGTTTGCCGTCATCCTCGACAATCTTGATCTCGCCGTCGTAGCCGCACACCTGGCAGTAGTCACTCTTGGTGTTGAGCTCGGCATACATGATGTTGTCGTAGATGTAGTGCAGCACGCTCATGACGGCTTCGAGGTTGTCCTGCATGTTGGGAACCTCGACGTAGGAGATGGCGCCACCCGGAGAGAGCGGCTGGAACTGGCTCTCGAACTTGAGCTTGTCGAAGGCGTCGATCTTCTCGCGCACGTTAACGTGGTAGCTGTTGGTGATATAGCCGTGGTCCGTGATGCCGGGAATGATGCCGAAGCGACGCTGGAGGCACTTGGCGAACTTGTACGTCGTGGACTCAAGCGGCGTGCCGTAGATGGAGTAGTCGATGTCCTCGGCGGCCTTCCACTCGTTGCAGCGGTCGTTCATGTGCCGCATGACCTGGATGGCGAAGGGCGTGGCCTCCGGGTCGGTGTGAGAGTGGCCGGTCATGTACTTGACGCACTCATAGAGCCCGGCGTAGCCAAGCGACATCGTGGAGTAGCCACCATAGAGCAAGGGATCGATGGGCGCACCCTTGGGCAGGCGGGCCAGCGCACCATACTGCCAGAGGATGGGCGCAGCATCGGAGAGCGTGCCCTTGAGGCGCTCATGACGGCAGCGCATGGCCTTGTGGCAGAGGTCGAGGCGTTCGTCGAAGATCTTCCAGAACGCCTCCACGTCCCCGCCGGAGGACAGCGCCACGTCGGGGAGGTTGATCGTCACGACGCCCTGGTTGAAGCGGCCGTAATACTTGGGCTCGCCCGGCTCATAGTTGAGCGCGTGGGCGACGTTGCCAAAGCCGTTGCCCGAGCGGTCGGGCGTGAGGAAGCTACGGCAGCCCATGCAGGTGAAGCAGTCTCCGTTGCCCTCCGTCTCGCCCTTGGAAAGCTTAAGCTCCCTCATCTTCTTCTCGGAGATGTAGTCGGGCACCATGCGCTTGGCCGTGCACTTGGCCGCAAGCTGGGTGAGGTGGAAGTACTTCTGGCCCGGCTCGATGTTGTCGTCCTCGAGCACGTAGATGAGCTTGGGGAACGCCGGCGTGATCCAGACGCCCTCCTCGTTCTTCACACCCTCGTAGCGCTGGCGCAGCGTCTCCTTGATGATGAGGGCGAGGTCGTGCTTCTCCTGGGCGTTGCGCGCCTCGTTGAGGTACATGAAGACGGTCACGAACGGAGCCTGGCCATTCGTAGTCATGAGGGTGACGACCTGGTACTGGATGGTCTGCACGCCTCGACGGATCTCCTCGAGCAGGCGGTTCTCGACCACCTCATCGACCTTATCGGGCGTGGCGCCGACGCCGAGCTCCGCGAGCTCGGCCGTGACCTCGCGGCGAATCTTCTTGCGCGACACGTCGACGAAGGGCGCGAGGTGCGTAAGCGAGATGGACTGGCCGCCGTACTGGCTCGACGCCACCTGGGCGATGATCTGCGTGGCGATGTTGCAGGCCGTCGAGAAGCTGTGCGGCTTCTCGATGAGCGTGCCCGAAATGACCGTGCCGTTCTGCAGCATGTCGTCGAGGTTCACGAGGTCGCAGTTGTGCATGTGCTGCGCATAGTAGTCGGAGTCGTGGAAGTGGATGATGCCCTCCTGGTGGGCCCTCACGACGTCCTCGGGGAGCAGCATGCGCATCGTGAGGTCCTTGGAGACCTCGCCGGCCATGTAGTCGCGCTGGACAGAGTTGACCGTGGGGTTCTTGTTGGAGTTCTCCTGCTTGACCTCCTCGTTGTTGCACTCGATGAGGGACAGGATCTTGTCGTCGGTGGTGTTGGACTGGCGCTTGAGCCCCTGCACGTAGCGGTAGGTGATGTAGTTGCGCGCCACCGAGAAGGCGCCCTTGGCCATGATCTGGTCCTCGACCATGTCCTGGACCTCCTCGAC
>OIXX01000162.1_pt1 | contig 53931 bp, 39 predicted proteins | sample 1588161 | NCBI WGS metagenome assembly OIXX01 (sample SAMN03283274) | human gut metagenome | biome: human-associated habitat; material: feces | host: Homo sapiens | place: Peru | collected 2012 | reverse complement strand
GTCAAAAATACACGTCTTCCTGTCCGCCATGCAAATATCGTACAAAGAGTAAAAACATGTTACAAAATAAAAATTGATTCTAGAGTTCCGGTTTGCTGTTTTTTCGGTGTTTTGCTGTGCAAACAGCACCCGCGCATAACGATAGTGGCACTATTGGAGTGTAAAAGTGGCGCTATTGCAACACAAATAGGCTTTTTTCTGCTTTCATTTTTTGCACATTCTCCTCACAAACCTTCTAATTCACTGTGTATAAACCGTTTATCCTTACACGCTCAAAACTCAAGAATTTCGCACCAAAGATTTTGTTGTGTGCTCAGCTCATAGTATTGAGCATCAGAAATGCAAATATTGTGTCGGACTGCAAGGCGTCCGATCACTATTCGGCATGTATCACACGACAAAGCTGCTCCACATCGCTCTCGAAGGTTTCGCGGTTTCGTGCACGGCTCTTTATCGTTGAGCGATAATTATATATGGTTCGTGGAGTGTAAAAGAGCAAAGCGGCTATCTCCGAACTCTCCTTCACCCCTAAACGTATCAATGCATAGATGCGCAGTTCGGTGGTCAGACGCCCCTTATGCGGAGGAACAATCTGCTCGTCTTCCCTTAGAAGAGCATTAAATTCGGTGATAAACGAAGGATAGAGATCGAGGAACGCCGTATCAAAGCTGTTCATGAATGTGGCAGCATCCTCCTCGGAAAGACGCGAAGACGACGCTGTATTAAGCAGATCGTTCACCTGCCCCACCTTTATCTTGCGCTTCACAAGAACCTCAAACTTGCTCAGTCGGTCGATGTATTTGGCACAAAGGTCGATGTAAAGCTTGGCGAGTCGTTCGCGGCGGCTGTTGGTATCGAGCAGACGAGAGTTGATAGTGTTGAGCTTTTCGTTGAGCGACGACAGCAAGCGGTTGCTCTTAGAGAGTTCGTGACGATGACGCGCCAGTTGTCGGTTCTGACGGCTGTAGAAGTATAAGAGCACCACCACAAAGACGCACAGGACTGACACGCCCAGCAATGCCATTCTCATCAGGCTGTTCTGCGAGGACAGTTTCTCACGATATGTAGACACGATGACGGGCAGTTTCTGCGATATCTCGATGATGCGCAGGCGGTTGTTATAGTTCTTGGCATCGTCCATGGCAAAGTTGATGTAGCGTTCTGCCAGCAGAATGTTGTTGTCGCCCTTCTTAAACATATACATGGCGAGGTCTTGCATGGCAAGGTTTTCGCGCGTGCAGTTGAGCAGATCGCTGATACACGCACGTAGCATATACTCCTCATATTTACGGTTGTCGTTGTTGGCGCTATAGTTGTTGGCTATGGCATACGACGCCATGGCATACCAGCGCGACTCCACGGGAACCGTTTTCAGAGTCTTGAAGTAATGCTGTAGGGCGCGTCGGTCATTTCGTTCCACATATATATAGTATTCTCCCCAGAAGAAATCATAATACGAGTCAGTCGGACGGAGCATCGCAACAGCCTGCTTCAGGTAAGAGTCGGCACGTTCACGATAGCGCGGCGAGTAAGTATTGTCGTGACAATAGTCAGCCCAATAAGAGTAGACGTAATAGTACGTGATGGTGTAAGTGAAGCGCAACTCATCGTCGAGTTTCACTGAATCAATCTCGCCGAGCAGTCCCATAGCTTCGCCATAGAGTCCGCCCACCGCCAGCAGCGACGCTTTCTCAATGCGCGACTTGTCGTGATGGTATTTGTCGCCGATACGGTCAGCCAGCTGTATTGCCTTATCGACGTACACCATAGCCGAGTCGAACTGAAAGACGAAGTACTCGTCGTACAGTTTGTCATAGGCAGAAAGGAGAGTTTCGGGCTTGCGGCTCTTTTCTGCCATATTCTTATAGAAGTCGATGCGTGCCTGTTTCTTGCCGTAAATCTGCGATATGTTGTCCATGATGCTGTCCACACGCTGTATAAGATCGTCGGTGGTGTCAGCCATTGCAGAAGATATGGTGGTAAGAAAAAGCAGAAGAATGACTACGTAACGTTGCATATAAGATATTTATAGTGGTTAGTTAGATGGATGCAAATTTACATATTTTGAATAAAAAACACATAAGAAGCATCTTTTTTTTTACATCCCGACACCGATAAACCGGCAAAATCCCTTGGCTGTCCTATACCTATGCTTTTTCAGACCATGTACTTCAGCGAATGAAGACAATTTCGCAATATTCTGATTATCATATCATTACGTATTGACACAGTTCATTATGATGTACTTACATGGTACTTTCGATAACAACTTACGGAAATAACACCTAAATTTGCAACCGTAAATTCGACCTAACAACTAAAATGTGAAATAATATGAACCCAACCAATCGAAAATGGATCAGCCAGATTGTCGCATGTTCGTTTCTTGCAATGTTGCCGGCAGGCGCATACGCACAGAGCAAGACAATCCACGGCGTGGTGAAGGACGCCAATGGAGAAACCATCATCGGAGCCTCCGTCGGACAGAAAGGCACGAAGAATGCCACAGTAACCAATCTTGATGGAGAGTTCTCCATCTCCGTTCCCGACAATGCAGTACTCGAGATTTCCTACATCGGATACAACAACCAGCGTGTTGCTGTAAACGGCAAGTCGTCGCTTGAGATTGTCCTGACCGAGGACGTACACAAGCTCAACGAGCTGGTGGTCGTAGGTTATGGCGTAATGAAGAAGAAGGACCTTACGGGAGCCGTAGGTTCGCTTGCCGCAAAGGACATGGAGAACTCGCCGGTGGCTAACATCGGACAGGCCATTCAGGGTAAGATAGCCGGTCTGCAGGTGGTGGACGCAGGCAAGCCGGGCGACAACGTCACCATCAAGGTGCGTGGTATGGGATCTATAAACAACTGTGACCCGCTCGTCGTGATTGACGGCGTGCCCACCGACCTTGGCATCAATGCTCTCAACATGGCTGACGTGGAGCGTCTGGACGTGCTGAAGGACGCTTCGGCTACGGCTATATACGGTAGCCGTGGAGCCAACGGCGTAATCATGATCACAACCAAGAAGGGAAAGGAAGGTAAGGGAAGCCTTTCGCTTTCTGCCAACCTTGCCATACAGAACGCCACACGTACTCCCAAACTGCTCAATGCCAGCCAGTACGCTGCGCTGAGCAACGACATGATGAACAATTCGGGCAACGCCGCCAACCCTGCATGGGCAGACCCGTCGGCGCTCGGCAAAGGCACGGACTGGGTGGACGAGCTGCTCCGTACCGGATATATGCAAAACTACACGCTCAGCTATTCAGGCGGCAGCGACAAGGCACATTATTATGTATCAGGCGGCATGCTCGACCAGACGGGCATCGTAAGAAGCGTAAAGTACAGACGCTTCACCTTCCAGCAGAACGCTGACGCGCAGGTGCTGCCATGGCTTAAGATGGCTTCCAACATCACCGTGTCTGCCGACCGCAAGCAGCAGGGCAGCTACGACCTGGGCAGCACATACAAGGCTCTGCCCGTCTTTGCCGTCAAGGACGAGAACGGCGAATGGACAGGACCTGAGGGCAACTCGCTTTGGTACGGCAGCGTGCGAAACCCAATCGGACCCACCACTACAGACCATAGCAGCACCAAGGGATATAATCTTCTCGGCAACATCTCGGCAGAGGTGTCGTTCACGAAGTGGCTCAAGCTGAAGAGCACGTTCGGACTGGACGCCAAGTTCTGGGATTATGACAGCTATACGCCCAAGCACGACTGGAAGCCGTCGCCCGTGGAGGAAAGCAGCCGATACAAGAGCAACAACAAGTCGTTCACGTATCTTTGGGACAACTATTTCCTCTTTGACCACACGTTCGCCAAGAAGCATCACGTGGGAGTGATGGCTGGTACGTCGGCACAATGGAACGACTATGACTATCTCAACGCACAGAAGAACATCTTCGCCTATGAGGGCGTGCACGAGATGGATAACGGCGAGAAGATGCATTCCATCGGGGGCAACGAGACGGAATGGGCGCTGATGTCTTACATGGCACGCCTCAACTATGAGTATGCAGACCGTTATTTGCTCACCGCCACTGTGCGCCGTGACGGATCGTCACGCTTCGGCAGAAACAACCGTTGGGGTACGTTCCCCTCTGTGTCGTTGGCTTGGCGTGCTTCCGAAGAAGAGTGGTTCCCGAAAAGCAATGTTCTCAGCGACCTTAAGATCCGTGCCGGATACGGCGTTACGGGTAGCCAGGCAAGCGTGGGCAACTACAGCTATCTGGCTTCGTACAACACCAGCGTCTATCCGTTCGGCAAGGCAGGAACAGAACAGTCGGCTCTCGTGTCTGCCACGCTTGCCAATCCTAACATCCATTGGGAGCAGGTGGCTCAGACCAATATCGGATTTGACGCAGCACTCTTCAATCAGCGTGCGCACCTCACATTCGACTATTATATAAAGAACACGAGCGACATGCTCGTAAAAGCTTCCATTCCTATCACGTCGGGATTTGAGGACACAAGCACCACGTACACCAATGCGGGCAAAGTACGCAACACGGGTTTTGAGGTTTCGCTCAACACGCTGAACATCCAGGGACCGCTGCAGTGGGAGACGGGCATCGTCTATACGTACAACCGAAACAAGATAAAGAGCCTCAACAGCGACGTTCCCTACTATATCAATCAGGTGAACAACTCGTACGTCACGATGCTTGCCAACAACCTGCCCATCAACGTGTTCTACGGTTATGTCACAGACGGCATCTTCCAGAACGAGCAGGAAGTGAAGAACCACGCCATACAGACAGGTGCCGAACCGGGCGACATCCGCTTCAAGGACCTCAACAATGACGGCGTCATCAACGACAACGACCGTACGGTCATAGGCAATCCTAACCCTACACATATCTTCTCAATGAGCAATACGCTCACTTGGAAGGGGCTGGAGCTGTCGGTCTATCTGCAAGGTGTGGCTGGCAACAAGATTTTCAACGCCAACAAGATTGACCTCACGGGCATGTCGGCTGCATACAACCAGCTCAACGACGTGCTCTCACGCTGGCATGGCGAAGGCACAAGCACCTCAATGCCGCGTGCCGTCTACGGCGACCCCAACCAGAACAACCGCGTCAGCGACCGATATGTGGAGAACGGTGCCTACTTGCGCCTGAAGAGCATCTCGCTCTCTTACAATGTGCCGCAGCAGTGGCTCCGCGCCCTTACGCTCAGTTCGGCACGCATCACCTTCTCTTGCGAGAACGTAGCCACCATAACCGGATACTCCGGCTTCGACCCCGAGGTGGGCGTCAACGGCATCGACCTCTCAAGCTATCCTATCTCACGCACGTTCAATATCGGATTAAACCTAAACTTCTAACAAATTGAATCATTATGAAAAAGATATTTATTCTGGCTCTCAACATAGCGCTTGCAGGCTCGATGTGCTCATGCAGCGACTTCCTCGACCGTGAGCCAAAGAACACAGTCGACCCAGAGACGACGGTAGACGAGGACGTGGCTGTGTCGATGGCTAACGCATGCTACCGAACTCTTCAGTCGTCGAATATGTACAACCAGCGCCTGTGGACTCTCGACATCGTTGCGGGCAACAGCGTGGTGGGTGCAGGTGGCGGTACGGACGGCATCGAGACCGTTCAGGCTTCCAACTTCACCACACAGAGCGACAACGGCATGGCGCTCTATTTGTGGCGTTCGCCATGGGTGGGCATCGGACAATGCAACATCCTCATCAATGCTCTCGAAGGCAAGAACCCCGAGAAGGGCACCATTCTGGGACGATCGCTCGGCGAGGCTTACTTCCTCCGCGCACATTATTACTTCATTCTCGTACGTCTGTACGGTGGAGTGCCTCTGCGTCTTAAGCCGTTCAATCCCGGCGAGAGCACAGACATAGCACGTGCTTCAGTGGACGATGTGTATAAGCAGATCATCGAGGACACCAACCGTGCTGCAGAACTGCTGCCTGCCAAGAGCCAGCTGGACGATGACAATCTCGGACGAGCCACAAAGGACGCAGCCTACACCATGCTCGCCGACATTTACCTCACACTCGCCCCTGACAATACTGAATATTATCAGAAGGTGGTGAACCTGTGCGACGAGGTGACGGCTCTCGGCTACGACCTCAGCCAATGCACGTACGAATCAAACTTTGACGCTACCGTAAACAACGGACCGGAATCGATTTTCGAAGTGCAGTTCTCAGGCAATACCGAGTACGACTTCTGGGGTAACAATCCTCAGTCAAGCTGGCTGTCTACGTTCATGGGACCGCGCAACTCCAACTTCGTGGCAGGATCGTACGGATGGAATCAGCCTACGGAAGAGTTTATGTCGCAGTATGAGGAGGGCGACAAGCGCAAAGACCTCACCGTACTGTACGAGGGATGTCCTGACTTTGACGGCATGGCATACAAGAGCAGCTTTTCCACAACGGGCTACAACGTGCGCAAGTTCCTCGTATCGAAGAGCGTATCACCCGAATTTAACACTAATCCAGCCAACTTCGTGGTTTATCGTTATGCCGACGTGCTGCTGATGAAGGCGGAGGCTCTTAATGAGCAGGGCAAGACTTCTGAGGCTGCCGAACCGCTCAACATCGTACGCCGTCGTGCCGGTCTGCCGGATGTGAGCGGACTGTCGCAGGAGGCTATGCGCGAGAAGATCATACACGAACGCCGCATTGAACTGGCGTTTGAGGGCCACAGATGGTTTGACATGATACGCGTGCAGCATGGCGACTATGCCGTGAAGTTCCTCAAGTCCATCGGAAAGTCGCGCGTCACAAAGGAACGCCTGCTCTTCCCCATCCCGCAGACGGAGAGAGACGCCAACAAGCTGATGACACAGAACCCCGGATATTAAAGGTCAAGAAACATTATAAACAATAAAAAAAGAATCAATATGAAACGATATATAAATTGCATTCATAGTCTGTTGGCTCTTCTTTTCATCGGCTTTGCCCTCTCCGCTTGCTCTGACCAGGACTACACCGAACTGGACAAAGGACGCGACCAGCTGACAATCACGGCTGACCAAGCCCTGTCCGCTCTGGAAGAGACCAGCCATGCAAGTGACGCCGTCACACTGAACTGGACCACCGGCAACAATTACGGTACCGGCAACCGCATCAGCTATCGTCTGGAGCTGGCTAAGGCTGGCACCGACTTCGCCCAGCCTTACGTGGCTGTGGACGAACAGACGCAGACTTACACATGGAGCGCCAACGTGGAGAATCTTAACAACATCATTCTCGACAAGATGGGAGGCACCGTTGGCACACCCATTGACATTGAGGCACGCGTCACTGCCATAGTCAGCGGCGCGGAAGAGACACAGACTGCCACCACGCAGTTCACCGCTACACCGTACGAACCGGTCACATCCACATTGTATATTATAGGTAGCGCTGCTCCAAACGGATGGAGCGCCGACAATGCATCGGAGATGACACGCACCACCAACGGCCTCTTCACTTGGGAAGGCAAGCTCAATAGCGGCGAGATAAAGTTCATAACCACTCTCGGACAGTTTCTGCCTTCATACGGACGCGGCGACAACGGTGCTCCAGTGCTCCGCACAAGCGACGACCAACCCGACGAGAAATGGACCATCAACGAAGCACACGACTATAAGGTGACCGTGGATTTGCTTGCTGCTACAGTCAGCATAGAAAAGACAGAGGGCATAAGCCCTGCCTTTGACCAGCTGTTCTTCGTAGGCAATCCAACAGGCTGGGGCTTTGAACCGATGACACAGGACGCTCTTGATCCATTCCTTTTCCGCATGGGACGCTACTTTGAGCAGGGAGTTGGCGGCGAGTTTAAGTTCGGAACATCCATGAACTCATGGGAGAACATGTATAAAGCCACACAGGCAAACGCTCCTTACACAGACCAGAGCATGGAATTCGTTTCTGGATTCGACCCCGACAACAAGTGGTACCTGCAGGACAGCGAGACTGGCAAGGCTTATAAGATATGCGTTGACATCCGTTCGGGCAAGGAACGCATGATGATGAAGGAATTCAATCCCTACGAGATGATTTACCTTGTGGGCGACGCCACACCCAACGGATGGGATCTTGGCAACGCCACACCGATGACAGCAACGAAGAGTCCTTATGTATTCACATGGACAGGTCAGCTCAACGCCGGCGAACTGAAGTTCTCTTGCGACAAGCAGAGCGACTGGAACGGAGCGTGGTTTATGCCTTCTGCTCCAGACGCCGAGCCAAAGGGCACTGCCGAACATGCGCTCTTCATCAACAAGAGCGACGAAACGCTGAAGGCTCAGTATCTGACCGTGAACGTCAGCGACATCGACTATAAATGGAAAATCACATCGTCGGGCACTTACACCATCACACTGGACCAGCTCAACGAGACCATCACTATCTCAAAAAATTAACATTCTAACAAAAATATAAGATGAAAATGAATGCATTGCTAATAGCGCTGCCCCTATTGATAGGCTCATGCAGCGACGATAACAATAGCTATAACGACCCCGCTACCGTTCCGACGGACATCATACAGACCGTGGTGAAGACCACTGACAACATCTCTATCGGCGTTTCCACTGACAAGGCGGCGTACAAGCCCGGCGAGACGGTGCGCTTCACGGTCACGGACGGCACACTGCCCTCATCGGCACATGTGCGCTATCGTCACGGTGCGGACGTCATTGCGGACGAGAACATCGGATCGACATCGTGGACATGGACAGCTCCGCAGGCCGACTACACTGGCTATATGGCTGACATTTACACCACAGACGCCAACAACCAGCAGACCATCTACGCCACTATCGGCGTGGATGTGTCGAGCGACTGGGCACGATTCCCGCGCTATGGCTTTATTGCCTCGTACGGAAACGACCGTACTTCGGACGTGATTGCCTCCGAACTGTCGCTGCTCAACCGCTGCCATATCAACGGTCTGCAGTTCTATGACTGGCAATACAAGCAGCACTGGCCGCTCGGCGGCACTCCCGACAATCTGCTCGAGAGCTACAAGGACATCGCCAACCGCGACAACTACACTTCTGTGGTGAAGGACTACATCGCCCAGGCTCACTCGTTCGGCATGAAAGCCATGTTCTATAATCTCTGCTTCGGCGTCTTTGACGACGCTAAGGCAGACGGCGTGGGCGACCATTGGTATATATACACCGACCAGAACCACTCGAAGTGCGACCGCCATCAGTTGCCGTCCGACTGGAAGAGCGACATCTATCTCGTCAATCCGTCTAACAAAGACTGGCAGAAATATCTCGCTGACCGCAACGATGACGTGTATAAAGCGCTCGACTTCGACGGCTTCCACATCGACCAGCTTGGCGACCGTGGCACCGATTACGACTATTATGGCTCGCAGGTGAATCTGCCCAACGGCTATGCATCGTTCATTCACGCCATGAAGGAACGCCAGCCCGACAAGCGTCTGGTGATGAACGCCGTGAGCAACTATGGCTCGGACAAGATTGTTTCCACCGGATGCGTGGACTTTATGTACACCGAGTTATGGGGAAGCGAAGACAAGTTCAGCGATCTCCACGACATTCTGAAAGCCAATCGTCTGTATTCGGGCAACAAACTCGGACAGGTGTATGCCGCATACATGGACTACGGACACAAGAAGCCGGAGTTTAACACTCCCGGTGTGCTGCTCACAGACGCCGTGATGTTCGCTCTCGGAGCATCACATCTCGAGCTTGGAGCCGGACATATGCTCAGTTCAGAATACTTCCCGTATGCCGATGTGAAGATGAGCGACGAGCTAAAGAAGCAGATTGTGGCTTACTACGACTTCCTCACAGCCTACCAGAACCTGCTTCGCGACGGTGGCAACGAGACTCAGGCAGACATTGCTGCAGCCAAGTCGGTGGTAACCATCAATGCTTGGCCGCCCGTTCTCGGCAATGTCACGGCATACAGCAAGAACGTAAATGGCAAGCAGGTGGTGAATCTGATAAACTTCCGTCAAGCCAACAGCCTCAGCTGGCGCGACATGGACGGCACAATGCCGGAACCGGAAGCCATGGATAACCTTACACTAAGAATGCGTGCCAAGAACGTGAAGAAGCTGTGGGTGGCATCGCCTGACCAACTCGGTGGCGCTCCGCAGGAACTGAAGTATCGTCAGGAAGGCGACTTCGTGGTGTTTACGGTGCCGCAGCTGAAGTATTGGACAATGATAGTAGCAGAATAAACAAGCACAAAAGATGAAGAAAACATTATTTACAGCCCTTGCGCTTGCCCTCTCGTTCGGGGCAAACGCGCAGACAGTGACCTCGCCTGACGGCAACGTATCTGTGAAGTTCTATCTGCAGGACGGACGCCCCACATACGAGATGACTTACAAGAAGAAGGAAGTGATACGTCCGTCGCATCTCGGACTGGAACTGGCGAAGGACAAGCACGCCTCCAACGGGACGAACGAGCAGGACCTTATGGACGGCTTCACGGTGAAGGATACGCAGACAACCACCTTCGACGAGACATGGCGTCCGGTATGGGGCGAGACTGCCACCATCCGAAACCATTACAACGAGCTCGCCGTAACGCTCAATCAGGCTTCCATGCAACGCGACATACGCATCCGCTTCCGCGTATACGACGACGGTATGGGACTGCGCTACGAGTTTCCGCAGCAGCAGAAGCTCAACTATATAGTAGTGAAGGAAGAGCACACGCAGTTTGCAATGACGGGCGACCATACCGCCTACTGGATTCCCGGCGACTACGACACGCAGGAGTATGAGACCGTCATATCAAAGATGAGCGAGATACGATCAAAGATGAAGGCTGCCGTAACGTCCAACGCTTCGCAGACACAGTTCTCGCCTACCGGTGTACAGACATCCCTTCAGCTCAAGACAGACAACGGTCTTTACATTAATCTGCATGAGGCTGCCTGCGTCAACTACCCAACGATGCACCTCAATCTCGACGACAAGAACATGGTGTTCGAGTCGTGGCTGACACCTGACGCTACGGGAATGAAGGGCTACGTGCAGACTCCGTTCAACACGCCGTGGCGCACAGTGATAGTAAGTGACGACGCTCGCGACATGCTTGCTTCCAATCTTATTCTTAATCTCAACGAGCCGTGCAAGATAGAGGATACGTCATGGATTCATCCCACGAAGTATTGCGGTGTGTGGTGGGAGATGATAGCCGGAGGCAAGCAATGGAGCTATACCTTCGATCTGCCATCAGTAAATCTGGAGAACCTTGACTACTCGAAGTGCCGTCCCCACGGACAGCATCCTGCCAACACCGAGAACGTGAAGCGTTACATCGACTTCGCCGCGAAGAACGGACTGCAGGAGGTTCTGGTGGAAGGATGGAACATCGGTTGGGAAGACTGGTTCGGTCATTATAAGGACTACGTGTTCGACTTCCAGACTCCTTATCCCGATTTCGACATCAAGTATCTCAACGACTATGCCCATTCAAAGGGAGTAAAGCTGATGATGCACCACGAGACGAGCGGTTCCACACAGAACTATGAGCGTCATCTCGAAGCAGCATATTCGCTGATGAACAAGTATGGCTATGATGCCGTGAAGAGCGGCTACGTGGGCGACATCATTCCGCGAGGCGACTATCATTACTCGCAGTCCACCAACAACCACTATCTCTACTGCATCAAGGAGGCTGCCAAGCACCACATCATGGTGAACGCTCATGAGGCGACACGTCCTACCGGACTTTGCCGCACATGGCCCAATCTCGTCGGCAACGAGTCGGCACGCGGAACAGAGTATGAGGCGTTCGGCGGCAGCGAACCTTACCACACCGTCATCCTGCCGTTCACACGTCTGCAGGGCGGTCCGATGGACTACACTCCCGGCATCTTCGTCACGAAGCTCAGTGAATGGTGCGACAACAAGTCGTATGTCCACACCACTCTCTGCGGACAGCTGGCTCTCTATCTGACGATGTACTCGCCGCTGCAGATGGCAGCCGACCTGCCCGAGAATTACGAGAAGTATGACGATGCTTTCCAGTTTATACGTGACGTGGCATGCGACTGGGACGACTCTCGCTACCTGGAAGCCGAGCCTGCCAAGTATATCACCGTGGCACGCAAGGCTAAAGGTACGGACAACTGGTTCGTAGGAGGCAAGTGCGATGCCGAAGGCCATCAGTCAGTAGTGCGCCTCGACTTCCTCGATAAGGGACGCAAGTATGACTGCGCCATCTATCAGGATGCGCCAGACGCCGACTACGAGAAAAATCCTTCTGCCTACGTCATCACTCACCGTACAGTCAAGAAAGGTGATGTGCTGAAGCTGAAGCAGGCACGTGGCGGCGGATTCGCTGTCAGCCTTATGGCAAAATAAAAAACGGTTTGATTTTTGTAGTAATATATTTTCAGGAGGGTGCGACATTTTTGTCACACTCTCCTATTGCTGATTTATAAAGACAAGCACCCTGTAACAATCCAAACAATAAACCTATACTGATAATGAAACAAAAGTATTCATCTTACAAATTGCTGGCTCTCTCCTCTGCCCTCTCAGCTCTTTCGCTCACCGCAGCAGCCCAGAATGCCAACGTTGTCTATCAGGACAGCAACGTGCGCTTCACGCTTGTCACCGACGGAACCGTGCGCATGGAATATGCGCCGGACGGCAAATTCCTTGACAACAAGTCGTTCATTGCCGTCAACCGCTCGTATCCGGAAGTAAAATACAAGAAGAACGAGACGTCTAAGAAGGTTGTGATATCCACAGATTACCTCACTCTCTCCTACACGAAAGGCTCAGGTCCGCTCACCGAACGCAATCTCTCCATCGTCTCGGCAAAGACCAAGAAGAAGGCTGCCGACGGCAAACACCTCATTCCCTTCGCATGGCATCCGGGACAGAAGGACGCGCCTGACGCCAATCTGAAGGGCACTTACCGCACTCTTGACGGATATGACGGCGACTCGCGTGGCGATACGGGCAAGATGCCCATTGAGGACGGACTGCTCTCAAGGAGTGGCTGGACCCTGATAGACGATTCCGAGGGCTACGTCTTCGACAACAGCGACTGGCAGTGGGTGGAGCATCGTCCCAACGAAGGCAAGACACAGGACATGTATTTCCTCGCATACGGCAACGACTATAAGAAGGCTCTGCACGACTTTACGGTCTTCGCAGGAAATGAACCGCTGCCACCGCGCTATGCGTTCGGCTACTGGTGGTCGCGCTATTGGGGATATAGCGACAACGAACTGCGCCAGCTCGTCGGCAAGATGCAGTCATACAACATACCGATGGACGTGCTCGTAGTGGACATGGACTGGCATTACACGGAGGAAGGACGTGGAGGATGGACCGGATATACGTGGAACAAGCGACTCTTCCCCTCGCCCAAGGGCTTCCTGAAATGGGTAAAGCAGCAGCAACTCGAGACCACCGTAAACCTCCATCCCGCCGACGGCATAAAGTATTATGAAGAAGGATATGACGACATGGCACGATGGATGGGCTTGAATCCTGCCGAGAAGAAGGACATCGCATGGAACGCTTCGTCAAAGAGATTCATGCAGGGATGGTACGACAAGATTCTCCGACCCATGGAACGTGACGGCATCGACTTCTGGTGGCTCGACTGGCAGCAGTGGGACAACGACAAGGAGTTTCCGCGTCTGAGCAACACCTGGTGGATAAACTATACCACATTCACCGACATGGAGCGACATCACGACACCCGTCCGATGCTCTATCATCGTTGGGGCGGACTGGGCAACCACCGCTATCAGATAGGATTCTCGGGAGATGCCATCATCAGCTGGAAGTCGCTCGACTTCCAACCTTACTACAACTCCACCGCCTCCAACGTGCTCTACGGCTACTGGAGCCACGACATCGGCGGACACATGGGAGCCGACTCCATCAATCCGGAGATGTATATACGCTGGATGCAGTTCGGAGCCTTCAGCCCTGTACTGCGCACGCATTCCACAAAGAACGCCGGACTGAACAAGGAGCCGTGGGTATTTGCCGACAAGGAGCGCGACATCATCCGCGACATCATCAAGCAACGCTACTCGCTCGCGCCTTACATTTACACCATGGCGCGTCATGCCTACGACACCGGCGTGTCGCTGTGCCGACCGATGTATTATGACTATCCTGACACGAAGGAGGCTTACAGCAACCGCAACGAATATATGTTCGGCGACAACTTCCTCATCTATCCCATCACAAAGCCGATGAACAACGGCGTGTCAGAACAGCACGTCTGGCTGCCGGCGGGATGCGACTGGTACGAACTGTCGTCAGGAACGATGCTGAAAGGCGGACAGAATGTCGAGCGCCGCTTCCTGCTGGACGAATATCCTGTCTACATCAAAGCCGGAAGCATCATCCCGCAGTACGGCGACGTGAAGAATCTGCGCAACAACGACGAGGCTGTCACCGTAACCGTATATCCCGGCAACGTGGATACAAAATTCGACATGTATGAGGACAACGGCAATGACAAGCAGTATGCCACGGCTTACGCCACCACACAGCTCTCGTCCACTCACTCCGCCGACGGCTCATTGTGCGTTAAGATAGGAGCACGTAAGGGCGAATACAGCGGCATGCCTTCACGCAGACAGTTCAGACTGAAGCTCGTGGCTTCTGCCGTTCCTGAGAAGGTGACGGTAGACGGCAAGCAGACGGATTTCGAATACGACGGAAACAAGCTATCCTTGCTCGTCAACATACCTGAGACCGACTGCTCAAAAGAAAAGGTTGTGGAGATAAGCTATGCGAAGGACGCTCCGGTTCTCACGGACGGACTCATAGGAAAGTTCCGCCACATCCAGCAGAACTGCGTAGCGATGAAATACCGCAACCCCGCAATCGTGTTCGCCGAGCCTCTCGGAACAATGGAGTCAGCAGGCATAGCCATGACCTACAATCCCGAGAAGCAGAAGCAGATAGTGGAGACGTTCCGCACGAACTACGGTTCGCTTGCCGACATCCTCAAGCAGAACGGCATCGAAGGGGAAGACGCAAAGAAGTTTATGGACACCTCGTTCTAAAGTATCCGCAGCTCATACCCAATTTGCTTCCGTCCGTGGGTGCGTGGCTATGCCATGCAAATATCGTACAAAGAGTAAAAACCTGTTACAAAATAAAAATTGATTATAGAGTTCCGGTTTGCTGTTTTTACGGTATTCTGCTGTGCAAACAGCACCCGCGCATAACGATAGCGCCACTTTTACAGTCCAATAGTGCCACTATTAGACTGCAAAAGTGGCGCTATTGCATGATAAAAGTGGCACTATTGTAGTGTAAAAGTGGCGCTATTGCAACACAAATAGGCTTTTTGCTGCTTTCATTTTTTGCACATTCTCCTCACAAATCTTCTAATTCACTGTGTATAAATCATTTATCCTTGCACGCTCAAAACTCAAGAATTTCGCACCAAAGATTTTGTTGTGCGCTCAACTCATAGTATTGAGCATCAGAAATGCAAATATTGTGTCGGACGGTATGCCATCCGAATAACTATTGCGCATCTTCCACATGACTTGCACGCCATTTCTTTGGCGACACACCCACCACCTGCGAGAACACTTTCGAGAAGTAAGACAGGGAAGAGAAGCCGGTCTGCAGAGCCACCCACTCCATACCCTCATCAGGCTTTTGCTCCATGAGGAGCTTTGCCTCTTCGATGCGCATCTCGGATATCCATCGCGAGAAGTTGATCCCATAACGCTCGTTTATGAAGCGCGAGAGATAGCGGCGGTCCGTACCGAGACGTTCGGCAATGTCGTTTATGGTAATCTGATCCGTCAGATACAGCTTCTCTTCTTTCCATTCATTAATGCGCTGCTCCAGCTTTGCTTCTTTAGAGTGACGCGTCTCATGCACGACCGGACTGTTTTCCGTCTTATCCGCCACGCCATCCTTATCTATTTCTGCAGACACACCCTCCTCCTTCTCTTCTGAGCTTCTGCCGAAAATGGTGGTGGTCTGTTCGGGCATGGCATTGCTGTATGTTTCGTATCCGTATCGGATGCGTACCGAACCAGGTTGTAGCTCCGGAGCGTCATTTCCATTCATCATCGCGTCTTCCTCAAACTCCTTGAAAGCCTCGCCGATGCTACCGAAACGTGAAGAGAAATTGATGAAGCTGATGACTATATAGCTGTTGACGGATATTATATACACCTGACTGATGATGTTGCCCACAACGCCTAAGGTAAGCGTGAAGGCAGCCACTGCTCCAAGGAAGAGCATAAGAAGGATGCTACGGTATATCCAATGCACAAACTGGTGCATGTCACGGGTGAAGTATTGGTCGAGCATTCTGTCGCGATGCTTATACACCTGCAGCAGGCGAAACATGAAAAAGAAGATATAGATGAAGTAAACCATCACTGAAACTCTTCTTACAAGAGGGCCAGCCAATGAAGGGTCCATCCACAACGAGCTTATGGAGAGAAGCGTATTGAGCATCCATAAAGCTAAAGAAAGAGTCAGATGGCGCGTGGATGCCTTGATGGTTCCGAGCAGATTGCCGAAGAAGAAGGTCAGGAAGATGGCGGCAAGCAGAAACAGCGAAGTGTCCATTATCTCCACTATAGGGTCGAGCGTCAGCCACCAGACGTCAGGCCTGACAAAGCACCATGCCAGACAGTTGGTTCCCATAACCAGATAATTCAATGCAAGGAAGCGCTGGGAACGCCTGTACGTCTTGTATATCTCGCGCTTCGGTGTCTTGTAAAGGCACAAGACAAAGGCAAAGGAGAGATATAATACGCCTGCAAATTGCACTATTATATTGAAATATAAAGCAAAAGTCTCCATAATGTCAGTTTGAAAGCAATCTCAATATTATTCATTATAAGTTGTAGCGCAGGAAGTCTGTCACCCTGCGTGTGTATTCCACTTTATGGTCCTTGTACGACACGGCGTGTTCGCTGCCCGGCGCTATCCAGAGCGCCTTCTTGCCTGGCTTTGCCTCGTAAAGGGGACGGACCATGGCTGTCGGCACGAACTTGTCGTTGCTGCCGTGGATGAAAAGCATTGGCTTGCGGCACTTTGCCACCTGATTCAGAGGCGACGCCTCCTTGAACGACCATCCGTAACGGGCCTTCACCAAGGCGGACGTTATGTGAAGCATAGGGAATTCGGGCAGTCCGAAACGTTTCTTCATCTCCTGCGAATACTCGTCCCATACGCTCGTATAGCCGCAGTCTTCTATGAAGCATCTCACGTATGAGGGCGTAGGATCGCCGCTTACGCACATCGTCGTGGCAGCTCCCATGGAGATGCCGTGGAGCACAAGGCGCATCGAGTCGGCAGGTGTATGGAATACGGACGGTGCCCTGCGCAGCCAGTCCTCTATGTCCAGACGGTCTTTCCATCCCATCTGAGCCACATCGCCGTCCGACTGTCCGTGTCCGTAAAGGTCAGGCAGGAGGACGTTATATCCCAACACACGCTCATAGAGGCGTGCTATATGTATCATCTTTGCGGCGTCACACTCATATCCGTGCACCAGCAGGGCCGTTCGTCCGTGCGCCTTTGGATTGGCCACGAAGATGGCATGCTGCCTGTTGCCCGTGCTCAGCACCACGAAGGTGTCGCGCAGGGCGTGGGCGGCGTTCAGACTATCCATCCACGGACGTGTTTCGGGATAGGTACGCTCCATATATTCGTATGAGAGTGTACGGTTACGGTCGCTGGTGGACAATGCGTAATTGATAAGCGCAAAGGCTCCAGCCACAAACACAATACATAATACAATTATTGTCGCAACGACATATTTCAACGCTTTCATAGTTGTTTTAGTAATTCCAGAATATATAATAAAGATAATGCAAAGTTATCATTTTTCAACTGAAATATCGAAAAACCTCCACTAAAAAATCTCAGCAAGGAATATTAAAAGAGTGTTACAGAACAAAATAAATTCAGCCTTTGCATATTGTTTCGACAAAAATCCTTAACTTTGCACACGCTTTTAAAAATCATATTAATATATGGACGACTATCACGCGGAAAATAAGAATTTGTAATGTAGGCGGCTGTTCAGCAAAGAAACAGTCTCCCGCATTGTTAAACCCTTTGGAGACTTTTCTTTATGAGAACATTCTGGAACACCAACTCTACTCTTAAGCCCATAGACGAATGGCAGCCCAACAGCTGGATACAGGTAACCTGTCCGACAGATGAAGACCAGCAATTGCTGGAAGACAAATTCAACATACCCGACTATTTCCTCTCCGACATCAGCGATGCGGACGAACGTGCGCGCTACGAGTATGACGACGGATGGATGCTTATCATCCTTCGTATACCCTACGTCAAGGAAATACGCTCTCGCACACCATACACCACCGTACCGCTCGGCATCATCCACAAGCGAGACGTCACCATCACCGTATGCTATTACGAAACCAACATGATGATTGACTTCGTGAGCTACCACCAGAAGCGTGGCGAGGGATTCACCGACTACGTGGACATGATTTTCCGCCTCTTCCTCTCTTCAGCCGTATGGTATCTGAAACGACTGAAGCAGATAAACTCCCTCATCGAGAAAGCCAAGCACAACCTCGACCATAACGTCAACAACGAGTCGCTCATCGCGCTCTCACGTCTGCAGGACTCGCTCACTTACTTCGTGACATCCATCCGCGGCAACGAGACGCTTCTTGCCAAGCTGAAGTTCAAGCTGCAGGTGGACGAGTTGGACGCCGACCTCATCGAGGACGTAAACATCGAGATGTCGCAGGCACGCGAGACCACGAACATCTATTCGGACATCCTCGAGTCGACGATGGACACCTACTCGTCCATCATCAACAACAACATGAACACCGTGATGCGTACGCTCACATCCGTGTCGATCATCATGATGCTCCCGACGCTAATATCATCATTCTTCGGAATGAACCTCATAAACGGTATGGAAGACTCGCGGTGGGGATTCCTCATAGCCATCTTCATATCAGTAATAATATCAACGGTTTCGTGGCTTATTCTGCGCCACAAGCGACTGTTATAGAACATATAAAGACATAAAAAAAGAATGAATACGAAAAAAAATAATTATTTTCGCTCGTATTCATTTTTTTTTATTAAGTTTGCAATCTATTAAATTAAAAACGTGATATGGCACAAGCCGTCAGCGCTTTCAGAACTATATGAAACGTAAAGGCGAGACGGACAAGTGTCGTGAATTTGAATTACCCGAATCATAAACTTAAAACAGTTAAATGATGGACTCTCAAGAAAACGCCCTGTTGCAAGGTGCACAAGTAGAGAAGGAAGTGGAGCAGACCACAGCACAGACCGCTGAGGCAGCTGCCGACGACCAGAAAGTAGAGAATGCTAAGGTGTATAAGACAAAGAAAGAGGTGGTGGAACGCCTGAAGGAAATCGCCGCAAGCGACGAAAATCCTGACAAGGACGAGATAGACCTCCTCAAGACCGTCTTCTACAAGCTCCACATCACAGAGCGCGAGGCACGTATGAAGGAATACATCGACGGCGGAGGCGATCCCGAGGCATACCAGATTATGCCCGACGAGGACGAGGAAACCTTCAAGCAGCAGATGGCAATAGTACGTGAGAAGCGTGCCCGCATTTTCCAGCAGCAGGAGGCAGAGAAGCAGGCTAACCTCGAAAAGAAGCTCGAAATCATAGAGAAGATCAAGGCGATGGCAACATCTCCCGACGAGGCCAACAAGTCGTACAACGAGTTTAAGGAGCTGCAGCAGCAGTGGAAGGACATCAAGAATGTCCCCGCTGACCGCGCAAGCGAGCTTTGGCGCAACTATCAGTTGTACGTGGAGCAGTTCTATGACCTGCTCAAGCTCAACTCAGAGGCACGCGAGTACGACTTCAAGAAGAATCTTGAGACCAAGACAAAGCTCTGCGAGGCTGCGGAGAAACTCGCTGACGAGGAGGATGTCATCAGCGCATTCCATCAGTTGCAGGAGCTGCATCAGCAATACCGCGAGACCGGTCCCGTGGCAAAGGAGCTGCGCGAGCAGATATGGACTCGCTTCAAGGCTGCTTCCACAGTAATCAACAAGCGCCATCAGCAACACTTCGAGGACCTTCGCTCTAAGGAAGAGGAGAACCTCACGCTCAAGACAGCCCTCTGCGAGAAGGTGGAGGAGATAAGCAAGCAGGAGAACAAGACCGCAAGCGACTGGGAGAAACGCTCTAAGGAGATTATCGACATACAGAACCAGTGGAAGACCATCGGTTTCGCACCGCAGAAGATGAACGTCAAGATTTTCGAGCGCTTCCGTGCAGCTTGTGACGACTTCTTCGGACGCAAGTCAGAGTTCTTCAAGGAAATGAAGCAGGCTTATGCCGCCAACATCGAAAAGAAGAAGGCTCTCGTGGAGAAGGCTCAGGCTTTGGCTGACAGCACAGACTGGAAGGTGACAAGCGACAAGCTCATCAACCTGCAGAAGGAATGGAAGACCATCGGCGTGGTGCCCAAGAAGATCGGCGACCAGCTCTGGCACGACTTCCTCAACGCCTGCAACAAGTTCTTCGAGGCTCGTAACGCCGCCAATGCTGGCGCACGTAACGAGGAGCGCGAGAATCTGGAGAAGAAGCGCAGCATCATCGAGCAGATAAAGGCTCTCGTAGCTGACGCCGCCAACGCCACACGCGAGAAGGTGCAGGCTCTGACAGACGAGTATAACAAGGTGGGACACGTTCCCTACAAGGAGAAGGACGCTCTCTACGCAGCTTACCACGAGGCACTCGACGCCATCTACAAGGAGCTGAACATCAGCAACAAGCGTCGTCGCCTGGACGACTTCAAATCGAACATCCGCAATATGGCTAAGCGTGGCGAGGACGCCATCGACAACGAGCGCGGACGCCTGACACGCCGCTTCGAGCAGCTCAAGCAGGAAATCCAGACATACGAGAACAACCTCGGATTCCTCAACGCCAGCTCAAAGAAGGGCAACAGCCTCATCGACGAGATGAACCGCAAGGTGCAGAAGCTCCGTGACGACCTCGAACTGGTTCGCCAGAAGATCAAGGCCATTGACACAGAGAACAAGTAATCGTCATTATTATAACCACAAAGCCCAGACAGCAATGCCGTATGACAGCATTATTGTCTGGGCTTTTTCGTATGCTTCATGCAAAATGAAGGCTGAAGTCATGCAAAGCGAAGGCTAAGGAGTAGCGTAAAGCGCAAAAGTAAAAGGGGCTCGTACTTCGTCCACTGACGAATACGGCCCCCCTAACGTATGAAAGAAGTCTAAATTAAATATATAGTATTTTCTTATTAATGTTGCTGCTGCACATCATCATCAATTCTCACCGGATCATAATCGACGCTGCGGCGCTGCGGCAGAATGTCGCGCTTTGTAAGAACGCCGTCGGCATATTCCTTCGGCGATACTCCACGGTTGTTCTTGAAACAACGGTTAAAGTAAGGCACATCGTTGAAGCCCACCATATAGCAGACCTCAGTCAGCGTGAACTTGCCCTGACGAAGCAGATAGCAAGCGCGGTCAACGCGAAGCTTGTTGAGGTACGTGATGTAAGTCTGTCCAGTAGCTTTCTTGAAGAAAGTGCAGAACGACGAACGGTTCATACCCACATGCTCAGCAATCATATCGATGGTTATCTGACGTGCATAATTGTTAGACGTGAACAGTTTCACCTTATTAATACGCTCTGTCATGCGGTCGTTGTCCGAATTGCGTCCCACCACCTTGGCATCCTTTTCTCTCTTCGAGATGAGAAGCAGCATGCGCAGCACGTAAGGCAGAAGCTCCGAGGTCTGCTCGTCCTTCATCTTCATCATCATATCCACAAGGAGAGTGGTGGTGGCTTCGTCAAACGAAATGGCTGAAGAGACAGCCTTCACACGCTCCATGCGCTCCGTTATTTCGGGGAAAGCGCTCGTGCAGCGGTCAATGAAGTCCGTCTTGAACGTCAATGTAAGATATGTAACACAACCCTCATCGTCTACATTATTAGGACTGAAGTCCCAGCAATGAGGGATATGAGGCGGGATTAGGGCGAGATTGCCTTCACCGAAAGTTGTTTGCGAATCGCCTATAACACGTCTTCCGCTGCCCTTGATGATCAGCGTCAACTCCCATGTATCCTGTTTGTGCAAAGGATATTGATCGGAGGGTTTAATATGCGAATAATTCAGGTTGTACAGATCCATTTATATATTGTTTCTCTATTTCAATTTTTGTTCGTTTTACAATTCTCCAACAATGGTTCCAGTCTATTACAAGAACATTGTTATCCAAATTCCTTTTGCCTGACTAAACAGCCAGTTAGTGTTGTTGTATTATTTTTTGCAAATATACTACTAAAAAATCAAACATGTATATTTTTTACCTTTTAAAAATGTTAAGATTGTTTGCAATAATGCTATCTGTGGATAAAATCCTGCATTTTATACACCAAAAACATCACAATATGCCATTTCAAACCTATTACAGACCCTAAAACGCACAAAAATCGCGTTATACAAATTTAACAAACAAATTTGGGATTTTCTGCCGTGTGCGCACCTTTTATGCCTATACACAGCCCTACGACACAGTTAATGTGGCGAAAGACTCAGCCGCTGTCTGATAAATAATGCTAAAGAGTAATGCTTTATACGATTCTTTTTTGTAATTTTGCCTATAGTAATACTAACAAGTAAAGGATTAGTGGAATTAAGAAAGACAATAAACAACACCCTGAAGATATGCCTGTCGCTGATGCTCGGCGGTATGATACTCTACTGGATGTACCGCGGGTTCGACTTTCAGCAGGTCAAACAGGTACTCCTGCACGACATGAAATGGACATGGATGCTTCTCTCCTTCCCCTTCGGAATACTGGCACAGATGTTCCGCGGATGGAGATGGCGACTCACTCTCGACCCGTTAGGCGAAAAACCGCGTACGTCTACGTGCGTCAACTCCATATTCCTCTCCTACGCCGTCAGCCTCATCGTGCCGCGCGTGGGCGAGTTTGCACGCTGCGGAGTGCTGCGACGCTATGACGGAGTGTCGTTTCCGAAGGCTCTCGGCACCGTTGTGACGGAGCGAGCCATCGACTCGGCGCTCATAATGCTCATCACACTGCTCACGATAGTGTTCCAGTTCCACGTCTTCACAACGTTCTTCGACCGCACCGGCACCAACATCGACACCATCCTATCCGGCTTCTCCGCCACGGGATACGCCGTTACAGCCGTCTGCGGCATCGCCGTCTGCATCCTCGCATGGTACATAATGCGACGCTTTGCAGTATATAATAAGGTGAGAACCACTGTACGCGGCATCTGGCAGGGCATCATGTCCATCCGTAACGTGAAGAACGCACCGCTCTTCGTGCTGTTCACGCTGGGCATTTGGGCAAGCTATTTCCTGCATTATTACCTCACGTTCTTCTGCTTCACAGGGACGTCAGGGCTTGGCATGGCTTGCGCTCTCGTGACGTTCATCGTGGGAAGCATAGCCGTGATAGTGCCTACGCCGAACGGAGCAGGCCCCTGGCATTTCGCCGTGAAGACAATGCTCATCCTCTACGGCGTGGCAGACACGGACGCCCTCAACTTCGTGCTAATCGTACACAGCGTGCAGACGCTGCTGGTGGTGGCGCTCGGAGTGTACGCATGGGCTGCCCTGTCAATGACCAAAAAGAAAGAAAACTTCAATCAATAAATTATTTATACTACTATGAGTGAAATCAGAAACCTAAACCCCGAATGTATCTGGCGCAACTTTGACGCACTTACACAAGTGCCGCGCCCAAGTGGACACTTAGAGAAAGTGCAGCAGTTCCTCCTCGACTTCGCAGCCAAGGCTGGCGTTGAGGCATTCAAGGACGCTGGCGGCAACATCGTTATGCGCAAGCAGGCTACTCCTGGAATGGAGAACCGCAAAGGCATCATATTGCAGGCACACATGGACATGGTGCCGCAGAAGGGAAAGGCAAGCAAACATAACTTCGAGACTGACCCCATCGAGACCTACATCGACGGCGACTGGGTTCGCGCTAAGGACACTACGCTCGGCGCTGACAACGGACTCGGCGTGGCTGCCATCATGGCTGTCATGGAGGACAAGGAGCTGAAGCACGGCATGATTGAGGGCCTCATCACACGCGACGAGGAAACCGGCATGTTCGGTGCTAACGAGCTGCCCGAGGGCGAGCTTTACGGCGACTATCTCCTCAACCTCGACTCTGAGACATGGGGCAAGTTTGTTATCGGTTCGGCTGGCGGCGTGGACGTTACAGCTACGCTCGACTATAAGGAAGTGGAGACTGACAAGGAGGACGCTGCCGTCAAGGTGACCATCAAGGGTCTGAAGGGCGGTCACTCTGGTCTGGAAATCAATGAAGGTCGCGGCAACGCCAACAAGCTGATGGCCCGCTTCGTGCATGAGGCTATCGCAGAGTATGGAGCACGCCTCGCTACATGGCACGGCGGCAACATGCGCAACGCCATCCCGTTCGAGTGTGAGGTGGTTCTCACTCTTCCGAAGGAGAACGTAGCGGCTCTCAAGGAGGACATCGAGGAGTGGAAGGCACTCTTCAATCATGAGTATCGCACCATCGAGGAGAACATCCAGTTCTTCGCAGAGGACGTAGAGACTCCGGCTATGCAGACTCCTGAGGAAATCCAGGACAACCTGCTCGACGCCATCTACGGCTGTCACAACGGCGTACTCCGTATGATTCCGGTATTCCCGTCAGTAGTGGAGACATCGTCTAACCTCGCCATCGTAAACATCGAAGGCGGTCACGCAGCCATCAAGATTCTCGCCCGTTCTGCCAACGAGAGCATGAAGCAGTACATCGCCACCACACTGGAGTCGACATTCTCTATGGCTGGTATGAAGGTGGAGTTCAGCGGCAGCTACGGCGGCTGGGATCCCAACACCGACAGCGAGCTCCTTCACATGCTGGAGAAGCACTATAAGGAACTGTTCGGCGAGGACGCCATCGAGCAGGTTGACCACGCAGGTCTGGAGTGCTCCGTAATCCTCGGCAAGTATCCTAACCTCGACGTCGTTTCGCTCGGTCCTACGCTCCGCTCACCGCACACCACAATAGAGCGCTGCCTCATCCCGACCGTAGCTCCCTTCTGGGAACTCTTGAAGAAGACAATTGCAGAAGTGCCGGAGAAATAACTTATCAGTTGAGCATTGATATTTAAAAGTTGAGAGTTATGATATGTTGATAACACAATAATATTCACGTGTTTATCGGCATATCATAACTCTCTTTTTTTACAAGAAAGCATAGAAGTTCAAAGATTATATATTTCTGTTTTTTATCCAAACTGGCTTATAATTCGGAAATTTTATCTAAATTTGCAATAGAGACCAAACGGTACAACACAATGAAAACAAACGAAGTAACAAAACAGCCAAAAGAAATCAAAGCCGAAATCAGTTTTGAAATTATCGGTGAAGATGAGCCAACGAAGTACGACAAAAGACGTAAACGATGGGCTTGTGTCTCTCGTTGGGCATTGTTGGCTTTGGTAGTTTCCATATTAAGCGGCTTGCCGTTCGGACTGAATATATATTCTTTGACCGCCACTGCCATTAGTACGGTGGTGCTTTGGATTGCAATTGCCGGGGCAAGTACCACTCATCCCGATGAACCGGGATATTACGATGTCCCTTGGGGAGGTTGGTTTTAGCCGTTTCCCTTGCGTTCTCATTGGAAGATTAGGAACAAACCAGACTGTTGCAGGAAAAGGTTACATTATATAAATAGATTATTGAGAGTTATGATATGTTGATAACACAATATTATTCACGTGTTTATCGGCATATCATAACTCTCAACTTTTAAATATCAACTCTCAATTAATTTTTACTCGCAGTCTGGAAACACAGAAGTGAGATATGCTGCCACCTTTTCTGACATTACTGTGGCGAGGGCTACGTTGCCTTGCGGGTCGATGACGTAGACCGTTGGAATCCATGAGATGTGATAAGCCTGTGCCACGTCTGACTCGCGCATATTCTTCAGGTCGCTCACCTGCGTGTAAGGCAAGCCCAGCGCCTCCACTCCCTTCTTCCACGACTCCTGGTTTCTGTCGAACGAAACACCGAGAAACTCCACGCCTTTCTTGTGGAACTTCTCATAAAGGGCTACGATGTTGGGCGCATCCTTGCGGCAGTCTGGGCACCACGATGCCCAGAAGTCAACGACAACATACTTGCCTTTATAGTCAGCGAGAGTTACCGAACCGCCGCCAAGCGACGGAATGGCAAGGTCCGGTGCCGGCGATCCAACCTCCAGAAGATTGGTGGCGTACTTGGCGTCAAGGTCAACATCTGCCTTCTGCTGGGCAGGTGTCGCAGCGTCAGTCTGCGCAGAAACGTTAAGTGAGGCAGAGGCAAACGCCAATGCCATAAGCGAGATATTCAGCATTTTGTTCATACGTAGTATCGTTTTGGGGATTATACATTAATGATTGGGCAGGGATGCTCTGCATGCAAAGTTACATGCTTTGCGGTAAAGCAAAGCATATTATACATTATTTAAGTTTTATGTCAAAAGAACCATGTCTTCTTTTCTAAAAACGCCAACTCAAAATTGAATAATTCAAAACACAACTACATCAAAAAAAGAATAAAAAATTTTGCGGTTTACATAACTAAGTGTATATTTGCATAACATACTGAAAATTAGATAAACTATGGATACAAACTTTATTAAATACAATAGCAAGGAAGAGGCTATAGCTGCTTTCAGAAAGATGAAACAGCGCAAAAAAGAATGGCTGGAACAGACAGATCGGGAGTTAAAACTAATAAGAGATTCTGCAAACAGCAAATCATGAACGAACTGAATCTTGACCGTCTGAATCTTACCTCTCCATACACACTATGGCGTACAGAGAACAATTCATATGGCTTTAGAACAAATTATGGAGTAATTTATCGGGTTGGATTTTATAAAAACGAACTCATTTGGGCTGATAACTCTTATGAATTTGGAATAAACAACGAGAATCATAAAACTTCACCTAATGACAACAAAGTAAAGGGGACGATACTGGCTATTATAGAGGAATTCTTTATCTCCAATCCAAGCGTACTCTTATATCAATGCGAAACGGGAGACAACCGGCAAGCTATGCGTGCAAGATTATTCGCAAAATGGTTTAATGACTATAAAGAGAAGGATAATTTTGTTATAAAAGCTGCTGTTGTGAAAGATGAAGATATTGATAATTATATTGGAATTATTATACAGCGCAATAATCCGCAAATAGAAAAATACTTGAATGATTTTGAGAATTTCGTAAGATTCTTTACACAGAAACCAATATAACAAACTGTTTTTGTTTGTTTTTCCGATTATGAGCGCATGCCTAACGTACGAATTAGGAATTAGGATTTTTGAATTGATAGGACGTATTCAACCAATTCAAATAAATCCTAACTTCTAATTTCTAACTCCTAATTCCTAATTCGAACGGCATTCGCCGTCCGCTTCGCTCTGCGTCTTCGGCCAATTGACGAGGAAGAGCTTTTCGGTGGCTCGGGTGAAAGCGGTGTAGAGCCAGTGGATGTAGTCGGGGGTTAGCATCTCATCGGTCATGTAGCCCTGGTCTACATAGACGTGCGCCCATTGACCGCCCTGCGCCTTGTGGCACGTCACGGCATACGCATATTTTATCTGCAAGGCGTTATAGTATGGGTCGGCTTTCAGCTTCTTGAAGCGGTCGGGCTTTCTCGGGATGTCGGCATAGTCGAGCATCACCTGCTCGAAGGGAAGCCATAGAGGTCACGGCGATTCAAGAAGGCTTAAGAAACAAAAAGCCCAGTACACTTCACAACGTACTGGGCAGGAAAGAGAGAGAAATTTATGCGTTAAGCTCGTTAATCTGACTTATCACTTCGTCGTTCGTGCGCTGCATCTTGAAGAAGATACGGAAGGCGAAGATCAAACCGCATACGCCACCGATGACACCGCCTACAATACCGCCGTATACAGTGCCTCGCATAATGTCGGGTGCGTCGGCTGGCATGTACATCCACGCCTCTATGCCGCTCCACAAGAGCCAGACAATCAATGCCGGCATCGAAATCATCATGCATATAGAGCGCTGGCGCTTCATGCGTGTGAGCTTGCTCATGGTGGTGAGAAGGTTGTCGCGACTGTAGTCGGCGTCGCTGATAGCCGAGACGTTGATGCGGTAGTCGGCTATGACGTCTACTATAACCATAGTCATGAGGAAGGCGTAGTTGGGCCACGAAAAGTGGGCGTACTCCTTGATAGCGAGCCACGACACGGCGATGAGCGGCACGAGGCAGCACTCGAAGTAGACATAGCGCTTTATCCATGACATACTCTTCTTCATCGAGCCTATAATCATCTTCTCGTTCACTATCTTCTGCTTATCGAGCTGCGCCTTGAAGTCTTCCATCTGCGAGCGCATAAGCTCGAGTTCGGTGTTTTGATTATTGTTTTCCATAATGGTTTTGTTTTTATTCGTTTGACATATTCTTCAGTTGCACTCTTATTCGCACCAGACGCACAGAGACGTTCTTTGCGCTCAGGCCCACGATGTCGCCTATCTCGTCGTAGCTGATTTGCTCGAGCCAGAGCAGAACGATGGCTCTGTCGAGCGGCTGCAGTCGGGCTATGCGATCGTGCAGCATACGCACTTGGGCAGTTGACTTTTCCTCACTGTTGAAATAGTCTACATCCATTGACAGTAAGGCTTTCCGGCTGCTTCGTTTCTTGCGGTCTATGGTGATGCAGGTGTTGAGGGTGACACGGTATATCCATGTCTTGACATCGCTCTTGCCGTGGAACGTCTCGTAGCCGTTCCACAACTTGACAAGCACCTCCTGAAAGAGGTCTGCCACCTCGTCGGCATCGTTGGAGAACATATAGCACACGGCGTATATCATGCTACGGTTGTCTCTCACAAGCTGCGAGAATTGTTGCTCTGTTGTGTTCATATGCTTGTTGTATTATAACTCTTTCTGCTCTTTAGACGCAAAAAAGGTGAAGTTTGCTACAGAAAAAGTTATGTTTTTTGGAGATGTAAAGAAAAACGGGTAGAGACGGGGAGTGTAAAGTATAGTTTTGACTTTACCCTCCTCCTATGTTAGACTTGTAACCTTGTGAATTGCAGTTTATCGGACGGCGGATGCCGTCCGAATTTGGAGTTTTGAATTTTGAATTAGGAATTACTCTCGGCTTCGCCTGCGATTTTGAATTATTCAGTTGTGAAATAGAGGATTTCGTCCTATTAATTCAAAACTGAACAATTCACAATGCGCCTTGGCGCACAATTCAAAATTCCTAATTCAAAATTCCTAATTCTGACAGCGGAGCTGTCAGCTATCGCTCTGCGTCTTCGGCCAATTCACGAGGAAGAGCTTTTCGGTGGCTCGGGTGAAAGCGGTGTAGAGCCAGTGGATGTAGTCGGGGGTTAGCATCTCATCGGTCATGTAGCCCTGGTCTACATAGACGTGCGCCCATTGACCGCCCTGCGCCTTGTGGCACGTCACGGCATACGCATATTTTATCTGCAAGGCGTTATAGTATGGGTCGGCTTTCAGCTTCTTGAAGCGGTCGGGCTTTCTCGGGATGTCGGCATAGTCGAGCATCACCTGCTCGAAGAGATGCTGACTCTGCTCCTGCGTCAAGGCAGGCGCTTCGGTCTGGAGCGAATCAGTGAGCGCCGTCACCTGAATCTCGTAATTGTCATAGTCGGGGAACTGAAGCCAAAGGTCGACGAAATGGAAGCCATAGAGGTCGCGGCGGTTTCTGACGCGCTGAATGACGGCACGGTCACCATTGGCGATGAAGCTCGGCGCATGGCTGTCCTTCTGGTCAGCAGACGCCTTGTCCTGCTCCGTCCAGTAATAATTGTTGCGCACCACCATCAGCCAGTCGCCCGACGTCAGCTCCTCCTCACGCCACAGCACCTGATTGCGGATGCCCTGATTGTAGATGTTGGCACGCTTATTTGACCGTGCCACCACCATCGTCTCGTCCATGCCCACCTCCGAATAACTCGTGGCAAGCGTCTCTATCAGCTCGTCGCCAGGCACGCAGATGATGTCGGCGAAACCGCTGAAACGAATCTTCGGCAGCTGCGTCACCTCGTCATGCGTTATCATCTGGCGGATGACGGTGGCGTTATAGAGAATGCCTGACTGCTCGCTCTGACGGAGCACCTCACGCAGGTCAGTCTCATAGACGGTCAGTCCGTAGCCGGCAATGAAGTCTGAGCACAGCGCCGGCGACTCCTCCTCCCCTACCGGAGGCAACTGTGCCTTGTCGCCGATGAGCATCAGACGGCAGTTGCGGCCGGAATAGACAAACTGGATGAGGTCGTCAAGCAACCTACCGGTTCCGAAGACGCCGCCCGGCAGTCCTTCGTTGGCTATCATCGAAGCCTCATCCACCATGAAGAGCGTATCAGTGAGCATGTTGGGAGCAAGCGAGAAAGCGCCCTCCAATGCCTTCTGACGGTAAATGCGGCGATGGACGGTGGAAGCCGGCGTGCCCGAATTGACGGCAAACACCTTGGCTGCACGTCCCGTTGGCGCAAGCAGTACCACACGCTGGCGCAGACGCAGCATGGTGCGCACGATGGCACCGGAGAGCGACGTCTTGCCCGTACCTGCCGAACCGCGCATTATCATCACGGCACGGTCGTCGCGGTCGGTGAGGAATGAGGCGAACGTCTGGAGAGCCTTCTCCTGGTCGGCGGTGGGCTGGAAGCCAAAGCTCTGGCGTATCTGAAATACCAGTTCTTGCTGTATCATATTATGGGACGGATAAAAGGAGGGCGATGTATATGGGTGAAGGGTTAGGGTTGGCAGAGGAGCGTGCAGACACGATCCTGGAAACGGCGTGCGTTGGAGGCGTGCATTACGCCCTGATTGATGATGGAGAATGCCAAGCGGTGTCCGTTGGCTGCCGTGCAATATCCTGCAAGCGAAGAAATTCCCGTCACCGTTCCTGTCTTGGCGAAGACATTGCCCCTCGTGAACGTGCCCTTCATGCGTGAGCGCAATGTGCCGTCAACGCCGGCTTCGGGAAGCGCAGGGTGGAGATGCAGGTAGATGTTGTTATTGCGGAAGGCATAGCGCAGCAACGCCACCTCCACTTCCGCAGACAGATAGTTGTAAAGCGAGAGTCCGCTACCGTCGGCAATGCGATAACGGCGCGGATTAAGCCCCACCTTTGTTATGAGCCTATTGATGACGGAAGCGGCGTGCGAAGCCTTCGCAGGACGGTTGCCAGTGGCGGCTGCAAGCTGATAGAACATCGACTCGGCATAGAGATTGTCGCTCTCCTTGAGCATCTTCATCAACACCTGGTCGATGGTATGGAATCGGCTGACAATGCAGAAGGCATCGTCGGGTCGCTGGCGCTCGGAGATATTGGCTTCCACCACGATGCCGGCTTCTGAAAGCTCGCGTATGAAGCGCTCCACGAACAGGTCTTTTCTGCCGATGAGCAGGGGCGAGAGCACGGGATTGTCATCGTCCCAGCACCATCCCTCACCTGCAAGGTCGGAGTCTTTCATCGACTTGTCTGCATAGATATAGCCTCGGATAGTGTCCACTCCCATCTTGCGCACGCCCTCCACGAAGGCTCGCATGTCGTCGTTATTGAAGCGTGGATCGAAGCCTCCGACGCAATAGATGTTGCCATGGAGCGTACGGTCACTAACCTCACCGGTATAGCAAAGCTCGGTCTTGAACTGATAGCTACCGCCAAGCTTGTCGATGGCAGCAATGGCTGTCAGTACTTTCATGGTGGAAGCAGGACGGAGGAGCTGGCGCTCGCCGTGGGCATAGAGCACAGAGTCGGCATCAAGGTCGTAGACCATCATTCCCACTTGCGACGTGCTGAACATATCTGCCTGTAGCATGTGGTCGAGCTCTTCCTTCACGGCGAGATGCCACGGAAGGGTCTGCGAACGCACGGAAAGGGTGTCCATGGACATGGAATCCACGGAGAGCGAGTCGTCGTCTTCGAGATATACCTCCTGTGCACGGACGTAAGAGAATGTGGAAAGGAGCGCCATGACGAGCACGGCGCTTCTGAGCAGTCTGGTAATAAAAGTATCCTTATTTATAAATGTATGGTTATTGAAATACATATCCGTTCTTTATATATCTTCTTTTAAAGGCTTTTTTCGTCCTGACGTCGCTTCACCTCCTCAATGAAGCCTTTCTGGTCAGAGGGTTGGGCGTAAGTGATGCGGCTGATGCCATACTCGATGACGAGATAGCTGGCTGTGAACAGGCTTGCGGGACGACGGGTTACCTTCACTATCTGCACCACGGGAATGACAAGTTTTCTGCCAAGACGACCGTGCGATATGGTGAGCATGCCGTCTGAAGTGAAGACATAGGTGGTATTCACCAACCGGTCGACGACAGCAGCGCCGAGCAGAAGGCAACAAAGACCGACGAGCGGCAACATGCCCTGTCGGGAAAGAAAACACCACAAAGCCAAAGCTGCGAGAAGGAGCAGCACGACAAGCCCGTGATAATTGAATTGCTGATGGAAAGTTCTGTTCATAACTAATGTGCAAAGTTACGCATTTTCCACGGGTTATCGGGGATGTGGCGTCATAATTAGGAATGTTTAATGATTGGATGCGGGGGAAGGATTGACGTTTGACAGAGATAGATGGATGCACGTTACATTTATCTATAAATCCATGCGATGCAACGACAATACATAACACAAGTATGCTGTGTTTATTACGGATTGTCAGAAAAAGGGAATAAAAAAGTAAAAAAGATGAACAAGTAGGAAAGGCTAATAATTTTTTTGCGTAAATTTGTAGGCCGAAAAAAAGAAACTCAACATTAACAATAATCAAAAGTAAAAATAAAAGAAATGAAGAAAATCAGAGCAGCCGTAGTGGGATACGGCAACATCGGACAATACACATTGCAGGCGCTTGAGGCTGCCGGCGACTTTGAGGTGGCTGGCATCGTACGCCGCCACGGAGCTGAGAACAAGCCGGCTGAGCTGGCACAGTATGAGGTGGTGAAGGACATCCGCGAACTGAAGGACGTGGACGTTGCCATCCTTGCCACTCCTTCGCGCTCTTGCGAGGAATATGCCAAGCAGATTCTGCCCTTGGGCATCAACACCGTGGACAGCTTCGACATCCATTCGTCCATCGTCAGCTATCGCCGCACGCTCATGCCCATCTGCAAGGAGCACAACGCCGTGAGCATCATCTCAGCTGGTTGGGATCCGGGCTCTGACTCGATTGTCCGCACTCTGATGCAGAGTCTGGCTCCGAAGGGACTCAGCTACACCAATTTCGGACCTGGCATGTCAATGGGTCACAGCGTCTGTGTACGCTCGAAGGAGGGCGTGAAGAACGCTCTCTCCATGACCATTCCTAAGGGCGAGGGTCTGCATCGCCGCATGGTTTACGTGGAGCTGGAGGAAGGCGCAAAGCTGGAGGACGTTACTGCCGCCATCAAGGCTGATCCCTACTTCTCTAACGACGAGACTCACGTATTCGAGGTGCCCTCTGTAGACGCCGTCCGCGACATGGGACACGGCGTTCATCTCACTCGCAAGGGTGTGAGCGGCAAGACTCAGAACCAGCGCATGGAGTTCATAATGAGCATCAACAATCCTGCTCTTACAGGTCAGGTGCTCGTCAACGTGGCTCGCGCCACGATGCGTCTGCAGCCGGGTTGCTACACAATGGTGGAGGTTCCGGTCATCGATATGCTCGAAGGCGACCGCGAGGAACTGATCAGCCACCTCGTGTAAGGAACGGAGCTGTGTAAAGCTATATAATGTTGGAGCTATATAATACGAAAAACGAGAGTGTGTCAATCTTCATTGTCACACTCTCGTTTTTTATTATCTTGTTTTGTTTTATCTTGTCCTATAATTTGTTTACAGCTTAAATCTGTAAGCAGCCGTAAACTCAAACACATTGCTCCTCACCTTATCACGAACAACGTTGAGCTTGCTCTGCAGATCGGTGAGGCCGAAGTTATAGCGAGCATCTATTATCACGTTGGAAAACTCGTAGCTCACACCCACGGGGATGGCTACGGACACGTTGGAAAGCGTAGGCTTCAGGTCGCAATCGAAATACTCAGGCTTAGTGTAGACGGTCACACCCTTGTCGTTGGTGGTGTAGCTGGTCTCGGTATACTTCGTGCGTCCAGACAGCGGGAAGCCTATCTCCACACCCGTCTTGATGGCAAAACCCGGACCGATGTATCCGTTCAGGATAATTGGCACGGTGAGGAGATGCAGCTGAGTTTTCCAGTCGCTATATCCAGAGCCAGTGATGCTGACGACTTGATGATTGCTGCCCAGCGTGGTGGTCTCTGTCTTCGTGTTGTCATACTTACATCCCTGCTGCGAATAACGCACGCCCACCATGACCGAGAGATTGGGCATAAACTGATAGTCGAAGTCGACACCAGCCACTACACCGGGCTTGAAATGCGGCGAATGCGCCTCTTCGCCCGATGTAAATATCGTCATACTGGAGAGCGACGACAGACTTACGCCAAGGCGCGGGATGACGGAGAAGGTGCCAGCCGCAGGATGCTGGGCGTACGACGCTACGGTAAATGCCAGCAACGACAAGGCGAGGAAGATTCTTTTAATGTGATTACGGTTTATTGTCATAACGGTATGATACTATTATTGCTGTGTTTGTTATTATAATAACGGAGAAATGCCAGATTATTGCATCTGGCGCAAGATTTATTAGCAAGGCGTATATACAAAAAAAGTGTTCCGAGACTTCACAGCCTTGAAACACTCTGAAAATATATTCGATTTACAAGAAATTAGTCCTTGTTGTTGCGCTTACGCTCAAGATGGTCAAGAATAATCTTGCGCATACGGATGTTCTTAGGAGTAACCTCCACCAGCTCGTCGCCCTTGATATACTCAAGACATTCCTCAAGACTCATCACGGTCTTCGGGATAACGCGGGCCTTCTCGTCCGAACCGCTGGCACGCACGTTGGTGAGCTGCTTAGCCTTGGTTACGTTGATGACGAGGTCGTTGTCGTGAACGTGCTCGCCTACTACCTGACCGCCGTAGACTTCCTCACCCGGATCGATGAAGAACTTGCCGCGATCCTGCAGCTTGTCGATGGAATAAGCGTATGCTGTGCCGGTCTCCATGGCTATCATCGAACCGTTCATACGACGTACTATCTCGCCCTTGTACGGCTGATACTCCTTGAAACGGTGTGCCATGATGGCCTCGCCCTGACTGGCTGTGAGCACATTGGTACGCAGACCGATGATACCACGTGAGGGAATATCAAACTCGATGTCAACGCGCTCGCCGAGAGTCTGCATGGATGTCATCTCTCCCTTACGGCGTGTCACCATATCAATCATCTTGCTGGCGAACTCCTCAGGAACGTTGATGGTGAGTTCCTCGATAGGCTCACACTTCTGTCCGTCTATCTCCTTGTAGATAACCTGCGGCTGTCCCACCTGAAGCTCATAGCCCTCACGGCGCATTGTCTCGATGAGGACAGAGAGATGGAGAACGCCACGTCCGCTGACAATCCACTTATCTGTGGTATCCTCGAAAGGACGAACGCGGAGAGCGAGGTTCTTCTCAAGCTCTTTCTGAAGACGGTCGTTGATGTGACGTGATGTAACGAACTTGCCTTCCTTACCGAAGAAGGGCGAATCGTTGATGGTGAAGAGCATGCTCATTGTAGGCTCGTCGATGGCAATAGGAGGCAGCGGCTCGGGATTCTCGAAGTCGCAGATGGTGTCGCCAATCTCGAAGCGCTCCAGACCTACGATGGCACAGATGTCGCCAGAGTGAACCTCGTCCACCTTCTTCTGACCCATACCCTCGAATACGTGCACTTCCTTGATACGTGTCTTCTCCATAGATCCGTCACGATGAGCAATGGTGATGTTCATTCCCTCCTTGAGTGTGCCACGATGAACACGACCTACGGCGATGCGACCAGTGTAGCTCGAATAGTCGAGCGACGTAATAAGCATCTGCGGTGTGCCTTCGAGCACCTTAGGTGCGGGAATAATCTCCACAATCTTGTCGAGCAAATAGTCGATATTGTCTGTAGGAGCATTGAAGTCCTCAGCCATCCAACCGTTCTTTGCCGAACCGTAAACAACGGGGAAGTCGAGCTGATCCTCTGTAGCGTTGAGAGAGAACATAAGATCGAACACCATCTCATAGACCTCCTCAGGGCGACAGTTGGGCTTGTCCACCTTGTTTACAACGACGATGGGCTTCAGACCAATCTGCAATGCCTTCTGAAGCACGAAGCGTGTCTGTGGCATCGGGCCCTCAAAGGCATCGACGAGCAGGATGCATCCGTCTGCCATATTGAGCACTCGCTCCACCTCTCCTCCGAAATCGGAGTGACCCGGGGTGTCAATAATATTGATTTTCGTACCTTTCCAGTTGATAGAAACGTTCTTGGAAAGGATGGTTATTCCTCGTTCACGCTCCAGGTCGTTGGAGTCCAACACCTGGCCACTGTTATCCTGGCCGTCGCGGAACAGCTTGCCCGCCAACATCATCTTGTCCACAAGTGTGGTCTTGCCATGGTCGACATGGGCAATAATCGCAATGTTTCTAATGTCTTGCATTTATTTTATACCTTAAAAAACTTTTGCAAAGTTACGAATATTTTTCCATACAAAACGCAAAGGTCCCGAAATTTCCACTTGGAAATGTCGGGACCTTGTGTTGTCTTAAGCTTTAGTGCCTTGTGCGTATTACTTACGGAGGCCGAGGGCCTTGATGATAGCACGGTAGCGATTGATGTCGCGGTCGTACAAATAGTTAAGCAATGCGCGGCGCTTTCCTACCAGCTGTGTCAGTGAACGTGCGGTAGTATAATCTTTACGGTTCTTCTTAAGATGTTCCGTCAAATGGGAAATACGGTATGAGAACAATGCTATCTGGCTCTCAGCTGAACCAGTATCAGTGTTAGACTTTCCGTACTGTCCAAAGATCTCTTGTTTTTTTGCCTGATCTAAATACATAGAACTTTTTGAAATTAAAATTATTATTTGTGCAAATGCGGATGCAAAGGTACAACTTTTTGTCCAATTACATCCGCATTCACCTAAATATAATTTACCGAGTTAACGATTTTTTGCATTATTTCACAACGACCTTGCGTCCGTTCTGGATGAAGATGCCACCCTTAACGTCCTTGAGGTTGTTGCCAACACGCTGACCGGCGGTGTTGTATACCGGTGCGTTGGGGTTGTTAGGAGCGACAACGATGTCGTCAATACCAGTCCAGTTATCGCCTACACCCACTGTGTTAGAAGCGAGTGACTCGCCGTTAGCATAAACGGTGATAACCACGTAAGTGTGTGTGCCGCTTGCCTCAGTGTCTGTCCATGTAGTGGTGTTAGCGTCAAGCTTCTTAACGAGTTCGCCGTCACGATAAACGTTATAGCCCATTACCTTGAGACCACCAGTCTTATATGTTACGTCGTCCACGCAGAAGTAGTTAGGCTCATAGCTGTAAGAAGTCAGACCACCTGTTGTGGTGTAAACGATGGCGAAGTAGAGAGCTCCCTCAGGAATGTTAATCTCGTGCTTTGTCCAGTAGCATGTTGCCTCGAGCGACTCCTTGTTGATCTTTATGAAAGAAGAAGCGCTGTTGTCGTCCTCTGAGTAGTAAACGTCGAAGGTCTCAGGACCTGCGTTCGGATATGTAGCATTGTTGGTCACCTGATCGTTAGGAGCCTTTACCCAGAACGAAACGGTCTGCTCCTCACCTGAGAGTTCCGGAGAGATGAGCCAGTCGCTTGTAGGTGTGCCGGTGTCGATGGTGGCAGCGCTTGCGAGCATAAACTGCTTGCCATTATGCGGGTCGAATACAGCTGCAAACTGATCAAGGATGTCGCTTGACAGACCAGAAACCTGCCAAGGATTGAATACGATGAACGAAGCTGCGTCCTTCATGTGAGGATACGAAATACCGCCGAAGCCGTATGTACCAGCCTTGTCCTCGTCGTAGAGAGTCCAGTCGCCTACGTTAGAGATAAGCCACGGTGAGTAGTTCTCGAAGCTGTCGTATACTGTTGTTCCCTCAACATTGTTCATGCCTGTCCATGTAAGAACGGCGTTAGAGCCATTCTGCTGGAGTGCGAGGTCGGTGATAGCAGGGAGAACTGCTGATGTAACGTAAACAATCTTCTCCTCAGTAAGGTTGTTCTCTGGAACGACGTCAGCGTCCCATTCTGCCTCACCCTGTACAGAGAAGTCAACTGTATAGATGTTCGGAGTGAAAGCAAACTCGTAAGATGCCTTCTCGTTAGGCTCAAGATCCTCACCTTCCTGTGTCTCAAGCTTCTTGCCGTCAACATAGAGACTTACTGTATAACCTGAAGCCTTGGCTGTACCGAGGTTAGTTACGTTAATGGTAACGCCGCACTTCTTGCCCTTCTGAACGTGAGCAGGAGCATCGATCGTAGCCTCAATGTTGCTGGCTACAGCATCATAAATCTTGATGTTGTCAATCTGGATGGATGTGTTCTCTGCCTCAGCATAGATAAACGGACGGATGTAACCGTTCTCAGTACCTGTGGTGGAGAACTGTGAAAGGTCGAATGCTGCCGAGCGCCAGCCCTGCTCACCTTCGAGTTCATTATAGTCAACAACGCCAGCTGTCTCCATTGTCTGACCGTTGCGGAGAATCTTCATTGTGATCTTGCCGTCTGTTCCCGGTACTGCATAATACCAGAACACAAGCTGCGGGTTACCCGAGTTGGCGATATCCACCTTCGGACCCTGGATGCAAGCACATGTCTGTCCCTTCTGCGGAGAGAAGATAAGGCTACCGTTGTCGTTGTCCTGTGATTCCTCACCCAAACCGAAGCGACCAGTCTGCGTAGCGTCAATCATCCACGGACCAGCTCCAAGAGTCTTGCCGGGGAACGATTCCACCCAAGGCATAGCGTGAGGCTTACCTACAGCGAAACCATAACGTCCGTACTCGCTGATAGCAAGTGTGTCGGTCGGTGTGTTGGTCAGAGCCTTTACAACATACTGCTTTACGTACTGCGAACCTTCATAGTTGACATCTGTAAGAGTATACTCAGGCTTGGTGAGTCCCTCATAGTTAGCACCCGGCTCCTTCAGATAACCATATTCAAGAAGGTATACGTGATAATAACGCTCTGAGATATCCACGTAACCGCCGTTAGCACCGCTGTTCTCTGTGGTCTCGTCCCACATCAACTTAGCTGTACCGTCGAGATTGTCCCAAACACGTACGTTCTGCGGAGCCATAGGAGTATCCACGCCCACATATACTGATGTCTGAGCCTCGTCAGAGCGGATGTCGTTGGCAGTGGTGTATACGCTATATACGTGCTTGCCGCCAGTTACAGCCTCGTCGTTCCATTCTATCTGCTGACCGGGAGTAGGATTCTCGTAAACCTTTACGAGGTCATTATAGTCGCGATAGATCTGTACTCTCGATACTGAAGACAGGGGCGCGCCCTTATAGTCCTTAGCAGGAACGGTGAACTTCACCTTAGCCGAAATAGCACCCTTTGCGCCTACCTCAACCACAAGGTCGTTGATAGTAGCGGGACGTACTGATGTAGCAGCCTCTGAAGTCACCTTCACGCCGTTCAGAAGGATGGCGCCGCGCTGCTTGCTTGTCGCATGGATGCCGAAGCGATAATTGCCGGTTGTGGGAGCAGTAAAGACTCCCGAGAGCTGTGTGGCATTAAGCGTTCCGCCCCAAGAGAGGGCTGACGTAACGGCTGTCTTGTCCACAATGGTGGTGTATTCAGAAGGATCGTCGCTAAGACCATAAGCGATGGAGAGCTCGCCCTGTCCACCCTGCGGTGAACGGAAAGCGCTTGTCTCGATACGATAAGCCTGTCCAGCCATGAGTTTTACAGGAGGAGAAACAATCCAGTCGTCGGCATCCTGCTTCTGGGCAGATCCGTCGTAGCACATCAAGTTGCCGACACCAAGGTCAGCACCCCATGTGATCTTGTCATTGTTCTTGTCCTCAACGGTCCATACGTTGTTCTTGAGGTCAGACTTCCAAGTCATCCACAGTTCTGAGAACGGAACATCATAAGCTGATGCCGTGGACGGAGTCTGCGCGTTCATCGTAGACGGAAGGAGCATAGCTGCTGCCACCATCGCACGCGAAAGTGTAGGGAAAAGTTTAAACATAATTAATAGATTTATCTAAGTGTTTTCTTAATTGATTATTAACTAATATAACAACTCTCTATTCTTTTATTTGACGCATACAGGCGTCAAAGGTTTAAGTTAGTCTGATAAAAAACGCCCCGAAAGGGAAAAGTAAGTATCATTCTTACCGAAGAGCTTAGCTTCTCCCTTCCGGGGATATCTGTACTCTTTACCTTAATTATAACTTAAGGAAAAGATATATTACTTAAGGAAAAATTTCTTGCCGTTCTTGATTACAAGACCCTTGGCGTTGTCCGAAACGCGCTGTCCTGCAACATTGTATGCCTTGCCGTCTGCCTTACCGTCTGCCTTAACAGAGCCGATGGCTGTATAGTTGTTCTCACCCTGGAAGACAATGATATCCTCTGTAGAAGCTGAACCACGAACGCCCTTGAGAGTAAGCTTGCAAGAACGTGTGCTTACGCCTTCAGGAAGTGGGTCGCAAGAGAACTTCAGCACTACGATACCGTAAGCAGAATATGTCTGAGCGTCGATGTTGATGCCCTTAACCCAGTCAGCTGCGCCAGAAATCTCATAGTTCTCGTTGCCTTCCTCGTCATACCAAGGAGAGTTAACTGAGAGTACGCCACCACCAAACTGATTCTGCTTGTCGGCTACAGCCTGGCAACCATTGCCCGAGTCGTCCACCTTCACGATACCGAAGTTGCCGTCCTCGTCGATGTACGGGTTGCAGTAGTCATACATAGCGCTGAATGTAGCATGGAGAGCTACATTGTTTTCGCCATAGAGATTTACGTAAGCAGAGGTTGTACCCAATGAGAATGTGCCCTGAGCTGGCTCCATGCCCTGTACATAATAAGGAATTGCACTACCTGTCAGACCTACGTCAACACCCTCCTGGTCGAATCCGTAAACCACAACAGAGAAAGGCTCGTTGATCACGAAGCCCTTAGCCTTGCCGTCCACCTTCTGTGTGAACACGAGGTTGAAGGTATTGAAGTAGAGGTCGCCTGCGTTTACGCCACCAAGATCCTTAACCGAATCAGGTGTGCATGTCAACTCTGCGATGACCTTATCACCAGGAATGCGCTGTCCGTTCTCGCCCTCGATGATATTGCGAACCACGAGCTTGAGCTCCTTGCCAGCAGGTATCGGACTGTAAGCTGTAGAGAGTGCATTGAAGAAGATGTCCTCTACGTACATAGGAGCCATCGGCTTCGGGAAATTCTGGTAAACACCAGTGCTTGTATATGTAATGTTGTCATCAGTGACAAGCTTACCTGTTCCATATACGTAATTGCTCTGCAGACCACCGAGCTGTATCAGGCTTACGTGCGAATCGGTGAAAGCAACGGGCTGGATACGACGTCCTACCTGATCCTCGCCAGCGAGCATCTTGGTGTAATATGCCTTAGAAGCGTACTGATTGTCGGTAAGCCAATAGGCGTTGTCCTCGCAAAGTGTGAACGAGTCTGTGCCGCAGACTATTGTCGGAGCAGCGTCACGAGCATTGAATCTTGATTTCAGATAGAAGTTGTCGTCAGCATCTGAACGGTATGTGGTGCCGGTCTGACCTGTGCGGTCATAAGAAGTAAGATCGCCATAGAAGTCGAAGATATTCTGATGCCAGAGGTAAGGACCCTTTGCTGTACCTGCCTTCTCGAACTTCACCCATTGGTTAGCAGGCACAACGAGGTAAGAAGGACCCCAAAGCTGACCGTCACGATCATAGTCCTGGAAGAGCGAGCCTGAAGGCGAGAGGTAATAAACAGGCTTTACTGCAGCTGGTGCCTTCTTGGCAGCCTTACCTACAGAAGCCATAAGACGCTTTGCTACGGGAGCATCATTAAAGTGCTTCACTCCCTCTGCAAAGGGCTGTGCGTTCATTGCAGACACAGCGAAAGTGCTTGCAATAGCCAAAAGTAAAGTTTTTTTCATCTAACGTTAATGATTATTTATGATAATAGTTTATATATTTTTTGCAAATATAGACATAATGAACGGAATATCAAACATTTTCTTCCGCATTTTTATTTAGAAGAATAATATTATACACTAATTAACAAAGCCGTAAAGCTGAATTAGGAGTTACGAGTTAGGAACTCCTAACCCATAACTCCTAATTGGCTTTGCCGACTAATCGTTGAGAATCAGCAACGAATCGCCGTACGAACCGAACATGTATCCGTGCTTCACGGCGAGATTGTATGCCTCCATCACGAGATCGTAGCCACCGAAGGCGCAGGTCTCCATGAGGAGAGTTGAGTAAGGATGGTAGAAGTTTGACACCATCGAGTCTGCCAGTCCGAAATCGTAGGGCGGGAAGATAAACTTATTGGTCCATCCGTCATACTCCTTGAGCATTCCGTCAGTACCCACAGCTGTCTCCGTAGCCTTAACGACGCTTGTGCCTACGGCGCACACATGATGCCCTGCACGCTTCGTGTCGTTGACAATCTTACATGCCTCGGCACCGATGTGCATCTGCTCCGAGTCCATCTTGTGCTTAGTAAGGTCTTCCACCTCTATGTCATGGAAGTTGCCAAGACCGCAATGCAGGGTGATATATGCGAAGTTGATGCCGCGAATCTCCATGCGCTTCATAAGCTCACGCGAGAAGTGGAGTCCTGTGGCAGGAGCCGTAACGGCGCCTTCGTTCTTGGCGAAGATGCACTGGAAGTCGTCGAAGTCTTCCTCCGTACCGTGCGGATTGTCGCGGCGGTCGATGATGTATCGTGGGAGCGGAGCCTCGCCGAGCGCATAAAGCTCGCGCTTGAACTCGTCGTGGGGACAGTCGTAGAGGAATCGCAGCGTACGTCCGCGGCTGGTGGTGTTGTCGATGACCTCAGCCACCATTGTTCCCGACTCGTCGAAGAAGAGCTTGTTGCCGATACGTATCTTTCGTGCCGGCTCGACGAGAACGTCCCAAAGACGCATCTCTTCGTTCAGCTCGCGCAGGAGGAACACCTCAATCTTGGCGTCTGTCTTCTCCTTCGTGCCATAGAGACGTGCGGGGAACACCTTCGTGTCGTTGAAGATAAAGGTGTCGTGCTCGTCAAAATAGTCGAGGATATTGCGGAAGTCAAGGAATTCGCCCTCAATAGGATTGCCGTCAGCGTCCTTCTTATACATGTCGATGGTCTGCGACTTCTTATGGAGCACCATGAGTCGACATTCGTCACGGCGTGTGATGCGGAACGTCTCCTTCTCACCGTTGTCGTTTTCGAACTCACGGTATATGCTATGCGGATAGAGTGCTATCTGCTCTTCTGGCAACTTAAACTTGAACTGTGATAACTTCATGTCTGCTATATAAAAGATGTTGTGTTTGTTCGGGGTGGGGATGATTAAACTTGGGGTGTCTGCGATGGTTGCTGCGCATCGTCGTCAGTCTCGATGGTCTGCTGTGCGAGCCATTCATCGAAGGTGTCGAGTGACAGGCAGTTCTCGATGTGACTGTCGCCCGACTTGGTGCGGCAGAGCTGCGTAAGGTAAGCCCCTGACTGGAGAGCACGTCCGATGTCGCGTGCGAGAGCTCGGATGTAGGTTCCCTTTCCGCATGCCACACGGATGGTGGCTTGCATAGTTTCGGGAGAGAAATCCATGAGTTCGATGCTGTCGATGTGTATGTGCTTCGGCTTCAGCTCTACGTCGGCGCCCTTGCGACGGAGGTCGTAGGCACGCTGGCCGTTCACCTTGCACGCGCTGAACGTCGGCGGAATCTGTTCGATGTCGCCCACGAACTGTGTCAGAACCTGCTCCAGCGACTCACGTGTGATGGCGTCGGTCGGGAAGGTCTCGTTCACGGGATGCTCCATGTCGTAGCTCGGAGTGGTGGCGCCGAACTGCAGCGTAGCGACATACTCCTTGCCATGTAGCTGAAATTCCTCAATGCGCTTCGTGAAGCGTCCTGTGCAGAGCACCAGAACACCGGTGGCAAGCGGATCGAGTGTGCCGGCATGGCCTATCTTGATGCGCTTTACGCCAAGACGCTTGCAGATGCGGTTGCGGACAAACGCCAGGGCACCGAAGCTCGTCATACCGAGCGGCTTGTTAATGGCGATAACTTCGCCCTTGGTGAAATTCATTCAGTAAGTGTTTGTATATATATATAATAATGTATATAGTCTATGATATTTACATCAAAGAGCAACCGACGGTGATTGCTCCGACGATGGCGCAATATACGGCGAAGTAGATGAGCTTGCCTTTCTTGACGAGATTTATCATCAGACGGCATGCCAGACATCCGCTTACGAATGCTGCAATGAAGCCGACGATGAGCGGCAGGGCGCTGATGTCGCCGAACGCCTCTTCACCCTTCACAGCCTTCAGTACGTCGAGGAGAGCCTCGCCGAGGATGGGCGGGATGACCATGAGGAAAGAGAACTGTGCCAGCTTCTCCTTCTTGTTGCCGAGAAGCAGACCCGTGGCAATGGTCGAACCTGAACGCGACAGACCGGGCATTACGGCGCAAGCCTGTGCCAGACCGATGATGAAGGCGTCCTTCATTGAGATGTTCTCACGCTGACGTGGCTTTGCAAAGTAAGAGAAGGCAAGCAGGGCTGCCGTAACGAACAGCATGCAGCCTACAATAAGAAGGCCAGAACCGAAGATTTCCTCCACCGTGTCCTTGAAGAACACACCGACGATGCCGATAGGAATCATCGAAACGACGATGTTGAGGAAGTACTTTGTCTCGGCGTTCATCTCGAACTTGAAGAGTCCCTTCAGTATCCAGTCGATCTCCTTCCACAGCACCACGAACGTACTCATCACCGTGGCTACATGCACGAGCACTGTGAATGCAAGGTTCTCTTCTCCTTCGATGCCGAAGAGATAAGAGCCGATTGCGAGATGACCACTACTGCTGACAGGCAGATATTCAGTAAGTCCCTGGACGATACCAAGGATTAAAGCTTCAAACCAATTCACTTTTTAATTACGTATTAAGTTCTATAAATGTTAACTATCAAACCCTTCACGGGCATGCGTACCCTGAATTTTTAATCCTTCGGCTTGCGTATGATGGCGTATATCACGGAGATAAAGCCGATGAAGCATACGGCTGGAGCCAACTTTATGCGACGGGCGCTGAAGATGTCGGCGGAGAACACGCCCTCGTCACTTCCTGCACCGCTCATGAGCACAAAACCAAGAATGACGATTGCCATTCCTACTGCCAACAGAATGAAGTTTGTCTTTCCGAAAGCATAATTTCTTTTGTCCATTTTATAACTGAAATTGAATTTGTTATGTAATGTATATATTTAAATCTTATACAGGTCGCCAGCCTTCATTCTGAGGAACTTGTTCACAGAAATCGTAGCGCAGATGGCTGTCAGGAACAGTCCGAAGAACACCACCACACCGGCTGTTATGGCAAGCACGTCCCATGTAAGGATGTCGAGGACGGCGGGCTCATACACGTAAAGGGCGTAGATGGCTCCGCCGAGAGCGCAGCACGCTATGATGGCGGCAAGCAAGCCGAGCAGCATATAGTGGCGCACGAAAGGAGCACGGATGAATCCCCATGACGCACCTACGAGCTTCATCGTATGGATGGAGAAGCGGCGGGCATAGATGCTCAGACGCACGGTGTTGTTGATGAGCGAGAACGACACGATGGTGAGCAGCAGGGCTATGCTGAGCAACACCACGCTGATCTTGGCGATGTTGGCATTGACGCTGTCCACAAGGTCCTTCTCATACTTCACCTCGCTTACCTTCGGATAGTTCTTCAGCTCACGCGAGATATAGACGAGCGAGTCCGAATTGGCATAGTCGGACTTGAGCGTCACTTCCACAGAAGAAAGGAAAGGATTGGTGTCGGCAAACTCGCGCGGGTCGGTGCCCAGCGTGCGGATGCCCTCACGGAGCGCCTCCTCCTTGCTGACGTACGTAAGCTTGTGGATGTAAGGACGCGTGCGCAGACGGGCACAGAACTGCTGTGCCTCTCCCGACGTCATGTCGTCCTGAAGCACCATTGTCACCACGATGTTCTGACGGACATATTCAGAAAGGTTGCGCGCGGTGAACACGGAGAACACCACGAGGCCCAATAAGATAAGCACCATTGCCGTGCTTATACATAGCGTTACTGCCTGCAATCCATGACGATTGCCGGTCTTCTTTTTTTTCTTTGCCATTTCCAAAAGGATATATTACTCCAAATTTCTTGCAAAGGAACAAAAAAATATTGGTTTCAGCGACTGATTAACGTCAATTAACAAGCTTTTTCGGACTATCAGGCAGTATATCACACACATTGTTTAACTTTGCACTATACATTAATAATATACATATATAATCTTATGCCAACAGCTTTATATCCTTCTCCCATCGTCGGACCCATACACAGCCGGCGTCTGGGCATCTCGCTCGGCGTGAACGTCAACCCGAGCGACGGCAAGATTTGTACGTTCGACTGCATCTACTGCGAGGTGGGCTACAACGCCATGCGCCGCCCCACCCTGCCGCGCCCGTCACGACAGCACGTGGCGGAATGTCTGGAAAGAAAGTTGAAGGAGATGAAAGACACACATAAAAATCTGGACGTCATAACTTTCTCAGGCAATGGAGAGCCCACAACGCACCCCGACTTTGAGGGCATAGTGGACGACACCATACGTCTGCGCGACCGATATTTCCCCGCAGCGAAGGTATCAGTGCTCAGCAACACCACCATGGCGCATCTACCCTCCGTCCATCGTGCCTTGGAACGCGTGGACAACAACATCCTGAAGCTCGACACCGTAGACCTCGACTACATCCGTCGCATGGACCGTCCGACGTCGCCAGCATACAACATTGACGACATCATCAGCACTCTCCGCTCATTCCACGGCAACGTCATCATCCAGACTATGTTCATGAAGGGAACCGACATCAGCGGTCAGGACCTCAACAACACGTCCGACCGCTATGTAATGCCCTGGATAGAAGCGCTTAAGCAGATTCGTCCGAAGCAGGTGATGATCTACACCATCGACCGCGACACGCCCTGCCACACACTTGAGAAAGCCACCCACGAAGAGCTCAACGGCATACGCGACCGTGTGGCAGCAGAGGGAATAGAATGCACGGCAGCGTATTGACGAGCTGTCGGGCCACATTATTTAAACAGATCCTCCATCGTGATAACCTTCTGCACCCTACCTGCATATTCATTGAATTTCAGTCCGTAGGTGGTCACAAGAGTCAGATGGAGGGCATTCTTACACTTTGTCTCCTCAAGGAAAGTGCTGAGTTTATGGCGAAGGTTCTTGTCATAGCCTGCATTAATGACGAAATCATCATCGCAGAACTTCATCTCGCAGATATTGTCAATATGGTCAGCACGTTCGATAACCAAATCAATCTGTGCCCCATCCTTCTCCTTCCTGCTTTTCCAAGGGCTCGCCTCCGTCTGCACGCCACTAATGCCAAGCGCCTGCTTTATCTGTGGAAGATGCGAGATACAAAGCGACTCGAACGTGAAACCTCGCCATGCCGTGAGAGAAGAAGTCAGCAAATTGTCCTGCCAAAAACTCGGATTCGTAGTTTTTCTGCCATCAATGAAAGTCAGATAAAACTTACTGTAGAAGTCTGTAAGACGAAAGTGGACTTCTCGTTTCGGATAGTCATACTTCACATACGAAGTGATAAAGTCACTAACCTCCAACGCCTTCAAAGTAGCTGACAGTCCTCCACCATCCGACAACTTCGTCTGCTCCTGAATTTCCTTTCTCGTATAGCCCTGCTGTTTCTGCGCAAGGAGTCGCACTATCTTCATACAATCCTCAGCATTTGTGAAAAGCGAAGAATAAAGACGCTCGAACTCTAACTTAAGTTTAGCATTCGGTTCAAAGAAGAGTCGGTCAATGTTTTGCGCCAGACTTTTCCCTTTCTGCAGCATGGATATATAATAAGGTATTCCACCCGTAGCCATATAACATTGCAGTTGGTCGAACTTGGACATGACGATATCATTAGCCTGATAATATTTTTCGCACTCTCCCAAGGTAAAGGGGCGGAGCTTTATCTCATCAGTAGTCCTGTCAAAGAGACCTCCCTTATTGTTAAGCAACTTGTCTGAAATCCAAGAGGTGGCTGAGCCACACACCACGAGCATCAGATTCTGCCTTCCTGCACCCCATCCATTCCAAAAATGCTCTAAGGCTGTGACAAAACCAGAACGAGGTGTGTCCATCCAAGGCAGCTCATCAAGAAAAACCACCTGTCGTTTATCGGTTTCTTGTTTCTCCAAAAGGGCTATGAGCGCATCGAACGCCTCCAGCCAATCAGAAGGCACCTGCTTCAGATCGCTGCCATACCTCACAAGAGAAGTATAGAAATTGCTAAGTTGCAGCTCCTTCAGTTTCTTGCCTTTCAACTCATACGGCGACAATCCCGTATGATAGAAACAGAGCCTGTCACCCAACAATTCCCTTACAAGAAATGTCTTGCCCACTCTTCTTCTGCCATAAACGACAGCAAAGACGGGCTTATCTGCTTGATATAGAGCCTCTATCTCTTTGATTTCATGCTCTCTTCCTATAATTTTCTGTGCCATAATAACGTCGCTATTTTGCTGCAAATATACAAAATATATCGTTTCGCGCAAAATAACGATTCGCTATTTTGCGCGAAACTACCTTTAAAGACCACTTCCAGCAAAATAACGAAGCAGTATCATACCATTACAGACCGTCATTCCAAACGCTTGTATCAGCTTTTTCATTGCTCACACAGCCGTTCCACCTCGTCTTTAGCCAATCCCGTTATTGACGCAATAGCATCAATATCCATTCCTTTGTCATACATCATCTTTGCTACTAAAGCTATTCCTTCAGCACGACCTTCCTCTCGGCCCTTCGCAAGTCCTTCCTCCATGCCTTCCTCTCGTCCTTGCTCCTTCGCCGTGTCCAACGAGTTCTTTATGTCGCGATATGCTTTTAGGCTATCCTCGTATTCACGCAACTCCGTAGGAGTGAAGCGTGCCACGGCAGCAGCATCAAACAGTTTGGAGAATATCTTCTCGCGTAGAGCAGCAGGGCGGTTGTCAAGGCGCGACAGATTCTTAAGCACGTACATCCACTTGTCAGACAATGACGTGAGCTCTTCATCGGTCTTGTCAAATCGTCCTACTTCTACATACTTAAACATCAGTTTGGCGTTAAACACCTTATTGGTCTTCGTATCCATCAAGGCAATAGTATGGATTGTGTCTGAACTGTCGAAAGCCTCATCGCTCATTTTATAATTGAGCAAAGCAACAACATACACCTTCTTCAGACAGAAGTTCCAGTCTGAGCCTTTAGGAGCCTGTTCTCTGATAGGAAAGGTTGAATAGAAAAGCGAACGGTCTTTGAAGAATGTCTGATAGGCATTCTGCATCTCCACAATAAACTTCTCGCCTTTCTCGTTCTCACAATAAACGTCAAATATGGCTTTGCGCTCTGCATACACATCACCCACATTCTCACTATTGAGATACTTCACGTCCTTTATCACCTCCTCACCATCAAAGAGTGAGTTGAGGAAGTTGATAAGCAACTCCTTATTGGGGTCTGTGCCGAAGATTCGCTTAAAGCCGAAATCAGTCAACAAACTGATATATCGTTCTTCTGATTGTCTCATAACTAATTGTATTATAGCGTTAGGCAAAGATAGTGCAATAAATCAGAATAATCAAGCTTTTGCAAGAAAATAATGGTTACTTTGTAGGGTGTCCAGTTAGATGTTCCGAAAAACAGATACTGAAATCCTCATTAAGTTGTTAATATTACGCTTTGATATTTAACGTTTTAAGTAACGAAATAGTTCTTTGAAAATTTGTATAACTCGTTGATTTTTAGTATCAATAGTTCGTTAAAATTTGAGTATATGGCTATGCGGCCTTAGGCTGCCAGCCAATGAGTTCTTTGACAATCTTACTAATTAAAGTTCGGTTCGGTCGGCATCGGGACATGTCGAAAATTAATTTCGTATAGTTCGCATTGAACATCAGCGACTTAACTTTTGCCATGGAATTGGCCATGCCATTGTCTTTCATGAAGACTCTGGCGGCATTCATGGAGGCGAACGATGCGTTGAACGCAAAGTCCAACTATCTCTTGTGTCTTGCCTGACAATCCATAAGTCCCGTAAACTGCTTGCTGTCGCGATAGCAGAACTCTATCTGGAAACGAGTGCGGTATGTCTTCAATACTTCCTCACCCTTCATAGAGAGTTTTGTCGAGAAGAACAACTTGCACTTTCCACCGGGCATTCGCCAAATGACAAGCCGCCCCCTCTTCTTCAGAGCCTTAGCATAAGCCTCGAGGATGTATGCCTTTCCATCCAAGCCGTCGATGTGCAGCTCTTCCATACATGACAGGTTGAGGTTTGCCAAGTCAATCTTGTCCCCCTTGATCCTTGGCCGTCCACGTTTCTTTTCCTTCTTGGGAATGTAATGCAGACAAGCGTTGTCACGGAAGCGGCTGACTAGATAGAAGCAAAGCTCCGACATGCCCTTCTCAAACGTGGATGTGGAGAAGAATGCGTCAGCCACTACTATGTCAATGATACTCAGCAGTTTCTTTGAATACCGCTTCATAACACTGATATAATATTCGACGAGTGTCTTGTTTCTCATCTTCAGTGCGGAGTTCCCTATTGTCTGATGGGCACGCAGCATCATGCATTTGTTGTTGGCAACATCCAGCAAGCCGATGCCCATGATTTCAAGTCCGTGCTTCACAGCCCCCGCACATCCCGAACAAAACCGTCCGATATGAGGAGTTTTCTTCCCAGCCTTGCTGATATAGCATGGGTCTATGGCAATGGCAAGTAAGCCATCCATTTCCAACACATGCCTTGCAAAAGACAGGTTCAGCAGAAGCCAATCGATGCAGTCTTTCTTCTTACGGTTGAAGTTCTGACGATAGGTCTGCTCACCATGCTTGCCGTAGCGAGCCATCTGTGTGAAGTTTATCTTTCTGGGTAGAATCATATATAAAGTCAGTATCTCGATGAGCAGAGTCTGAAAAGTTTTTGCTAACTTTGCACCAGATTCTTTCATTGATGTGCGGATTGCATCCTTGAGAATCTCCTCATATTGGCTAAGTGGTTCTGAAAAATTCATACTTTTAAAGTCTTGAATCAACTATAAAGGTACTGAAAATCATACACTTAGCCAAATTTGTTTAGTTATACTTTGTTAATCAACTCGCTCATTTTCAAACGATTACGTAATTATTAACAGAGTATTGGTATATAACACAGCATGTAATGTATGCTGAATGCTATATACGGAATTCTTTTATTTTACTGCTATTGTAGTCGTTCAGTTTATCGGCTTATACGTTGTCCACGCTTACCAAACGTATGGGTAAATCCGATGGAGATAAATCCATAGGACATGCTTTTTGATTTGGTTGAATAATAAACATCATTTTCAAAATCTCCATATTTTTGAGCTTTTATATTTGATGCAATGTTGTAGCCTACTTTTAGCTCAAGGTATGAATTCTTGGTTGTACGGAGTGATGCACCGATTGCAGGAGCAACAAAAAATGAAGTACCCGGAGCTTTTAAGTATTCTTTCAACTCATATCCATATGGTTCATTATCGTAATTGTCAACCCATTTATATTTTCTCATGCCGAGATCTATTGTGCCTATTGGTGAGAGTCGCTTGTCGAGGAGTCGGTAGTTGCCACGTGCAAAGAAGGTGTACATTTGAGGCGAACCATAATATGCGTATTGTGTTTCGCTCAAATATGAGTAGTATTTATTAGCGTATTGTATGTCTTCTCCATCTTCGTTAAAAGGTGAGAATACGTGGAATCCACCACCAAGACCTACGCTGATGTGTGGGTTAATCTTATATGTAAGGACTAAGTTGCCGCCACCTCTTCTTCGTTCTCTGTTGTTGAGTTCTCCTTCTATGCTGAGTTGTAATCCCTTGTCGCGTGTGTCGACTTTCTCTCGTGGTGCTTTTACTTTTTTCGTATCACGTTTGTGGAAGTTTAAGGCAGTCTTTACGCTAAAGTATCCTCCACTACCACCTCCGCTTTTGGTAGCAAAGCCATGAGTGTAGCCTGCTGACAGGATGAAGTCGGTAGTCTTAGACAACGGAATTTGGATACCAGGCATGATTTCCATTACTATCATGTCGAATGATTTTATGGTTGTGCTTATTGTTCCGCCCATTCCATCATTCGCTTCTATCTCCTTGTCACCTTCAATGTTAAGCAAATATCCAAGGCGTGCATTGATTATTGGTTTTAGCTTGCCTTCCGTTGCGCCTGGAAACATAACCTTGAAGTCGCTCATTACTGGTATTTGGGCAGAGGCTTTATCGGATATTGCAACCCATGCACCCGAGCGCATACCTACATACAAATTAGGATGAAACTGTTTGCCAAGACCAATTTCAAGAGGCAGAAAGGTTGATTCCTTCGAGTCTCCTACACCAGCGTTATATCCAGCACTGATGCTGAAGTCCAATCCGCGATGTTTGCCATCTATACTATATTTATTTGTGTTGTTCTCTTGTGCTACTGCTGGATTTGTAAGACCTACGAGCAGAGCTATAAGTATGTGTAAATGTCTCATAATTAAATCTACTTTTCAATGTCTCTTGTGCTATAAATAACTTTTATTCCATTTTTTGTTTTAATTGCAATACTTATTTGTCGTAAATTTAAATAGGCTCCATTCTTGTTGCGAATGCTCCAACATTCATTGTTTTCTAAAACATGCGTCCCCTTTGTCAAATCCGTTTTATTTAGATTGTATTTGTATTCACCTCCACTTATTTCACAATAAAATGAAGTATTAATATATGTATATAGATATACTTCATTTACCATATCATTAAATTCTTCGTCTGTTAATTCGTTATTTATGTTATATGTGATTTTATAACCACATTGATAGTAGTCATAATCATCAGTAAGTTGTTTTGTAAATGTTGCAGTACAATCCGTAATTTGAATACCTTTCTCTAATCCTTCTTGTTTGAATTCGATTTTTTTCTCGTTTCTGCCTGCGACATTGCTACTTTCGCTCCCTGTGGTTTTTACTATGATCTCACGATTACACTCTTCAACTACCGATGTTCGTGCAATAGTAGCTTCAATGGTAGCGTCACCATAACCTTCACTCTTGTCTACACTTAACCATGCCGGTACCTCAATATTCCATGAACCATTGGTTTTTACATTGATTGAAAATGTACCACCATTCCAAGGCACTTTTTCTGAGGAGTATTCTTTTTCCGGGATAGTGCTTGTTACCGTTGTTTCCAACAACTCCCACGGTTCATAGTCGTCGCTACATGCAGTCACTCCAAACGCTCCCATTGCTAAAGGTAGAAATAGTAGCCATTTGCTTTTCAAATTTTTTTTCATATTTGTTAAGTCTTTGCACCAAGGCTCCGTTGTATGCGTTTATTAATAAAGTAGTAGTTGATTTATATAAATAAAAAGACGTGGAGCCAGTCCTCTGCTCGTTTCACGCTCTATAGGCCTTCGCATTGCCCTGTAAGTCGAAACGAGCAACGCTGATACAACGCCAATACATCGTCAAATATCATGCAACAATCAAAATGATAAGAAAACGCGCGTAAATACCAATATATACAGCATATAGCAGATGTTTAACAAAGTATGTATTTTGTTATTTGTTTGTTACTTTACCATTTTATTTTATTATTTATCATAGTTAATGGTTCGTAATTGGTTCTTGTTTTGGGTAACAAATCCGATTATTTTTCGTATCTTTGCACCGTGAGTAACAAATCTCGCAAAATGACAATAAG
>OIXX01000161.1_pt1 | contig 53996 bp, 49 predicted proteins | sample 1588161 | NCBI WGS metagenome assembly OIXX01 (sample SAMN03283274) | human gut metagenome | biome: human-associated habitat; material: feces | host: Homo sapiens | place: Peru | collected 2012 | reverse complement strand
AGACGATATTATATGATTCCCTTTTTGGAATAGGCTACGATACTTCTAGGATTATACAATAAATAACATAAAAGAGGGTGCGCCATAGACTTATGACACACCCTCATTTTCTGATTCATACAAACGATATGGAAGAATACCAATCCCCTATCTGAACTACATGCAACAGCCCAATATTGTGTAAGAAAAATTCCATATTCTAATCTTTATACTGAAAGCCCCGAAAAATAAGGAAAGTAGAGACTCAAAATTTTCCCTTAAGGAAAAATAAAAATATCCTTAAGGAAAAATATATTTTTCTTTAAGGGAAAAAATATTTCTCCTTAAAGATTATTTTGATTTTCTGAGACTTGTAATGATATTTGTAAATAACAAAATTCATATCCAAGCAAGCGACCTATCCTCTTGCTACTGCTTCAACGAACGGTGAATTTTGGAGAGACTATACGCCAGAGAATCCAGGAACAGGAAAAGCCCCAACAGCCAATAGCCCCAGGAATCTGCATCCCACAACCATACTACACCTCCTATCAGCAGCAGATTCAGAAGATGAACCACCAGATGCTTGCCTGCCAGGAAACTCAGGCGATAGGCATAATGAGCATGACAGAAAACAAAGACTCCTATCGACTCCAGAACATAAGCTACTACAATACCTGCCCCCAAACCATCCAGACCATACCATAGATAGCCGATGATTTCGCAGACGATGAGCAATAATACGCAACAGCATTCCTGAACCAGAAATATCCGAGCCTCCCCCCTAGACAAAGGTATATACTCCAGCGGCAGATAAAACGCCTTCCACAATAAGCCTGCTGCAGCAATCTGAGTCATACCCAAGACACCTAGAAACTGGCTGTTGTATAATAATGGTATGGCTATAGGAAGCAACAGGATAATGGCAATGATGATTGGACCCATCAAGAGGAGATTCATCTCTAACTGTCTGTTTACAATCAGATTACGGTTTTCCGCCTCGACCCTACCACTCACCTCACTTTTTACTGCAGAAAGACGGGGGTAATAATCGGTTTCCATCACCGAAAAGATCATACCACCATACACCAGCACCAGGGTAATACCGGAATTGAAAAGACCAACCACGGCGAGATCTCCCTGCTGATTGAGAAAGGCTCTTACCAAAAATTCAGCACCACTACTCATTATTCCTGCCAAGACGAACGAGAGTCCCAGACGAACCATGGGGAAAGCTTTAACCAACTGGCTCCTGGAAAAGCACAAGCGAAACGGCTTTTCCTTACGTGAAAACCAAAAGGCAAGAAACCATTGGCTTAATGACAACAGAAAAAGTACTACGAGAATACCCTGCTCTCCGAAATAGCCATAGATGGGCACAGAAACCAGCAAAGACAAGAGCGCCAATAAAGAAGACTGCACCGCCAATGCCTTGAGCTTACCCAATCCTTTGAGAATAGCCGTCTCGCCACCAGCCAATATGGTAAAGAAGATAGTAGGAGCCAACAAAATGAAATGCAGAGTATGATTTCCCCACGAAAAGGTGAAGAGATTAAGCAAGGGGCCTAAAAGAGCACAAAGCAAAGCACCCAGAAAAGCAGAAAGCAGACAGAGTGAACGGACCTGGGCAACAGCCTGGTCTATCCCGCTTCCGGTATCTGCCTCAGAAACCACTCTAACGCCACTGGTAGGAATACCGAGATTGGAAGCAGAAGAAAGAAAATTGGAAGTAGAATTGAAAAGAGACAGCAACCCCATACCTGAAGGTCCCAGGAACATAGCGGTAAATTTATTCCTGACTACGCCAACGAGCATATTCAGCCCCTGAACTCCTCCAAACAATCCGGTATATTTCAATATATGCGAATAGCTGTTCTTTTCCGAATCCAGTCTTTCATCCATTTTCTTAGTCTTTCCCATAATACTTTAACGCAAATCCAGGATATTTATTGCAAAAACAGGGGATTTATTGTAAAAACAGGCAACAAAAAAAAGGCCGACACTCTTCATAAGAGTAATCGACCTTTATACTTTTCAATCTCCAAAGAAGATTCTTTTAGAAGATTAAGCCTCAGCTGGAGCCTCCTCTGTAGCCTCAGTCTCAGCAGCAGCAGCGGCAGCAGCAGCCTTCTTCTCAGCTACCTTCTTAGCGATTGCCTCGTTCATCTTCTTCTCTGCCTCGAGCTCCTTAGCAGCAGCTTCCTTCTTAGCCTTAGCGTCGCCCTCGCGAACAGCAGAAGCCTTAGCGTCCTTGCCATTCTTCCAAGCGTCGAAACGCTTCTGAGCCTCAGCATCGTCGAATGCGCCCTTCTTAACGCCACCCTTGAGGTGCTTCATCAAGTAAACGCCCTCGCCCTTGAGGATGTTGCGAACTGTGTCTGTTGGCTGTGCACCTGTCTCTACCCAGTAGAGTGCGCGCTCGAAATTCAAATCTACAGTAGCAGGATTGGTGTTAGGGTTGAAAGTACCAATCTTCTCAGTAAATTTACCATCACGTGGTGCTCTAACGTCAGCGATTACGATGCTATAGAAAGCATAGTTCTTACGACCGCCGCGCTGCAATCTGATTTTTGTTGCCATTTTTTAAATCTAATTTTAATTTAATTATTAATGAGGTTTGAATTTTATGCTGTCATCTCGTGACAGCGGGTGCAAAGGTACTACTTTTATTTGGTACCCACAAATTTTTCTCCTATTTTATAGGCTTTTTTAGCATTTCTTTTAAGAATCAGGGCTTTATCGGATGCGATCAGCGGCTTTTACCAGCTTTTCGTCATCATTTACACCCTTATATGCCATAGCGACAAGTATCAGGCTGACGATTGGCAGACAGGCTGCGAACTCGATGCCCATCTTGCCCTGAACCTCTGGAATAGGAATGATACCCAGGAGAATCAAGACATAATCTATCACCCACAGTACCTGAAGCAGCATGGTACATTTGCAGATACTCATCTGTACCTTGCGATTCTTATAAAGGAATATCGTTACCAACGATAAGATTGCTGTTACGCTGAGCAGGACAAACAGAGGGATGCAGGTGGCAGAGACAGCAAGACCGCCTTCGCCTGTCACCACACCCAGATTGTAAACCATACTGTCTGTTCCCATTCCCTCTGGCGCTATACTGCCGATAGGAAAGAACAGACCCAGCGCACATACAATAACAGCTAAAAGCAAAAACAGGGTTTGTTTACGCTGTATCATAACTCTATCTGACTTGTTTAGAGTTCATCCTCATCAGAAGAGTGAGCTGGCACACTTGGATCACGCCAATAGATGCTCTTCTCTACAAACTCCTCTGTAGCAATCAAAGTTGGCTTTGGCAACTTCTCATAGAAACGAGAGATCTCAATCTGCTCACGGTTCTCGAAGACCTCTTCCAGAGAATCGTTGTAAGAAGCAAACTCAGAGAGTTTCTTGCTCAAGTCCTGCTTAATCTCAAGCGAGATCTGGTTAGCTCGCTTAGCGATGATTGCAACACTCTCGTAAATGTTATGCGTATCATCACAGAGATCCATGATGTTACGAGTAACTGTGTTAACTGGTGCTTTTGATTTCTTATAATCCATAATTTATAGTACTATATATATTATTCTATTCTATCGTTTTCTACTAGTAAGCTGTGAGGGGCATTATTTGTTGTCCCCTGCGAGCTTGTCGAGTGTATCCTCAGGATGTGCCTTCTCGAAAGCCTTGCACTTCTCGATATATTTCTCGGCAGTGGCACGCTCCTTAGAATCCGGATACTCATTGATGAAGCCATAGCATTCATCCTCAGCATCCTGATAGCGCTCCAGCTGCTTGCTCTCAACACTCATCTTCGCCAGTTCATACTTGCTCTTCATGATGAGTGTAGCAAATTCCTCGCGCTTGTTGCTGTAAGGATAATCCTTGAGGGCATTCTGCGCTGTAACGATGCAAGCCTCATAATTGTTGCCGCCGTTGGTGCAGTTGCCGAAGTAAGTACCCATATCGAAGTACAGGCGTGCACTCTTATACTCCTTCTCTACCAGGAGATCCTGCAAGGCAAAGAGACGGTTGGTTGCCTGAGCCTTGAGATGAGCATCCGGGAAGAGATCGAGGAACTCCTGGAAGGCTGTAATCGCAGTATAAGTAGTACTCTGGTCGAGTCGAGGCTCCGGGGCATTCTGATAGAGGCTTTCGCCCACAAAGTACTTCGCCATCTCTGCATACTGTCCCTTCGGATAGCTGGCATAATATTTCTTGAAATACTCTGATGCCGTTTCGTAATCCTTCAAGCCATACTCAGCCATCGCCAACATATAGAGACACTCCTCGCCCTCAGTTGAACCCTTCTTCATGGTTACAACTTCCTGCAACAGAGGAATGGCACGAGAATACTTGCCCTGTGCAAAACACTGCTTGGCATACTCGTACTTATAGGTAGGTGTTGCTGCCTTATATACCTGATTATATTCGCTCGCACAGCCAGTGAGAAGCAAAGCTACACTAGCTGCGATTAGTATTGATTTCTTCATATTATTACTTTTGTGGATGCAAAGTTACAGATAATTTGCTTATTATCAAAAGAAAAAATACATTTTTTCGCAAATAATTAATCTTTATAACGATTAATGCCGTTTTTTTTGTATTTTTGCACCCAAAAACAGAGATTATGGACTTTAAAATCACATCAGAATATCAACCAACGGGTGATCAGCCGCAAGCCATCCGACAACTCACCGAAGGCATCCAGCAGGGAGAGCCCGCACAGGTGTTGCTTGGCGTAACCGGTTCCGGCAAAACCTTCACCGTAGCAAACGTGATAGCCAACGTGGGCAAACCGACTCTTATCCTGAGTCATAACAAGACGCTTGCCGCTCAGCTTTATCAGGAGATGAAAGGCTTCTTCCCCGATAATGCCGTGGAGTATTACGTTTCCTACTACGACTATTACCAGCCGGAGGCATATCTGCCAACCACGGATACTTATATAGAAAAAGATCTCGCCATCAATGATGAGATCGACAAGCTCCGTCTGGGTGCCGTTTCCGCTTTGCTTTCAGGCAGAAAAGATGTCATCGTGGTATCTTCCGTATCATGCATCTATGGTATGGGTGGACCAGTAGCTATGCAGGAAAACATCATCAAGATTCACCGGGGACAGCAACTCGACAGAAATGAATTCCTCAGGAAACTGGTAGATGCCCTCTATGTAAGAAACGACATCGAACTGCAGCGCGGCAACTTCCGCGTAAAGGGAGAAACGGTAGATATCTTCATGGCGTACAGCGACAATGTGCTGCGAGTAACCTGGTGGGATGACGAGATAGACAGCATCGAGGAGGTAGATTCCCTCACCTATCACCGACTCGCCTCCTTCGAAGAATATGAGATTTATCCTGCCAACCTTTTTGTAACCAGCAAGGAGCAGCAGGAAATTGCCATCAGAATGATACAGGACGACCTGGTGAAGCAGGAAGAATTCTTCAAGAGCATAGGCGATGGCATCAAGGCACAGCGCATCAAGGAGCGTGTGGAATACGATATGGAGATGATCAAGGAGCTGGGACACTGTTCGGGCATTGAGAACTATTCGAGATATTTCGATGGCCGGCATGAAGGTGAACGCCCATACTGTCTGCTCGATTTCTTCCCGAAAGATTTCCTTCTGGTGGTAGATGAGAGCCATGTGAGCATTCCGCAGATCGGGGCGATGTATGGTGGCGACAGAGCCCGAAAGAAGAACCTGGTGGAATACGGTTTCCGATTGCCTGCCGCCTTCGACAACCGTCCGCTCACCTTCGAGGAATTTCACAGCATGATTCATCAGGCTATCTACGTGAGTGCCACCCCAGCCGACTATGAGTTGAGAGAATCTGAAGGTGTGGTAGTAGAACAGCTGATCCGCCCTACGGGATTGCTCGATCCGGAGATAGAAGTACGTCCAAGCGAAAACCAGATTGATGATCTGCTCGATGAGATTCTGACCAGAACCCACCGGGATGAACGTGTACTCATCACCACCCTTACCAAACGTATGGCAGAGGAGCTGACCGAGTTCCTGCTGAACCACAATGTAAAGGCTGCCTATATCCATAGCGATGTGGCAACGCTCGACCGCGTGAAGATCATGAACGATCTGCGAGCTGGTGTGTATGATGTACTGGTGGGTGTGAATCTGCTCCGCGAGGGTCTAGACTTGCCTGAGGTATCGCTTGTAGCCATCCTCGATGCAGACAAGGAGGGATTCCTGCGCAGTCACCGTTCTCTGACCCAGACCGCCGGCCGTGCTGCCAGAAACGTGAACGGCAAGGTGATTATGTATGCGGACAATATCACAGACAGCATGCAGAAGACCATCGACGAAACTGCCCGCCGAAGAAGCATCCAGCTGAAATACAATGCCGACCATGGAATTACGCCAAAGCAGATTCAGAAGGCGATTACCTCTGCCCTGCCTATGGGCAAGGAAGAAGAAGCTGCTTCAGGTGCAGCCACCATCAAGAGCATCAAGAGTGCCGAGAAAGCCAAAGGCATCATGGATCATAAGAACATCAAGGGAGCCGAAGGGTCCAGACAGCGTGTCTATATCGAACCAGATAGCGCCACGATGGTTGCCGACCCTATCGTCCGCAGCATGAGCAGGGAGGAACTGGAGAAGAGCATTGCCAATACCACTGCCCTGATGAAGCAAGCCGCCAAGGACCTCGACTTTATGCAGGCAGCACAATATCGCGACGAAATCATCCGATTGCAGAAGGAATTGGAAGAAAAAGAATAGAAGCAGCACGCCCTGAAAGGGCAGAAGCTTCTAGCCCAGGGCATGTGGCGCTAACTTGCGAAGTTCTATCCAGGGCGTGTGGCGCTAACTTGCGAAAATCAGCGATTCACTTCCCGAAATTATTCGAAGGAAAGTTTTTTCAGGCGGGTACGCAATTGCTCAGCCTCGCTCTTCCTGATAGACAGCTTGATGCTGCAGGTATTGTCGAAAGTCTGATCCACGATGCGCGGATTCATCTCTTTCACAATCCTCATCACATCATTCATCATCGGATAGGTGAAATCATAGGTTACGATTTCCTCTACCTGCTGCGTCACTTCCTCGCAATGCGCCAGGGCATCTATCGCAGCTTCACGATAGGCAACGATCAATCCGCTGGTACCCAGCTTGACTCCTCCGAAATAGCGGATTACGACAATCAGGATATCCGTCAATTCCGCCTTTGTTATTTGTCCCAGTATCGGTTTTCCTGCCGTAGAAGAAGGCTCTCCATCATCATTGGCACGAAACTCGGTGCGCTCTGGACCCAACATATAGGCATAACAACAATGTCGGGCATCGTAATATTTCTTACGGTACCCGGCAACAATCTCCTTCACCTCGTCAACAGTGGTAACGTGGTGAGCAAAGGCGAGAAACTTACTCCTTTTCTCGGTGTAATATCCCTCGCCTACTGTATCTGATATAGTCTTAAATTCGTCAATCATTAATCCAACTTGTGAATAATCAATCCGCTGCGCAACTTTGGCTCAAACCATGTTGCCTTAGGAGGCATAATCTTGCCACTGTCAGCGATGTCCATAATCTGCTGCATAGTAACTGGATGCAAGGCCAATGCCATCTTCATCTCACCACTATCTACACGACGCTTCAACTCGCCGAGTCCGCGAAGACCGCCCACGAAGTCGATACGCTTGTCTGAACGCAAATCCTTGATGCCCAGAATATCATCCAAAATCAGACGGGAAGAGATATCTACATCGAGCACGCCGATAGGATCCTCATCATCATAGGTTCCTGGCTTGGCAAACAAGCCGTACCACTTGCCGTCCAGATAAACGAGGAATGAATGAAGCGCTGCTGGCTTCAGAATATCCAAGCCAAACTGCTCGATTGCTTCATCAATGGCAATCTTCTCATAGCATGGGATACCCTCCTCATCACCTGATACATTCACATTAATTGCGTCAATCTCAATAACTTCGAAGTTCTTGGTAAGAGCATCGAGGAACTGTTCTGATGTCAGACCATTCAGATCCTTTACTACACGGTTGTAATCAAGAATGGTAAGCTGACTAGCCTGGAAGCAGACTGCCATGAAATAGTTGTATTCCTCCTTACCGGTATGGTTCGGATTCTGCTTAGCCTTCTCTGCACCCACCAAAGCTGCGGCAGCAGAACGGTGATGACCATCAGCTATATAGAGACTAGGCATCTTGGCAAATTCAGCGGTGATGGTTTCGATATCCTTATCATCGCTTACAATCCAGAACTGGTGACGGAAGCCATCGACTGGAGCAATGAAATCATACTCCGGTGCTGTAGCAGCATAACGCATCAGAATCTCATTGAGCACAGAATTATCAGGATAAGCAAAGAAAACCGGTTCGATGTTTGCATTGCAGACACGAACGTGCTTCATGCGGTCCTCTTCCTTATCACGGCGGGTAAGCTCATGCTTCTTGATGACACCCGTCATATAATCATTTACGTATGCACCCACAACAAGACCATACTGTGTCTTGCCATTCATGGTCTGTGCATAGATATAATACTGTTCTTTATCATCCTGCTTCAACCAGCCGTTCTCCTGGAACTTCTTGAAGTTCTCTGCAGCACTTTCATAAACACGAGGGTCGTACTCTGAGGTACCCGGCTCGAAGTTGATTTCAGGTTTAATGATATGATAAAGGCTTTTCTCGTTATCGCCAGCCTCGACACGAGCTTCCTCAGAATCGAGGACATCGTATGGACGAGACTCAACTTGCTCTACTAAATCTTTGGGAGGGCGAATGCCCTTGAAAGGTTTTACTATTGCCATAATGTTATATTTTACTTTGTCAAGATGAATAAAAACACGAAAAGCCCATCAAGAGTGCTTCGGTGAAAAAGCACTCTTCATGAGCTATATATTCGGGATGAATAATTACTTATTTACCTGGAACTTGGTGCAGCCATCTGCAAAGAATGCATTGATCTGCTTGGCTGCTGCGATACCGGCATTGATGTTAGCCTCGGCTGTCTGCGCACCCATCTTCTTAGGGGTTGAGAAGTAGCGACCCTCGAACTTGGCGAAGTCGGCGTCAGCATCTGGCTTGATGTCGGTGATGAACTTCAAATCCTCACGCTCTGCAAGAAGCTTCAGGAGCTCAGGCTCATTGATGACCTCCTTGCGGGCTGTATTGATAAGAATACCACCCTTAGGCAACTGGTTCACGGTCTTGTAATCGATGCTCTTGATAGTCTCTGGAGTAGCAGGGATATGAAGAGATACGATGTCGCAAGTCTGGAACAGCTCATCCTGAGACTTTACGGCGTGAACACCTGCAGCCTCGATGACATCTGCAGGGCAGAAGGCATCATAAGCAGAAACTTCCATACCGAAGCCCTTGGCGATGCGAGCTACATTGCGGCCCACGTTACCAAATGCCAGGATACCCAACTTCTTACCCTTCAACTCAGAGCCAGACTTGCCGTTGTAGAAATTACGAACAGCAAATACCAGCAAACCGAATACCAACTCGGCTACAGCGTTAGAGTTCTGACCAGGTGTATTCTCGGCCACTACGTTGTGAGCAGTAGCAGCAGCCAGGTCGATATTATCATAACCTGCACCGGCGCGAACGATAATCTTGAGGTTCTTGGCTGCGTCGAGCACCTCGGCATCAGCCTTGTCAGAACGGATAATCATCGCATCCACATCCTTCACGGCATCGAGAAGCTGAGCCTTCTCTGTATATTTTTCGAGCAGTACGAATTCGTTGCCTGCTCCCTCTATTTCTTTCTTAATGCCCTCGACAGCAGCTGCTGCAAATGGCTTTTCTGTTGCAACTAATACTTTCATACAAAATCAAAAATTAATGTTGTGCTTCAAAATCCTGCATAGCCTTGACGAGTGCCTGAACACCCTCCATGGTCTGTGCATTGTAGCAGCTGGCACGGAAACCACCTACTGAACGGTGACCCTTGACACCAACCATGCCACGCTCTGTAGCGAAATCAAGGAATGGCTTCTCCAACTCCTTGTATTCATCGTTCATTACGAAGCAGATGTTCATCAATGAGCGGGATGCCTCTTCCACGGTACCCTTGAAGAGCTTGTTGCGGTCAATCTCTGCATAGAGAACCTCTGCACGCTCGTGAGCTCGCTTGTCAGCAGCCTCTACACCACCATTTGCCTTCAACCAGCGGAGGTTTTCCATCAAAGTATAGATAGGAACTACAGGAGGAGTATTGAACATACTGCCCTTCTCTACGTGAGTACGATAGTCGAGCATGGTAGGAATCTCGCGAGGAGCCTTGCCGAGCATATCATCCTTGACGATGATAACGGTAACACCAGCCATAGAGAGGTTCTTCTGGGCACCAGCATAAATAGCGGTGTACTTGGAAACATCCACAGGACGGCTCATGATATCTGATGACATATCAGAAATCAAAGGCACGTTCACGTCTGGATCTACACGGAGTTCGGTACCATATATTGTATTGTTGCTTGTGAGATGCAAATAATCACAATCGGCTGGCACCACGTTAGGAACCTGAGGATAGAAAGTGTAATTGGCGTCGGACGATGATGCGATCTCCACGACCTCACCAAAATGCTTTGCCTCTTTCATTGCCTTCTTAGCCCAAGTACCAGAATTAATGTAGGCAGCCTTCTTGATGAGGAAGTTGGCAGGAATCTGCATGAACTGCAACGACGCACCGCCACCAAGGAAGATTACGGAGTAACCCTCAGGAATGTCAAGAAGCTCCTTGAAAAGGGAGACAGCCTCATCAACAACTGGCTGGAAATCCTTAGCACGGTGGCTGATTTCCATCAATGAAAGACCTGAACCATTAAAATCCAAAATCTGCTTTGCTGTGTTCTCAATCACTTCACGTGGAAGCGTTGATGGACCTGCGTTAAAATTGTACTTCTTCATCTTGTTTAATTATTTTAGTTTTCTGACTATGCTATTCCTGTTAGCAGGAACAGTATAAGCGCAATCCACCCATTTAGGCAACTGAGCAACCCTAATGTATAGATTTACGGATGCGAAATTACATATTTTATTTGAATCTACCAAATTTTCCTGCACATTTTTAGTGATTTGGGCAAAAATCTTTCAGTTTGTCAGTGCTTTTAACATATTTACCGCATATTTATGCCATAAATATCAATTTATAACAAGAAAAGCCTCCTCTGGATATAATTTCCAAGAAGAGGCTTTTATCTATATTAAAATCATCGCACTTCTTCTACGATGGTCTTTACGCCCTTAATTTTCTCACCCTTTACATTGTTGAGCACACTTCTCAACTTTGGTCGGGCTATCGCAGCATAGGCATAGCGGTCGTTGACATCAATCTTTCCGATTTCAGACGAATTCAATCCGCCCTTCTTGCAAAGGAAGCCCAGGATATCGCCCTTGCTGATCTTATCCTTCTTTCCCTTACCTATATATAAGGTAGCCATTTTTGGCTTTGCCGGCATCGGCAACTCCTCTACGGCAGGAATCTCATAATCCTCTACCTCTGCATCAACATAGTCAGGAATATGCTCCTCCGGACCCAACAGGAAGAAAGCTCTACCCTGCGCCTCCCATCTTGCGGTACGACCCACACGATGGATATAGCCATCCTCGCTTTCCGGCATGTGGTAATGGATGATGTTATCGATGTCTGGGATATCGAGACCACGTGATGCGAGATCGGTGCTTACCAGGATATTGGCACTGCCGTTGCTGAAACGATAGAGTGAAGCCTCACGTTCCTTCTGCTCCAGACCGCCATGGAAGAAAGAGGTAGAGAACCCCTGCTCCACCAGATACTTATTGGTACGCTCTACGCTATCACGATAGTTCAGGAAGACGATGGTGCTCTGGTCACCCAAACTGCGGAGCAACATACCCAGGCTCTCCAGTTTATCCTTCACCGGACTTTCCACCTTATATATATGTACACGTTCAGGCACCTGCTCCTCGTCCATCCGATAATCTATCTTCTCTACTCTGCCCATGTGTACGAAACGAGGAATCTCCTCAGCCTCGGTAGCAGAAAGCAGGAAGTGACGGCGCAAGCCAGGAAGCGATTTCACCAGACGGCTCATCTCATCCTGGAAACCCATCTCCAGACATTTATCAAATTCATCGATTACGAGATATCTGATATGGTAACGGTTCAGATTCCCCTTATCAAGATGATCGTTCAGACGGCCTGGAGTTCCGAAGACTATCTGTGGGCGCACCTGCTTCATCACACGATGCTCATCCATTGTCGCACGACCTCCATAACAAGCCATGGCACGAAGTCCGCTACCCATATTCTTGAGCACGGTGGCAGACTGCAGCGCCAGCTCTCTACCCGGAGTCACCACGATAGCCTGCGGCTCATCGTCGCCGGCATCAATGAGTTGCGAGAGCGGCAGGAGATAAGCCAGCGTCTTACCACTACCCGTAGGCGAAAGCACTACCACATCTCTATCGGTGTGCAACACGGCCTGCATCGCATCCTGCTGCATATCGTTGAGTTCGATACCCAACTTATCTAAAATTCTATCTATCATTGTCTTTTGTTTATTGAAAAAGAGATTACCTTTTCTTCATGATTTTATCTATTTCATCAAACTCCTTACCCATATTCAGGTTCAGATAGATGGTATAGAGCGGAAAAGCCCACTTGGATTGCTCATCAGGCTGGAGCTTTCTGTATTTTACCAGATAAGGGAGTGCCTTCCTGTAATTGGCATCCACCTGTTCACGCACCTTTCTCGAAGTCTGCGAACTCTTATCCTGCTCCACTGCCATATTGAAGTAACAGATGCCTGCATTATAATATGGATCGGCAAGTTCCTCATTCACGGAGATAGCCTTATCGCTTACCTTGATACACTCCTGGAGCTTGCTCTGTTCGAAGAGGATGTTGCTTTTGGCAACAAGATACGTATCACTGTCTGGCACAATGGTGAGAGCCTTATCTACTACTGCCATCGCAGAATCCAGCTGATTGATATCTACATAAAACTCCACGAGTCGTGGGAAGAAATATGGGAAAGTAGGTACCCGCTTGAATCCTTCCTTGAGCGATGCCAGATAGCGCGCTGTATCCTTCTCCAGATAATAGGTTTCGGCAAGATACTGCAACATATAGTTGTAATGCACGGTATCTTTCAGCGCTACATAAGAATGATGCAGCGTTGCCTTGGGATCCTTCATCTTATAGCCGGAATATACGGCATAATAGGCAGCCAGAGGCAGATGCTTGTCCTTCAGACTGTAATTGTACGACTGGAACAGCGGCTGGTTGGCACAATCTATATAACGGTCGAAGAACTTATAGGAATCGGCATACTTCTTCTTACCGAGGAACCACAGTCCACCATTAAAGAGATTGGTGCGGATATGGGAAAGATAATCAGCATGCTGCTTACGGAATTCGATTTCCACCTTTCCCTTTTTGTTAGGAACCATCTCTACAGAATCAAACTGCTGCGCAATCTCGAAGAGCTGTCGGGTGAAATTGAAGAGCTGGGCAGTATCATACTTCTGCTTGAGATAGAGCTTTTCGTTACCCTGCTCGTATTGCTTACGTACGGCATCGAAGTAGAGGTTCCAGATTTTCTTGTTGTTCTGATTGGCAGAATCAGCCAAAAGTTTCTGCATGCTTGCCTGCGCCTGAGGCAGGTTCTTGCCCGACTTCACCTGATCCTTCGCCAATTGTATTTCCTTCTTCTGGGCAAAGCCCGCAGATGGCACAAGAAGGAGCATCCACAATAGGACACTCGCCAAATTGCGGAAAAACGGATATCCCCATTTACTTCTATATCCCGATATTTTATGTCTCAATCTATTATTTATTTCCATAATCATAATAGTACCAATATGTGTTGCTGTATGTATCGCGGAGAACAGACTGGCGTTCTACCGGATTGCTATACTTACGCTCCATCGACTGATAATCGGAAAAATCGGCATCCATCACGTTGTCGTGAAACTCTACGATAGGATGCGTCCGAAGATGACAATAGAGCAAAAGAGCCTCTTTGTAATGAGTTGGCAGCTTGGTCAATTCGTGATACTTAACCAGCTTGCGGACAAATTCATCGAGCTTCTTATCCAACAGGAGCGCACAAAACTCGTAATCCTTCGAGAGGCGATATTTCAGACGATGTTTCTTCATCCAGGGCGATGTTCCATACATCCACACCGGAGCCTGCCACATCAATGCCTTGACGGACGTGCCATTGATATACATCGATTGGCTGCCGCCTACCAATGGATAGGAGAAAAGACGACTGCCCAGCTCGCCCGTTCTGTAAAGACAGGCTATACGGAGCATCGTAAGCGACGAATCGGTCTGCAAGGATTTCTCTCCAACCTCTAAAGCTTTTTCATACTGTTTTTCTTTCATCAGATGTTCCATCTTCATTCTTTCGTGAAAGAGGCGATCATTGTTGGTGATGAAGATAACAGCCAGCATCATCACGACAAGCTGGGAGATGTTCACCCATGAGTAACGCGAGAACCAACCGAAACTATGTGGTTCCTGCTCAAGAGGTTCCAACTGTCTGACCACCCACATCACGCCAGCCCAGACCAGGAGACTGAAAGGCAGAACAAGCCACCACCAGCCCAACGATACACTGGTATCAACATGGGTAGGCACATCGGCTATCAGGGCCAGCAAAAGGAATGAAGGGAAATAAGTAAGTCCGTGAAAACGACGCTTCACACGGGTCACTGCGTATGCTCCCAACTGCAGCAGAAAGCATACAAAGGTAACAAGCAGCGGTGCAAGCGTATAGAAATAATCCGTCTTACCATCTGATAAGACATGCTGCGCCACGGCTAGAATATCTGCCTGGTAACAAGCCAGGAATGTATAAGCAAAAACTAAAAAAATGATAGCACAGGCGAAGCGCATCTTCGCCGTGCTATTCCTTTTATGATCCATATATCTATGTTTAATTTTTCTTGAGCACCAGTGCCGAACGGGCTGGCAAGTAGAGCTTCAACCACTCCTTGCGATCGTTCACATACACAGGGTCATAGTTGGTGAGGTGGGTCATCTCGTCATCGTTCAGACCATTGCCACCAAACGCCTTATTGTCGGTATCGAGTATCACACTATAGGCACCGGTAGGTACCAGGAAGCCATAGTCGGTAAACGAGCGGGTTGGCGAGAAGTTGAAGACGAAGAGCAGGTCGCCTCGCATATAAGCGAGTACCTGATCGCCATCATTGTGCCAGATTTCAACAACTGGTGTCTTGTTAAAGTTCTTTTCACTCTTAATTGTCTTGAGCATCTCCTTATCGAAGTCGCCGAGATAGTGATAGCAGAGATCCTTATTATCTACCAGATTCCACTGTCTGCGAGCATACTTGTAGCTCCATCCGTTACCCTCGCGAGGGAAATCAATCCACTCTGGATGACCGAACTCATTACCCATGAAGTTCAGGTAGCCGCCATTGATGGTAGAAGCTGTAGCCAGACGGATCATCTTGTGCAAGGCAATGCCTCGGTGAACCATATCGTTCTCATCACCCTTCTTGAAGTGCCAGTACATATCAGCATCTATCAGGCGGAAGATGATGGTCTTGTCGCCTACCAGTGCCTGGTCGTGACTCTCGCAGTAAGAGATGGTCTTCTCGTCTGCACGACGGTTCTTGATTTCCCAGAAGATGCTGGATGGCTTCCAGTCTTCATCCTTCAACTCCTTGATGGTCTTGATCCAGTAGTCTGGAATATTCATCGCCATACGATAGTCGAAGCCATAGCCGCCATCGGTAAACTTGGCAGCCAATCCAGGCATACCGCTCACCTCTTCGGCAATGGTGATGGCATTCTTGTTCACCTCGTGAATCAGACAGTTGGCAAGGGTGAGATAGCAGATAGCGTTATCATCCTCATGGCCATTGAAGTAATCACCATAATTGCAGAACGCCTCACCCAGACCGTGGCTATAGTAGAGCATGGAGGTTACACCATCAAAGCGGAAACCATCGAAGTGGTATTCGCTGAGCCAGTACTTGCAGTTGCTCAGGAGGAAATGCATCACCTCATCCTTACCATAGTCGAAGCAGAGACTGTCCCAGGCTGGATGCTCATGTCTGTCACCAGGATAGAAATACTGGTTAGGATCACCGGCAAGATTACCGAGACCTTCCATCTCGTTCTTCACTGCATGAGAGTGGACGATATCCATAATGACAGCGATGCCATTCTGATGAGCAGTATCGATGAGATCCTTGAGTTCCTCTGGGGTTCCGAAACGGCTGCTGGCAGCAAAGAAGCTGCTTACGTGATAGCCGAAGGATCCATAATAAGGATGCTCCTGGATAGCCATGATCTGGATGCAGTTGTAACCATCCTCAATGATACGTGGCAGCACCTTCTCCTTAAACTCGGTGTAGGTACCAACCTTCTCAGCATCCTGTCCCATTCCGATATGGCACTCATAGATGAGCAGCGGAGTGGTGTTAGGCTTGAAGGTCTTCTTCTTCCACTTGTAAGGTTCCGGGTTCCAAACCTGCGCAGAGAATATCTTGGTCTGCTCATCCTGAACCACACGGTTAGCCCATGCAGGGATACGCTCGCCTTCTCCACCTTCCCAGTGCACCTTCATCTTGAAGAGATCACCGTGCTTCATTGCCTTTTCCGAAAGTTTCAACTCCCAGTTGCCGGTACCCTTGATACGCTTGGCACGATACTTAGGGCTTTCCTGCCAGCCGTTGAAATCACCGATGAGATAGATATCTGTAGCATTTGGCGCCCACTCGCGGAACACCCATCCCTTCTCCGTCTTGTGCAATCCGAAGTAGTCGTATCCGTTGGCGAAATCGCTGAGCGTAATCTTGCCGTTACGGGTAAGCTGATTGAGTTTCCAGAGCGCATGCTCATGTCTTCCTACGATAGCAGGCTCAAAGTCTGCCAGATATGGATCGTTCTTCACGAGTCCGATATGTTTTGGGGCAGCAGCCTTCACGGTTTTCTTGGTAGCGCACTTGGCGGTTGCCTTGCAGGTAGCCTTCTTGGCTGTTGTCTTCTTTGCTGTAGTATTTTTAGCTGAAGTTTTCTTTTCTGTTGCCATATATCATGATTTTAGATGGTTCTACTATTTTATTAAGGTTTTTAAGCCTTTATCTTGAAGATTGCCTTATGGATATCACCCTTGCCGATACATGGCTGATGACCGTCCTGTGGGAAGAAGATGGCAAACTGGCCTGGCTTGCAGGTTACCAGTGTCTGAGCCTTCACACCAGGATATACGGTGCAATCTCCAGCCTCGTTGTATTCCACTTCAGGGAGATCCTTCACTGGAGAATATCCATAGGTTTCCTCTGTATTCAAAGGAATCTGAATATCAATCATCTGGCGATGTGCCTCGATAGTAGCCTCTTCCTCGGTCTTGCCGTGAGCTACTACGATATACACAAAGAGATCATCACCCTGGATAGGATGCTTGCCGGTCTCCAACTTAGTGAGATCAGTCTCGTTGATAAACTTCACTACTTCTGCGAAGAGTGGATTGAGAGAAACATATTTCTCCAAATTGTCTAATGTATCAATTACCATAGTATATTGAATTTTGTGATTGATTTCTAATTTCTTAAGTCTATATTTCAAAGAAGAATAGAAGCGGATTTAATCCTCAAATCGCTTTCCGTTCTCATATACACCCTTGGCTGTAACCTGACCGTTGCGGTCTTTCTCTACGAATCTGCCATCGCGTGCATCCTTCTTATAGTTGCCCTCGAAGCGCTTGCCGTCCTTGTCTTCCTCGATACAGAAGCCCTCGCGCTTACCATTGTGATAGACACCCTTGAAGCGGTTGCCGTTGGCGTAATGTATCACCACGTTGCCATCCACATATCCCTTCTTGAACTCGCCTTCAAAGATGTCACCGTTCTTCTTGGTCAACTTTCCCCTACCATTCTGCAGGTCGTCCTTCCAGCTGCCAACATAGATGTCGCCATTCTTCCATACGAAAGTACCCTGACCGGAGCGCAGGCCATCCACAAACTGTCCGGTGTATTTAGAACCGCTGGCTGAGCGGAAAATACCTTCACCGGTACGTTCACCCTGCGAATAATCACCTTCATAGATATCACCGTTATGGAATTTGTAGATACCCTTACCGTCCTGGATGTCATCCTTCCAGTCGCCGATATAGGTATCACCGTCAGCATATTTAAAGGTACCCTTGCCGGAGCGCTGGTTATCTACCCACTGTCCATCGTAGGTGGTTCCATCTCCCCAGTCAAAGAATCCATTTCCATTCTTCATGTCGTTCATCCACTGGCCTTTGTATTTGGCTCCGTTAGAATAGGTATAGGTACCTTTTCCCTGTCGCTTATCCTTATACCAGTCGCCGTCATACTTATCACCATTGTAATAGTACATCACGCCATGTCCGTGCTGGAAATCGCGGAACCAGAGTCCCACATACTTATTATTGTTCTGGAAGTAATAGGTACCCTTGCCGTGCTGCTGGTCCTGCAGCCACTGTCCTTCGTATCTCTCGCCATCCGAGAAAGTATAAACGCCATAACCGCTGCGCTTTCCCTTGACGTAGGCACCCTCGTAAGTATCACCATTCTTATAAACGGTAGATCCCTTACCCTGTGGTTTGCCGCTTACCATCTCTCCCTTATACTGACCGCCATCACGGGTGATGCAGCTACCGAGCGAGATTTTCTGCGCCGACATGGCAAGAGGTGAACATGCCAGCAGCATCGCCAGCATCATCTGCTTACCTGTAAGCAAAAACGTGCTTACAGAAAAATATCTTATAGAATTGTTTTTCTTATCATTCATGTCGTTTATCATCATTTTGATTTCGAAAAGAACCGGTATTACAGCCTTTCCCGGACCACAAGAGTGCGAGTCGAGAGTGGAGTCAGACCGATTCCGAACCGATATATTCGATTCAATCCCCAAAAGTAACGCTTTTTCGGCAAACTGCCAAATAGATTAAGCAAATTTAAGGGAAAAAGAATAAAAATAAGATTTCCAGGAAAAAAAGTTATTCCGGATACAATAAAACGGGAAATCAGCCGTTATTAGGGCAAATAAATGATAATACCATCAACTAATCAAATAAAATAAGTATGATATTAAACTGCGCCATCATAGATGAAGATCCTGAGGCTTTGGCTTTGCTGAAGCATTATGTTGAGGAAACACCATCCCTCAACCTTATCGGTGCGTACCGCAACGCCATCGAGGCTGTTGACGGAATCCACCATAACCATCTTGACATTCTGTTTCTTGCTATCCACATGCAGCAGATCAGCGGACTCGAGTTTGCCAAGCTCGTACCGATGAACGTGAAGATTATCTTCACAACAGCTTTCAAGGAGTACGCCATCGAAGCATACAAGGTGAACGCCTTCGACTATCTGGTCAAGCCTATCCAATACGAAGACTTCATGCAGACATGCCAGAAGGTATTCGACCATTATATGCAGGACGATGCCTACAACCCCATCAAGCGCGATGGCTTTGTAGTGGTGAAGAACGAAAGCAAATACACCAGGATTCCTTTCGAGAACATACTCTTTATCGAGAGCGTGAAAGATTACGTGAAGTTCCACATGGCGGATGGACGCAACATCATGACCCTGGGCAACCTGAAACGCCTGGAAGAGAAACTTCCGCGCGAGAAGTTCAGAAGAGTGCACCGCTCTTTCATTGCCAATCTAACTAATTTTGACTACATACAAAATATGAAGATCATTTATGGCAAACTGGCGGTGCCTATCTCTGACACCAACAGGGATGACGTGGTGAAATTCGTAGAAGAACACGGAATCAACTAACAGATCTGCAGTGGGGATGTAACAAATATTCTAGCATCATGTGCGATAAGGAATTCGAAATCACGGAATCCCCAAAGCACACTGATGCAAGGCATTCCGCTGTTCTTGGCGGTCATGACATCTACATCACTGTCGCCGATATAGACAGCGCTTTCCCTATCGGCATTCATCTGGCGCAAAGCCTCATTTACAGTATCCGGGGCTGGCTTTTTCTGAATATCCTCACGCTCACCTATAGCCACATCTACCAAGTCGCCAAAGAAATGGCGACAGAGGGCTTGGGTGGCAGCATAAAACTTATTGCTTACCACGGCAATATTCTTGCCTCTATCCTTCAACTCCTGTAACATTTCCATCACCCCCGGATAAGGCTGCGTAGTATCAAGATTATGCATCATATAGTGCTTGCGGAAATCGGCAAACACCTGTTCAAACTTCTCATTCTCCAAACCATCCGGAATGGCACGTTCCATCAGTTTCTTGACACCGTTTCCTACAAAGCGGCGCACCTCATCTACGCTTCGCTCAGGAAAGCCGTTCGTCTTGAGGGCATAGTTGCAGCTCGCAGCCAAATCGCCCAGGGTAGAAAGCAAGGTTCCATCCAAGTCGAAGATATAGGTATCGAAATTAAACTGAGCATGAGGCGGCATCTTCTTCACACGGAACTCACCGCCATGAAGAATGCAGACATCCTGCGCGAATAGTCGGATTTCATCCGGACCGCTAGCCGCATACCGGTTGGCTTTCTCCTCCTCATCATGGCCATAAGCCATGCCTGTGCCCATGGTGCGATTCTCACCAAACTCCCATCTCTTGAACTTGTGGGTCTTGGCATCCACTACCACATATTTATACTCCAGCGGAGCCTCCAAAGCCTGCACGTTGACAGAGAGCACCCAACTGGTTCCGCCCTGATGAATCATCGGGAGATAATGGTCGGTATTCCATTCGCCCAAGGTAGGATGATTACCCAGCAGTGCCACAGCCTCACCCTCGTGAAGCTGAGGAGCAGAAACCTTGAAGATCACGGTCTGCTCGAACAGAGGCAGCTTGGCAGCCTCATCACCCGTCCAGACTACCGGAGCCGTATAGTTGATGAAAACGCCCTGCAGCTCATTCTCATCATCCAGCCAGAAGTCGGACAGGATATAGTTTCTGTTCGCCTCATACACATAGGCTCTAGGAGCAGCAACAGATTCCCTGCGCACCACATTTCCCTCAGCATCTACCACCTTGTAATAATAGGCTACAGCCACAAAGGGATGATGACGGTTTTCCAAAGTATGGGTTTCAGCCATCCAATGATAACCATCTACTGTGTTCATCGCCAGATCTACCACCTTCCGCTTTCCGTCACGTGCGAAGAAGGTGATATCGGCATGCAAAGACTCTCCCCACTCTGCCTTGTATGATATTGTAAATTTCATTCTCATATCATCAATCGTTTTAATATGTCAATATTCCTCCGTTTCAATGATGCAAAGGTAATGAAATTCTTCATACCACGGATAAAGAATCAGCGAATTAACCTATTTTAATTGACTACGCTTTGCTATTTGGCATTTTTACTGTACTTTTGCACCAAAATGTTTTAAGAAGAACAGATCAAGTTCAAAGAAGAAAAGAAATATTTCAAGAAGAAAAGAAAATGTTTTAAGTAGATAAAGAAAATGAAGAAAAAGAAAACAACTTCTAAGTTTTACCTCTATGGCGCCATCGGCTGCATCGCCGTCATCGCCATCGTAGGTTATCTCTACTGCTTCTCATCATTCTCGAAAAGCAGCGAAACCAAGTATGTATATATCGACGCCGATGACAACATCGACTCTGTATATAATAAGGTGAAACCTTTCGCCAAGAGCATCCCGATGCAGGCATTCCGCACCCTCACCCTTCATTCAGGCTATGCCGACCACATCCGCACCGGTAGATACGCCATCCATCCTGGAGACGGAGCACTCAAGGTCTGGCGTCACATGAAAAACGGTTTGCAGGAACCTGTCAACCTCACCATACCTTCCGTACGCACCATCGACAAGCTCGCCGTGGAGCTGAGCAAGAAACTGATGCTCGACAGCACAGAAATCAAGAAGGCACTTACAGATGAGGCGGTTTGCGAGAAGATGGGCTACGATACAGCCACCATCGCCTGCATGTTTATCCCTAACACCTACGATATCTATTGGAATGTATCCATCGAGAAATTCCTGGAACGCATGAAGAAAGAGAGCGACAAGTTCTGGAACTTTGAACGCACGGAGAAGGCCAAGACGATGAAGCTCACTCCTAACCAGGTGATTACACTTGCCAGTATCGTGGATGAGGAAACTGCCAACAACGGTGAAAAACCGATGATTGCAGGTATGTACTACAACCGACTGATGCTGCGCAATGCAGAGTATCCGGAAGGTATGCCACTGCAGGCTGACCCAACCATCAAGTTCGCCTGGAAGCGTTTCGAACTGAAGCGTATCTACAACAACCTCCTGTACATCAAGAGTCCATACAATACCTACAAGAATCCTGGTCTTCCTCCTGGCCCAATCCGCATTCCATCGGTTGCCGGCATTGATGCCGTACTCAACCATGTAAAGCACGAGTATCTCTATATGTGCGCCAAGGAGGATTTCAGCGGCACCCACAATTTTGCCCGCACCTATCAGGAACACCTGCAGAATGCTGCAAAATATTCCAAGGCACTCAACGAAAGAGGAATCAAGTAAACGATATATCAGAAAACTTGCAAAATGTCTGTCATTTTGCAAGTTTTCTGTTTTTTATTTGGTAGTCTCCCTAAATTGTTGTAAATTTGCAGCATAAAACTTTCCATATAAAATAATTTATTACATGAACAGAACGATTATTACAGTAGTGGGCAAGGATACAAAGGGTATCATCGCCAGAGTTTGTACCTATTTGGCAGAGAAGGACGTCAATATCCTGGATATCTCTCAGACCATCGTACAGGAGTACTTCAACATGATGATGATTGTTGACATGGGTAAGATGAATACATCTTTCGAGACTGTTGCCGACGAACTCGCTGATCTTGGCAAGAGCATTGGTGTTCAGGTAAAATGCCAGCGTGAGGAAATCTTCAACATGATGCACCGCATCTAAGTTTATCACTTTTAAAAGCAATAGAAGGAATATGATCAATATATCTGAGGTTATCGAAACCAACAAGATGATTGAGCAGGAGAACTTCGACGTGCGCACCATCACCATGGGTATCAACCTCCTGGATTGTGCCACTTCAGATCTCGACCAGCTCTGTCAGAACATTTATAATAAGATTACCCGCCTCGCCAAGGATTTGGTGAAGACCGGTGAGGACATCTCTAAAGAGTATGGTGTGCCTATCGTAAACAAGCGCATCTCTATCACTCCGATTGCACTCGTAGGTGGTTCTGCCTGCAAGACTACCGATGACTATGTGAAGATTGCCAAGACTCTCGACAAGTGTGCCAAGGAGTTGGGTGTCAACTTCCTCGGTGGATACTCTGCCATCGTAAGCAAGGGTATGAGCAAGAGCGATGAGCTTCTCATCCGTTCTATCCCTCAGGCTATGGCTCAGACCGATTTCATCTGCAGCTCTGTAAACGTAGGTTCTACCAAGACCGGTATCAATATGGATGCTGTACGCCTGCTGGGCGAAATCATCAAGGATACAGCCGAGGCTACCAAGGAAAATGGTTCTTTGGGTTGCGCTAAGCTCGTTGTTCTCTGCAATGCTCCTGATGATAACCCATTCATGGCTGGTGCCTTCCATGGCGTTTCTGAGGCAGACGCTGTTGTCAGCGTAGGTGTCAGCGGTCCTGGTGTGGTAAAATATGCTTTGGAGCAGGTGAAGGGCGAAAGCTTCGAGGTGCTCTGCGAGACTATCAAGCGTACTGCTTTCAAGATTACACGTGTAGGTCAGCTGGTTGCCAAGGAGGCATCACGCCGCCTGAACGTACCATTCGGTATCATCGACCTTTCATTGGCTCCTACTCCAGCCATCGGCGACAGCGTAGCTGATATTCTGGAGTTGATCGGTTTGGAGCGTGCTGGTGCTCCAGGTACAACCGCAGCACTCGCACTTTTGAACGACCAAGTTAAGAAGGGCGGTATCATGGCTTCTTCTTATGTTGGCGGTTTGAGTGGTGCCTTCATCCCTGTTTCTGAGGATCAGGGTATGATCAATGCCGTAGAGGCAGGTGCACTTACTATCGAGAAGTTGGAGGCAATGACATGCGTTTGCTCTGTAGGTCTGGATATGATTGCTATCCCAGGCGATACTACTGCTACCACCATCTCCGGTGTCATTGCAGATGAGGCTGCCATTGGTATGGTAAACCAGAAGACTACTGCCGTCCGCATCATCCCTGTTGTGGGTATGAAGGTGGGAGATACTATAGATTTCGGCGGTTTGTTGGGTTATGCTCCAATCATGCCGGTTAATCAGTTCAGCTGCTCTGATTTCGTAAATCGTGTAGGACGTATTCCTGCTCCTATCCACAGCTTTAAGAATTAAGACATTAAAAACTTTCCATATCGTTTGGAGGAGGCATCAGTCTATCATGACAACTTGCCTCCCCCTTTTCTTTTGTGGGAAATAGATTATCATACAACTACTTCACCTATCACTTGCAGCTGCCTCTCCTATCACTTGCAGCAACCTCTCCTATCACTTGCAGCTACTTCTCCTATCACCTGCAGCTACTTCACCTATCACTTACAGCTGCCTCTCCTATCACTTGCAGCTGCCTCTCCTATCACTTGCAGCTGCCTCTCCTATCACTTGCAACTACTTCTCTATACTGACACCAAACTGCAGCACATACTTGATCTGCTTGCCGGCAATATGAGAAGGATTCGTTTCTAGCCCTAAAGCTAAAAAAAATCCGCCTCCCTATGCAGAGTTTTCACAAATTCATACACAAGGAAACGGATAAGTAAATGATAATATGGAAACTGTGTTCCATAACTAAACTAATAAAAACCCATTTTTATTTCTTAACGACAGCGATGAGCTCCTCTGCAGAAACCAAAGTCTGCTCACCACTCTCCATATTCTTCAATGTAACCTTGCCAGCTGCCATCTCATTCTCGCCAGCGAGAACTACGAATGGAATCTGCTTGGCATTGGCATAGCTCATCTGCTTCTTCATCTTCGCCTTGTCTGGGAAGATCTCAGTGCGGATACCAGCTGCACGAGCAGCAGTCACGATAGGAAGACAATAGGCAGTCTCTTTCTCACCGAAATTGATGAAGAGCACCTGAGTAGAATTGACCGCCTCCTTTGGATAGAGATCAAGGGCATTGAGCACATCGTAGATGCGGTCGGCACCAAAACTGATACCTACTCCACTCAATCCTGGCAAGCCAAAGATACCGGTAAGGTTGTCGTAACGACCACCACCAGTGATACTGCCCATAGGAGTATCAAGCGCCTTCACCTCGAAGATGGCGCCAGTATAATAGTTCAAGCCACGAGCCAAAGTAAGGTCGAGTTCAATCTCATTGTTCAGACCAACAGACTTCAAGGTATCAAGGATGAACTTAGTTTCCTCTACACCCTTCAATCCGATTTCAGAGCCTTCGAGAACCTTGGAAATCACTTCAAGTTTCTCATCGTTAGAACCTGACAATGAGATGATTGGTTGCAACTTCTCGATAGCCTCTTCAGAAATGCCATCATTGCGAAGTTCCTCGTTTACATTGTCAAGACCAATCTTGTCGAGCTTATCGATAGCCACGGTGATATCCACAATCTTCTCAGCCTCGCCAATTACCTCAGCAATACCGGTAAGGATCTTACGGTTGTTGATCTTGATGCAGACACGCACACCAAACTTGGTAAAGACTGTATCTACAATCTGCATCAACTCAACCTCGTTGAGAAGAGAATCAGAACCAACCACGTCGGCATCGCACTGATAGAACTCGCGATAGCGACCCTTCTGTGGACGGTCGGCACGCCATACTGGCTGAATCTGATAGCGCTTGAAAGGCATCTGCAACTCATCACGATGCTGCACCACGTAGCGTGCGAAAGGCACGGTAAGATCGTAGCGAAGACCCTTCTCGCAGAGCTTTGCTGCCAACTTGAGTGATCCGAGCAAATGAATATCCTCATCGCTCACCTTATTCATATAGTCACCTGAATTCAAAATCTTAAAGAGCAGCTTGTCGCCCTCCTCGCCATACTTACCCATCAAGGTCTGAAGGGTCTCCATGGCAGGAGTCTCAATCTGCTGGAATCCGTAAAGGGCATACACATCCTTGATGGTATTGAAGATGTAATTACGCTTTGCCATCTCAACAGGACCGAAATCGCGGGTACCCTTTGGAATACTTGGTTTCTGAGCCATTTATTTATATTAAATATTAAATGTTAAATGTTTAATGCCTAGTGCTATGCTCACCCTTAAGCAAACATCATACACCAAACATTAAACACTATCAAATTATTTACGAACAATAGTCTGAGCGCGGTCTGGACCGATAGAGATGATACCAATCTTGGTCTCAAGGAACTCCTCTACGAATGCAATGTAGTCCTTGAATTCCTGTGGGAACTGATCCTCAGAAGTAAACTGAGTCATATCAGTCTTCCATCCCTTGAACTCCTTGTAAACAGGCTCTACGTTATCAATCTCGTAAGGGAAATCTGTAGTAACAGTGCCATCAGGCAACTTGTAAGCCACGCAAGCCTTGATGGTATCGAAACCATCAAGCACATCGCTCTTCATCATGATAAGCTCGGTTACACCGTTTACCATAACAGAATACTTGAGCTGTACGAGGTCGCACCATCCACAACGACGCTCACGGCCAGTAACCGCACCATACTCATGACCCAGGTCACGGATCTTGGCACCAGTCTCATCGAAAAGCTCTGTTGGGAATGGACCTGCACCTACGCGAGTACAGTAAGCCTTCATGATACCATAGACATTGCCGATACGGTTAGGACCGACACCCAGACCGATGCAGGCACCCGCACAGATGGTATTAGAAGAAGTTACGAATGGATAAGAACCGAAGTCAACATCGAGCATAGTACCCTGAGCACCCTCGCAGAGGATGTCCTTGCCAGAGCGGAGCACCTTGTTGATCTCCACCTCGCTGTCGATAAGCTTAAACTGCTTCAAGTATTCGATGCCCTCCATCCAGGTCTTCTCTACCTCGGTGATATCGAAATCAGTGTATCCGAGGCTAGCGATAGTCTTGAGATGAGCAGCCTTGTGAGCAGCATACTTCTCCTCGAAGTTTTCGAGGATATCACCTACGCGAAGACCAGTACGGCTTACCTTATCAGTATAAGTAGGGCCAATACCCTTACCAGTGGTACCTACCTTGTTCTTGCCCTTAGAAGCCTCAATGGCTGCATCGAGCACACGGTGAGTAGGCATGATGAGATGCGCCTTCTTAGAAATGTAGAGACGGCTCTTGAGGTCATGGCCACTCTTCTCCAAATCCTTAGCCTCGCCCATGAAGAGGTCTGGAGCCAAGACTACGCCGTTACCGATGATATTTACCTTGCCACCCTGGAAGATACCAGAAGGGATAGAACGAAGAACATACTTCTCGCCTTCGAACTCGAGAGTATGACCCGCATTAGGACCACCCTGGAAACGAGCAATGACATCATACTTAGGGGTCAAAACATCAACCACCTTACCTTTTCCTTCATCGCCCCACTGCAAACCGAGCAGGACATCTACTTTACCTGTGTTCATTTCTATAAAATATAGTTATTTTTATTACTTATCGTTTTTCTTGCGTGTAAGCTTTGCCTGGCATGTACTGCATACGCCGTAGATATAGAGGGCGAAAGTATCCTTTCGGAAACGCTGCAGCTTGAGGTCATTCACTGCTGCCGTAACAGCCGGCACATTGATCTCCGTTACCTGCCCACACACGCTGCACACCTGATGGATATGGCTATCATTGTAATAGCACGCCTCGTATTTGGTACCATCCACCAGACTGTGTCTCATCACGAGCCTCAGCTCGATGAAGAGATGCATTGTATTATAGAGCGTAGCTCTGCTCACCCGGAAGTTTCTCTTCGTGAGCTCAGCATCCAGCTCTTCAAGAGTGAAGTGCCCATCAATGCTATAAACCGCATCCAGAACTGCATATCTTTCCGGGGTCTTGCGGTGATGATTGCACTCCAAATATGTGTCCAAGATTTCACGAACCTTGGCTTTATTTTTCTCAGTCATAATCCTTGTTAGTTACATAAAACGCACAAAGATACTCATAATTCCGGACATAAGGGCATATTTAAATTTAAAAAAACTAAATTGCCCTATTTTTGATGATTTTCCTGCTGTTTCTTCACCAATCTGATGGCTGTTTAAGGATTATTGATGCAAATTGACACAAAAGCCAGATCTATTACTCTGCTAATTTAAGCATTTCAGCATAGATGCGCTGCACAGGCAAGCCCATCACGTTGAAGTAACTGCCCTTGAGTCCGGTACATCCGATGTAACCTATCCATTCCTGGATGCCATAGGCACCCGCCTTATCAAATGGTTTGTAATGGGTGATATAATAATTGATTTCCCATTCTTCAAATTCCTTGAAACTTACTTCCGTACATACCGAGAACTTGCGCTGTTCTTTCTTCGTAGTAAGACATACGCCCGTAACCACATGGTGAGTCTTGCCGCTCAACATCTTAAGCATGCGAACCGCATCATCAGCATTCTGCGGTTTTCCGAGAATGATTCCCTTACCCTCCTGATCGTTCTGTTCATCGGCAGCAGGAGCAATCACTACGGTATCCGCTGTAAGAATGAGCAAATCATCGGAGGAGGATTTGCCTGAAGATTTTTCTGAAGTAGAATCTTCAGAAGCCTCTTCAGAAGCCTCATCTCCATCCAATAAAGAGCGATAAGCATCCGCTTTCTTCTGGGCAATATACTCTGCCACATCGTATGCATCCAAATCTTCAGGATAGCTTTCATCAATACCACGCAATACCTTCACCTCGAAATTAACATCCAATCCTGCCAACAACTCTCTGCGGCGTGGCGAATTGCTCGCCAAAATAATCTTATACTTCATCTGTTTTTTTACTATACTGAACTTGCGAAAGTTCAAATTACTAATTCATTTACCATCCAAACGCCTTGGCATTGGAAAGCCAATGCCCCTTGGCACGAAGCACCTGCTCTACAATATCCCTGCCCACTCCTTCGCCACCATTGGCTGAAGAGACATAGCAGGAAATCTCCTTGATATCAGAGCAGGCATCGGCTGGGCAGCACGGGCAGCCACAACGACGCATTACCTCGTAATCCGGGATATCATCACCCACATAGATGATTTCCTCATCAGAAAGCTGATACTTCTCCAGAAAAGCATCATAGGTGTTGATTTTCACAGCACATCCCATATAGATATCCTGCACGCCCAATCCCTCATATCGCTTGCGGATAGCCTCGGTAGTTCCGCCCGTAAGAATGACGATGCGCACACCCACCTTCTGAGCCAACTGAATTGCATAGCCATCCTTGATATTCACGGTGCGAAGAGGTTCACCCGTACTGGCAAGCGTAATGGTCTGGCGGGAAAGCACGCCATCCACATCAAATACAATTGCCTTTATCTTCTTCAAATCGTAATTAATCATACTTGAAAACTTTTTCTATTTAGTAATCAGACACTTGAACTCTATTCCTTGACACTCAGCTTATGAATACTCATGCTCATTCTGTCATAGATATCCTTCATCTGCGGATTCGACTTGAGCAGAGCTCCCTGCGCCCGAAGCACATTCTCATCATACCTTACAGCCGGCCCCGTCTGTGCATCTTTCGGATCCAGCTCGTGCACCTTCGCAGCCGTCTCGTCTATCAACGGAAGCATCACATCAAATGGTATTCCGTGCTCCTCCAGGATTTCCCGGCTCAAGGCATAGCAATGATTCACGAAATTGCAGGCAAAGACGGCAGAGAGATGCAGGTACTTGCGGTCTTCACTCGCCAGATGATACACCCTACTGCTCACCTGATGCGCCACATCACCGATCAGCTGCAAGGCATGCTCATCATTCGCCTCGATAAAACAAGGTATCTGAGAGAAATCCACCTCACGCTGCTTGGAGAAAGTCTGCATCGGATAAAGCACACCATAATGCAAAGCCATTCCCTGGAAAACATCCATCGGGATAGAGCCTGCCGTATGCAGAAAGGCCTTGGTCTCCTTTCCTTTGCAGAGAACAGAAATCAACTCCACAATAGCACTATCCTTCACCGAAACGACGTACAAATCTGCATCTGAGCGAACATCTGATATATCCAAAACAGGCTGTGCGCCCACCTCGGAAGCCAGAGCCGTAGCCGATGGCATCGTGCGGCTGAACACCTGCACCACATCATGACCTGCGGCAAATATCGCCTTCCCCAAATGAGTGGCAAGATTGCCAGCACCAATCAATATCACCTTCATATCTTTTTCTTTTTCAATCTTATTTTTACCTAAAGCCATCAAGCCACTTTACGCAAGCCATCAGGCCATTTTTACCTAAACAATCCTTGATAATGTGCAAAAATACTAAAAAAGAGCCACACAATGGAAGAAAACTTGTTTTTTTATAATTAATTTATTATTTTTGCAATGTGAAAAGAATAGAAGTAAGAATATATTCGGAAAACGAGGAGCTGCCCCATCTGCTGGAGGGCAACTTCTTCCATAGCTTGGAACTCTTCCAGATAGGTGAAAAAGTACCAAGCGACACCCCCATTATGGCTGTAGCTACCCAGGAAGGAAGAGTAGTCGGACAAATGCTAGCCATGATACACCGCCGCCATATCCTTATTCCACCATTTATATATTCACACGCCCACGTGCACGGAGAAGGAACCTATCTGGATGAAGAAACCGCCGAAGCCACCTTCCCTACTCTTCTGCATACGATGACCCGCGAACTCACCCGCCGCCATACCCTCTACATCGAATTTTCAGAGATGCAGAAAAAGATGTTCGGCTACCGACATTTCCGTCGCACGGGCTACTTCCCTGTGGCTTGGCAGGAAATATACAATTCGCTACACAGCAAGACACCGGAAGAGCGTCTCACCGACAAGGCTAAAATGCAAATTGAAGCAGCAGAAAGAAAAGGATTGAAATGCCATAGCACTTCTGACGAAAACGAAGTGGGAAAATTCTATCAACTCTATAGAAACTTCTACAAGATGAAACCTCGCCGCTATGTGCCACCAAGAGAATACTTTGAGCAAATAAGCAAAAGCAGCGAAGCAAAGGTCTTCGTGACAACCTACGACAAGAAACGGCTGGGTATCAAGAAAGCCTCTTACGAAAACAAGATACTGGGCGGATGCACCCTTGCCTTCAGCGACAGCGATGCCTATCTGTGGCACCAGGCATCGCTCAGGAAAAGCTACCGATATCTGCATCCCGATGCCCTGACCGTCTGGCACGCCATCCAATACGCCCACCAAAGGGGCTTCAAGCACCTGCACTTTATGGATGTAGGCTTACCTTGGAAGCGAAATCCGTATAGAGAATTCATTCGCAGCTTCGGAGGCAAGCCCGTGGCAAAATACCGCTGGTTCAGATGCAACATCGGCATCATCAACAGACTGATGAAATGGATATACAAGCTTTAAAGCTGTCCGATTGCCTTATCCAGCAATTCGAGACCGCGATCGGTACAGAAACCACGAATCATAATGAGAGTGAAATTATCGAAGAGCTCCTGCATCGTAAATCTCTTATAGAGCTGCTGATGCATCATCTCTGACATACAGATTCTCGAAGACTCATAAACCACCTCGAAATTTACATCCTTGCGGAAGTATCCCTCATCTACACCAGCCTGGAAGAAGCGCATGCTATCATCATACTCCTTATCATGCTCCTCTTTCAGGAACTCCAGGATGCGGGGCATTCTATGAATCTCCTCATAGAAGACTACCCCCACCTGCTGGTTACGCTCCATCTGAAGGCGATAGATATAGCCAATCACATCCATTACATTACGCGCGTGCGTGAGCGCATACTGTTCTACGCGAGCCTTGTATTCAGCCCGTTCTATCTTCATACCTGCAAGCAGCAGTTCCTCCTTGTCGCCGAAGATCTCATACACCGTACGCTTCGACACACGAAGTCCACGAGAAATCTCATCCATCTTCACCGCCTTCACGCCGCGCTGGTGAAACTCTCTCATGGCATAAGCTATGATTTTATCGCGCAATTCCTTTCTATATTGATTAATTTCTGCCATATCTCTTATTTTAATGGTTTGTTGCATATCCGATTCTGCCAACTCCATATAGCAAAACCGCATCCTTTAAATAATTTTTGTGCAAAGATACAAAAAAAAATAAAAATCCATCTTTTTTTAATAAGTTTTTTATTACCTTTGCACAATCTTTAAGATAAAACGCATTTTTTGCGAAAAATAGAAAGAAATAGAATCATTAAACCAATACATTGTTATGGTAAAAATCACAAAAGAGGCGGCTCTCGAATATCACGAAGCAGGCCGTCCTGGTAAGATTGAGGTTAAACCAACAAAACCTTATCACACACAAACGGACTTGAGTTTGGCGTATTCACCAGGTGTAGCTTTCCCATGCTTGGAGATTCAGCAAAACCCAGACGAAGTTTACAAATACACAGACAAGGGTAACCTGGTAGCTGTGATCAGCAATGGTACTGCTGTGCTCGGACTCGGCGACATCGGCGCGATGAGCGGTAAGCCAGTAATGGAAGGTAAAGGATTGCTGTTCAAGATTTATGGTGGAGTGGATGTCTTCGACATCGAAATCGACGAGAAAGATCCAGAGAAATTCTGCGAGACCGTTGAGAAGATCGCACCTACCTTCGGTGGTATCAACCTGGAGGATATCAAGGCGCCTCAGTGCTTCTACATCGAAGAGCGTCTGAAGAAGACCCTCGACATCCCTGTGATGCACGATGACCAGCATGGTACTGCCATCATCTCAGCTGCAGGTTTGAAGAACGCCCTCGAAGTAGCTGGCAAGAACATTGCCGATGTGAAGATTGTGGTTAACGGTGCCGGTGCTGCTGCTATCAGCTGTACCAAGCTCTACGTTGCCCTCGGTGCACAGGTAAAGAATATCGTCATGCTCGACTCTAAGGGTGTAATTACAAGCGACCGTGAGAACCTGACAGAGCAGAAGAAGTTGTTCGCTACCGACCGCCGTGATGTTCACACACTCGAAGAGGCAGTGAAGGGTGCCGATGTATTCGTAGGACTCAGCAAGGGTAACGTACTCTCTAAGGATATGATCCGCTCTATGGCTGACAGCCCTATCGTATTCGCACTCGCCAACCCTGTTCCAGAAATCAGTTACGAGGATGCTATGGACAGCCGTCCAGACGTATTGATGTCAACAGGCCGTTCCGACTATCCAAACCAGATTAACAATGTTATCGGTTTCCCATATATCTTCCGTGGTGCACTCGACGTTCACGCCCGCGCCATCAACGAGGAGATGAAGATGGCTGCCGTTCACGCCATCGCCGACCTGGCTAAGCAGCCTGTGCCAGACGTAGTGAATGACGTATATCACGTAAACGACCTTACATTCGGTCCTAAGTACTTCATTCCAAAGCCAGTTGACCCACGCTTGATTACAGAAGTATCTGCAGCAGTAGCCAAGGCAGCTATGGATAGCGGCGTAGCCCGCACTCCTATCAAAGACTGGGAGAAGTACAAGCAGGAATTGCGCCAGTTGCTCGGCCAGGAGACCAAGCTCACCCGCAAGCTCCACGATACAGCCCGCCTCCACCCACAGCGCGTAGTATTCGCAGAGGGCGGCAACCCAACGATGCTGAAGGCTGCAGTCCAGGCAAAGAATGAGGGTATCTGCGAGCCAATCCTGTTGGGCAACCCAGACCGTCTGAACCGTGTGGCAAGCCGTTTGAAGCTCGATCTCTCAAACATCGAGATTGTAGATATGCGTGCTGACAACGAGCAGGGTCGCCGTGCCAAGTTTGCCAAGCATCTGGCAGAGAAGCGTGCCCGCGAGGGTTACAGCTTCGAAGAGGCTTACGATAAGATGTACGAGCGCAACTACTTCGGCATGTCTATGGTTGAGCAGGGTGATGCTGATGCATTCATCACTGGTCTCTACACCAAGTACAGCAACACCATCAAGGTAGCCAAGGACGTCATCGGTATCCGTGATGAGTACAAGACATTCGGAACCATGCACATCCTTAACACCCAGAAGGGCGTATATTACATCGCAGATACACTGATCAACCGTCACCCAGACGAGGATGTCCTCACCGACATCGCCAAGTTGTCTGCCGGCACAGTGAAGTTCTTCAACGAGGAGCCAGTTATGGCTATGTTGAGCTACTCTAACTTCGGTACCGATGCCATCGGTTCTCCTGTAAAGGTAAAGAAGGCAGTGGCAGAGATGCAGAAGGAATTCCCTGACCTCGCTATCGATGGCGAGATGCAGGTAAACTATGCACTCAACAAGGATCTCCGCGATGAGAAGTATCCATTCTCACGTCTCAAGGGCAAGGATGTGAATACTTTGGTATTCCCTAACCTGAGCAGTGCAAATGGTGCATACAAGCTTCTCCAGGGATTGAACCCAGAGGCAGAGATCATTGGTCCTATCCAGATGGGATTGAACAAGCCTATCCACTTCACTGACTCAGAGAGCAGTGTACAGGATATCGTAAACATCACAGCCGTAGCTGTAATCGATGCTTACGTGGAGAAGATCAAGAATCAGAAATAACCTCTTATTATACAAGAGTTATTGAATGTAGAATATTAAGCTGGTAACAGCAAAAGATAATTTGAATAGAAGTTTGGGGCAGAAGCTTGTGAAAGTTTCTGCCCTTTTTCGTTTATTGAGAAGCTACACTCAATCTAACAAAAGAAAAAACAGCTATCCTATTTTGTATTAAGAACCTGCTAAAAAAAGCACAAAAGACAGCAAAAAGCAATCGTTTACGCACCATTTTCTGTTAACGCCAGTTAAATAACAGAACTGTGCGCCTACACATTTGATATGAGACAAAAATAGTTTCAGAAAAGTTTGGTTATATCAAAAATAAGCCCTATCTTTGCAGCAGTTATCCTGAAAACAATCTTTTTACCTTAAGGAAAACTAATACCTATTGAAGATTTGGAGCGGTAGCCTGTGAAGGTCATCGCTTTTTTTTCGTTAATAACCTTGCACCTTTTTTGTAAACGCCCATATTTTTTGTTAATTCTTCCTAAAAGAAGAAAGATTTTCATTTCCATATTCTCTTATTTCAAAGAAAGTTAGTAATTTTGCACCCCGAATGCTCATGGATTGGGCAAATATTACAGAAAAAGTTAAGTTCGTTGGGGCTCGGTCAAGATCCGGCACGAAGTTGGACGCCTCGCGGAAAAACCCGTTTATATAAATAATTAAATGTACGCAATCGTAGAAATTAACGGTCAGCAGTTCAAGGCTGAGGAGGGCAAGAAGCTCTTCGTACATCACATCAAGGATGTTGAGGCAGGTCAGACTGTTGAGTTCGACAAGGTTTTGCTCGTTGACAAAGACGGCGCAATCACTGTCGGTGCACCAGCTGTAGAGGGTGCAAAAGTAGTAGTAGAAGTAGTGAACCCACTCGTAAAGGGTGACAAGGTTATCGTCTTCAAGATGAAGCGCCGCAAGGACTATCGCAAGAAGAACGGTCACCGTGCACAGTTCACTGAGGTATCAATCAAATCTGTAATCGCTTAAAATTAGGAGGAATTAGAAAATGGCACATAAGAAAGGTGTTGGTAGTTCTAAGAACGGCCGTGAATCAGCTTCACAAAGATTAGGCGTTAAGATCTGGGGTGGTCAGAGCATCATCGCAGGTAACATCATCGTTCGCCAGCGTGGTAACAAGCACTTCCCAGGTGAGAACGTAGCTCAGGGTAAGGATGATACATTGTATGCTTTGGCAGACGGTATCGTTTACTTCCACAAGGGCCGCAAGGACAAGAGTACAGTTTCTGTTCTCTCTCCAGAGGTTTACGCTGAGAAGACTAAGAAAGCTGACGCTTAAATTTTAAAGTTTTAGAAAAAACTATTCCAAACAAACAACATAGAAGCCTGCTCATATCTAGAGCAGGCTTTCTTCGTTTTATCATACTCATAGGTTATTCCAAGCAGGGCACTTCTACCCTTTCAAGGCATAACCACCCTACAAAACCACGAAAAAACTTTAATTCTACCCTTCTCGACAAAAAAGTTGCCAAAATCTTGCGCTATCACAAATATTTTTTGTAATTTTGCCTTCAAATAGGAAAATTAATATAAAAAAGAAATATTATGCTTACACTTAAACTCATCAGTGAAGAAACTGAACGTGTAGTTAAAGGTCTCGAAAAGAAGCATTTTCCAAATGCTCGTGAGGCAGTAGAGAAAGTTTTGGAGTACGACAAGATTCGTCGCGAAGCTCAGCAGAAGTTGGATAACAACAAGCAGCAGGCTAATCAGTTTGCCAAGCAGATTGGTGCCCTGATGAAGGAAGGCAAGAAAGAGGAAGCTGAGAGCGCTAAGGCTCAGGTAGCTATGCTCAAGGCTGATGCCAAGGCTCTGGAAGAGATCATGGAGAAGGCTCAGAACGATATGACCAACCAGTTGCTCGAAATCCCTAACATTCCTTGCGAGCAGGTTCCTGAAGGTAAGGATGCTGCAGACAATGTAGTTGTAAAGGAAGGCGGCGAAAAGCCTAACCTCGGCGCAGACGCTCTCTGCCACTGGGATCTCCTGAAGAAGTACAACCTCGTTGACTTCGACCTCGGTGTGAAGATCACAGGCGCTGGTTTCCCTGTATATATCGGCAAGATGGCTCGCTTCCAGCGTGCTCTTGAGGCATTCTTCCTCGATGAGGCCCGCAAGAGCGGATACCTGGAGATTCAGCCTCCTTACGTAGTTAACGAGGATTCTGGTCGTGGCACAGGTCAGTTGCCAGACAAGGAGGGTCAGATGTATCACGCTAATCTCGACAACCTCTTCCTCATCCCTACAGCCGAGGTTCCTGTAACCAACATCTTCCGCGATGTTATCCTCGATGAGAAGGATCTCCCTATCAAGCGCTGCGCTTACTCTGCCTGCTTCCGTCGTGAGGCTGGTAGCTATGGTAAGGACGTTCGTGGCTTGAACCGTCTGCACCAGTTCGACAAGGTAGAGATTGTACGCATCGATAAGCCAGGTCACTCATACGAGAGCCTGAACGAGATGCTCGACCACGTAGAGGGTCTCTTGAAGAAGTTGGAGTTGCCATACCACATCCTCCGTCTCTGCGGTGGTGATATGAGCTTCACATCTTCTATCTGCTACGACTTCGAGACATGGAGTGCAGCACAGGGTCGCTGGCTGGAGGTTTCATCAGTATCTAACTTCGAGAGCTACCAGGCTAACCGTCTCCACTGCCGCTACCGTCACGCAGAGGACAAGAAGATTGAGCTTTGCCACACCTTGAACGGTTCTGCTCTCGCTTTGCCACGTATCGTAGCAACCATCCTGGAGAACAATCAGACTCCAGAGGGTATCCGCGTACCTAAGGTATTGGTTCCTTACTGCGGATTCGAGATGCTCGATGACAAGAACTTCGATTAATTCGAAAAGAATCGATTAATTCGACAAGAACTTCGATTCATTCGATAAAATTAAAATAAAACATATTGTACGAGGATAACTTCGGCTACCCCATAAAGGCGGCCGCAGTTATCCTTTTGCATTTTATATACCATGAGCAAACATCAAGACAACTAATAAGAAATAGAAACACAGATAGTATTCAACATAAAAATTAAATAGCCCATGAACAAGATTATCAAGAAAATACAATACTCAGAAAAGGTATTCCGTTTCGATGTGGAAGCTCCACTCATCGCCAAGAGCCGCAAGGCTGGCAACTTCGTCATTATCCGTGTAGATAACAACAGCGAACGTATGCCGCTGACCATCGCCGATGCCGACATCGAGAAAGGCACCATCACGCTGGTGGTACAGAAGGTAGGACTCTCCTCTAGCAAGCTTTGCGCCCTGAACGAGGGCGATGAGATTCACGACGTGGTGGGACCACTCGGCAACCCTACCCACATCGAAAACTTCGGTACCGTGATCTGTGCAGGTGGTGGCGTAGGTGTAGCTCCCATGCTCCCTATCATCAAGGCACTCAAGGCAGCAGGCAACCGTGTGCTCAGCGTGATTGCTGGTAGAAGCAAGGACCTCGTCATCATGGAAGATGAGGTGCGCGCATCCAGCGACGAACTCATCATCATGACCGATGACGGAAGCCACGGCGAGAAAGGCGTAGTAACCGTGGGTATCGAAAAGCTCATCAACCAGGAACATATAGATAAGGTGTTCGCCATCGGTCCTCCTATCATGATGAAGTTCTGCTGCCTCCTTACCCAGAAATATAATCTTTCTACTGATGTATCGCTCAATACCATCATGGTGGATGGTACCGGTATGTGCGGTGCCTGCCGTCTCACTATCGGCGGCAAGACCAAGTTTGTCTGCATCGACGGTCCTGAGTTTGACGGTGCTCTCGTAGATTGGGATGAGATGTTCAAGCGTATGGGCACCTTCAAGGATGTAGAGCGCAAAGAGATGGAGCACTTCGAGGAGCATCTGGCTACAGTGGATGCAGAGAAGAAGAAGGAGACTACAGACGTAACGATGGACGTAGAACCTACCGATGCACCAATAGAAGAACTGACCGACCGTAACGCTGCGTGGCGCAAGGAGTTACGTGCATCGATGAAAGCAAAGGAACGCACCGCTATCGAGCGCGTGAAGATGCCAGAGCTGGACCCAGTTTATCGTGCAACTACCCGCACCGAGGAAGTAAACATCGGTTTGACCAAGGAGATGGCTTTGACAGAGGCAAAGCGCTGTCTCGACTGTCCGAAACCAACCTGTATGGAGGGCTGCCCAGTGAGCATCAACATCCCATCCTTCATCAAGAACATCGAGCGTGGGCAGTTCCTTGCCGCAGCCAAGGTTCTGAAGAACACCTCTGCCCTCCCAGCCGTTTGCGGTCGTGTTTGTCCTCAAGAGAAACAGTGCGAGAGCAAGTGCGTACATCTCAAGATGAACGAGCCAGCCGTTGCCATCGGCTACCTGGAGCGTTTCGCAGCCGACTACGAGCGTCAGAGCGGCAACATCTCTGTGCCTGAATGCGATGAGGCAAACGGCATCAAGGTGGCGGTAGTGGGTTCAGGTCCTTCCGGCTTGAGCTTTGCTGGCGATATGGCGAAGAAGGGATTCGACGTCACCGTATTCGAGGCTCTGCACGAGATTGGCGGTGTATTGAAATATGGTATTCCAGAGTTCCGATTGCCAAATGCCATTGTGGATGTAGAGATAGAGAATCTCCAGAAGATGGGTGTGAAGTTCATTACCGACTGCATCGTGGGCAAGACTATCTCCGTGAAGAATTTGGAAGAGCAGGGATTCAAGGGATTCTTCGTTGGCTCGGGAGCCGGACTCCCTAATTTCATGAATATCCCTGGCGAGAACGCCTTGAACATCATGTCATCCAACGAGTATCTTACCCGTGTGAACCTGATGGATGCAGCCAACCCTCATACCGACACCCCTATCAACCTGGGTAAGAAGGTGGTTGTTGTAGGTGGCGGAAACACTGCAATGGACAGCTGCCGCACCGCCAAGCGTCTGGGAGCCGAGGTAACATTGGTTTATCGCCGTTCGGAGGCAGAGATGCCTGCCCGACTTGAGGAGGTGAAGCATGCCAAGGAAGAAGGCATCAACTTCATGACCTTGCATAATCCAAAGGAATATGAGGCGGATGAAAAGGGCGCAGTAAAGGCTGTAGTCTTGGATGTGATGCAGCTCGGAGAGCCAGATGCCAGCGGCCGTCGCCGTCCGGAAGCTGCAGGCGAGACCATCACTTTGGAGTGCGACCAGGTAATCGTAGCAGTTGGTGTAAGCCCTAACCCACTCGTTCCTCAGAGCATCGAGGGATTGGAACTCGGCAGAAAGAATACGATTGCCGTAAATGACCAGATGCAGAGTTCTATTGAGGAAATCTATGCTGGCGGCGACATCGTAAGAGGTGGTGCCACCGTAATCCTCGCCATGGGAGATGGTAGAAAGGCTGCGCTCAACATGAGTGAGAAGCTTTTGAAGAAATAGTATAAAAAAGAGGGTGTGTCACAAGTCACATCCAATACGCCCTGAAAGAAGAGTGTGTTTTGCATCCACACGCCCTGGGCTAGGAGCTTTTGGGCTTTCAGCCCGTCCTCGGCTGCCATTATCTAGACTTATGACACACCCTCTTTTATACTATAGATTGAATCTCAAACCGAACTGGAGATTGAAATTCAACTTCTTATCCTTGAAGGTATTTTCCACATGACTTCCGTTATCGAAGTAATATTTAGCACCCGGTTCGATATAGAGACCCACCTTTGGTGTGATGTCATACTGCGCACCGAGCGAAGCCTTTCCAGAGAACTGCACCCTGTCTCGCTTGGCATTCTCTTTCTTTACTCCCTCTTCTTCGGTATCATTCTTCACATTGTAATCAGCCTCAGCACCAGCCATCACGTAAGCATGGAAGCCTCCACTCTGCCAGAATTCATAATTCAATCCCACCGGAATACCCACATAATGAAGCACCTGATGAACATTGTAGTTACTACTTGGTGCGTATGGATAAAAATCAGAAGAAGTGCGTGTATATACCAAGCCCGTGCTCAAAGACAGACGAGGTGCAATACCAAAGGCTACCTGCAAACCTACGGAAACCGGAGCATGATGCTTGGCTTTCACCTGCTGGTTTCTTTGAATCGCCTTATAAGATGCCAAGAGATACTCTTCTCCATATATGCCTCCAGCCGTTGGATCAGGGATGACACCCGGCAGCGGTTCAGCCATCATGCCATGACTATAATCACGATAGCTTCCTGATGCATCGGAATTCACACCTCCCAAACTTGGCGTCAGGTTTTCGGCATAGAGTTGCATCGACCAGCCAGAAACCTCCTCATTTTTTTCAAAATGATAAGATTGAGAAGCATACGCTGCCGCATGATGATCGGTAGAGCGGGTTAAGGCCTTATAATCGGTAGAACTATCAGTAGCCTTATCCTCAGATACAGGTTCTACTGGATCGGAATTCTCTGCAAGCAAAGAGATTTCATTCTCAGATTCTTCCACAAGAGTATTACCCATCTTGCTTTGGGATGCAGTGGATTGCAAATCCGATGAAACAACGTGGGATGGAGCACTTTGGCGTACAGCCACTGAGGATGCAGTGGATTGCAAATCCGATGAAACAACGTGGGATGGAGCACTTTGGCGTACAGCCACTGAGGATGCAGCGGATTGCAAATCCGCTGAAACAACGTGGGAAACAACGTGGGATGGAGCGGATTGGGATGAAGCCAATTGCAAATTACCCCTTTCTACATCCTCCTGGTGCAGATAAACATAGCTTCCACCTATTCCCAATAATGCCACAGCTGCTGCTGCCGCAGACCATCGCTTGAAATAGACAATCCTGGCATTCTTTTTAGCCTCTGAACTGTCGGGTAAAACCCTGGCATCCTTTTTAGCCTCTGAACCAACGTGTAAATCTATAGATTCAGAGTTTTCTGAAGCTATAGACTGTGGATTCGACGAACCTAATTCTATATTTTTCTGAGCAAGCGATTGTTCAATGCCTGCCCACAAGTCGTGGCTGACAGACTCCTGATAGCCTGCCAACTGGTCTTGAAGTTTGCTTGTCCAATCTTGATTACTCATATTCTTTCTCGTTTATATTATTTAGATATTCATTTATTTTCTTTGCCAGAAACTTCTTGGCTCTTAGATATTGCGAAGCAGAGGTACTCTCCTTGATGCCCAGCAGATCAGCAATCTCCTTATGGCTTCTTTGCTCAAACACAAACATGTTCAGAACCAGTCGATAGCCCTCGGGCAATTCACCGATCATCTTCGTCAATACGGCAGGCGGCACCCGTTCTACCTCCGGTTCGTCGTCACTCACATCTTCCGGAACTTCATCCACGAAAGTGATGCGACTCTGCCTTCGGGTAAAGCTGATAGCCTCATTTGCCACAATCCGAAGAAACCATGCCTTCAGCGAACCTTCGCCTCTATACTCGAAGTTGGCAATACCAGAGAAAAGTTTCACAAAACTATCCTGCACCACATCCTCCGCATCATCACGTAAAGGGACATACCTCAGCGCTACCGCCATGGCATATCCTACGTAGCGGTCGTAGAGCCGGTGCATCGCTGCCCGACTGCCGCCCTTCATGTCGTCCAAAAGTAGTTTTTCAGATTCCAATTTTCTCTATCTTTTATGTATTAAACGAATATCAACACAAAACCTTGCACCAAAAAACAAACTTTTTTTGATGCAAGGTTATTTTTATACCGAGATAACCATTCCCTCATTGGTGAGATAGCTTTCCTCGAAAACCTCTTTGGCTTCTTTCAGCAGAACCGTCTCATCATTATATCTCGCACTATAATGTCCCAGGAGCAACTTGCCTACCCCGGCAGCCTTTGCTACCATCGCAGCCTGCTTCGCCGTACTATGGTTGTAGATCTTAGCCCGGTCTTCCTGCTCCGAAGTATAAGTACTTTCATGATAAAGCACCGTAACCCCCTTCACCTTTTCCCAGAGATTCGGAATATATCGGGTATCACTCATATAGGCATAACTGCGAGGCTCATCGGCAGGTGTCACCAGACGGGCATTCGGAATCACCTCGCCCTCTTCGTTGGTCCAGTCAGCCCCATTCTTGATGTTGTTGATCTGACTGATCGGGATGCCGTAGTAATCTATCATATCCCTTTTGATGTGAGGCAGCGTAGGCTTCTCTCTGAAGATATAGCCGCAGCATGGAAGACGATGCTTCAGAGGCACCGTCTCCACTGACAGAGAATGATCTTCGTAGATAATCTGCTGTTTCTCCGTATCCACCGGAATCATCTCCATCTCATACTCCATCGTCTGCATAAAGAAGTCAACCTGTTGTTTAAACAGAGGAGCATAATCCTTTGGAGCATAAACTCTTAACTTAGATGTTCGTCCGAGCATTCCGAGCGTAGAAAGCAAGCCCATCAAGCCGAAGCAATGATCTCCATGCATGTGGGTGATGAAGATGGCATTGAGCTTGGAGAAATGGATATGGGAACGACGGAACTGCATCTGTGCACCCTCGCCACAATCTATCATATAGCACTTTCCCCGCATCTCTATGAGCTGTGAGGAAGCATTGTGTTTCAGGGTTGGCAGCGCACTGCCACACCCCAGTATATGTATCTTAAATGGTTCCAACTTAATCTAAAATTTAGAATGACAATTTACTCCTGGCGCTTGAAGACATAGATGCCCTGGGTATTCTCCAGCATCAAGCTGTCAGAGCCCAGTTTGTCGATGGCAAAGGTATCCTTGTTGAGCAGGAGCTTTCCGTTCAGGATTTTCCATGAAGTCCACGGATTGGTCTCAGCCTTCACATTGTTTTTTACCTCTCCGCCTTCCAGCAAATCGAAGTTCTTGTCGAGTGAAGTCCACTTGCCCAGGAGTGAAGTAAGATTGATGATTTTCTGTGCCATCATCTCTCCATCCTGTGCCTTGTAACCGATAAGAGCAATGCGGTCGCCTGCCAGCAAACCACCCAACACGATGTCTGGCTGCTCATCATCGATAAAGACTGAGAGCGTATCTCCCTCATCAGAAATCAGCTCTAGATTGTGCATAGATGTACCCTCACCACATACACCGTAGATGGTTGAATCATCGGCAACCTCCTCCAGATCGAGGGAATCTGTAGGAGTGATTACCTGTGCGGTTTTCTTATCCTTGCAGCTATTGGCAGCAAAGAGTACCACCAAAGCCATCATCATATAAACTAATCTTTTCATAATCCTTATAGTTTTTGTTGTTATAAAAACGTCCTATTTATCTTGTTTATCATGAAGTTCCTACTATTGAAGCTTACGATTCTTTCTGAAGTCTCTCCTGTTTCTTGGCTTCATCCCACAGTTTATCCATTTCTTCCAAACTCATGTCTTTCAGATTCTTACCCTGCTTGAGCGAATGATCTTCTACATAGTTGAAGCGGCGTATAAACTTCTGGTTTGTCTTCTCCAGCGCATTGTCCGGATTGAGCTTATAGAGACGGGCTGCATTGATTACGGAGAAGAGGAAATCGCCGAGTTCCTGGGTAGAGTTTTCCTTGTCGTCCTTGGCAAGTTCAGCCTTGAGTTCTTCCAGTTCTTCGTGTACCTTATCCCAAACATCCTCCTTCTCCTTCCAGTCGAAGCCCACGTTTCGTGCCTTGTCCTGAATGCGATAGGCCTTGATAAGGGATGGCAGGGAATTTGGCACACCGCTCAGAACGCGCTCGTTGCCATCTTTCTCTTGCTGCTTGATCTGCTCCCAGGTTTTCTCTACCGAGGCTGCATTCTTGGGTTTGCTGGCACCAAGAGCCAGGGTTTCTTCAGAATTGGCAGTTTCTGCCTTCCGAATTTCTTCCGTATTGGCAGCTTCTGCCTTCCCGGTTTCTGCTTTTTCAAACTCCTTATATACTACCTGTCCCGCATCATTGATATACATATCAGGATTCGCCACAGTCCATTCTCCCTCTTCCTTCCAGTTGATGAAAGGATGGCGGAACATCAGTTTGTCAGCTTCCTGATTGCAGACATCGCAGATATCGAACTCGCCGTCTTCTCTGCCGATGATGCTATAGAACATCACGTGCTCCAGCACATCACCCAGCTCCTTCTTGATATCCTTGTAATCGCGCTTCATCAAGGCATCACAAAGCTCGAAAGTCTCCTCAATGGTATTCGGACGAAGACTCTCGAATGTCTGCTTCTTATCCCATGGACACTGCAGGCGCAAACGGTCCTGCACATCCAGCAAGCGGCTGAACGCCGCTAACTTTTCTTCTTTCGTATGCATGATTGTAACCTCACATTAAAGATTGTCTTTCCATTTCTTGCCAGCCTTCGTATTGAGAAAGATAGCGAAAGACAATGCAAACACAAACATCATTATATTAAAAAACAAATATGCTTCCATAACAATTACTTTTTATACTTCAACAAATCATTGGCACTATATGCAAGTAAGAACCCACATATTGAACCAACAAAAAAACACACTATATTAAGCCAACCGAAATCACCTCCAATTATCAGAGGCGACAATCCTCCCACGGCAACGCTGCCAAACATCAGCTTCGCCATATCATAGAGAAAACCAGCTAGCAGTTTTCTTCTATCTTGCTCTGAAACTTCTTTTACTGCATTACTAACCATCGTTTTGTGCAAAAATTAATAATTTTGATGCAAAGATAGCATTTTTCGCTCAAAAATTCGTATCTTTGCACCGTTTTTTAAGGAAAAAGAAAGAAAAAGAATAAAAATTAGATATAAACAATGGAATTAGCAAGTAAATACGATCCACAAGCAGTGGAAAGTAAATGGTATCAGTACTGGCTCGACAACAAGCTTTTCAGCTCTAAGCCAGATGGTCGTGAACCTTATACGGTGGTTATCCCTCCACCAAACGTAACGGGTGTGCTCCACATGGGACACATGCTCAACAATACTATCCAGGACATTCTCGTTCGCCGTGCTCGCATGGAGGGCAAGAACGCTTGCTGGGTACCAGGTACCGACCACGCCAGTATCGCTACCGAGGCTAAAGTGGTTAACCGTCTCGCTCAGCAGGGTATCAAGAAGACCGACCTTACCCGCGAGGAGTTCCTCAAGCATGCTTGGGACTGGACTCACGAGCACGGTGGCATCATCCTCAAGCAGCTCCGCAAACTCGGTGCCAGCTGCGACTGGGACCGCACAGCATTCACCATGGACGAGACCCGCTCTCGTGCCGTTATCCACGTATTCTGCGACCTCTACAAGAAGGGGCTCATCTATCGTGGCGTGCGCATGGTTAACTGGGACCCTAAGGCCCAGACTGCGCTCTCTGACGAGGAGGTTATCTACAAGGACGAGCACTCTAAGCTCTACCACTTGAAGTATTATGTAGTTGAGCAGGACTGCCAGCAGGTGGATGAGGAGAACGTGATGCACAAGGATGAGAAGGGTTACTATGCAGTGGTAGCAACCACCCGTCCTGAGACCATCATGGGCGACTCTGCCATGTGTATCAACCCAGAGGATAAGAAGAATACCTGGCTGAAGGGTAAGCACGTGATCGTGCCTCTCGTAAACCGCGAAATCCCTGTCATCGAGGATACATACGTAGATATCGAGTTTGGTACAGGATGCTTGAAGGTAACTCCAGCTCACGATATCAACGACCACGCCCTCGGTTTGAAGCACGGTTTGGAAACCATCGACATCTTCAACGACAACGGTACCATCAGCGAGGCAGCAGGTCTCTATGTAGGTATGGACCGTATGGACGTGCGCAAGCAGATTTCCATCGACCTCCAGAACGCCGGATTGATGGAGAAGATTGAGGACTATAATAATAAGGTGGGCTTCTCTGAGCGTACCAATGTGCCTATCGAGCCAAAGCTCTCTACACAGTGGTTCCTCAAGATGCAGCACTTTGCTGACATCGCCCTCCCTCCAGTAATGGACGATGACATCGAGTTCTATCCTAAGAAGTACAAGAACACCTATCGCCACTGGTTGGAGAACATCAAGGACTGGTGTATCAGCCGTCAGCTCTGGTGGGGTCACCGTATCCCAGCCTACTACTTCGACAATGCCGGCAAGAAGGATTTCGTGGTAGCTGAGACCGCTGAGGAGGCTCTGAAGCTCGCTCAGGAGAAGAACGCCAGCATCAAGGCTGAGGATCTTGAGCAGGAGAGCGACTGCCTCGACACCTGGTTCTCTTCATGGTTGTGGCCTATCTCTCTGTTTGATGGCATCGAGCATCCAGACAACGAGGAGATCAACTACTACTACCCTACTTCCGACCTCGTAACTGGTCCGGATATCATCTTCTTCTGGGTAGCACGTATGATCATGGCTGGCTACGAATATCGTGGCAAGATGCCATTCAAGCACGTATATTTCACAGGTATTGTCCGCGATAAGCTGGGCCGCAAGATGAGCAAGAGTCTCGGTAACTCCCCAGACCCATTGGATCTGATTGACAAGTTTGGTGCCGACGGTGTTCGTATGGGTATGATGCTCAGTGCTCCAGCCGGCAACGACATCCTCTTCGACGAGAGCCTCTGCGAGCAGGGACGTAACTTCAACAATAAGATCTGGAATGCCTTCCGCCTCGTGAAGGGTTGGGAGACTGCGGATATCGAGCAGCCTAAGAGTGCTGAAATCGCCGTGAAGTGGTTTGATGCCAAGCTCAAGGAGATGAACGAGGAGATGCAGAAGCAGTTTAAGGACTACCGTATCTCTGAGGCATTGATGACTGTATATAAGCTGTTCTGGGATGAGTTCTCATCTTGGTACCTGGAGATGGTGAAGCCAGCTTACGGTCAGCCTATCGACCAGAAGAGCTACGATGCTACCCTCCGTTTCTTCGATGCCCTGCTGAAGATGTTGCATCCATTCATGCCATTCATCACCGAGGAGTTGTGGCAGCACATCTACGACCGCAAGGATGGCGAGAGCATCATGCGCGAGAAGCTGGAGATTCCTGCACCTACAGCTGAGGAGCAGAAGTTGGCAGCAGATATCGAGGCAGTGAAGCAGATTATCGCCGGTGTTCGTACCGTTCGCAACCAGAAGAACATTGCCCAGAAGGAGCAGTTGTCTCTGCAGGTAGTAGGCAAGAACGATTTCGAGGCTTACAACGACGTGACGCTGAAGATGGCTAACCTCGACAAGATTGAGGTCATCGCCGAGAAGAGTGCCGATGCATCCAGCTTCATGGTAGGCACCGACGAGTTTGCCGTACCATTGGGCGACCTCATCGACGTAGCTGCCGAGATTGAGAAGGCAGAGGCTCAGCTCAAGCACCTGGAGGGCTTCCTGATGGGTGTACGTAAGAAGCTCAGCAATGAGAACTTCGTAGCTCACGCCCCTGAGAAGGTAGTGGCTCTGGAGCGCAAGAAGGAAAGCGACTCTGTAGAGAAGATTGCTGCCCTCAAGGCAACCATCGAGGAGCTGAAGAAGAAGTAACAGATTCTTTTTATATATGTTGAATGTTGAGTGTAGAATGATGAATGCAGAATCTCAGACGGATGAATTCGTCAGCCATTCTGCAACTCAACATTCAGCATTCAACATTCAACTTTTTTATTATGATCAAGAAGCTTTTCACCTTATTTATATGTATGTTTTCGTTCGCCATGACTTTCACCAGTTGTAGCGACGAGGCTTTTGATGTGGATAGCGTCAACAAGCAGACCATCCTGGTATATTATCCATGGACAGGCAGTACCACCAGTTCGGGTTTGAAGCAATACCTTGCCAACAACATCGACAGCATCTGCCAGGGTATCGTAGCCAAGAAAGGACTCAGTGACTCACGTGTGATGGTATTTTTCAGCGAGAAATACAACAAGAGCACACTCTACGATCTGCAGTACGATGCCGCCAGCAGGAAGGTGAACCGTGTGCCCGTAAAGACCTACGAGGACAACAGCTATTGCACGGCAGAGGGATTCGCCAACCTTCTCAATGAGGTGAAGCAAAATGCCGAGGCACTCAACTATGCCCTCATCATCGGAGTACATGGGTGCGGATGGACCTATGCAGAAGATTGGGTGAATTATCCGAACTATGCCCGTCCTGGCTTCGGAAGCACAACCACAGCCGGCAAGCCATCCAGTACATTCAGCGGCATCCAGTTTGGCAGCGACCCAGACCGTCCAGTCACCCGCTTCTTCGGAAGTGTAAATTCCAAGAGTTATGCCATGGACATCCCAACCCTGGCAGAAGGAATCAGACAGAGCGGACTGAAGATGCAATACATCCTCTTCGATGCCTGCTATATGGGAAATGTGGAGACAGCCTACGAACTGAAGGATGTCACCAACTATCTCATCAGTTCGAGCAGCGAGGTGATGGGTATGGGCTTTCCATACCGGAGCATCTGGAGCATGCTCAATTCCGCAACACCCAACTATTCCGGCATCGTAAACGGTATTGTCAACTTCTACAAAGCCAGCGAAGTACCTTATTGCAACATGGCAGCCATCGACTGTCGCGAGATGGATAACCTGGCTAGCGTCATGAAGGAAATCAACAGTAAATATACGCTCGATTCCTCCATTCCTCTAGAAACGATCCAACCTCTCGACGGCTTCACTCCCAACCTGTTTTATGACATGTCGGTATATGTAGATAGCCTCAAGCCAAGCGGTTACCTGAAAGACCAGTTTACCGCCCAGATGCAGAAAACCATCAAGAAGGCAGCTCATACCGATGAGGCATTTACCATGCTGAAGGACCCGTATAGAGGAACCACCTTCCAGGTGAAGAGCTATTGCGGCCTTTCCATCTCCGACCCGAGCCAGCACAGTGTAGCCCTGAAGGGAAGAGAGAAGACAGGATGGTGGAAGGCAACCCACTAATAAAGTTGAATGTTCATATTTAAAAATTAAAAGGACAAAGATGGAATTTTTTATAATCGATCGTAATGGACAGCAGGCAGGTCCTTTCAGTTTCGACCAACTTGTACAGAAGGGCATCAGTCCCGAAACACTGGTGTGGAAGCAGGGTATGGCAGATTGGACTCCTGCCTGGAAGGTAGAGGAACTGAAAGCTGTACTGGAAGCAATAAGAGCCAACCAGCAGCAGGATTATCAGAAAGCCCAGCAGGAAGCCTATCAGCAGGGATTCCAGCAGGGAGCAGCGATGCATTCAAATTTCCAGCAGCAGCCTAAGAAGAACAAGAAGAAGAGCCATTTCGCCATGAAAATGGTGATAGGCCTCATCATTTTCATCCTTGCCATATTTGCCATAACCAATCCGAGCGCAGATGCTCATAAGGAGAAGGTTCGCACGGAGGCAAGCAAGGCAGTAGAAAAGGCGGTAGGATCTACCGACAACAATTTCTTCTCTCAGGCACTCCGCTCTGTAGCCAAGATGATGGCTGGCAGCATGATGGACGAAGCGATGAACCAGCTTTTCGAATACCACAACTATATCGTTTGCTCTACGGGTTCTGTGGAATTCAACGGCAAGCCGCATACCGTGAGTTTCGGTATTCTCGGCAACGTCTATACGATGAATGCCGACGATATGGTGAAAGCGCTGGAATCAGCCGATAATCTCCATATAGAGGAGTCAGAATCAAATGTATCCTCTGACACTCCTAACATGGATGGATCAGATTCAGAAGCCAATGTCAATGAGGACCAGGCTGACAGCGATGAAGGCAGCTTCAGCACAAGAATGCAGAAGAAACTGGAAGAGAAAGCCAATCAGGCTTTCGATAAGGCAGCGGATAAAGTGAGCAAGAAGGTAGAAGAGAAAATCAACCAGAAGCTCGAAGAAACCACCGATTCTTCCAGCATCGAAAAGATAATCGATAAGATCCTGGAGTTATTTTAACGGCATATAATACAAATCTCCCTATAAGCAGGCGACATACGCCAGACTTATAGGGAGATTTTTTGGCTAAAATAGCCTATCAATAGCAGCACAGATATCAGGCTACTTCCAGAAAATCGGGAGAGCGGGATATCTTGACCACCACTGCGTGATGGCGTACAAACTGCATACGAATGCGGGCAATGAGAAGATCATAGCATGCCTCGCTATGAATGAGGAAACCCAGATGGAGACACTCTCCCACAATGATGCAGTGGTTGCGCCAACCGTGAATGCCATTACCCCTGGAGAAGGACACACGGGAATCAACAGGAGAGTCAACCCCAGAATCAACATCTGCCAGTCTTATATAATAAGGTAATGCCAGCTTGCTGTTGCGCTGCAGGGCATACTCGCCTTCCGGCAGACAATGCACATCCTCCTCCAACGTATCACAAACATGCTGACCATCAATCAGCAATCTACCACTTACGGCATGATGATAACTGCCAAAACGATCTATAACTATTTCCATATACTTTTGATTTTTCCAAACTGTTATTTTTTAACCTTACCCCCATCCCCATCTTCTCTCCATATCCGTGTAAATAATATTCAAGGAAGAGAGAATCAGGCAAAGACGCCCGAAAAATGGGGAAAAAAGAGATGGAGAATTTTTCCTTAAGGGTTTTTATTTTTTTCCTTAAGGGAAAATATATTTTTCCTTAAGGGAAACGACTGCTTCTCTTAAGAGATTTTTCTGCCACGTTTAACTTGTAAAGTTATTTATTACTACCAATACTATATCCCCACTCCATCCGGCTCTCCAAGATAGTAAAAGATATAATCTACCATCTTGGGCGTGAAACTATGCAGCGAAGGCTTATAACCCAATTCCTGCAGTTTGACATAGAGCGGAGTGCAGCGCTTCACCCAATCCATAAACTCATCTCTCGCAGCATGCCCCTTGGAACGGCTGTGAGGACAGTAGAGGTGAGCAAGCTCCTGCTTGCTCATCACTCTACGTTCTACGAAATGTTGCTTGGTAACATTCATCTAGTTTTAATTTTTAGTTAGTAATCTATTTAACTACAAAGAAAATGCAAACGAGCGCAATAAAAGCTTGCTTTCAGATTGCCGAGTGCAGCTTTTCTTCTACAAAGTTACAAAAAAATCGGATAGGGTGTTTCATCTGATTACAAAATTTAATATTTACAATTCAGATGTAACAAGGGCTGCAGCGTGGTGGCATCAAAGCTAGGACACGCCTTCTGCACCCCAGGCAGGTCACGATGCCCCAGAATGGTGCGGATGCCGGGAAACTGTATTTTCAGCTGAACGATCAGCTTCTCCATCGCCTTCTTCTGCTCCCCGGTACGGGTATCTGCCACATAGCCGTTCTCATCCAATCCGCCCTCATAGCAGATTCCGATGGAATGTGCATTCCAGCCACGGGCATGGGCACCCATACGCTCCAGCGGACGGGTGGCATGTACCTTGCCGTCACGGCTGATGAAGAAATGGTAACCGATGTAATGCCAGTGGTTCACCTCCACGTGGTCGTGGTAAAGCTGATGCACGGTATAAGGGTGGTTGCAGCGGGTTGCGCTGCAGTGTACCACAATCATTGTAATTTCTCTAGTCATAAGCTGATGTTTTTAATGTTTCAACACTGCAAAGATAAGACATTCTCCTAACTCCAACTGGCGATACCCGGCGATTTCCGGCGAATTTCCGCCTACCCCGGAATGTTTTATATTTAGTTAACTAGTTACCTCTCGTGGGAGAAATGTCTAGATAGTTACTTCTCGTAGGCAAACTTACCAAAGGGTTACATCTCATCAGAGAAAACCGTTACATCTCGCGGGATAACGCCTTCCGCCAGTTACCTCCCATGGTAACAGCATTTTATATCAGTCTGACTACATGATAGTTACGCTTCAAAATAGCGCTACAAGAAATATGATAATATGAAATATAAGAAATAAATAAGAAAAATGGTCATGATGGGTTCTCAAAGTTTTTTTCTCTTTTTTCAAAAAAAACTTGTAAAATACTTGTTAGTTTCAGAAATTTTATATATCTTTGCAGCGCTCTTTCTGTAGAAATACAGGAGGAGCGGACATCGGCACCCTGGCAATAGGATGCCCAAGCGCGATCGATGAGATCAGAATTTGGTTCAAAATGTTCCGCAGGATAGGTTTTTAGAGAGAATATATCCTGCTAATGGAATTTCAATTACAAGTTCTGACTAGGATTTTTCGTGCGCATTCGTCAATGATTTATTTCATTGGGGGTGCGACATGGGAGAATTCTGGTCCAGTACGATAATTGATAAGAACCAGAACTCTCTCTCAAAAAACCATTCTGGTTCTTTGTTTTGAACTCGTACCCCCAGTTTTTTTCATTGCCACCCCCATTTTATAACTTTAATAAAACAACAAGCAATGAACAAGATCCTAACTTTCAACGTAGCCGAAGCCACAGAGCTTGGCACTCATTGCGCCCTGCATCACAGCTACAGCCCGCAAGAACAGAAGTACATCTTCAGACTTGACGTGTACAATCAGAAACAGATCAAAATGGCTATCAGCCAGAACGCGCACCACGGTCAACTGGACCTCAATGGTTTCGAGCGCCTTGAAAACAATTTACGTTTCGAGGTACCCTACAGAGCTTTGGAAGCTACCAAATCACATTACAACAACCTGGAGACGGCCCTTATCGACATAGGCAAAAAGCCGGTCTGTATCCCTTACACCGTCGCAGAATCTGGTAATCCTGGAACATACCACTTGTGCTACAAGCAGTTCGACTACCTCTACCACTTCGTTGACTACACCAAGAAAGGTCAGGAGAAGAGAGCCATTCTGGAGATGCCGATTCCCGTGGCTCAGTACTACTTCGCCCTGGACCTGGGCTACTTCAAGGTTTCGCCGCAGCTTTACGAGTCATTCCATCACCAGTCTTCCCGCTGCCTTTATCTCCTGACAGAGAGCCGACTGAAGAAGGGCTACACCAAGTTTACGCCTCCCGAGATCCTTGCGCTCCTCACCAGCCACACCCAATATCGCGGCACGGGGAATCTGGAATATACCCAGCTTTCTACTGCCGAAGAAGAGATCAGAAATGCCTACAAGCTGAACCGTCTCGACTATATCGTGATACACACGCTAGAGACTACCCGTAACCAGGTAGTAGGCAAATACGGCTGCTTGGTAATCTTCGGGCTCAAGTACCGCAACGATGATCCAGATATGCTGAGCGATGAAGACAGAACAAAGCTGACAATGAAGAAACTAAACTTTAGAAAGCTACTCACCTCTTCCTACTGGAACGTGAGCCACAAGGTGGCAGAGGAGTTGAGCGATCGCCTCACCCTGTCAGACCTGGATGCCGTGAACCAGTGCTTTCTGGCAGCCTATGCGGCGAAGAAAAAGCACGAGATCAAGAATCCCGCAGGGTATATCGTAACCAGCCTGGATAAGGTTCTGAGGAAGAAATAATCCTCAAAGTGGAATCCCCAGGCGTCCCGACGGATATGTTATCCGTCGTAAAAAAAGGTTCGACCTATTAAGCCGGGGGATTTGTAATCCCCCAAAGCCTTGAATCTGTGTAAATCTGTGGGATTTTATTCTTTGTCCCACAGATTTCACAAATTTACACAGATCTTTACCTTAAAAATATGGGATCCTAACTTTTTCTGAAACTTTTCACGGAAATCTCTTGCAGGTTTGAAAATAAAGTCGTAACTTTGCGCTATATAATTTTAAAACG
>OIXX01000160.1_pt1 | contig 54148 bp, 48 predicted proteins | sample 1588161 | NCBI WGS metagenome assembly OIXX01 (sample SAMN03283274) | human gut metagenome | biome: human-associated habitat; material: feces | host: Homo sapiens | place: Peru | collected 2012 | reverse complement strand
TTTATCGCGAGTTCCGCACGCAAAGGAAAGCACTTAATGTGCTTTCCGTCTTGCGCAGGACTGTAGAGCAGGAAACTTAATTACGCGCCGCTCCCCGCCCACGCCGGGCAAACCCTTCCTTGTACTCTATCACGCTAAAGTGTATGATTCTGAACGTTACATGATTCACTTTACTTAACTAAAGTGCCATCAAGGGGGAATACCATGAATGCCGATATGTCTCGTCGCCAGTTTGTTGGTCTAGCCGGCTCACTCGCTACGGTTCTAGGCCTTGGCCTGGTTGGCTGTGGCGGTGCCGATAAGGGCTCTGCTGCCGGATCTACCGCAGCAAAGGATGTGAAGGGCGCCGCCGAGTCCAAGAAGCTCGTGGTGGGTTTTGACAAGTCCTATCCTCCGTACGGCTTTGTGGGCGATGACGGCGAGTACACGGGCTTTGACCTCGACCTTGCCAAGGTCGTTGCCGATAAGCAGGGCTGGGATGTCGATTACGAGGCCATCGATTGGGATGCCAAGGACACGCTGCTCAACTCCGGCGCCATCAACTGCATCTGGAACGGCTTTACCATGGAGGGTCGCGAGGACGACTACACGTTCTCCGAGCCGTACATGCTCAACGAGCAGGTGCTCGTGGTCAAGAAGGATGCGGGCATCAAGAGCTGGGATGATCTTGCCGGCAAGACGGTGATCACCCAGACCGATTCCGCTGCTCAGGACGTGCTCGAGGGCGATCAGAAGGATCTGGCGGCGACGTTTGCCACGCTCGACACCATCGGCGAGTACAACACGGCCTTTATGCAGCTCGAGAGTGGCGCGGTCGATGCCGTGGCGTGTGACCTTTCGATTGCCCAGTATCAGCTTGCCGCAAAGCCCGATGCCTATACGCAGCTTGATAAGCCGCTGTCCAGCGAGCACTATGCCGTCGGCTTTAAGAAGGGCGATACCAAGTCGGCCGACGCCGTGATCGAGTCGCTCAAGGCGCTCTACGAGGACGGCACGGTTAAGGACCTGTGCGACAAGTATTCAAGCTATGGTCTATCTTTCGATAATTGGGTGCTCAAGTAATGTCTATTCAGGTCATGATGCAGATGCTTGGCCAGGGATTCTTGGTCAGCTTGCAGTTGTTTGTGCTGACGCTGCTCGGGTCGATTCCGCTGGGAATCCCCGTGGCGTTCATGCGCATGAGCAAAAATGCGCCGCTTCGCTGGATCGCGCGCATCTATATTTCGGTGATGCGCGGTACGCCGCTCATGCTACAGATGTTTGCCATCTACTTTGCCCCGTACTACGTGTTCGGCATCTCGCTCACGCCCGATTCCAAATGGACGGCATGCGTCGTGGCGTTCATCATCAACTACGCCGGCTACTTTGCCGAGATCTATCGCTCGGGCTTGCAGTCCATTCCGCGCGGCCAATACGAGGCAGCCGAGGTGCTGGGCTATTCGCGCATGCAGACGTTTCTGTATATCGTGATGCCGCAGGTCGCCAAGCGTATTCTGCCGGCGATGGGCAACGAGATCATCACGCTGGTTAAGGACACGTCGCTGGCGTTTGCCATTGGCGTGGGTGAGATGTTCTCGACCGCCAAGGCGCTGGTTGCCTCGCAGGTGAGCATGGTGCCGTTTGCGATTGCGGCGCTGATCTACTGGGTCTTTAACTTTGTGGTCGAGATGTTGTTGGGCGCCGCCGAGAAAAAATTGGATTACTACCATGACTAATTCGGTAATGAATATAACGAACGCGCGCAAGGCGTTTGGCGGCAATGAGGTGCTCAAGGATATCTCGCTCGAGGTCAAGCGCGGCGAGGTCGTGGCGATTATCGGGCCTTCGGGTGGCGGTAAGTCCACGCTGCTGCGCTGCGCCACGCTGCTCGAGACACTTGACGGCGGCTCGCTTTCGTTTGGCGACCTTGCGGTTGCGACGGATGCGGGATCGGGTGCGATATATGCGAAGGGAGATGTTCCCAAGCAAGCGCGTTCGCGTTTTGGTCTGGTGTTTCAGAACTACAACCTGTTCCCGCACTATACCGTGATGAAAAACATCACCGATGCACCGATTCGCGTGCTTAAGCGTCCGCGCGAGCAGGCGCAAGCCCGCGCTCACGAGCTGATTGCGCAAATGGGGCTGACGGGCAACGAGAACAAGGTGCCGTGTGAGCTTTCGGGCGGTCAGCAGCAGCGCGTGAGTATTGCCCGCGCCCTGGCGCTCGATCCGGAAATCTTATTCTTTGACGAGCCGACCTCGGCGCTCGACCCCGAGCTGACGGCCGAGGTGCTGCGCGTCATCAAGGACCTGGCGGCGCAGAATATGACGATGGTAATCGTGACCCACGCGATGCAGTTTGCGCGCGATGTTGCCGACCGCGTGGTCTTTATGGACGGCGGTCGTATTGTCGAGGAGGGTCCTGCCGAGCAGGTCATCGACCATCCACGCGAGCAGCGTACCCGCGAGTTCTTGAGCCGTATCGAGGGGTAGGCTCAGCTATTTACTCAACAATTAATTGACGCGAAGCCGCCGCAGGTCTTATGGCCTGCGGCGACATTTTATTTGCATCGGCGGGGTCCAATAATCGCCTCGCATACGTTCTCCTTCCTCTCGCCGCCTGTATCCATACGCGCGCCGAAAGGTGTGCATGGACAGCCACTCGTGAGGGTAGGGTGGTGGCATAGGACATTTGGAGGGTGAGTCGGCTCGGCTGCCGACCATGCTGCTCCCGGGACGGCACCGACCGCGAACTCTCCCCGTTGGCGTCGCGCATTGCGCGCGGCCCTGCAAGGAGGTCATCATGGGTGCTCCCAAGACCGGTAACGTAAGGAACGTGGTGCTCGTAGGCCAAGGCGGGGTGGGCAAGACTTCACTCGCCGAGGCCATGCTCCACCTTTCCGGTAAGACCGCCCGCCTGGGCGGCCACGACGGCACCAAGCCCACGCTCGACTATGACCCCGAAGAGGTCAAGCGTTCGTTCTCCATCTCGACGACCATTGCGCCGATCGACTGGAAGGGCGCGCGCATCAACGTGCTCGATGCCCCGTGCTACCCCGATTTTATCGGCGACGCCTTTGCCGCGATGAGCGTCTGCGAGACGGCTCTGTTTGTGGTCGACGCCGAGGCCGGCCCGCAGCCTACGACGGTTAAGCTCTGGTATGCGGCGGAGGACCTGCGCCTGGCGCGTGCGGTGTTCGTAAACCGCCTGTCGCGCTCCGAGGCCAGCTTTACGACCACAATGGACCTGCTGCAGGAGCGCTTTGGCACGCGCCTGGGCGCCGTGACCCTTCCCTGGGGCGAGGGCGAGGACTTTGACGGCATTATCGATCTGGTGCGCATGAAGGCGCGCCATTGCAACGGCACCGAAGCCGTTGAGTCGGAGATTCCCGAGGAGTATCGTGCCCAGGCCGAGGAGGCCCATGACCATCTGTGCGAGCTGGTGGCCGAGGCTGACGACGAGCTGATGATGAAGTACTTGGAAGGCGAGGAGACGCTGACGCAGGAGGAGCTTGAAGGCCTACTGTCGAAGGCGATCGCCGAGCGCATCTTTGTGCCGGTCTTTGCGGGCGATTGCATTAAGGAGCAGGGTGTCAACTCGCTGATGGACGACATCGCGACATACTTCCCAGCGCCGACCGACTACGGCGAGATGCCGCTTATCGACGGTGATTCGATTAAGATCTCGAGTGACGATGACCGCCCGGTGGCGTTTGTGTTTAAGACACTGGCCGATCCGCAGCAGGGTCGCATCAGCTTTATCAAGGTGCTGACGGGCACGCTTGAGCCGGGCCTTGAGCTGATCAACGCGCGTACCCGCAAGAGCGATCGTCTGGCTCACCTGTATGTGATGTGCGGCCGCGACATGACCGAGGTCGGTCACGCCTATGCCGGCGACATTATCGTGGCGCCCAAGTTGGCGGCAGAGACGGGTGACACGCTCTCCATTACCGGTAAGGTCGAGGCGGCGGCGTTTAAGTTCCCCAACTCGCAGTACCGCATTGCCATCGAGGCCGAGAACCGCGGCGACGAAGAGAAGCTCTACACGTTTATCGAGAAGGCGTGCAAGGCCGATCCGACCATGAGCATCGATCGTGACGAGGAGACGGGCCAGACTATCATCTCCGCCGTGGGTGAGGCGCAGGTTTCGGTGCTGCTCAACCGTTTGGAGGATCGCACCAAGGTCGTGGCCAAGAGCGTGCCGATCCGCATTCCGTATCGCGAGACCATCCGCCGCACGGCGAGCGCCCAGGGCCGCCACAAGAAGCAGACCGGTGGTGCCGGTCAGTACGGTGACTGCTGGCTGCGCGTGGAGCCGCTCATTGGGCCCGACGGCACGAGCGACGGCTATGAGTTTGTTGACGAGGTCGTGGGTGGCCGTATTCCGCGCTCGCTGATCCCCGCCGTGGACAAGGGTGTCCAGGAGACCATGAAGGACGGCATCATTGCCGGCTACCCGCTCACGGGCATTCGCGTGGCTGTGTACGACGGCTCGTATCACAGCGTCGACTCCAACGAGATGGCGTTCCGCGCGGCGGCTCGCATCGGCCTGCGCAAGGCATGCGCCGATGCCGATCCAGTGGTGCTGGAGCCTATCGAGGAAATCACGGTGACGATCCCCGAGAGCTACGCCGGCGCCGTGATGGGCGACATCTCGGCCTCGCGCGGTCGCGTGACGGGCATGGAGACCGATGAGCGCGGCGATACCGTGGTCATTGCTCAGGCGCCGCTGGCCGAGCTGACGGATTATTCGACGCGCCTGCGCTCCATCACGCGCGGCACGGGCGACTTTACCATGAAGCCCGCAGGCTATGAGCAGGTGCCCTACGACGTTCAGGCCAAACTGGTCGAGCGCTACGAGGAGGGCCGCGCTAAGTAGCGCGTGGCTGTCTAGCAAGGTATAAGTGCTGGCCAATGGGCCGTCCCGGTGTGCGCCGGGGCGGCCCTTTTGATTTCTTGGGGACGGAAAGGTTGCGGATCAATGAGCGGGGCATGCCGTGCAGGGAAGGGCGAATACACGTCTCCTATTGGGCGTCTTGCTCTAGCAAACGCGTGAGCGCATCCACGAATCGCTGGACCTCCTTGGAAGGTTCGTTTGGATAGAGCAAAACGCAAGGCGCGATGATCTCCTCTGCGAGGGGGACGGTTGTTAGCGCCGGATGCTGGCCCGACCACGCGCCCGACGTGATGATCGTCCCGCCCGACTCGGCGCACTCGTTGTACAGGCTGAGGGTGTAGGTGGACACGTCGATGGCGGTGATGCGCGGGTCGGCGGCGAGGCGGTCGCGGAGGTCATCCATGACATCCGAGGCGTGTCGCAGGATATGCACGCGTTGCCCTGCGAGGTCGTCAATGGTGAGGGCCCTCTTTTGAGACAGCGGGCTCACCCGCGGAACGTCAACGGCAAGAGCCGCGCTACCCATGGGCATAGCCTGGCACAGTCCTCCCCATCGCTTTGACGAATACGTCGTCTGAACGATGTCGACGTCGGTGCCCAAGTTGCAAACAATGCCCAAACGGTCATCGTAGAGGTCGCCAACGGGCACGAGTTCCATCTTCAATGAGGGATCAATGCTGTGGATATGCGGCCATGCATCGAGTGTTTTGCGAGCGGGGCACAGCATCGAGACGCCGAGCCTCACAGTGCCATCTGTGCCCGACGAGCATTCGCGCGCCCGCCGCAGCGAGTCGCTGGACAGGCGCATTACGGCGCGCGCGTCCTCTACGAGTGAGGCGCCCGCGGGCGTGAGCGAGACGCCGTGGTGCGAGCGCTCAAACAGCGCGATCCCGTGCTCCGCCTCAAAGGTGTCGATCTGTTTGGCAAGTGAGGGGGTCGAAAGATGCAGTTTCGCAGCGGCTTTGGAAAAGCTGCCGAGTTCTGCTGCCGCAACGACGGCTTCGAGTCTTCTGTCGTACATGCTCAACGCTCCTTTGGCATTAGCCAACACCTAACACCATATTATAAATATGCAAATTCACAAAGGTATATTGAGTAATTAGTATAGCAGCCAACAGTAAAAACCTCACACGAAAGGATTCTTATGAGTACAGCGATTACTGTTCCGTCCGTGAAGCTTGCCAACGGTGTGTGCATCCCGCAGACCGGCTTTGGCGTCTACCAGATTCCCGACGCGGCCCAGTGCGAGCAGGCGGTCGTCGACGCGATTGCCACAGGGTATCGCCATATCGATACGGCTGCGGTTTACTACAACGAGGAGGCCGTCGGCGCCGCCATCGCGCGTTGCGGTGTTCCGCGCGATGAGCTGTTTATTACTACAAAGGTATGGGTGCAGGACGCCGGCTACGGTGCGACCATGCGCGCCTTCGAGACCTCGATGGAGAAGCTCGGGCTTGATTACCTTGACCTCTACCTGATTCACCAGCCGCTGGGCGACTACTACGGCAGCTGGCGCGCCATGGAGGAGCTCTACGACGCCGGCCGCATCCGCGCCATCGGCGTCTGCAATTTCAAGGCGGGGCGCCTGGCCGATCTGTGCCTGACGAGCCGCATCGCGCCCATGGTCAACCAGATCGAGGTCAACCCGTTCAACCAGCGTGTGGACGATATCGCGGCGAACGACGAGTTCGGCGCCAAGACCGAGGCGTGGGCGCCGTTGGCCGAGGGCAAGAACGGCATCTTCACGAACCCGACGCTTGTCGCCATCGGTCAGGAGCACGGCAAGTCCGCCGCTCAGGTCGCGCTGAGGTGGAACCTCCAGCGTGGGAACATCGTGCTGGTCAAGTCCACGCACGCCGATCGCATGCGCGAGAACCTGGACCTCTTCGATTTCGAGCTCACCGATGCCGAGATGGCCGCGGTTGCCGAGCTCGATCTGGGCCCCACGCTTTTTGCCGGAAACGACACGGTGGAGTCCGTGCGCATGCGCCACGGCGTAAAGGTGCACGAGTAATGCGCGCTGAACCCAAGCCCAAGGCCGTTCCCTCCGCACCCGTTTGGGGCGCGGAGGGCCCGCTGCCGGCATACGTTGCCTCGATCGCCATGTTCCTCATCTGCATGGACACGCTCATCACCAACGTGGCGCTGCCCACCATCGAAGTTGAGCTCGGCGGCGGCATGGCGGCCCAGCAGTGGATCGTCGACGGCTATACGATGCCGCTCGCCATGCTCTTGCTGTGCGCAGGCAATATCTCCGACCGCCTGGGCGCAAAGCGCGTGTTCGTTGCGGGTATGGCGGGCTTCGCGGCGGCATCGCTCGTCTGCGCGCTCGCGAACAGCGTAGCAGTGCTCGTTGCGGGGCGTGTGGTGCTGGGCATCGCCGGCGCCCTGACCTTGCCTTCGTCCATGTCGCTCATCAACGAGGCGTATCTTACGGAACGCGCGCGCTCCCGTGCGCTGGCTATCTGGGGCATTGGCGGCTCGGCTGCCACGGCGTGCGGGCCTCTGCTTGGCGGTCTTCTCGTCCCCATTCACTGGGGCTGGGTCTTCGCGATCAACGTGCCGGTTTGCGCGCTCGTTCTTTTGATGGCGCGGCACTTGCCAACATCGCCCACGCGGCCCGTTCCGTTCGACATGCCGAGCCAGGTGCTCGCAATCGCGGGGATAGGCGGTTTGACCTGCGGGGTCATTGAGGCCGGTGGCCAGGGCTTCCTGGCGCCGCTCCCGTTGGCATGCATGCTGGTCGGCGCCATCGGCTGCATTGCGTTCGTGGTGCGTCAGCAGCATGCTGAGTGCCCCATGATGCCGCTTGCTCTTTTTGAGTCTGAGGGCATGCGGATCGCGTTGTACGGCGGATTCTCGATGATCCTCAGCTGGAACGGCATGGTCTTTTTGAGCACGCTGCTCCTGCAGCAGGGGCTGGGCGCCTCACCGCTCATGTGCGGCCTCGCGTTCGCGCCCGCGGCCGTAACGTCGGTTATCGGCAATCTACTCAGCGACCGGCTGACCGGCTCTCGCGGTATGCGGTTCTCGCTTTCGGCCGGTATGGCCGTACTCTTTGTGGGCTACGGCATGTTCGTGGTTTGCGGTGGCGTTATTTCGAGTATCGCGGTTTCCGCTGCCGTGTGTATCGTCGGCCTGGGTGGTGCCCTCACCACGCCGTGTCTGGCGAGCCTGGTGCTCAAGAGTGCTGGTGCGGAGCATGGCGGTGTGGCGAGCGGTGTCTTCAATACGCTGCGTCAAGTGGGTGGTGCGTTGGGCATTGCGGTCTTCGGAGCGCTTGTTGAGGTTTCCCCCTCGTTCCAGGCGGGCATGACGGTATCGCTCGGCATTTCGGTCGTGCTGATTTTGCTGCTGTTCATCTCGGTGCGGAGGTCTGGGGTTTAGCTGCGGCGTTGCGCTCCCTCGGTCAGAGTGGCAAGCCTGGTGTCGATATTCGAAGCTCAATGCTCGAAAACGCTTACCTCGTCGAGTTCTACGAGGAGACTCGCGCCCAGGGGCGCTAGGGCTGACACCTCGGATGTCCCCGGCTCGACCACGACAACCATGGCCGTGGTGACGAAGGGGGCGATGGGAGAGGTTCCATCGCCCCCTTTTTCGTGCGTATGGATTCGAACCGCTGGGGCGTCTTTCTGCTTGCAAGCGTAGACGCGTGTGCGCCCCGAGGGTTCATAAAAGATCTCTCCGGGCGCGTCTTTTACCTGCGTATATGTAAATCAACTAATAAAGTCTATGCAAATCAACTAGTAGACTTTATGTAAATCGACTAGTAGACTTTATGCAAATCGACTAGTAGAGGAGGAAGTGCATGATAGCGCGGGAAATGCACGACAAGCTTGTGACGCAAGCGCAGAAGTTCCCAGTTGTCTCTATTACGGGCCCGCGTCAAAGCGGGAAGACGACGCTCGCCAAAACGGCTTTTCCTCAACATGAGTATCTCTCGTTTGAGGATCCCGATACACGCGATCGCTTCATTGACGACCCCCGCGGCTTCCTCGACCGGTATAAACAGGGCGCTATTTTTGACGAAGCACAGCGCGTGCCTGAGTTGTTTTCGTACTTGCAGGGCGTGGTGGACGAATCCGATGCGCCGGGTAGGTTTGTCGTAACGGGATCGCAAGACTTCTTGCTTTCAAAGGCTATAGGTCAGTCGCTTGCGGGACGCGTCGCGCCCTTTACCCTGCTCCCGCTTTCATGCCGCGAACTTGCCGAGGCGGGCTGTGCGCCTAAGTCCGCTCTTGAATGGGTTCTGCACGGTGGGTACCCGCGCCTCTTTAAGCAGGCGATTGAGCCGGGGGATTTCTTCCCAGGGTATGTCCAGACATATCTCCAGCGTGACGTTCGAGAGGAGTTGGGCGTACGCAGCCTTTCGGACTTTGGTAGGTTTTTGCAGCTATGCGCATTGAGCTGCGGCGAGGTCCTGAACATTACGTCCCTTGCGTCGGATTGCGGTATATCAGTCGCCACGGCGCGGGGATGGCTTTCCGTTCTTGAGGCCAGTCACATCGTTTGGCTGTTGCAGCCGTTTTTTGCAAATGCCCGCAAGCGCCTCATTAAGAGTCCGAAGCTCTACCTGCTGGATACGGGTCTTGCCTGTAGCCTGCTTGGGATAGAGAGCGAGGACGAGCTCTTTGAGAGCGACCGCTACGGGCATCTGTTCGAGGCGGCGGTCGTTTCCGAGGTGATAAAACGCCAACTGGCCCAGGGCAGGACACCCCGATTGTCATTTTGGCGCGATTCGAATGGGCGCGAGATTGACCTGCTCATCGAACGTGGCCCTCGGGTGCTGCGTGCGGTGGAGATCAAGTCCTCGACAACGTATCGACCGTCGTATTTCGACATGGTGTCAAAGATTGCGCCCGAGATCGGCCTTGGAGCCGATGCTTGCTCGGTTGTGTATGGAGGAGAAGAGGGGTTTCATACGTCGAGAGGAGACGTTGTTCCCTTTGGCGAAAGTGGGGAACTGGCCGAATAAAGTTGTTTGTCCGCGCAGCTCGTTGTTTCTGGTCACGCATGATTTCCCTTTTGATTTGTTGGGGACGGAAAGGTTGCGGACCAGTTTGAATTTGTAGGCGGCGAGCTACTCTCCAGATGCCTGGTTTTTGCCCGTGGCGTAGTCGATCTGCACATGGGGCTGCAGGTTGTAGCAATACACGTGGAAGCAGAGCGTCTTGCCGTGATCCTCGACGGATTGCGCCTCGAGGCGAACGCCGCGGCAGACGAGCTCCTCCTCGTTGTACATGGGCGTGACGCGGTAGAGCACGTGGTTGCCTGTCTCGCGGATGTAGTTGAGGATCTGCTCCTCAAAGGGCAGCATGCCCGTCTCGTTGAGATAGCGCGTGCCGGTGAGCAGGTTCTTGCGGTTGGCGTTTTCACCGCAGAGCGACCAAGCGATGAGGTGGCAGCGGTTGTAGAGGCTTTCGCCCGGAATAAAGTCGTAGCGCTGCTGATGCCAGCCGGCGGGGCGGATGCGCGAGATATCGCCGCGCTTGCCTTGGCCAAGCGATTCGGGGCCCACGCAGGCGAGCGCCTTGCGGGTGCGGCCGAGGCTGTCGAGCTTGGAGAATTTCTTAAAGCAGCCCTCTTCGGTTGCCCGCTCGTACTCGGCGAGCGTAAACGACGGCGTACCGAGCTGGTGGGTGCTGTCGGCGCGCAGGGCGACGTAAGGGTTGCCGGCGTAGTCGGGGATGCTGCTGAGATATACGCCGCGGGCGCGGTTGAGGTCGGGGTTTTCCACCTCGTCGATGGGGGTGGCGGCGCTGCCCGCGGCAACGTTGCCGTTGGTGTTGGTCGCGGTGGATTCGGAGCCATCGCCGGAGTCCTCGGAGCTCGATGTTTCCGATTCGAGGCGGGCGACTAGGTTCGCCTCGTCGTCGGTGCGGCTGGGGCTCTCATTTTGCTTCTCGGCCAGAGTCGCCGCCTGCTCATCACTTTGCGGCGACAGCAGCTTGGGCGCCTCGTCGAGCGATCCCGTAAACAACGCAAACCCCAGCACCACGGCGGTGCCGATGGAAAGTGCTTGCTTGTAGGCAGATTTGCGCGACATTGAGGCTCCTGGATGGACGGTTGGGAATCTACCAGTCTAGCAGGAGCCGGCGGGGGCTGTTCTGTCGAACAAATACTTAAGATTTGGGACAAATGCTGCTGATTCATTTGCCTCATATTTGACGTATGGCTAGATCGAGGTGGAACCGAGCCAATTGAGTTTGCATTCGAGAATGCGCTGCTCACCGGGTTCGCTGCTGCCGTCAAGTAGGGCGAGCAGCATCTCGGCTGCTTCGCGACGTTTCCCTGTTGAGGCCCGTGCGTCCCAGTTTTTGGCTAAATAGTGGGATGCGCTTTTCCGATGGGGTGGGTTTTGGAAAGTGCGCCCCGCTCCGGCGGATCATTCCGGGACAGACTTTCCGGTTGGGCTTCAAGTGGAAAGCCTGTCCCATTCCGAGCATCTATTCTGGGATGGACTTTCCGCATGGGGCTTCAATGAACGAACTCGGCGCAAGATTATGGCTAGAATTCCGTCGCCGTTTACGCTCGTTTATCTAAAACGGACATATCGTTTTGGTTGAGAGCGGCTGACAGACAAGGGCGTCCGCATGGGTTGCGGACGCCCAATTTTTACGGGTAAACGGTCGGAAAATTCAGGTGAACGGTCAAATCGGAACACATCAAACGAAATATCATACGGACAACCGAATATACGGACGTTTGTGATAACCTAGTTGTCGATCAAGAACGGCGACCGGCACCCCCTGTGCGGTCACCACTTGATGCATCCAGTGGAGACAACAGGAGGCAAACACTATGTACGTAACCCTGCGCGAAGTCCTGGCAGAGGCCAACCAGCTTAATATGGCCGTTGGTGCTTTCAACACCCATAACCTCGAGATGTGCCCGTCGATTATCCGCGTCGCGGCTCGCCTGCACACCCCCGTGATCATCCAGACCTCCGAGGGCACCGCTAGCTACGTTGGCCACCGCAACCTGGTTGCTGTGTGCAAGTCCATGGCCGAGGAGTACGGCGTCAACGTTGTCCTCCACCTCGACCACGCCAAGAACTTCGACGAGATCCGCAAAGCTCTCGAGGCCGGTTATAGCTCGGTAATGTTTGACGGCTCTGCGCTTCCCTTCAAGGAGAACATCCTTGGTACCAAGCGCATCGTCGAGATGGCTCAGGCCCACGGCGCTTCTGTCGAGGCCGAGCTTGGCACCGTCGGCGGTACCGAGGATGGTGTCGCCGTTGCCGATGCCGATGTGCGCTACACCGATCCCGAGCAGGCTGTCGAGTTCATCGAGAAGACCGGCATCGACGCCCTTGCCGTCGCTATCGGTACCAACCATGGTCAGTACAAGTCCAAGACCAACATCTCCTTCGATCAGCTCGAGAAGATCCGCGATGCCGTGAATGGCTTCCCCCTGGTCATCCATGGCGGCACCGGTGTTAAGGATGAGGACGTCCGTCACGTCATCGACCTGGGTATCCGCAAGTTCAATGTTGGCACCGATCTGCTCGTCAACTGGAACAAGACCTCCAAGCAGTGCTATGACGAGCTCAAGGAGAACGCCTCCAACCGTAACATGGTTATGCCTGCTCAGAAGGCCGTCGAAGAGGTTGTCGAGCACCGCATCAGCCTGTTCAAGAATATCGTCGCTTAGGGACGAGGCGCACCGATGCAGATTACGGAGATGCTCAAGCGCGAAAACGTTCGCCTTGCCGATTCTGTCGATTCCTGGCAGGACGCGATCAAACTTGCGATCACCCCGCTCAGCGAGGGCGGTTACGTCGAGGAACGCTATGCGGATGAGATCATCCGCGCCACAAACGAGATGGGTCCCTACTACGTGCTCACCGAAGACGTCGCGCTGATTCACGGTCGCCCCGAAGACGGCTGCATTAAAGGTCAACTTGCCGTGACGGTCCTGAAGAAGCCCGTTAAGTTCTCGGAAGACAGCTTTGATGTTCGTCTCCTGGTCGCACTTGCGGCCGAGGATTCTAATTCTCATATCGAGGCCATGCAGGTACTTGCCGGCATCTTTATGGACGAAGACAAGATTGCGCAAATCGTCGCTTCAGATGACGCCGACGAGATTTATCAGGAATTTATGGGTGCGGCGGCGTAAAACAGTGCCGCTTGGTGCGGGCGAGTCCATGTATTCGCTCGCAATTAACCCGAGGTGGGGCGCGTGCCCCAAAAGGAAAGGAAATGAACATGGTCAAGATTTTGTGCTGCTGCGGCAATGGTCTTGGAAGCAGCTTTGCCTGCCAGATGGCTATTGAACAGGTTATGAAGAAGCTTGGGGTCCAGTGCAAGATGGACCACGACAGTGTTTCCAGCGCTGCGGGTGCCTCCAAGGGCTTTGACATGATTGTCGCTGCCGAAAACTTCAAGACGCAGATCGAGAGCTACAACACCGGTCTTCCCTGCGTGTTCCTTAAGCGTCTTGTCGATAAGAAGGAAATCGAGGAGAAGTTGACTCCGGTGCTCAAGGAGATGGGCGTCCTAGAGTAAGGGTCTTTTCGCCTAGATTGATAGAAATGTACATGAAAAAAAGGGGTGTACAACATGGCTGTTCTTGAGTTTATTATCAATAACATCCTGACGCAGGCCGCCGTTGTTATCGGTCTCGTCGCCTGCCTGGGCCTTGTGCTTCAGAAGAAGTCGGTCAACGACGTGCTGCTCGGCACGTTTAAGACGATGCTCGGCTTCCTTGTTCTGGCTGCCGGCTCGAGCGTCATGCAGGGCTCTCTTGCCTACTTTGGTGATATGTTCAACTCCGCCTTCGGTTTCAATGGCATGACCGCCGTCGTCGCTTCCATCGAGGGCATTAACGGTCAGGCAATGACCGACCTCGGCCTTGGTTCCGAGATCGCCATCTGCCTCGCTGGCATCTTCGTGGTGAACATCATCCTCGCTCGTTTCACCAAGTTCAAGTATGTGTTCCTGACTGGCCAGGCCCTTCTGTGGGAGTCCACGCTCTGCGTCGTGTTCGCCTTCTTCTGCGGCCTGCGCGATATCCCCCTGATCGTCGTCAGCTCCATCGTCGGTGGCGCCTTCGCTACCCTCATGCCTGCCTTCGCTCAGCCCGTTGTCCGCAAGATCACCGAGTCCGATGACATCGCCTTGGGTCACTTCTGCACCTTTGGCTATATGTTTACCGCTCTTGTCGCGAGCATCACCAAGAAGCTCGCTGGCGGCAAGGAATCCAAGTCCACCGAGGATCTCGAGATTCCGCAGTCCCTGTCCTTCCTCCAGGATACCTACGCTGCAGTCGGCCTGGTCATGATCGTTTTCTACCTGGTCGTCGCTGCTTTCGCTGGTCCCGCTGCTGCTGCTGACTACTGCGGCGCCACCAACTACATGGTCTACGCTTTCCTCCAGGCCATGCAGTTCGTCGTTGGTCTGTACGTCCTGCTCGCCGGCGTCCGCCTGCTGCTCGCCGAGCTCGTCCCTGCCTTCCAGGGCATCTCGATGAAGCTCGTTCCCGATGCACGCCCCGCTCTGGACTGCCCTGTTCTGTTCACCTATGCCCCTAATGCCGTTATCTTCGGCTTTGTGTTCACCACGCTTGGCTCGCTGATCGGCATGGCTATCACCGGCTTCATGGGCACCCTCGTCATCCCCGGCGTTATGTCCAACTTCTTCGCCGGCGGCACTGCTGGTATCTTCGGTAACGCCATCGACGGTCGTCGCGGCGCCATCATCGGCTGCATCTTCCACGGCATCTTCATCATGATTCTGCCTGCGCTCCTGTCCCCGATGCTCGCTCAGATTGGCTTCGTGAACATGACCTGCACCGACGTCGACACCGTCGTCACCGGTTTCTTCTTCATGGCCATCAAGTCCATCCTCGGCGTCTTTGGTATCGCATAAGGATTCTTGAAGCGCCTGACGAAGGTCCAAGTCTTTTTTTAAGGGGGTTGTTCCCGTGCCTGGTCCCCGGCAGGGGAACAACTCCTTTCGTTTATTACTGCTAGTGGAGGTTTCCAATGGGTTTGTTTGGATTTGGCAAGAAAAAGGAGAAGGTGGCCTCCGCTGCAGCCGAGACCGAACCCGTTCTCGATCGAGATGCCGTGCTCGACGCCGTTAAAACAAAGCATTCTGAGCTCGAGGGCAAGGAGGGCGTCGCGGCCGCAAACGTTCTAAACGAGATTGGCAAGCTTTATGCCGATGCCAACATGGTCGACGAGGCCGTCGAGGCATACGAGCAAAGCCTGGAAATCAATCGCACGATGGGCAAGGCGTCTGCGGCACTGGTCAAGCTGTACAACAAGAAGCGTGCGGCTGCCGCCGAAGCGAAAGACGATGAGGCTATCAAGTATTACATGGACAAGGTTACCGAGATGCTTGCTATCTCCAAAGACCAGCTTCGTGGCAAATAATCGGGTAGTAAGAAGGGTTTCCTAGCATGGAAAAGACGCTGATTTTGCTTGCCGGGCCTCCGGCTACGGGCAAAACCGATTTAGCAGATCGCATCAAGGCTCGCCATACATCCGAGAACTTTTTGAGCGTCTCGCTTGATGACGTTAAGGAAGAGTATTGGGATACGTACGGCTTTAACAATGCCGAGGAAAAGGCACAGGTTGATGCGAACGCTCTTCAGGAGTGGTTCCGTCGCCTCGATGTCGCCATGGCGGATGGTCCGCAGATCATGTGCGATTATCCGTTCTCTGCCAAGCAGCACGACAGGCTCGCCGAGCTGGCAGACAAGCACGGCTACCGTGTGCTCACGATTCGTCTTGTCGCCGATCCCGTTATGATCAGCAAGCGCTATCGTGCTCGCGATCTTAAGCCGACGCGTCATCTTGCGCACATTGTGACGCATTATCACAAGGGCGATGTGCTCGAGGATCGTAGCAAGGGCGATGATCTGGTCGATCTGGATATCCTTGTCGACCGTATCAAGAACCGCGGCTATGATACGTTTGAACTGGGTCATACCATTGAGCTTGATGTGACCAATGTCGATACTGTTGACTATCCGGGCTTTTTGGCCAAGGTTGATGAGTATCTGGACGATCCTTCGTCGGTTGCCACCATCGCCGCCAAGGCTGGGGCAGAGCTTACTGATGAGAACCTCTGCTCGCGCATCGACTATACATTGCTTAAGCCGACGGCGACCTGGGATCAGATTGATGCCATTTGTGCCGAGGCATTCGAGTACGGTTGTGCCAGCGCGTGCATCCCGCCTTCGTATATCGCCCGTGCCCACAAGGTCTATCCCGATCTTGCGCTTACCACGGTCGTCGCTTTCCCGCTTGGCTATATGACGAGCTCTGCGAAAGCCGCCGAAGCGGCCGATGCCTACGCCAACGGTGCCTCAGAAATCGACATGGTGATTGATCAGGGCATGGTCAAGGCCCGCGATTACCAGGCGATCGAGGACGATATTCGAGCTGTGCGCGAGGCCGTGCCCAATGCGACGCTCAAGGTCATTGTCGAAACGTGCTATCTGGCGCAGGAAACCAAAAGGCCAATCTGTCATGCCGTCGAGGCTGCCGGTGCAGACTTTATTAAGACGTCAACGGGCTTTGGCACGGCTGGCGCCCAGGTCGAGGATGTCTATCTGTTTGCTCAAGAGTTGGGCGGCCGTGTAAAGGTCAAGGCATCGGGCGGCGTGCGCACGAAAGAAGATCTTGTGCTAATGTCGGGCGCTGGTGCCGATCGTATCGGCGCGAGTGCCAGCCCGCGCAAGCTTTTCGGCACGCGCTAGAGGGCGCCTGGGGCATTCTTTGCATAAGGAATGCCCCAAAGCAGTGGTGAGCTGATGAAGTATGCTCGGCTGGAATGAAATATGCGCGGACAGCGTTATCGATGTGTGTCTTTTGTTATTTTCAGTTAACATTTACTAAAAGACAGCACCTGATATCAAGGATTTAGAGAACTGGTCCAGATAGGGGAGGGATGATGGCCAATACGTCTGAGCTCGATTTTAGCGGCAAAGAGCAGCTGTATTCTCAGCTGTACGATATCCTGTTCCAGGGAATTACGAGCGGTGCCTACAAGATTGGCGACTACATTCCCTCCGAAAGCGATCTTATGAAGCGCTATGACGTTTCGCGTGCAACGGCGCGCAAAGCGATGGAACTGCTTTCTAATAATGGTTTGATTGAGAAGAAGCGCGGCCGCGGATCCGAGGTTATTGCCAACGTGCCGCTTAGCTCGCCCAAGCGTGTCTCGAGCTATATCAAAAAGAATGTGGACGAGTTTGCAGTGCCTCAAAAACGTTTGATTGAGTCTGGCGTTGTAACCATGCCTCAGCACGTTGCCCACGAGCTGGGCTTGGCCGAGGGCTCAAAGGCCTTTTGCCTTCGCCGCGTGCGCGTGTCGGGCGATCGCTCATTCTATTTGGAGACGATTTATTACGAGGACGGTTATGTTCCGCATATTGCGGAGCGCGACTTTTCCAAGGAATCGCTTCGCTCTTATCTCAATAACTCGTGCGATATTCGCTGGAGCCGTGTGAGCCAAAAGATTGGAGCTTGCGTTGCTACCGACGAGCAGGCCGAGCTTTTGGGCATCAGCGCCGGTGCTCCGCTGCTTAACATTACGAGGGTTTCTCATGACCAGCAGAATGTGCCCCGTGAGTATGTGGAGTCGTTCTACCGCGCTGACCTCTACCACCTCGAGATCGAACTCGATTAAGGGGCTTGCCGTTCCGACTCTGACGCGCCACGCTTTTGACAAACAATTCAGTCCGTACATTTCTACATCATCATGTATGTAAGGAGTACATTATGGCAATCAAGGTATTTGCCGACGGTGCCAATCTCGAGGGCATGCTCGACATGGCCGAGAACGGTAACGTTCAGGGCTTTACGACTAATCCCTCGCTTATGAAGGCGGGCGGTGTGACTGATTACCGCGAGTTTGCTAAGACCGTGCTCGAGCACATTACCGATGTTTCGGTTTCCTTCGAGGTCTTTGCGGACGATGAAGTGGGCATGGAGGCCGAGGCTCGTGAGATTGCGACTTGGGCCGACAACGTCTATGTCAAGATTCCCGCACTCAACACCAAGGGCGAGTCGACGGCGGCGCTCGTTAAGCGCCTTTCTGCCGACGGCATCAAGGTAAACGTCACGACGATTTTTACTTCCAAGCAGGTCGATGAATTTGTTGATGCTGTTTCTGCTGAGACTCCGTCTATTATTTCGATTTTCGCCGGCCGTATTGCCGACACTGGTGTCGACCCGCTGCCGTTGATGGCCGAATCCGTCAAAAAGGCTGCGGCAAAGCCACTGTGTGAGGTGCTGTGGGCGTCTACTCGCGAGCTTCTGAATATCTACCAGGCCGAGTCCGTGGGGTGCCAAATCATTACCGTTCCCAACGGCATTCTGGCCAAACGCAAGAACGTCGGTAAGGACCTCATGGAGTACTCGCTCGACACCGTTAAGGGTTTCGCGCGTGATATCGAAACACTTGGATTCCACATCCTGCCGTAACCGGACAAGCCGAGTTGTCTATATCGGTTGATGGCAGAAGGAGTAAGGGTCGTCGTTGCCTGTACGGCGGCGACTCGTAATGCCCCAAGTTGGCAAAGGCTCCTGGCTTTTGCTGTCTTGGGGCTTTTGCGTTTTAGGGTGACATTTTCGCCTGGCACGCCATCCTAAAAATGGAGATCATAGGCGTTGCCGCCTGTACCGTGGGTATCGCCCACACGTATATGGACCAAAAGATGATTCAAAATGAATGCGCCGTCTGTGGCATTGAGCACAAGGTTGAGACCCAGGATGGCTTGGGTATCGAAAAGGAGCTGACGCAGGAAGACGTTGACTCCGCCGACATCGCGACCGTGCCCATGGCCGCTCTCAAGAAGTGCCTGCATCACCCGCTGACCGACCAGGGCCTCGCCTCTTTTGAGGCTGACTGGCAGAAGGTCGTCGCTCAGGCTTAACGAGTGGATTGCCCCGGTATCGCGTCATCCGGTGTCGGGGTTGTTCTCAAGAGAGGAATTCGTATGATCAACCAGGAGCTGGCGAAGGTCGCCAATGAGGTCAGGAAGGGCGTCGTGACTGCGGTCCATGCGGCCAGGTCGGGACATCCGGGCGGTTCGCTCGGCGCTGCCGACATCATGACCTATCTCTACTTTGCAGAGATGGATGTCGACCCGGCGGATCCACGCCGCACCGACCGCGATCGCTTCGTGCTTTCCAAGGGACATTGCGCTCCGGCACTCTATGCCGTGCTCGCCGAACGCGGGTTCTTTTCCAAGGAGGAGCTCGAGACGCTCCGTCATATCGGCAGCCGCCTGCAGGGCCATCCCAATATGAATGACACTCCGGGCGTCGACATGTCTACCGGATCGCTCGGTCAGGGCATTTCTGCTGCGGTTGGAATGGCACTTGCCGCAAAGCACTGGGGTGACAGCTACCGCGTCTACACGCTATTGGGCGACGGCGAGTGCGAGGAGGGCCAGGTGTGGGAGGCGGCCATGTTCGCCGGCAACCACGACTTGGATAACCTCGTCGCCATCGTCGATCACAATGGCCTGCAAATTGACGGCAGTATCGACGAAGTTAACTCGGCGATGCCGCTCGCAGATAAGTTCCGCGCCTTTAAGTGGCATGTGATTGAGCTGGCCGACGGCAACGACATGGAGCAGATTGCGGCTGCTTTCGCCGAGGCTCGCAAGGTGAGCGGCGCGCCCGTTGCCATTATCGTCGAGACGGTGAAGGGCAAAGGCGTTTCCTTCATGGAGAACCAGGTGGGCTGGCATGGTAAGGCGCCCAACGACGAGCAGTTTGAGCAGGCTATGGCCGAGCTTGCGGCAGCAGGGGAGGAGCTCTAATGGCAGACATCAAGAAAGTCGCCACGCGCGTCAGCTATGGCGAGGCCCTTGTTGAGCTGGGCAATGAGCACGATGACTTTGTGGTTCTCGATGCCGACCTGGCCGCCGCTACGCAGACCGGTAAGTTTAAGGCTGCGCACCCTGAGCGCTTCTACGACGCCGGTATCGCCGAGAGCAACCTGATGGGCCTTGCCGCCGGCATCGCGACTACGGGCCGCGTTGCCTTTGCGAGCACCTTTGCCATGTTCGCCGCCGGCCGTGCGTACGAGCAAGTGCGTAATTCCATCGGCTACCCGCACCTCAACGTCAAAATCGGCGCCACCCACGCGGGTATTTCGGTGGGCGAGGATGGCGCCACGCATCAGTGCTGCGAGGACATCGCGCTCATGCGCACGATCCCGGGCATGACGGTGATCGTTCCCGCCGACGACATCGAGGCTCGCGCTTGCGTGCGCGCCGCTTATGAGTTTGAGGGACCGGTCTACATGCGCTTCGGCCGTCTGGCGACACCGGTCATCAACGACCGCGAGGACTATGAGTTCAAGATCGGTCGCGGCGTTGTCGTGCGCGAGGGGTCCGATGTGACCATCATCGCTTGTGGCCTTATGGTCGCCGAGGCGCTTGAGGCTGCCGAGGCGCTCGCTGCCGATGGTATCGACGCCGAGGTTATCAACATGCACACGATTAAGCCACTTGATGAGCGCCTGGTGGTTGCCAGCGCCAAGAAGACCGGGCGTGTGGTCACCGCCGAGGAGCATTCGATTGTCGGCGGATTGGGCGAGGCCGTTGCGACGGTGCTCGCGGAGCAGCACCCGGTGCCCATGCGCCGCGTCGGCGTGCGCGATGTGTACGGCGAGTCCGGTCCTGCGGTCGATTTGCTGCACAAGTACGGTTTGGGCGCCGACGGCATCGAAGCTGCGGTCAGGTCCGTGTTGTAGGGAGGGCTTTCCATGGGATTTGTATCTGCCAACCAAGTGACGATTGGCTACGCCGCCGACTCGCGCGAGGGCGCGTTGCATTATCTGTCTGAGCAGGCTGTTGAGCTTGGCTTTGCCGATGATGCTTCTGCTGTCGAGGCTGCCTTTATCGCTCGCGAGAACGAGGCCGAGACGGGCCTTGTCGCCGGTTTTGCCGTTCCGCATGCCAAGAGCGATGCGATCCATACGCCGGGCGTGGCCGTGCTCAAGCTGTCCGAGCCTGTTGAGTGGCCGAGCTTTGATGGCGTGCCTGTCGATGTCGCGCTTGCGCTGTACGTGCCCGCCGGCGAAGCCGGAACCACGCACCTGCGTCTGCTTTCCAAGGCTGCCGTGATGTTGATGGACGCCGGTTTCCGTGACAAGGTGCGCGCGAGCACCGATCCCGTCGAGATTGCCGAGCTCATCAACGCAGGACTCGAGGGCTAGAACGGGCTCTCCGTTCCATTAATCGATCCTTCTTCAAGGAAAGGGGCCGCGATGCCATAGAGGTGTCGCGGCCCTGTTTGTGTTTCCCCAGATAAAACCTGCCAAAATAAACCTGTCCCTTTTTGACAGGTTAATCGGGAGCTATTTCACCGCAACTTAGGGTGCGGTTAGGAAGTGTGCACCTTAAAGAGCAGGGCCCATGATTAGAGAGGTTGCGCTCGTCTCTCTAAATGTCTCTCTAAAGAGAAAGCCAGTTAAAGAGATAACATTGGGTAATCTAACAGCGAATTCGATACATCTCTCTAAATGTCTCTCTAAAATAAGGTGCTTATCTCTCTAAAGTTAGAGAGATATACTATACTTTAGAGAGATAAATCTATCGTTTTAGAGAGACGGAATGCCAATGCTGCTGGATGAACCTCTTGGCCTTATCGTTGAGCGCCTTCGCAGGCGAGGGACTGATGACGCATCGGTAGAAGTTAAAGCCTGCACGAATAAATTGAGCGCAGACGTATGGGAGACAGTGAGCGCTTTTGCGAACACTGCGGGTGGGCTCATTATTTTGGGCCTGAACGAAGCCGAAGGATTTGTTCCTTCGGCTAACTTTGCTATCGATAGGGTGCGCGATCAGTTTGTTTCGGGTATCGGAGACGGAGGCTCAGCGGCAGTGGTGACCCATGCGCCGCGGTACGAGCTTGATCGAGGTGAGGTCGACGGGCTCCAGGTGCTTCTGGTGCGCATCTTTGAGCTTGAGCTTAAAGCGAAGCCTTGCTATATCGGCGCGCGCGGCGTGCAGAACGGTAGCTACAAGCGCGTGGATGATAAAGATATCAAGATGTCACCCGCTGAGCTATATGAACTGCAGAGTGCGTTGCTTCCGAGCGATGCAGACGGCACGGTGGTTTCGGAGGCAACGGTCGAGGATTTGGATCCAGATGTCGTGCGGTCTATTATCGCAAATCGCCGGCTGCAGACCCCGCGCGTTTTGCGCGGGGCCGATACGCTGGAAAAGCAGCTGGTCAGACTCAATATCACTACAAAGGATGGTGCCGTGAAGCTCGCGGGGCTTCTTTCGGCGGGAATTTACCCTCAGCAGTTCTATCCCAAGCTGATGATCGATGTCGCCGTTCATTCCGATGTGGAAAAATCTGCACCCGGGCAGCCCCGGTTTATTGACCGCCAGTTGTGCGATGGCCCGATTCCGGCTTGCATCGAAGATGCCCTTGCCGCGATTGGACGAAACTTGCGCAAAGCGGCGATAGTGCAAGGCGCTGGCAGAAGGGATGATTGGGAAGTTCCCCAGGAGGTTTTGCGCGAGGCCTTGGCAAATGCCTGCATCCATCGAGAATATTCACCCATGTTTGTGGGGCAGGCCGTGAGTGTCGATATCTATCCAGACAGAATAGAGATCAAAAACCCTGGCGGGCTTTGGGGCGGAAAGACGGTGGACAATCTTGCAGACGGGGAATCGCGCTGCCGAAACCCAAAGCTCATGAGCCTAATGGGGGCGACGCCGTTAGAGCATGCCGAGGGGGCCGTTGCGGAAAGCCAAGGATCTGGTATCCCGGCTATGATTCGCGAGATGGAGTCTCGTTCGCTTGGCAGGCCGAAATTTATCGTTAAGGCCGATTCGTTTACGGTGCTGCTTTCCCGGCACGGGGCGGAGCTAGCTGAAAACCGCACGTGGATTCAGAGCCATGTGGGCACCGAGCTGACGGATCGCGAGGAAACACTGCTCATGTTTATGCGGGAGCATGGGTGCGTATGCGATGTTCAAAAAATACGAGAGGCCCTGAAGTGGGATTCGGATGACATTCGCCTGATCTGCGGGGACCTTGTGGATAAACATGTCCTGTCAAAATGCGGCAAAGACACGTTTGAGATTATCGATATGAGCAGAGAATCGTCAGCTTCGACGGCGGATAGGATCCTGGAGGCTCTCGGCGCCGAAGTGGATATGACGGCGCGAGAAATAGCGGTTGCATCGGGGGTCAAAATTTCGTCCGTCCGCTACCATCTGCCAAAAATGGCGGATAAAGGACTCATCGAAGTAATGGGTTCATCGACGAGCCGTAACCGCCGATATCGGAAGAAGTAGATGCAGCCGGGTCGCCTCTCTAGTGTCTCTCAAGGCCAGATGGGTGCTGGAGGGGCGATTGTCTCGCGATATTTCCCCAGATAAAACCTGCCAAAATAAACCTGTCCCTTTTTGGTAGGTCAGTTAACGCAGTCCAGGTTGAGCATATGCGAGCGAGCAGGCTCCGGGTGCGGTAAGGTGACGTGAAACAAGCGGGCGCTGACCTTTTGGTCGCGCCCGTGAAGTTGAACGTCAGATTGCCGTGCCCGGAGCCTGCGCAGCGCCGAGCAGTTACGCCGTTTGTAAAACGGCGTAACCTAAAGGTTCATGTTGCCGTGGATGTAGGGGGTGACCTTGGGGGAGATGTGGGCGCAGCCCAGCTCGCGCAGCGCGGACTCGATGGCGGCGGGCAACGGGGTCTTGCCCTCGCCGTCGACGGCAGCACCGCCGACGGCGGCGATCTTGGCGACATCTGCGGGCGCGGCCTCGATATGCATGCAGCCGCCGACCAAGCGCGCGCGTACCTGCGCCAGGTCGAGATCGTGCAGGTAGTCCTCGCAGGCGCGGATTAAATCGACCTTCTCGCGCGTAAGCTCCTCGCCCGTGGGGACGCGCGTGGCAAGACAGGCTCCCGCCGGCAGGTTCCAAACGGGATAGCCCCATGCGCGCAACAGCTCGCGCTCTTCGTCCTTGGTAAAGCCGACCTCCATAAGAGGGGAGCGTACGCCGAGCTCTTCTGCGGCGCGCATGCCAGGGCGGTAGTCACCGCGATCGCTTGCATTGCTGCCATCGATGACGGTGGAAAAGCCGAGCGACTTGGCGTGGTTGACGATGGCGGTAAAGCCGGCCTGCTTACAGTGGTAGCAGCGATTGGCATCGTTGCAGGCTACTTGGGGGAGTTGCAACTGATCGACCGAAAGATTGAGCACAGGGAGCTTAAAATGCGGCTCCTCATTGGCTTGCCCGTCAACGGACCGCTCAAACGAAGCCTGTTCAGGCGTGCCGATGAGCGGCGTGGTGAGGTGAACGAGAAGCGTGCTGGCCGGCATGATGCGGGCGCAGACCGCGGCTAAAAAGCTGCTGTCGACGCCACCGGAAAAGCCGATGGCGACGCGTCCGTATGCCAAAAGCAGCTGTTCGAGCGCTGCGAGTTTGTCCTGAAGCTCCTCTGCAGGTGCGGTGGTGTCTGAAAGCATGAAACGTTCCTTACCAATATGTACTCGGTCGAAAACTATAATCCTACCGAGCTGCTTGTCATAAGATTTCTACCTATGTAACGAAAGCGCAATATGGTATATACGTTATATACAAGTTGCCAAATGCGGTAGAGTTGTGGCAATGCGACAGCGAGAGTCGATGGGGGACCGATATGATCAAGGCTGTTATTTTTGACATGGATGGAACGCTGGTCGATACCGAGCGTCTGGGCATCAAGGCATGGAAAGCGCCCGCTGCTGAGCTGGGGCTCGCGATTGATGATGCGCTGATCCATCAGTTTATCGGTCGCACGCTGCCCGATGTTATGGACATCCTTGAGGCGCATTACGGCAGCAGAGAAACCGCTGAGGCGATCTATCATCGCCACAAGGAGATTCGCGACGAGATGGTCAAGACCGAACTGGAACTTAAGGCCGGTGCCGCCGAGTGCCTGGACGAGCTGCTGGCCGCGGGCTATCACGTGGGCCTTGCGACGTCATCGCGTCATGCCACGGCCGAGCACAACCTTAAGATGGTCGGTCTCTTTGACAGGTTTGAAACGGTAACGTGTGGCGAGGACGTCGTGCACGGCAAGCCCGACCCCGAGATGTATCTGCTCGCCTGCGAGCGCGCGGGCTTTGTCCCCGAGGAATGCGCCGTGGTCGAGGATTCGTTCAACGGCTGCGTCTCGGGCATCACGGCCGGCTGCCACGTCTTTGCCGTCCCCGATATCGTGCCGCTGCCGCAGGACGTGGCGGATGGCTGCGAGGCCGTGCTCGATACGCTGTTCGATCTGACGTCGGCGGTCAAGGCCGTGCGCTAGACTCTGCACCTGAGCCATTTCAATAGCATTTTAAAGATGCGGCCAACCGCTTAGCGCGGGTGGTCGCATCTTTTTATTTGGGAGCGTTTTCAACCCAAAAACTACCGTTTACCGATTAGAAGTAACCGCCCACCGGACTGCAATTGACTCATATTGAAATTGAAACGGTTTAAATAATAATGAAAACTGTAAATGAACCGCTTCAAAAAGGGGAGAGCACATGGAGAGTCGCATCGAGTCCAAGCATTACGCAGCGGTCGATATCGGTGCCTCGAGCGGTCGCGTTCTTGCTGGCTGGGTCGAGGACGGCAAGATGTCCTACCAGGAGGTCTACCGCTTCGATAACGAGCAGAAGCGCGTAAACGGTCACGACTGCTGGGACGTTGAGGCTCTGTTCGACCATATTGTCGCAGGCCTGCGCGCCGTCAAGGATCAGACTGGACAGGCTCCGGCCACCATCGGTATCGATACCTGGGGCGTTGATTTCGTGCTGCTCGACGAGCACAACAAGATCGTCGGCGATACGGTTGCCTACCGCGATGCCCGCACTGACGGCATCTACGAAGTTGCCGACCAAATTATGGATCCAGCCGAGGTCTATGCCCGTACCGGCATTCAGCGTCAGCCTTTCAACACGCTCTATCAGCTGCTCGCCCTTAAGAACGAGCATCCCGAGCAGCTCGAGGCAGCTCGCACCTTCCTGATGATCCCGGACTATCTCAACTGGCGTCTGACCGGCATCAAGGCCAACGAGTACACCAACGCGAGCACTACCGGCATGCTCGATGCCGAGAAGTGCACATGGGACACCGAGATCCTTTCGCGCTTTGGTCTTCCCCAGGGCATCTTCCTGGAGCCGACCATGCCCGGTGCTGTGCTCGGTGAGCTCACGGCCGACATCTCCGAGAAGATCGGCTACTCCGCGACCGTTGTGCTGCCCGCCACGCACGACACCGGCTCTGCCTTCCTAGCCGTACCCGCCAAGGACGACAACGCCGTCTATATCTCGAGCGGCACATGGAGCCTGCTGGGCGTTGAGAACCAGCACGCCATTACCAACGAGCTTTCTCGCAAGCAAAACTTTACCAACGAGGGCGGCTACCTCAAGCGTTACCGTTTCCTCAAGAACATCATGGGCTTGTGGATGAACCAGTCCGTCCGCCGCGAGATCAACGGCGTCGACTATGTCGAGGGCAAGACCTCGCACAAGGCTCTCATGGATCATAAGGTTGGCTTTGACGAGCTCCGTACGCTCTGTCGCGAGGCCGAGCCCTTCGAGGCGTATGTCGATGTCGACGACGACCGTTTCCTGGTCCCCGACTCCATGATCCAGGAGATCAAGCAGGCCTGCGCCGAGGGCGGCGAGCCGATTCCGCACACCGTGGGCGAGATCATGCGCACCAACTACTGCAGCCTGTCCCGCTCGTATGCCAAGGCCATCGAGGGCCTGCGTGAGCTTTCGGGCCACGACTACACGAGCATCAACATCGTGGGCGGCGGCTGCCAGGATTACTACCTCAACCAGATGACGGCCGACATCTGCGGGCTCCCCGTGTTCGCCGGTCCCATCGAGGGCACCTGCATCGGCAACTTTATCGTGCAGATGATCGCCGGCGGCGATTTTGCCGACCTGGCCGATGCCCGCGCTTGCGTTGCCCGCTCCTTCGATGTCAAGCGCATCGAACCCAAGGGCGCTCAGGCCTAAACGAGGGCGGGGACTGCCCCCGACTCACCTTTCACCTACCCCCAGCCCCGCGTGCGGCAAGCGACTCCTGCCGGGCGCGAGCGGCTCTCTCCGATGACATGCGGCGCGGAGACCCTACACGGCACCATGCTCCGCGCTGTCGTCAATCGGCTTACGACGTTTTTCAATCGGACCCGCGGGTTCCGGAGAGGAGACAAACAATGGCAATGGAAGATCTGGCGTTTATCAAGGGCTTCTGCCGCTTGTGCGATGACGGCTTTAAGCAGGGCTGGCATGAGCGCAACGGCGGCAACCTCACCTACCGTATGACCGACGATGAGGTCGCCGAGGCCAAGCCGTTCTTTGAGGAGCCTCGCGAGTGGGTCAAGATGGGCGTGCGCGGCGAGAATCTTGCCGGCCAGTACTTTGTGAGCACCGGCTCGGGCAAGTATATGAGCAATGTCCTGGAGGATCCGTATGCCAACATCGGCATCGTCGAGATCAACGAGACCGGCGACGCCTTCCGCATTGTGTGGGGCCTTGCCAACGGCGCCCGTTCGACCAGCGAGTTCGAGAGCCACTACATGAACCACTGTGTCGCCGCCGTCCGTACCGATGGCGCCGACCGCGTGATTTACCACGCTCACACCCCCGGCATCATCGAGATGTCCTTCGTGGTGCCGCTGGAGGACAGTGCCTTCACCCGAATCCTGTGGCAGATGATGACCGAGTGCGTCGTCGTCTTCCCGACCGGTGTGGGCGTTGTGCCCTGGATGGTCCCCGGTGGTCCGGCCATCGCCGAGGCAAGCTCCGAGCTCATGAAGACCTACGACGCCATCGTCTGGGCTCACCACGGTCTGTTTGCCGCCGGTCCTGACTTTGACACGACCTTTGGCCTGGCTCACACCGTCGAGAAGGCCGCCGAGATCTACCTGGCCGCGCGTGCCGCCAACGGTGGTTCGGATGACTTTCTTAACAAGATTAGCGACAAGGGCCTCAGGGACACCTGCCGTGACTTCGGTATCAAGATCAACGAGGCATTTGTTGACTAGTAGGTAGGAAAAAATGGCGGTTCCGGTTGCTGGGGAGCTCGTGGAAACCGCCGTCTAATTGCTGCTGTTTGGGCAGCTTGGAAACATTGTAAGGGGAAATAGAATGGGAAACACTCGCAATCGCCACGTGAACCCTTGGTGGGTCGCCACCGTCTCGGGCATGGCATCCTACATCGATTCGTGCGCGATCATCTCTTCGGGTACGGCGCTGGTCATTTACCAGCAGACCTTTGGCCTCGATAACGGTCAGTTCGGCCTGATTTCCGCGGCGCTCACCTTCTGCATCGCCATCGGTTCCATCCTGGGCGGCGGCCTGGGCGACCGTTTTGGCCGCAAGCCGGTCTTCTCGGCCACCATGGCGATGCTCATCATCGGTGCCATCACCATGATCTTTGCCCAGACCTTCCCGTTGCTGCTGTTGGGCGAGATTCTGATGGGTCTGGGCGTCGGCGCCGACCTGCGGTTTCGTTGGCGACCATCGCCGAGGAGGCACCCGATGACAAGCGTGGCAAGATGCTGCTGTTCTCGGATATTCTGTGGGTCGTCGGCATCGTCGTTGCCCAGGGTATTGGCGCCGTCGTCGGTGACTGGGGCTACTTGGGTGGCCAGATCATGTTCACCCAGCTTGCCGCGGTCTCCATCCTGGTGCTCGTTGCCCGTCAGACCATTCCGGAGTCCCCGGTTTGGATTAAGGCTCACGAGGACCGTCTGGCCGGCAAGGTGAGCAACGAGGCCCAGGGCAAGATTTCCGATCTGTTCAAGAGCCCGTACGCCAAGCCGTTCATCGCTCTTGCCATCTTCTATATCGGCACCAACATTCCGGCTAACTCCCTCGGCCAGTTCTCCACGTGGATCGGCGCCAACGTCGTGTCGCTGCCCATCTCCGTCGTGTCCACCATCGGTCTGATCTGCTACCCGATCCGCGCCATCCTCGACTTCGTCTTTATGAAGTTCGTCGATACCGACAAGCGCATGCCGCTGTTCTACATGGGCGCTGCGCTTTACCTGCTCGGCTTCCTCATGTTCCCGATCTTTGGCGCCTCAACGGTTACCTATGTCGCCACGCAGTTGCTCTACTGCATCGGTGCCGCCTTTGCCTTCGAAGGCATTCTGAAGGTCTGGATGCAGGAGTGCTTCCCGACGCTGCTGCGCACCACTGCTAACGGCGCCATCGTGTTCTCTTCTCGTTTCTTGTGCGCCGTCGCCGGCTCCTTCACCGCCACGTTTATCGCCGTGGCTGGCTACAAGGCTGCCTTCCTGGTCCTGTCGCTGCTGTGCCTGATCGGCTTTGCCGCCGCTATCTGGGCATTCCATGGCGAGCGCTACAACGCGTTCGACGACGCCGAGTAATTCGCTTTATACCGCTGCCCTGTGGCAGCAACCTTCGGGGTGAAGGATTAACCCCATACCTTCGCCCCACCCCCTGCGCAACCGCAGGCGGGCGCGGTAGAAACATGTCTGTTGCGCTGATCTGATAACCGCCGCGCCCGCTTGCCTGCAAACATCAACTTTTCTCATGGGAGGAAATCATGCTCGTTAACACCAAGGCCAAGGTTGGCGTTTTCTCTATCGCCCTCGGCGCCTATCTTCCGCAGTTCCCGCAGCTCGTTCCCAATTTTGAGCAGCAGTACGAAGACTTTAAGGTCACGCTGCCCACGACTGTCGAGCTTATCGACGGCGGTATGGTGACCACCAAGGAGCAGGCCCAGGTCGCCGGCGACAAGTTCCGCGCCGAGGACGTCGACCTGGTTATCCTGCAGATGCTCACCTATGCCACGAGCTACAATGTGCTGCCGGTCGTGCGCGACCTGGATGTGCCCGTCGTTGTAGTCAACGTGCAGAAGAAGGCCCAGCCCGACTACGCCAACACCGACATCCCCACGTGGCTGGGCGATCTGTACGCCTGCGGCGCTCCCGGCGAGGTCGTGGCCGACCTTAACCGTGCCGGCAAGCGTCATGCCGTCGTGACCGGCGTTGTCGAGGGCGGCGATCCGGCTGTGGCCGAGCAGCTCGAGCAGTGGTGTCGTGCCGCACAGGTGCGTCGTCGCCTGCGTCGCACCAACATCGCCCAGATCGGCCGTCCGTACCCGGGCATGATGGACCTCTACATCGACGAGACCAACCTCTACAACCGTCTGGGCCTCTACACCAAGCAGTTTGACTGGGAGAAGATGTGGGCCATCGCCGACAACATCGACGACCAGGCTGCCGTGGACGCCAAGGCTGCCGAGATTCTCGACACCTTCGACGTCGAGGGCGGTGCCAAGGTCACCGACGAGCCCATCCAGGAGATGGCAAAGTACGTCGTCGCCTTTGAGCAGTGGGTCAAGGACGAGGAGATCGGTCTGGTCGCCAGCCACTACGACGGTTATGCCAAGGGCCAGGCCGGCGTGCTCGACTCCATGCTCATCCCGGCGTTCTCCATGCTCATCAAGCAGGGCACGAGCTGCGCGGTCGAGGGCGATATGAAGGTCGCCATCGCCATGAGCATCCTCAAGACCATCTCTGGCACCGGCCAGCTTTCCGAGATGTACTCTATCGACTTCCCCGAGGACATCGTCATCATCGGTCACTCAGGCTCTGGCGATGCCGATATCTCGACCGCCAAGAAGCCGACGCTCAAGGTCGTCCCCGTGTTCCACGGCAAGACCGGCGGCGGCTACCTCACCCAGTTCTATCCCGGCCACGGCACCATCACCTTCCTGGGCATCACGCAGGACGGTAACGGCAACTTTAAGTTTGTGGTTGCCGAGGGTGAGAACGTCGACGGCCCGATCTTTACCTTCGGTGACACTAACATGCGTATGAAGTTCTCGATCGGCGCTCGTGAGTTCATGGATCGCTGGAACGAGACCGGCCCGACCCATCACATGGCCGCCTGCCTGGGCAGCCAGACCGACACGATTCTCAAGGTTGCCAAGATCCTGAACGTGCCCGTGGACGTTGTCTGCCGCTAACGGTGACGACGGCGGCGCCCGCGCGGAAGCGCTGATACGGCCAGCCCCTCTTATCGGCCAAGACTGCAGTTTTGGCCGATAAGAGGGGCTTTGTGCTTTAAATAATCGAGGCAGCCGCCTTGGCAAGAGGTTGGCGGGGCTTTGGACGTTAAGAGTTACTCCAAGAGCCAGTCGATTACGTTGCGCTTGCGAACTCCTTCGTAGTTTGCGTCAGCAAATAGCGTGTCGAGCGTAAGAAGCGTCTTGGGATAGTTGTCTCGGACTTTCTTAAAGGGGGCCAACTCGCGGTTGAGGGTGGTTTCGTCGAGCGTGGTGGCTGAAACCTGAAAATAGGCCGTCTCGTCTGAGCCTAGGGCAACAAAATCGATTTCCCCATCATTGATATCGCCCACGTAGACGTCGTATCCGCGGCGTAGAAGCTCGAGATAGACGACATTTTCGAGGATATGACCGATGTCGCTGCTCTGAGTTTTGACGAGAGCGCTTCTAAGTCCAAGGTCTACGGCGTAGTATTTGCCGTTTGTTGTAAGAAGCTGTCGACCGCGTACGTTGTAGCGCGGCGCTGAATACAGTACGAGACTGTCTGTTAAGCCTTTGAGGTACTTGGCGACGGTCTTCTGATCGGTTTTGTTGCCGTTGGACGAGAGCGTGTCGGAGATTTTTTTAACCGAGGTTCGGCTTCCGATGTTATGGAGTAGGAACTTGGTGATATCGCGCAGGGTCGAGACGTCCGAGACCTTCAAGCGTTCGATAACGTCGCGTATGACTATGGTGTCGTAGAGACTCATAAGGTAATCACGCGCCTGGGGGCCCTGGATACCCGTTTCGGCGATAAAGGGAAAGGAGCCCCGGGTGATGTACTCGTCAAACAACTGGGTAGGAGCCTTTCCGCCATTGGTTTTTGCCGAGCAAAACTCTTTAAAGGAGAGGGGCAGCATCTTGAGCTCTACGTAGCGACCGGATAGTAAGGTTGCCAGCTCGCTCGAGAGCAGATAGGCGTTGGAACCGGTTATGTAGAGATCGACATTATCCCCGATAAATAGGCTGTCGACGGCTTTTTCGAAGTGCTCGACATGCTGTATCTCGTCCAGAAAAACGTAGTTCATCTTATCGGGGACGAGTCTGGCGTAAACGTAGTCGTAGAGTGCTCTATACGACGTAAGAGACTCGAACTCCAGATCTTCAAAGTTGAGGGATATAACTTGGGCATCTGTGGTTCCATGGTCGCGCAAATGACCACGGTAAATCTCGAATAGCTTCGATTTGCCTGACCTACGCACGCCCGAAACGACCTTGATAACATGCGAGTCTTTCCACGAAATGAGCCAGTCGAGGTACTGCTTGCGGTCAATCCAATCCATAAAGCCTCTCCCTGGGTCTGATAACATTGGAACAAAATCAATATTTATATTGAAATTACAAAAAATATGGAACCAAATCCATTTTATCAAAACGACTCATAAAAATATGGATTGAATTCCATAAATATCCGTAGCTGCAGCCTTGGCTAATGGGCGTGGGGCCAGTAAAAAGCGCCGCAGCGGGGCTGTTTCCGCTGTGGCGCTTTTTTGCTACAGGTAGGCACCGAGGTTGATGGCGGTGGCTTCGGTGTGGCTGCTTGCCTGGGTGCTGGCGCGCTCCAGTAGAAACGGCCGTACGAGTTCTTGGCGGTTGATGTCCTCAGTGGCCGTGACCGCGGTGACGGGGCGCGCGGCAGAGCCGATGCGGACGCGTTTGGTCTTGGCGGCGGGCTTGTTCTCGATTTGCTCCATCAGCAGCTGGACACCCTTGCGGCCAATTTCGTAGCCCGGGGGTGCCACCGTGGTGAGGGGGACCGACCCACTCCATGCAAGCGGGTTGCCGTCGCATCCGGCCACGCGAACCTGCTCGGGGACGGAGATGCCTTTGTCGACCAATGCCGAGATAACGCCCGAGGCCAACACGTCGGTCAGGCCGACGACAAAATCGGGGCGTTCGTCGGCAGGGCGCCCGGCAATCTGAGCGCCAATGCTGTAGCCGTCGGCAGCGGTATTCCATTCGCCGGCGTCGATGACTTCGATTTTGATATTGGGGTGCCGGGCGAGGGCCTTGTGAATGCCAAGCACGCGCAGGGTGAGCTGCATGAATGCCGCTCTGCCCACAACGGTGATATGGCGTGCGCCGCGGGTGATGGCGAGCTCGGCGATAATGCGCCCCTGCGCCTCGTTGTCGGCGGCCACGTAATAACCGGGCTCGGAACAGTGGATGTCCAGATGGACGATCGGCACGGGCATCTTGGCCATGGCGGGGTGCCAGTCGGGGGACGCCATGGGCTGAACCATGACGCCGGACATTTGTGTGCCCATAAAATAGCGCAGGTAATGGTCCTCGAGAATATCGTCGTTATCGGCGTTGGCGATGAGTAGGTCGTAACCGTGCTTACGGGCCTCGTTATGGGCGCCGCTGGCAATTTGGAGCGAGAAGCCGTGGTCGAGACGGGGGAGGACCAGGCCAAAGGACTTGGTGGTGCCGCCCGCGAGCTGACGGGCGCTTTGGTTGGGCAGGTAGCCAAGGCGACTGATGGTCTCGTTGATGAGCTTAAGGGTCTCGGGGCGCAGCTTTTCGGGGTGGTTGAGTGCGTTGGAAACCGTGCCCAGCGAGACCCCCGCCTCGCGCGCGACGTCGCTGATTTTTACCTTTGCCATAGCGGCCCCTTTGATGCGTTTCAAGTACAAGCCAGATTGTAGCATCGCCCGCCCCTAGGGTGTCAAAACCTTCCAATTGGGGACAGGTTTATTGTGGCAGGTTTTATCTGGGTAAACGCTGGAGACCAAGCCACCACAAAGGTGCCTGTCCCCCTTTGTAGTGGTTTTGATACGGCTGGGCTGCGCGCTCAACAGTGGAGTGTCTACAATAGAAGCCGTTTTGAACGTAGATTGAAAGGCTTTGGTATGACTCGCTCTGTTTCTCGTCGTGATTTCCTGAGTTTGCTTGCCGGTACAGCATTAGTTGCGGCGAGCGGTTGCGCTGGCAATGGCGCTGACAAGGGCTCTGCCGCTGGTTCTGCTGCGGGTGCGGGCGACGATATCAAAGGCGCCAAGCTCACCTTTGTGGGCGACGATGCCTTCGCGCCCTATCGTTATCTGGAGACGCAGTCGGACGGCAAGCAGAAGGTTGTCGGCCTGGATATCGCCATTGCCGACGAGATGGCTTCGCGCCTGGGCTTTTCTTACGACTTTGAGCCGCAGGACTTTGCCGCCACGCTTGCATCGGTGCAGAGCGATGACAAGGCCTTTACCATGGCGATGAGCTCCAACGAAGAGCGCGAGCAGACGTACGACTTCACGCGCGGCTATTATCAGCCGCTCGTAGGCGTTCTCACACTTGGCGGCGATCCTGTCAAGCGCGTCGAGGACCTTGCCGGCAGGTCCATCGCCTGCACTACCGGCACCGTGCAGAACAAGTTCATCGCCAAGGTCATGCCCGATGCCGATATTCATACGTACGACGGCGGCGACCAGTGCCTGCAAGAGGTGCTCGCCGGGCGCATCGATGCCTACCTGTGCGACGGCGCCGAGGGCCAGTCCATGCGTGATGCGAACGAGGGCCTGGTGCTGGGCCTGCTCGATCGTTCCGAGACGAGCGGTCATGTGGGCGTGTACCGCCTGATGGCCAAGAAAGGTGCCGGCTTTGTCGCGGCGCTTGACGAGTGCATCGGCGAGATGCTCGAGGATGGCACCATCGACGGCTATATCAAGCAGTATGTGGGCGCCGACTTTATGTGGAACGGCGACTATTCCGCTTCCGGCACGTCGACGGTTGCCGGAAAATAGCGAGCCGATACGGCGCGCGCCAAGGGCATGCTGATGAAGTTTGAACTGCTAGAACCATATATACCGATGTTTATGAGCGGCCTGGTCGTGACCTGTCAGGTGACGGCCGCCGCGCTGGTCATAGCGCTTGCCCTGGGCTTTCTCATTGCCGTGCTCAAGGTTTTACCCTGTCGCCCGTTGCGTGCGGTGCTCAACTTCTACACCTCTATCTTTCGCGGCGTGCCGCTTATCGTTCTGCTCTTTTTGGCGTATTTTGCGACGCCGCAACTCACGGGCTTTAAAATTTCGATGTTTGCCGCCGGTGCCATTACGCTGGGGCTTAACGGTTCAGCGACGGTGTCCGAGACGGTACGCGGTGGTATCGAGGGCGTTGACCAGGGTCAGTACGATGCCGCTCGGGCCATCGGGCTTCGCTATGTTCCCATGATGCGCAAGATCGTTGTTCCGCAGGCGATGCGCTCGATTGCCCCCGCTCTGGTCAACGAAGTGATCACGGTCCTCAAGAGCTCCTCGCTGGTGGCAACCATCGGCCTGATGGACATGATGCGTGCCGCCCAGAGCGTGCAAGCGCTCACCTATCGGGCTTTTGAACCGTTTTTGGTGGCGGCCGTGGTCTACTACGTCATTGTCATGGCGCTCACTGCCCTGGGTAATCGGCTCGAGCGTCATCTGCGCCTCTAGAACCGGTCAAGCCACCACAAAGGCGCCTGTCCCCATCGTGGTGGTTTAGGCATGTGTGCATCGGGTGGTATCTAAGTTGAGATACCAATTCTGGTATATCAGCTTGCGCTTGCGTGAGTACAATACTCGAACGTTGTACGTCTCAGCGCCCCTTGCGCGTGGACGTCTTGCAGTCACGCGAACGAAGGGATTTATCCTATGTGCGGAATCGTCGGCTACACCGGCTCCGATATTGCAAAGAACATCCTGATCACAGGCCTTAAGCGCATGGAGTATCGCGGCTATGACTCCTCGGGCGTCGCGCTCGAGGTGGGCGAGGGCGCCGCGGCGCACCTCGACGTCATCCGCCGCGTGGGCAAGGTCGCGGGCCTGGAGAGCGAGCTTTCCAACATTGACAGCGACGCTACCTGCGGTATCGGCCACACCCGTTGGGCAACCCACGGCAAGCCCTCCGTCGTTAACGCTCACCCCCACACCAGCTGCGACGGTCGTATCGCCATCGTCCACAACGGCATCATCGAGAACTTCGCCGAGCTGCGCGAAGAGCTGGAGGGTCGCGGCCACCACTTTAAGAGCGAGACCGATACCGAGGTCTTTGCGCATCTGATCGAAGAGGCCTATGCCGAGACGCACGACCTGATGGCCTCCGTGCGCGAGGCTTGCACCCACGTGGTCGGTGCCTATGGTCTGGCCGCCGTGTGCGCTGACGAGCCCGGCGTGATCGCCGTGGCCCGCAAGGATTCCCCGATCGTGGTCGGCGCGGGCGAGACCGGCTCCTACGTTGCCTCCGACGTGATCTCGCTTATCGATGCCACCCGCGATGTCGTGGTGCTCGAGGACGGTCAGTTTGCCAGGCTTACGCCAGCAGGCGTCGAGTACACCGACGAGGCCGGCAACGTTATCGAGCCCAAGGTCACCCACATCGACTGGGACCTGGACATGGCAGAAAAGGGCGGTTATCCCGACTTTATGCTCAAGGAAATCCACGAGCAGCCGCGCGTCGTGCGCGACACGCTGGTCGGCCGTATGACGCCGGCCGGCGAGCTCGACATCGACGAGCTGGGCCTTTCGCTCGAGGAGCTCAACGACATCGACCGCGTCTACGTGATCGCTTGCGGCACCAGCTATCACGCTGGCCTCATTGCCAAGAATCTCATTGAAGGCTGGGCTCGCATCCCCACTGAGGTCGAGGCAGCCAGCGAGTTCCGTTATCGCAACCCCATCATTACGCCGACGACGCTCGTCGTTGCCGTGTCCCAGTCGGGCGAGACGGCCGATACCCTCGCCGCCATTCGCGACGCGCGTATCAAGGGCGCCAAGGTCTTTGGCATCACCAACGTGGTGGGCAGCCCGGTGGCGCGCGAAAGCGACGGCGTCATCTACACCAAGGCCAACAAGGAGATCGCTGTCGCCTCGACCAAGAGCTTCATCGGCCAGGTTGTGAGCCTGACGCTGTTGGCTCTGCTGCTGGCGCAGGTCAAGTACCGTCTGACCACCAAGCAGACGCGTATGATGTTCCGCGAGCTTTCCGATACGGCCGAGCAGATCCAGTGGATTTTGGACACGCAGACCGAGGCCGTGCACGAGGCCGCTCTGCTGTGCAAGGACGCGCAGTCGGCGCTGTTCGTGGGCCGCGGCATGGGCGCCGCCATTTCCTACGAGGGCGCGCTCAAGCTCAAGGAGGTCAGCTACCTGCACGCCGAGGCGTATGCTGCCGGCGAGATGAAGCACGGCCCCATCGCGCTGATCGATCCGGGCTTCCCCGTCATTGCCGTGGCCACCAAGAGCGCCACCTACGACAAGACCGTGTCGAACCTTATGGAGTGCAAGGCGCGCGGTGCCAAGGTCATCGTCGTTGCCACCGAGGGCGACGAGGAGATCAACAAGATTGCCGACTGCATCATCCGCGTGCCGGCCGTCCGCGACGTGTTCAGCCCCATCACGGCGAGCGTCCCGCTGCAGCTGCTCGCCCGCGAGGTCGCCATCCTACGCGGCTGTGACGTCGACCAGCCCCGCAACCTCGCCAAGAGCGTTACGGTTGAATAACCGAGGCCCGTTGTCCTAACGACCAAGCCCCGGCTTCGCACGATGCGGAGCCGGGGCTATTTGCGTTTGCCCAGGTAAAACCTGCCAAAATAAACCTGTCCCTTTTTGGCAGGTTAGCGGAGCTTGCTGGTCTCGAAGTACTCGGGGAACTGGTCCAGAACCTCAGTTTGGTTACGGAACATCATGTGCAGGTGCTTGCTGACCAAAAAACTCGCTTCGATGGGGTCGCGACCGGCGATAGCGCGGCGGATTTGCTTGTGCTCGTTAACAGTCTCCTGATTGTCGAGCGTCTGCGTGGCGGCGCGCAGCCAGCGGAAGCGCTCCAGGTCGGCATTGGTCGCCTCGAGCCACGACCACACGGTACTGCGACACGCGATGCTAAAGATCATGCGGTGCATGAGGTTGTCGCTTAAAAAGAAGCCGATGCGATCCTCCTCGGCCATGGTCTTTTCTTGCAGCGCGATGGCTCGGTCGAGCTGCTCGATGCCTGCCGAGGTGGCGCGGGCGCAGCACTCCACAATCACCTGCTTTTCCAGGTGCTCGCGAATGTAGCAGGCGCTCTCGGCAAGAGTGAGGTTGATGGGTGAGACATAGGTGCCGCTTTGGGGCACGGTACGCACCAGGCCCTCTTGTGCCAGACGCACCAGCGCCTCGCGCACAGGGGTTCGCCCCATATCAAGGTCGTCGCAAAGCTGCTTTACGCCCAGCTTTTCGCCCGGCTTGTAGTCCAGGTAGACGATTTTGCGTCGAATGGTGTGGTAGGACTGGTCCTGTAGGCTCGTTTCCTGCTCGCCGACGTGCATCGATTCTTCCATAGTGCCTCGCAACCGTTCTATCACACTCATATATCAGCTGTTAATTATGCCGCGAATCAGCTCTCCGCGGTGGGTAATTCGGCTGTTGCCCGAGAACTATTGCGGCATCTTAGTCTTTGTTTGCGCATGGCTGTGCTCAATGTTGCCGTATCATAAGCCGTCGCAAACGTGAAATAGAAAGAAGGAATCCCATATGCAACTGGCGAATATCGTACGCGAGCGCTGGAAGGGCGTCTTGTTCTGCCTGATCGTCGCCGTCCCCGCGACGTTGCTCGGTAAACAGATTGAGGTGGTCGGCGGGCCGGTGTTTGCCATCCTCTTTGGCATGGTCCTGGCGCTCATCTTTCCCAAGAATCGTCGCGAACAACTCGTCGCCGGTGTCACCTATACGTCTAAAAAAGTCTTGCAGTACGCGGTAATCCTGCTTGGCTTTGGCATGAACCTCTCTCAGATTCTGTCCAAAGGCGCTCAGTCGCTGCCGATTATCGTGGCGACGATCTCGACCTCGCTTGTTGTCGCCTTCGTGCTCTGCCGCGTTATGAACGTGCCGGGCAAGATCGCGACGCTTGTGGGTGTGGGTTCGTCGATTTGCGGCGGTTCTGCCATCGCCGCGACCGCGCCCGTCATCGATGCCGGCGATCGCGAGATTGCCCAGGCTATTTCGGTCATCTTCCTGTTTAACGTTATCGCGGCGCTCGTGTTTCCGACGCTCGGCGGCATGCTCGGCCTGACCAACGAGGGCTTTGGCCTGTTTGCCGGCACCGCCATCAACGACACCTCGTCGGTAACGGCTGCGGCGAGTGCCTGGGACAGTATGCATCCCGGCGCCAATGTGCTCGAAAGCGCCACGGTGGTCAAGCTCACCAGAACGCTGGCCATTATTCCCATCACGTTGGTTCTCGCATGCTGGCAGATGCATCTGGCGCGCAAGGCCGGCGGCGACGCCAAAAGCACGTTCTCGCTTAAACGCGCGTTTCCCATGTTCGTGCTGTTCTTTGTGCTGGCGAGTGTAATCACCACGGTGCTTCAGCTTCCTGCATCCATTACGGCGCCTATCAAGGAGCTGTCGAAGTTCTTTATTGTGATGGCTATGGCGGCTATTGGCTTTAATACCGATATCGTCGAGCTGCTCAAAAAGGGCGGCAAGCCCATCGCATTGGGCTTTTGCTGCTGGATTGGCATTGCGTGCATGAGTTTGGGAATGCAGCACGTGCTGGGAATCTGGTAGAGAAGTAGCTTAGTTGCGTGCTGCGTGCTGGCGAGCGCATGTCCGCGGTGGAGCGATAGGAGCTCTTGCGGGTAAGGCTTGTCCGCAGGTTGATAGGTCCCGAAGAGCTCTTATCGCCCCGCCAGGATGGCGATGCGGGGCAACTCATATACTCGCAGGACGGCGGCTTCTGCCCTATAGTGTTTGGTGAGCAATATCGTTCAATTTTGAAACACTCACCCGCGCGGCCGTCGCCGGCGGCGTGGCGTCGAGGACGGGGCGCAATATGAACAGTGACGCCAAGCTGCAAATCTTGATCGAGGCCTTGGCTGCTGCCGGGGCCTCGGCGTTGGCAATCGATGGGCATGGACACGTGGCGATTTCGACCATGGATGATGTCGCGCTCGAGCAAGATGTCGCGGCATTTGTCGCCGAGCGCCTGGGGCGCGTGGGCAACGGCACGCGCCTGGTGATGGGGCATGCGGGAGGGCGCTTGAGCCTCACGGTGCGTCCGATCGCCAAGGAATACGGCGCGCTTTGGGTGGTCGTGGTCCGCGAGGTGCGCGGTGTGGCGGCACACGCGGGCATTGAGTGGCTTAACGCAGATGAGGTCGAGGCGCGCTACGAGGCAAGCGCGTACGGCATTGTCGAGGGTGCCGCTGCGGTCTCTGGCCCCGTCCGCGAAAGCTATGCCCGCGGCGTGCCCCTCATGTTGGAGGGCGAGCTGGGTGCTGGCCAGGCAGAGATTGCAAAACGCCTCTATCTGGATGGGCCTTATGCTGACGAACCCTTTGTGTCCGTGGCACTTGACGAGCTCTCGGATCGCGGCTGGCGCCATCTGCTCAAAAGCTCGGAATCGCCGCTGTTCCAGGCAAGGCTGACCCTTTGTATTGGCGGCTGGCATGCACTTTCGCCGCAGCGTCTGCGCGAGCTTGTCTCTACGATGACCGACACGGCGCTGGCCGCGCGTTGCCATGTGGTTCTGACGGCAAACGATATGCCGGGCGGTGGCGAAAGCGATCAGGCCGCTTTTGCAACCGAGCGCTTGGCGTGCGCAGTGAGTGTGGCGCCTGCGATTTCCGAGCAGGGTGGCGCATCGAAAAAGGTTGCGCAGTATTTGTCGTATCTATCAGATGTCTTTGGAACTGCCGCTCCGAGTATGTCTGAGGAGGCTGCCTCGACGCTCAACGGCTATCGCTGGCCACGCAACTACCTGCAGCTTCGCGAGGTCTCGGAACGACTCTATATATTAGTAGGGTCGGGTGTGGCGGAGCGCGCGGTGGCGGAGGAGGTGCTCGCCCAGGAGGACGTCATCAAAACCGCAACCTTTGGCACTCCGACGCTCGACAGCGACCTGTATATCCTGCGTCCACTGACCGATACCGAACGCGACATCGCGCGGCTGGTCGTAGGCTACCTTCAGGGCAACCGGACCCGCGCTGCCGAGGTGCTGGGAATAAGCCGCACGACCCTGTGGCGCTTGCTGAAGGACGACGACCGCTGAGCGAGGCGCTCGTGACCGCATGCAGCGCGTGTGCTACAGTCCAAAGCGGTAGTGTTTCGATTGCGTTACGGCGTGCGGGGGCGTATGACGGAGACTTCAAAACCAAACCGGAATAGACGGAGCGCGGCTCCAGTTAACCGCCGCACGACTTCGCGGACGTGGGGCAAAAGCGCCTCAGGCTTCGACGGCGCGTTCAAACGCACTAGATATGGCTATCCTTCGGCAAGCGCTCGCTTGGCCATGCAGGCCGAATCGTCGCCGTGGGTCCGTAAGCGTGTGGTGGGGTCAAAGCTCAAGCACGATGGAACGCTCGGCTTCATTAGCCGTGGCGCTGCTCGCCGTAGCGGCCTCAATCCCGCAGGCTGGCATCGCTATGTTCCGATCGCGGTCGTTGTTGCGGTGGTTGTCATCGCGCTCGCGGCGCTTGGTTACGCCGGCGGCGGGGCCAATCTGGACGCAATGTTTAAGTCTCCCGAGCTCGCGCATGCCGGCACGGAGCTTGTCGAGGGCGCTCAGGCCCAGACGGGCGTGGCGCCTCAGCGCGGCGTTGTTGCCGCTGCCGCAACGATCGCCGATGCGAAAAAAGACGAGGACGAACAGGGCGACAGCGCCGAAACGACCCACGCGAACGAAACGACGACAACTCCATCGGCAAGATAAGTTGCGAGTGGAGCAGCAAATTTGGGACGGGGCCTTTTAGCTGCCCAAGTGCCAGATGTCACCAGTGGCGCACCCGATGTCAGTCACCAACAGCGAGCGAGCCACATTCACGCCAAGGTGACGTGAAATGAGAGGGCACTGACCTTTTGGTCGCGCCCTCGAAATTGAACGTCAGATTGGCGTGAATGCGGCTCGCGCAGCGTCAGCGGGGCCGTCGTTCGTTAGAACGGCGGAACTAATTACCTGACGTACACGATGTTGTCGCGGCGGGGTTTGGCCTGGGGAAGCACGTCTTCGGCATAGCCCAGAATGCAGTTGCCCACACCGCGCAGGCTTCCGTCGGCGGGCAGACCCCACTTGGCCAGCAGTTCCAATCCCTCGGGTGAGTCAAAGACCTCGTGTGCTCGGTGGATCCAACACGAGTCGACGCCCAGCGCATAGGCAGCGTTGAGCAGGTTGCCCATGGCGAGCGAGCCGTCTTCCAGGTGCGTGGGAACGCTGCGGTCGACGAGCACCACCACAACGGTCTTGGCGCCGTAGAAGGGATCTCCCTCGCTACCCATAACTTGGGCGTTGAGCTGTGAGAGGCACTCGACGGTTGCGGGGTCGGTGACGGCGACGAACGTGACCGGCTGGCGCCCCATGCCGCTCGGCGCGTACTGGCCGGCTTCGAGAATGCGTGCGAGCTTTTCTGCCTCGACGGGTCGATCGCTGTAGTTACGGCAGCTGCGGCGGTGGATGAGTGCCTCGATGGTCTCCATGTGTCCTCCTGACGTTGGTTTCGATGCCTCGTTCTTACCCGCCGAACCAAAACCGTAATCGCGCCGTCGGCCCCAAACAATGCAAGCTACCAAGTGGAAAAGTTGGTTTGCATAGAACTTCAGCCGGAATGTGACAGACCGGTGGGATGATTAAACGTTTTATCCCGTCTACCCTGCGGTTTTTTACCACTTGCCTAAATGATGCGCACATAAGCCCTGATAAAGGTTTTACTAAAGGAGTACCAACGTTTATCAACGCGCCATGGTGGCGCCGGGCCAGGAGGTAACATCATGTTCCAGGCTGGAGATGTCGTCGAGACCGACTTCGAAGGATTTCTGAAGCTGTTGCGTTCCAAGACGCGCGCTTTCGTGTCGATCAACGATCACGAGTACTACATTACGCACACTGATGGCTATTGGCGTGTTCAGGATTGCGAGGCCCTCAACGATAAGGGGCACTTTACTGACTGCTCCGAGCTGGTCAACACGGTCTGCGAGGTCGTCGAACTGCCGTGGATCTGCGGCAAGAGCCTGCACGACAGCTTCTCGGGCGCCACGGTCTACGAGGCCGTCGCTGCTTAACAGCCAACAATCGATATTCTCTCGCAACCGTCGGCGCCGCCCCGCGCCGGCGGTCTTTTTTGTCGATATGTTATATAGGTCGCACGTCTTGCACGGCCGCCCTTGACGATAGTCAAAACTCGGACTAACCTGAAACTACAATTAGTCAAAACTCGGACTATCGAATGGTGGGAGAGATGGATTGCGCGGTTACGTTGGTCGATTTTGACCGGATGCTCAACGGGCTTGACCGTATCTATTCGGAGTTCGCGCGTACCTGCGGTCTTTCGGACTGCGCCTACTGGATGCTCGTCGACACGAGTGCAGCGGGCGGAAGCGTTGCCGTGAGTAGACTGACGAGTGAATGGTTCTACAGCAAACAGACCATCAATTCGGCGATCAAGACGCTTAGGGCGCGAGGGCTTGCGACGTTGGAGTTTGCCGAGGGCAGTCGTAAGAACAAGGTTGTGCGACTGACCGAAGAGGGTATGCAGTTTGCCAAGCGCTACGCGTTGCCGGCGCAAAAAGCCGAGCAACAGGCATTCGAGGCGCTCGAGCCGTGGGAACAGCGCGAGATCATGCGCTTGGTCGGTAAGTTCTCCCATGTTCTTAACGAAGAGTGCGAGGCATTTAAACGGCAAGTGGCCGCCGAGAACGAGGCTGACGATAAGGGCGAAGGGGAGACATGCGACTCTTAATGAGATTTATGAGGCCGTATCGCGGGCTGATTGCGGTGACGCTGTTTGTACTGCTGATAGATAACGTCGGCACGCTGCTGGTGCCTACAATGTTGGCGAATATGGTCAATACTGGTATCACGACGGGTGATATCGACTACATCTTGCGCAACGGCGTGTATATGCTCATCGCGACCGGCATGGCCAGTGGCGGCGCGGTGCTGGGCTGCTATCTTTCGGCCCGTCTGGCGGCCAATGTGGCCTGCGACATTCGCAACGCCATCTACGATAAGTCGCTCGAGCTGTCCGCCAGCGACTTTGAGCGCTTTGGTACGGGTTCGATGATCACGCGCTCTCTCAACGACATCAACGTGATCCAGCAAGCGATCCTGCAGACGATTCAGCTGGTGTTACCGGTACCGTTCTTGGCCGTGGCGGGCATCATCTTTGCCTGGTTTATCGATCCTGCCATGGGCACGCTGCTGGGCGTGGTCGTTGCGATCGTGCTGGTGGCGGCGGTCTTTACCGTTGCCAACGCCGCGCCGATCTTTATGCGCCTGCAGAGCTTTATCGACCGCATGAACGTGGTGCTGCGCGAGAACATCGTGGGCGTGCGCGTCATCCGTGCATTTAACAAGGAGCGCCACGAGGAGCAGCGCCTGGACGAGGTGTTTAGCGATTACGCAGCCAATGCCATCAAGGTCAACCACCTGTTTGTGGGTCTCGACAGCTCCAGCTTCTTTTTGATGAATATCGCCGAGGTGGCGGTGCTATGGGTGGGCGGCAACCGCGTGGGCGTCCATGCCATGCAAATCGGCAGCATCTCGGCCGTGCTGGAGTACGCGATCCTGATCCTGTTCTTTGTGATGATGGCGCAGATGGTGGTGCTGACGCTTCCGCGCGCCGCGGCGTGCCTCAGCCGTGCACAGCAGGTGCTCGAAATCGAGCCGAGCATCGTGGACGGTAAGGCTACGCTGGGCGACGGGACACCTGAGTCCGCAGATGGGGCCGACACGGTGGCCGTGTTCGACCACATGTCGTTTCGCTTTGACGATGCCGACGAGGACACCCTGTACAACCTGAGTTTTGCCTGCCGCCGCGGACAGACGACCGCGATCGTGGGCTCGACGGGCTCGGGCAAGTCAACGGTGGCCAAGCTCTTGCTTCGCTTCCACGATGCCACGAAGGGCGCCATTCGCCTAAACGGCGTCGATCTGCGCGACCTTTCGCAAGACGATATCCGCGGGCGTATCGCCTATGTGCCGCAGAAGGCATGGCTGTTCTCGGGTACGGTGGCGAGCAACCTGCGCTTTGGCAACGAAGACGCGACCGAGGCTGACATGCTCCATGCGCTGGAGGTTGCCCAGAGCACCTTTGTGCTCGACCAGCCCCAGGGGCTCGATACGCCGGTGGCCCAGGGCGGTACGAACTTTTCGGGCGGCCAGCGCCAGCGTTTGGCAATCGCCCGCGCACTCATGAAGCGCGCCGACCTGTATATCTTCGACGACAGTTTTTCAGCTCTGGACTTTAAGACCGATGCGGCACTGCGCCATGCGCTGCAGGACGAGACGTGCGATGCCGCGGTGCTCATCATCGCCCAGCGCATCTCGACTATTTTGCATGCCGATCAGATTGCGGTGCTCAAGGACGGCGAGGTCGTGGGCCTAGGCACGCACGACGAGCTCATGGAAACCTGCGAGGTGTACCGCGCTATCGCGGAATCGCAGATGAAGGGAGGTGAGTAGCATGACCGAGGAGCTCAAGAAGTGGAGCATCGCCGATGACGCCGCGGCTGCAGAGACAGTCGAGGAGACGGGCGCCACGCCCGACCTGGAGAAAGACGCCAAGGCAGCGGCGGAGCGCGAGGCTCGCCGCCAGGCACTCTACGAGGAAAACGAGCGCGCCGAGGACGAGCGCGCCCGCGCCGAGGCGGAGCGCATGCGCGACGTTGACGACGAGGACGAGGACGAGACGCCCCGCGACACCTGGGCGACGGTGCGCCGCCTGTGGAGCGAGGCCGCCGGCGACCATTGGCGCTTCTATATCGTGTTCGCGAGTATCGTGTTCTATGCCATCTTTAACACCGCGGCGCCGGCTTACAGCGCCCGCGTGATCGATGAGCTGTGGGGGCACATGAAGCTGGCGTTTGCCAACAACGCTACCTTCAGCATTACCTGGGAGAACTGCGGCAGGACCATCTTTATCTACTTTATGATCTGGACCGCCGCCGCCTCGTTCTACGCACTCCAGAGCTTTTTGATGTCGAGCGTTGCCGAGCGCCTCAACCTGCGCCTGCGCAACCGCATCGCACAAAAGCTCAACCGTCTGCCGCTTGCCTACTTTGACGCGCATCGTCCCGGCGAGGTCGTCAGCCGTGCGACCAACGACTTGGACAAGATGTCCGAGAGCATGCAACGCGGCCTGCTGCAGCTTCTGGTGTCGATCGGTACCGTGGTGGGCGCCGTGAGCGTGATGTTCGTGTTTAGCGTGCCGCTCACGCTGGTCTTTTTGTTCTTTACGGTGCTTTCGCTGCTGGTGACGAAGGTCGTGTCGCGCCGCACGCATGATGTGACGGGCGAGCGCCAGGAGTGGGTGTCCAAGATTACGAGCGCGGTCGAGGAGGGCTACTCGGGCCGTCTGGTGATCCGTGCGTTTAACCGTGAGCGCCAGAGCTCTGCCGAGGTGCACGAGGCTTCGAAGGAGCTGGCGCGCGTGAGCACCAGGGCCGACTTTATGATTAACGCCGTCGGCCCCGCGGTGCGCTTTATCGGCCGTTTGGCGCAGATCGTGATCGCGCTGGTGGGCTGCAGCATGCTGGTTGCCGGGCATATGACCGTCGGCGTGTTCCAGGCGTTCTTCCAGTTTATCTACGAGGCGTCCGAGCCCATGACGCAGCTGTCGTTTACCTTTAACTCGCTGCAGAGTGCGCTGGCGAGCGCCGAGCGCGTGTTCGACCTGCTCGACGAGCCCGAGATGGAGGCCGATCCGTTGCCGGTGGCCGCCGCCAAGCTGCCGGGCAAGGTGGAGGGCCGTGTCGCTTTTGAGCATGTGCGCTTTGGCTATTCGCCCGACAAGCCGCTTATGCGAGACGTGTCGTTTACCGCCGAGCCGGGTCAGAAGATCGCCGTGGTGGGAACCACGGGCGCGGGTAAGACCACGCTCATCAACCTGCTCATGCGCTTTTACGAGATCGACGGCGGCCGCATTACCCTCGACGGCGTGGACACGAGCCGCATGAACCGCGGCGAGCTGCGCCAGCAGTTTGGCATGGTGTTGCAGGACGCTTGGCTATTTGATGGCACCATTGCCGAGAACATCGCCTACGGCTGTCCCGAGGCGACGCGCGAGGAGATTGTCGCGGCCGCACGTGCCGCACGGGTCGACTTCTTTGTGCGCACTATGCCGCAGGGCTACGACACGCGTGTGGCTAACGATGCCGAGAGCATCAGCCAGGGCCAACGTCAGCTGCTGACCATCGCGCGCGTGCTGCTCAACAACCCGGCGATCCTCATCCTGGACGAGGCGACGTCGAGCGTGGACACACGCACCGAGCTCGCCATCGGCCGTGCTATGGATGCGCTCATGCGCGGGCGCACGAGCTTTGTGATCGCGCACCGTCTGTCGACGATCGTCGATGCCGACCTCATCCTGGTCATGGATCACGGCAATATCATCGAGCAGGGTACGCACAAGGAGCTGCTGGCTGCCGAGGGCGCTTATGCCGACCTCTACCTAAGCCAGTTCGCATAAGGTGACAAAGGGTCAGTCCCGCATGTCACATCGAAAAGAAGGCGCGCCGGGAGCGGATTCCCCGGCGCGCCTTTCGTGTTGGCGTTCAGGCTGTGGCGGTTGCCCGCGGCCCTAGCGCTCGTCCACGAACTTGGCGACGAGGGCCTTGAGCTCGGCCACCTCTTGCTCGAGTTCCTTGACGCGACGGGCGTTTTCGGTGATGCCCTGACGGTTGAGGGCGCTCTGCTCGGCGGCATCGTCGGGCATGTACTCGCGATGCTGCTTGGCGTCGAAGCTCTCCTCGAACACGCGGCAGCCGTTGCGCTTGATGATGCGCCCGGGCACGCCCACGACGGTGCAGTTGTCGGGCACGTCCTTGACGACGACCGAGTTGCCGCCGATCTTGACGTTGTTGCCGATGTGGATGTTGCCAAGCACCTTGGCGCCCGTGCCCACGGTGACATTATTGCCCAGGGTGGGGTGGCGTTTGCCGGTCTCGTTGCCGGTGCCGCCAAGCGTGACGCCCTGGTAGAGCACGCAGTTGTCGCCCACGATGGTAGTCTCGCCAATAACGACGCCCATGGCGTGGTCGATAAAGAAATGCTTGCCGATCTGTGCAGCGGGATGAATCTCGACGCCGGTGATATGGCGGGTTAACTGCGAGAGCACACGGGCAAGCGATCGATGGCCGTGTTCCCACAGCCAGTGCTCGGGCACATGATTCCACTTGGCATGCAGGCCGGGGTAGGACAGGAAGATGACCAGGCCATTTTGCGCGGCAGGGTCCTGCGCCTGGACGGTCTTGATGTCCTCGCGAATGGTGTTGATAAAGCTCACCGGCCGCCCTCCCTTAGCGCCGTGATAATGCGATTCAATAAAGTATAGCGATTCGCTAGGGATTAGGAAGGGCAATCTTGCTTTGCTTTAGGCGACAGGTGTCAGTTATGCAAACTTACTGGTAATGAAGTAAGACTTTTGAGGGGTTTGGCCCGTGCTCGCGCCGCAACCGTATACTGGTCAACTTGGACGTGTCCGCGCCCACAACTGAGAGGTTTTACTTCATGGGTTTCATCAATTTTATCGCCGAGCTGCTTAAGGATCCGCGCACTGCGATTGCCAGCTGGATCGCCGCCGGCCCGCTCATGGCCTACGGCTGCGTGTTCCTGATCATCTTTATCGAGACGGGCGTGGTGTTCTTCCCGTTCCTTCCCGGCGACTCACTGCTGTTTGCCTCGGGCTTCTTTGCCCATAACGGCGGCTTTAGCATCGTGGCGCTTCTGGCCACCGCATGGGCCGCAGCCATCCTGGGCGATCAGTGCAACTTTATGATCGGCCACTTCTTTGGCCGCAAGATCATCGCCTCGGGCAAGGTAAAGGCCATGACGCCCGAGCGCATCAAAAAGTCCGAGGATTTCCTGGATAAGTGGGGCCATCTGGCCATCTTCCTCGGTCGCTTCTTCCCGTTCATCCGCACCTTTGTGCCTTTTATCGCCGGCATGGGCGGTATGCACTGGCGTGACTTTGTCATCTTTAACGTGCTGGGCGGCATTACCTGGTCGACGGTCTTTACGCTGCTTGGTTACTTCTTTGGTGGCATTCCGTTTGTGCAGGAGCACTTTGAGCTGCTGATCGTGGGCATTGTCGCCGTGTCGATCATCCCGACCGTGGTCGGTCTGGTTAAGGCTAAGCTCGGTAAAAAGAACGCCTAGTCCGAGCTTGTTTTCGGACGTTAATTCCAAGGCCCGTCATCGGATTCGATGGCGGGCCTTTTGTGTTGAAGGCAAATGAAAATACTTTACTTAGTTAAAGAAAAACGTTTTATCTAAGGCGTGCGGGGAGTACAATCACCTGCATGCGAATCGACGCGCCATCGGCTTTGATGCTGCCTGCGTGTCCTGCCCGGCTCTACGCTCCGGGTATGCGACGTTGCGACGCGGCCGGCTTCGGTCCTTGCGTGCGGGTTCGCGAGTATGCAACCGTGTGTGTAAGGAGCGACATATGACTGTCGAGAAGAAGGATATCGATTGGGGTAGCCTCGGCTTTAGCTACATGAAGACCGATTACAGCTACGAGGCCCATTGGAAGGACGGCGAGTGGGACGAGGGCGGCCTGACCACCGACCACACCATGCACGTCTCCGAGTGCGGCGGCATCTTCCACTACTGCCAGGAGGTCTTTGAGGGCCTGAAGGCCTACACCGCCGAGGACGGCAGCATCGTCTGCTTCCGTCCCGACATGAACGCCGAGCGTATGTACAACTCTGCCCAGCGCCTCGAGATGCCCCCGTTCCCCAAGGACAAGTTTGTCGAGGCCGTCAAGCAGGTCGTCTCTGCCAACGCCGCATGGGTTCCGCCCTTCGGCTCTGGCGCAACCCTGTATGTGCGTCCGTTTATGATCGGCTCCGGTGATGTGATTGGCGTGGCTCCCGCTCCTGAGTACACGTTCCGCATTCTCGTGACCCCGGTCGGTCCGTACTTTAAGGGTGGCCTTAAACCCGTTAAACTGCGCGTTTCCGAGTATGACCGTGCGGCACCGCACGGCACTGGCAACATCAAGGCCGGCCTCAATTACGCCATGTCCCTGAAGCCCACGATGGAGGCTCACCGCGAGGGCTATGCCGAGAACCTGTATCTCGACTCCGAGTCCCGCACCTATGTCGAGGAAACCGGTGGCGCCAACGTCCTGTTCGTGAAGGAGGACGGCACGCTCGTCGTTCCGCAGTCGCACACCGACTCCATCCTGCCCTCCATCACCCGTCGTTCGCTCGTTCAGGTTGCTCAGGACCTGGGCATGACCGTTGATCAGCGTCCCGTCGAGTGGGCTGAGGTCAAGGCCGGTACCTTTGTTGAGTGCGGTCTGTGCGGCACCGCTGCCGTCATCTCCCCGGTTGGCGAGATCGACAACAAGGTTTACGGCGCCGATGAGACCGTGACCTTCCCGGCTGGCTACACCGAGATCGGCCCCGTGATGAAGAAGCTCCGCGAGACCCTGACTGGTATCCAGTCTGGTGCTATCGAGGATAAGCACGACTGGGTCTATACCGTCGCGTAATTAGCCTTATCTGTCCGGGCGAAGAGCAAGTTCCCACCCGGCGCGTCCACGGACAATTAAGAAGCCCTCGCTGCGCACTTCGTGCGGCGAGGGCTTCTTGCGTCCTGTGGAGTGCGCCTTGAGGGGGGGGCCTTCGCGACAAAGGAAACCGCCCCGCCGAAATATGCATTCGACGGGGCGGTTTATGCATATACCCGATTAAGGATACGCTGCGGATCTGTTAGAACTTGACGGTCGGTGCCTGGCGGGCTGCTTCGGCGGCCTCGAAGCCCTGGCGCTCCTTAAACTGGAAGATGCCGGCAAAGATGACGGCCGGGAAGGTCTGGATGGCGTTGTTGTAGCTAAGCACGCAGTCGTTGTAGCTCTGGCGCGCGTAGCTCACCTTGTTCTCGGTGTCTTCGAGCGTGGCTTGGAGCTGCGTAAAGTTGGTGTTCGCCTTAAGATCGGGGTAAGCCTCGGCCACGGCGAAGAGCTGGCGCAGGGCGCCGGTCAGCACGTTGTCGGCTTCCATCTTGGCTTCGGGCGTGGTGGCGCTCACGGCGGCGTTGCGCGCGTTGACAACGGCGGCAAGCGTGTCCTGCTCGTGTTTGGCGTAACCCTTGACGGTCTCGACCAGGTTAGGGATCAGGTCGTTGCGGCGCTGCAGCTGCGTGTCGATGTTCTGCCAGGCGTTATCAATGCGATTGCGCTTGGTGACCATGTTGTTGTAGATGCCGGCGATGGCGCAGACAATCACAACGACAACAACGATACCGATGATGACGGGAATCATGGTGTCTCCGTTTCGAATGGCCGCGGCGTCTTCCGCCGGCTGCCGTTGGTGTAACGCTACTAGTATACCCGCAACCTTTGGCGATGCCGAACTTTCCGGTAAGCGTTATGTTTCCACCAAGGTGAGGCCATTCGCCAGGGGGCGGTCGATACAGGTGTAAGATATGCGACAGATTAGTGAGCGCTGTCTTTTCCTTGAGGAGGGCGATGCGTATGGACCTTCGCATCAAGAAAACCTATCGGGCCCTGTTCGAGGCCTTTACCGAGCTGCTCGAAGAGCATCGGTTTGAGGACGTGACGGTTGCCATGCTGTGCGACCGCGCTATGATTCGTCGGACGACGTTCTACAAGCACTTCCGCGACAAAAACGATTACTTTGCCTTCTATATCGATGAACTTATGTCGGGCCTGCCGCAAAAGCGGGCCGATGCGGAGGGCGCCGAGGACGTGCGCGCGCTTCGCCACGAAGTGTTCGCCGATGCCATGGATCTGATTCTGGCGCATGAGCAGCTCATGGATAACATTTTGGCGAGCAGTATGTCGGGTATGCTGACCAGCATGATTTGCGACCGCATCGCGCGCTCCATACGCGGGCGCGTGATGAGCGCGCTTGACGAGGACGCGCTCGCGCCCGTATCGCTCGAGACAACGTCTGAGTTTGTCGCCGGCGGCATTATTCGGCTCTTTACCATGTGGTGGGAATCGGGCCACGCATTAGAGCGCCGATCCGAAATCGCCGACGTGGTCGATGCGCTGTTCGAGCGGACCATGACGCCGGTGAGTCACTAAGAGTGGCGGAGAGAGGGGGATTCGAACCCCCGGAACGCTCTCGCGCTCAACGGTTTTCAAGACCGCCGCATTCAACCGCTCTGCCATCTCTCCGTGAGTCGTAATGATAGCATCGTTTTGGATTTGCAACAGGGGAGGCGAACGATGACGAGCATCGGAATCGATGAGAAGTTCATGCGCGAGGCGCTGGCGGAGGCGTGTGCCGCCGCGGTGGTGGGCGAGGTGCCGATCGGTGCCGTAGTGGTGCGTGCGGGAGAGATCGTCGCGCGGGCGCATAATCGCCGCGAGCTTGACCAGGACCCTTCGGCGCATGCCGAGTTTGCGGCCCTATGCGCCGCCGCGCAGGCGCTCGGCCGCTGGCGCCTTTCCGATTGCACGGTCTACGTGACGCTCGAGCCCTGCTGCATGTGCGCGGGGCTTATGGTTAACGCACGCGTGGGGCGCTGCGTGTACGGCGCGGCCGATGCTAAGGCGGGCGCTCTGGGGTCGCTATACGACCTCAATGCCGATTCGCGCCTGAATCATCGGTTTAATGTGACCGCAGGCGTGCTGGCAGACGAGTGCCGCGCGGTGCTGAGTGGTTATTTTGCCGGTTTGCGCGGTGTCGACGGCATCGGCTGCGGTCTGAACCTTGAGGCGCACGCCGCTCATGCCGAGGCGCTCGCGGGTGTTGGGGATTTTGCCGACGAGACGGTCGACTTTGGTTCCGTGCAGCGGCGGCCCCGCCGTGTGCTGCTGGCGATCGACTCCTTTAAAGGCAGCGTGTCGAGCTCGCAGGCAGAGTCGGCAGTTGCCGGGGGCGTGCGCCGCGTGTGGCCCGATGCTCAGGTAAGCGCGCTGCCGCTGGCGGATGGCGGCGAGGGAACGCTCGATGCCGTTGCCGCGTGCGGCGGTGAGATTGTGACCTGCGAGGTGGCAGGTCCCTTGGGCAAGCGCGTGGCTGCCCGGATGCTGGTGGACGGCGAGCATGAGTCGGCTGTCATTGAGATGGCCGAAGCCGCGGGCATCGGGTACTCGCCTTGCACGGAGTCGGCGGCGTTGGCGGCCACAACCTATGGCGTGGGCGAGCTCATGCTTCGCGCGGTTCACACGGGCGCAAAGACACTCTATATTGGTCTGGGCGGCAGTGCCACCAACGACGGTGGCGCCGGTATGCTGCAGGCGCTGGGCGCCCGCCTGGTCGATGGGCGTGGCTGCAATATCGCTCCCGGTCTTGCTGGCCTTGAGCAGGTGGCGAGCGTTGATTTGGCGCCAGCGCTGCAGGCTTTGGATGGCGCTCGTATCGTTGTGCTTTCGGATGTCGAGAATCCGCTCGTGGGGCGTCGCGGGGCACTGGCGGTGTTTGGCGGGCAAAAGGGCCTGCCGACAGACGATGTCGAAGCGCTGGGCAGGTACGATGTCTGGATGGTCGGTTACGGCCGCCTGCTCGATACGGCGATTGCCGAGGCACGGGCTCAGGGGTTACTGCGCGTGCCCGAGGGCGCGCGGACGTTTGGCTCGGTGCTCGGCGTGCCCGGCGCCGGTGCCGCTGGCGGTCTGGGCGCCGCGCTGCTGGCGCTCGGTGCGGAGCTACGCTCGGGCGTGGAGACGGTGCTTGATCTGATTGGGTTTGAAGAGCACGTGCGCGATGTCGACCTGGTCATAACGGGCGAGGGCAATATGGACGAGCAATCCGCTGCCGGCAAGGCGCCGGTGGGCGTGGCCCGCCGTGCCAAGCGCTATGGCAAGCCGGTTGTTGCCGTCGTGGGCGGTCGCGCTGACAACCTGGATGCGGTGTATGGGCAGGGCGTCGACCTGGTTTTGCCGGTCTGCCGCAAGCCCATGGGCCTTGAGCTGGCGCTCGATCCCCAGGAAGCCACAACCAACCTCATCTGCGCCGGTGAAGCCGCCGCCCAAGCCTACGACCTTGGCCGTATCTAAAATCCATCCCTTCGATAAGTTGCGGTGAAATAGTTCCTGTTTGGCGGCTCAGGCAGCAAAAACAGGAACTATTCCACCGCAACTTCGAGAATGGCTATCCGAGGCTGGCCGCCTTGTGCCTTGGGTCGGACCGTCCGCCACGAAATGCGGCCATCTACTACGTTTAACCGAGTACCCTCGATCATCCCGAATTTTGCGAAATTAAAACCGACGCTCCTATAAGTTGTCAAGAGGCAGTTTGCGGGAGCGCTCTCTCCAATTCGCACAGGAGCTCGTAATACCTCCTCTCCAGTTTCGTCGACCGCCGTTTC